>ERZ779888.3477-NODE-3477-length-11557-cov-3.289689_pt1 | contig 11557 bp, 12 predicted proteins | sample MGYA00511245_ERZ779888 | MGnify/ENA primary metagenome ERZ779888 (study PRJEB29588, sample SAMEA2155255) | human gut metagenome | biome: human gut; feature: human-associated habitat; material: faeces | place: Denmark | collected 2008/2010 ... | reverse complement strand
TCAAAAAGGAGGGCCGACCACATGGCACAGGAATATCTGCCCGCACCGTCCAACGTCCGTCTTGCGGACTTGATGAAAGAGCACAACATCAGCCAACCGGAGCTTGCCAAGGAAATCGGCTGCTCCAAAAGCACCATCAGCCGCTTCATCAGCGGCGCAAAAGGGACGCTGACCCATGAGCAGGTGCTGAAAATCGCAAGGCTGTTTAATGTGTCCACGGATTTCCTGCTGGGAGAAACCAACATCCCTGACCGCAAGAATTACGACATTGCCGAACTGGGCTTGTCCGTAGAAGCCGCAAAGAACCTCTACACAGGGCGTGTCAATACAGAGGTGGTCAATCTGCTGCTGGAAAACGCCCGCTTTGCAGAGCTTACTTACCGCATAGCGCAGTATTTTGATGATACTTTTGCATCCGGCATCGCAGCACAGAATGCCATGCTCACGACATTGAGCACCCTGCTGCGCACAAAGGTCAAGACCCCGGAAGCAGCCAAAGCCGCAAAGGACATCAGCCTTCGGAGAAAGCCAGTATACCAAGGTGACCTTGATGACATTGAAATGTACTTCATGGCAGCGGTCAAGGAAATCAAAAAGGGTATCGGGAGCCATTACGCCGAACAGGAAGCCATGAGCAAGAAAGTGGCCGAGAAGATGTTCACCGAATTGACCAAAGGGCAGGATGTGCAGCACCCAACGATTACGGCAGAGCAGTTGACGGATGCAATGTTGGACAGCGTTTCGGGCATGGAGGGAGCTACGCCGGAAGCACTGGAACAGCTGCGGAACGGTCTGCTGGGAATCTTGCAGTCTGCCGCAGAGCAGGAAAACGCCCATGAAGCAGACGAATGAACGGCTTTGTGCGCTGGCGCAGAAAGGCGATGCTGCCGCGCTGGACAGCCTGATCGACAACAACAAGTCCTTTATTGGCAAGGTGGCAAATGACCTTTTCCGCAGCATGAATCTGGCACAGTCTGGCCTGAACCTTGACACGGACGATTTGAAACAGGCCAATATGTTGATAAACTTATAAAAAAGGAGAACATATATGAATTGTGCAAAAAGTGTAAAAATGATAGTGATTCTAGGTTGTATTGTGGTGAATTTGGTGGGATGTGGAATGAATGATACAACAGCATCATCAATGTCCACAGTAGTTTCGTCACAGGATACATCGTCAAGTTCATGCAATTCTGAAGAAAAAAATGATTTGCAAGATTTTTCCCAGACGTTAGTTGATTCGACCTCGGTATTTTTAGATCAAGATCAATATACTGTTTTTGAAAAAGCGCAGAAAATAGACTATGCACTTTGGGGACAATCAAGTAACTTAAAAGGACTGAATTTTAAAATTGAAGATGCTCCGACTTTTGTGCCTATGACGCAAAATGCGCCGACATATGTAAAACTGAACGGACATGATTATGAGGTCTATCAAAATTCTTATGTCCCGGAAGATGTACGCAAAGAGTTTGAAGAATATATGAAATCTATTTTTACAAATGATTTCTTGTCACAAGATTCAATTGAGAAAAAGTTTGTGAATTATAATGGAAAACTTGCCGTTTGTGATGACTATGATTTGGCACAAATTCCATATTTTACTGGATATGTGGGAGAATATTATCCGGATGATTTCTGCTCAGTGCGATACTATTTGAAAAATAAAACGGAAGCACAAGTAAATTTTGTAATGATTGCATACTATAATCCCAATGAAACGTATGAGGAACATGATGAGTATTCATATGATGACATGAATAAAGTCGAATATGAAATGCAGTTGGTAAAAGTTGGGGATGTGTGGAGAGTAAATAAATATCACTCGCCTGAGCTTGGATAAGCAGATAGTGAAAAGTGTTGCATATAATAGGCATTGAAAAATCCCCCCCGAAGCCTTTTCGAGAGTTGAGAAAAGACTTTGGGGGGGATATATGTTAAAAATGATGCTTTACAACTTATTGTTGATGAAGAGAGTAGAGATATTTAGGAGCGACGAGCGGTTGCGATATAATCACCGTATACGGTTTCATTGCGTGCAGTTCCCGCTTCCTCAAGAGTTCGAATGACACCACCAGCAGGATCAATGACGGAAATGCTGCTTGCAGAGGAGCAACTGCCAGTATAAGCAATCGCTGTGACAAAATGCGTCTTTTTGCCATCGCTACTGTTGAGCCGAATAATGATGGGAAGGTTATTGTCAATACTTGCTTTGACTGCACTGAATACAGTCGCCTGCTCCTTACCGCCATGAGTGTAGTTGCTCGTGTCGATTTTACCATTGCACTTGCTGGGAGGACCCCAAGTATTCAGACCGTTTGCACCCCAATTTCCACAGGCAGTCAGGACTTCGTTAGGGGTGAATTCACGAGGCCCATAGATATTAGCGGTATTCAACACGGCAACAAGAGAGCAACCACTATTTCCAACAAGCTTAACAATGTCCGGATTCTTCTGTGCCCAAAGATAGTTTCTATCAGTAGGCAGAGTGATTGAATGAGATTGACCACTTGTACCGCCCGAAGAAGCGTTCAATGCGTTTAGGGTGGCACTGCCGACCATACCATCGGCAGTCAAGCCGGATGCTTTCTGAAAACTGATAACAGCGTTATAAGTGCCTGAACCTGCAAGGCCATCCACTGTACTGGCGTAATAACCTTTGTTCTTCAGGAGCTGCTGGATGGTTTTAATGTCGCTTACCAGTGCGTTCCATGTACCATCGCCAACAATGCCATCTTGGGTAAGACCTTTTTTGCCCTGATACTTCTTAACAGCATTTTCAGTACCAGAGCCAAATTTGCTGTCAAAACTACCCGGAGGGCAGCACATGATATGCAGTCCATACTGCAGGTACATAACATAGTTGCCAGTACTTCCATTTTTGAGTAACATAGTAATAATCTCCTTTTTTAGTAGGACGTTTATGGGGCCCTTCATTTGCGTCCTTACGTAATAGAAAGAGAGAATCACAGATGTTTTGTAAACATAGAGAGATAATTTAGGATATCTGGGTCGGTCACTCAAACCATTGCCGTCAAGTCGGTGGTGGATAGTGTGATTTTTGTTTGTCAGAGAGTAAGTGCACGGTTTCTGCACGGATTTTGCACGGTTTCAAAACGTGCAGAGGGTGCTTCTCGGTGCAAAATCCGACAAGGGATGCAGAAATTACTGGGCGAAAAATCACGTTGCTTTGTTCTAAAATAACGATGACTCGAAACTTCCAGAAATTGAGACGAACCGGCGGCTTGCTCTCTTAATCAGTGGGCCCAGGGTTCGAGTCCCTGGAGGTGCACCACAACAACAAAATCCGAACTTTTTTCCAATAGGAGAAGGGTTCGGATTTTTTGTATTCTTTGGAAAACAGAACGAATCCCTTGCTTCCATCGAAAAACGTCCTAGACCTTATCATAAGAAAGCACGACAGACCACTGTGAGAGTGCCGTAAGGCGGAAAGGACACGATTATGAAGTATGATGCAAGAGCCTGCAAGTTCAACATGGACACTGGCTGCGTGAAACTGCTGCTCCGGGATGGGAGAAAAATTTCCATTGACTGTACCGGGGTTGAGGATGCACTGGATGTGACCATGGCGCAGCAGACAGAACTGGACTACCTTATCTACAATGACCCACTGGGCTATGCGGATTTGATTCTGAACGGCGACCCGAAGGAATATTTGAAGAATGTGTCCGGTAGTCGTACACTAGAAGATTAAAAAGTAATTGTCTGTCGAACAAAAATATTCGGCAGACAATTTTTTCATAGATTTAGAAGTGCTGTCAGTTCCAACCATACAAAAACGTTGGGTTCAACAGGTGAATCTTTGCACCGGAAAAATCAAGGATCCTCTCATCGCGCATCCGGCACAGCTCACGGGAAAGAGCACTGCGGTCCACACAGAGGAAATCTGCCAGTTCTGTCCGGGTGTAGGGCAGACTGTAACAGCCTTTTTCATCGGGTGTCAAGGTTTGAAGATAAATCTTCAGACGATCTCGAAGCCGTTTTTGTGCTAAAATACGCACTTTGGTGTTAAAAAAGAGAAGCTGCTGCGCCATATCCTGCATAAGATTTGCTGTGACTTGCATCCGGCAGGGACAGGTCAGCGTCTTCTGTGACATCAATGCGCTGAAATCCAGCAGCATTACGGTACAGTCCGAACTGGCACGCAGACAGACCGGACTTGCCGTCCAGCCAGTACAGGCCAGTTCTGCACCAAATACTTCTCCGGGACAAAAACGGCAGACGCTGATTTGATTGCCATTTTCATCATACAAAAATTCTTCCATCGTGCCATCCAGCAGAACACCCGTATTGTGGCTCTGCTCACCCAGCTCGACGATGTGCGCACCACGAGGATATTCACGGACAGTCGCATTCAAGCAACTAAGGACTTCCCTATATTTTCGTGGCTGGATGCCGTTGAACATGCCGCATTGCTGTAAAATTGAATAATATTGCTCCATCTTAAAATTTACTTTGCCGTTGCCATAACAACGGACACTCCGAGGTAGTTGTGTTAAACTCTTGGTTAGAGATGTCTAATTAAAAGGCATCATTATTATACGGTATAAAGTTTGAAATGTCAAACCCTATAACGTTCAGGGTTGATATCGAAGGAGTGACACAATGCTTTCGTTGGGAATAGATATCGGTACATCAACGGTCAAGTTGGTGCTGTTGAAAAATCAAGAAATTGAAAAGCAGTGGATGGCGGTGCATCACGGCAACCCTTTTGTCTGCCTGAAAAAAGGTCTTTCCACGTTGGAGCTGGCGATGGATACTCCGTTTTCACTCTGTGTGACCGGAAGCAACACGGAGGCTCTGCTGGAGCAAGATTCAGCCATTCCCTCTTTAGGCGATATCCCAGCTATCGTCGAGGGTGTGCGCTGGATCATTCCGCAGGTGGGTTCGGTCATTGAAATTGGCAGTCAGGGCGCGCGATTCATCACGGACTTGCAGAGCCGCGCACTTCAGTTTTCAGTCAACGAACACTGCGCGGGCGGTACAGGTTCGTTCTTTGAAGACCAAATGTCTCGCGTGGGCTGCAGGCTGGGAGATTACTCTTCGCTGGTAGAGCAGGCACAGAGTGTTCCGCGCCTTTCTGGCCGGTGTGCGGTCTTTGCCAAGACAGACATCATCCACCGCCAGCAGGAAGGCGTTTCCACGCCGGATATCCTGTTGGGGTTGTGTTATGCGATGATCCGCAACTACAAAGCTACCATCGTGCGTCGGCTTCCCGTCTGCAAGCCAGTAGTTTTCTGTGGCGGCGTGACCTGCAACACCGGCGTAATCTGGGCCATTCGGGAAGTGTTCGGCCTGACCGAAGAAGAGCTCATCGTTCCGGAGTTTGCCCGATATGAAGCGGCTCTTGGTGCTGCACTCAAAGCGTCCGGCTCGTTCACGTTACGTCAACTGAATGATTCTCTGGACCGTACGCTAACAACACACCACACGGTCGGAACATTGCCCAAACTGGAACTGCGCCCCGGTACGAGCCTTACGGAGCCAAACGCTACCAAGATCATTCCAGAAAGTGGCTGCGCATTGGGCATCGACATCGGTTCTACCAGTACCGATTTTGTTCTAGTCGGTGCTGACGGTGAACTGGTAGACTTTCAATATCTGCGCACCGCAGGTGACCCGGAAGGAGCTGTCCGCAAGGGCCTTGCAAGTATTCGTCAGCGGTTTGGTGATATCCGGTTCACCGCAGTCGGTGTGACCGGTTCAGGACGAGAGCGCGTCGGCAAACGCATCGGAGCAGATGCCGTCCGGGATGAGATCACTGCGCAGGCCAAAGGAGCTGCTCATTGGGTGCCGGAAGTCGATACTGTGTTTGAGATCGGCGGACAGGATAGCAAATACATCAGCATCCAGAACGGTGAAGTTGTGGATTTTCAGATGAACAAGATATGCGCTGCCGGTACCGGTTCTTTTGTGGAAGAACAAGCTGTCCGTATGGGCATCCCACTGGCGGAGTTTGGCCCATTGGCCTTATCCTCTGAGCATCCGGCATGCGCGGCCTGCACGATGCCTGCAGTGCCCCACTGTTCCAGCTTTCCCTTGATAACGACTGGGATGAAACTGCATGGAGCCGCCTGCGTTCGTTCCTCTACTACTGCTGAATCTGGCAGACGCAAAGAACCCGTCCGGTACGTCCGGACGGGTTCTTTGCGTCTGTTATGAAACAGAAAATCGCTTATTCGATGACCAGCAGCAGGCTCATTTTGAATTTGCCCTGTGCGGTAACGCTGTGCAGGCCGTTCTTATCGAAGCGGAAGCTCTCGCCTGCGTTCAGCTCGTAATCCTTGCCCTCATAGCCAATAATGGCCTTGCCTTCGAGGGCGGTCAGGATGGCATTGCCGGGAGCACGGTGCGGAGTCAGGCCGGTGCCCTCGTCAAAGGCCATCAGGACAAATTTCATGTTGTCTGCATGAGCGATGTCCAGATTGGCGATGCTGCCCTCTTCATAAGAAATGAGGTTCTTCAGTTCGGTGGGCTGGCCTGCCTTGATGATGTTGTTCATGGTAAAATTCTCCTTTTTCAAAATGATTTCGGTATAGATCATTCCACTGTCGTTTTTTGTGCCGCACAGTGTTTTCGGCGGTACATACAGCAGTTCTCCGGGTTTGACAGACACCTCCTGCCCATCGGCTCCCAGAAGGAATCTGCCGTTTCCCTCACCACCCAGATAAATGGTGGCGCAGTCATAGTATTCCGGGGTGATAGAAGTGCCTGCGCCCAGGGAAAACCATGTTACCGGCACTTCATAGCTCAGCCCGGAAGGACGGGAAACTGTCATAGCATCCCGGACCGGGCGGACCTGAGAAAGTGTAAAAGGGATATTGTTCATACAGCAGTTTCCTTCCGTAGAGCAACCGGAACGATGCTGCGCACGGACCGTCCCTGATAATGCAGTTCATCCACCAGCACCTGAACATCAAAAGAATACGAGATGTTCTCCTCGTTCAAGATCTCCGCAGCCGGACCGTAGAAAAATTCGCCTTTGCGGTTCAGCATCAGGGCTTCGTCCGCCACGCTCATGGCGTTGGTGGGATAGTGGGTATTCATGATGGCACTGATGCCGGATTCGTGGGCCAGTCGCTCCACCATATTCAGCACTAAGATCTGATTGTGGAAATCCAGACCGGTTTCCGGCTCGTCCAGAATGATGAGCTTCGGCTCATTGATAAGGGCACGGGCGATGAGCACCATTTGCAGTTCACCGCCGCTCATCCGGTTGCAGTCCTTGTTGGCAAGGCGGGTGATCCCCACCCGTTCCATCATGCCTTCCGCCATTTCAATCTCCTCTTTGCCGGGCTGCTGAAAGGTCCCAAGATGTGCACTGCGCCCCAGCAGAACCATTTCCAGACCAGTGTAGGAAAAAGCGAAGCCGCGAGACTGCGGAATGTAGGAGATGGTACTCCAGACATCCTTCGGTTTGAGGGTGTGAATGTCCTTCCCGTAAAGCAGAGTCTTGCCGCTGTGCCATGGCAGCAGACCGATCATGCACTTGAGCAGGGTGGTTTTACCAATGCCGTTTGGACCAAGAATCGCAAGGATGTGGCCTTCTTCCAGGCTCAAATTGATGTTTTCGAGAATCACAGGCTGCTTTGGGTAGCCAAAACAACCGTTCTGCACTTCCAAGATCATTGCAGGTTGCTCCTTGTTTTGTTCAGCAGAGAAATAAACGCCGGTGCACCGATGATAGCGGTGAGGATGGAAAGAGGCAGCTCGATAATGCTGATGCTGCGGGACAGGGTATCGATCAGGATCATAAAGCTGGCTCCCAGACTGAGACTGAGGGGCACCACATAACGGTTGTTGCTTCCAACCAGCATCCGGGATGCGTGCGGGATCAGCAGACCAATCCAACCCACCTGACCGCACATGGAAACGGCAGAAGCCGTGATCAGCGTAGATGCAACAATAAACAGCATCCGGGTCTGTTTGATGTTGATGCCGCTGGCACGAGCCTCGTCATCACTCAGTGAAAGGATGTTCAGCCGCCAGCGCAGCAGATAGATGATGATGATTCCAGCAACGATAAGTGGGCAGCCAATCAGGATCTTTTGGAAACTGGCACTGGTAAAGCTGCCCAAGAGCCAGTAGGTGATCTCCGGCAGCTTGTCCTGCGGATCGGCAGTATATTTCAACAGCGAACCCAGTGCGTTGAACAGAGAGGATGCAATCGTACCGGCCAGCACCAGATAAACCATAGAACGCCCATCACTCTTGCCTGCGACTTTCAGAGTAAAACAGACGGAAATCAGGCCAAAGACCAAGGCGATGAGCTGCGTTTCCAGAATACTGCAAGACAGGATAATAGCAAGAATTGCACCCACACAGGTGCCGCTGGTTACACCCAAAATATCCGGTGTGGCAAGCGGATTGGAGAATAAGGATTGATAGGCATTGCCTGCACAAGACAGACCTGCGCCGACGATGATGGCCGTCAGAATGCGGGGCAGCCGCAGATTGATGACGATGGAGTAGTTCTGTACATTTGAGGTGCTCTCACCCGTCAGAGCAGTGCGCAAAGCTGTGAGAACTTCGCCTACCGGAACATTCATTCGCCCAAAGCACAGGCAGATGAGTGCGGTCACAAGGGGAAAAGTGAACATCAATACCACGGCCAGAGGAGTGAACCGGCCTTTTTTTATCCAGATGGTATCTTTCATCAGTACAGCAGCATTTCCTCCAACTCGTCATCTGTCACATCGTAGCCGTACCATGTCTTGTAATATTCCTTGATGGTATCGCCCAGCGGATAATCGGCAAAAGCATCCGGGTAGGTGTTGCAGGCCAGCCATGCCAGCACCAGCGGAGCATCCGGATTCGGGGTGAACCAGTTCCACATACCCAGTGTAGTGTTGTAGACCCGGCCGCTCTTCACGGAAGTCAGGGTGGAGAAGTCAGCACCGTCCACATTCCCGCTCAGCACGTCCTCGGTGCGCAGGGGCTGCAGGCCGGGACCATCCAAGAAAAGAATATCGGGATCCCAGCTATAAATCTGCTCCATGCTGGCCTGTGCAAAGCCAGTGGCTTCCAGTGCCTTGTCCGTTACGCCCAGACGCTTCATCCAGTAGGTGCCAAAGGTGCCCTGACCGGATACCTGCGGTACACCGTCTGCATACTTCCACAGAATCAGCGCACTGGGGCGATCCGTTTGAGGAATTTCCGCAATACGGGCTTCCACATCGGTCACGATCTCATCACCGGCAGCAACAAAGGCGTCGGTCTTGCCCGGTTCGTTGAAGATCTGCTCCAGCAGCTTCAGCCACTCTTCGTAACGTTCAATGGGATCAGCTTCCGTAGATGCGCCCACGGTAGCGAAACCGATGGAGGGGATTCCGCTGGCCTTCAGGATTTCGGCATGGGAGGAGTTGCCAGCATTGTACAGGATAACATCAGGGTTCAGCTTCATGATCTCCTCGATGTTCAGGTCGCTCTGAGCATAGACCGTATCGCTGGACTCCAGAAGCTCTGGGGCGATATTCTTCAATACAGTGTCAGAAATGACCGACTTGAAAGAACCGCAGTAACCCACGATGTAGGGAGCACTGCCCTCAAAATAAGCCATGTAGGTGGACAGGATTGGAATCTGGTCGATGACGACACGGGTGACCTTATTAGGCACTTCTACTTCGTTGCCGCCGTGGTCTACGACGGTATGGGTACCGGTCTCATCCATAGATGCGGCAGAGGAAGTTGCTTCGCTGGATACAGCGGAAGAAGCCCCAGAAGAAGCCGTGCTGCTGGAAGAAGAACCGCAGGCGGCCAGAACACCGGCTGCACTTACAGCAGCCATGGCAGTGATAAACGAACGACGAGTGATCTTTTTCATAACCCTTTTCCTCCAATAAATGCCGGAATGCATTTCCGGCCGATGTTTTCTTGTTTCTCTGTGTTTTCCTTGGGAACGGCCTTATTGTACCGCACCGCCGTGCGCGCTGCGACCATGTACGCGCAAAATGGAGGTAAATCTTTTGCACAGGCTCCGGCGGCTGTGTCAAGCCTGCGTAAAGCCGGCATGAAAAACCTGCACTCGGATTTTACAAACAGGATAAATATGCCGAAAACACCATTTTCTGGCTGGGCAAAGTGGCAAAAAAAAAGGACTGCTCATTGATATGGTGAGCAGCCCTCTTAAAAAGGTTTTCTTTCAATCAGCCAACAGGCTTTGTATTCGTCACTACGATCCGATTTTCCACTCTTGTCAGGTAAAGCATACCTTTTGCATTGTCGACCTTAATGGTCAATTCTACCGGTGCGCCATCCAGGAATGCACCACTCGACTCATTGTTATTAAATTGCAGTTCCAGCTGGGTAATATTTTCTTTCTTATATGAGCCAAAAGCATTGGATGCCTGAAGCTTTCCACTGGTCGGCTTCAGCGTTTTCAGCTGGTTTTCCTTCACCTTCGCGGTAAACATTCCTTCATAAGGATATTCCTCAAAGCCCTTACCGCTGCTGCTGTATGTCAGTTTCACCGTCGCAGTGATACTGCCATTGCTTCCACTTCCAAGGACTGTGCCACCGACATTCCCCTTCACATCGTACACTGCAACGATAAATGCACCAACGCGCACCTCGTTTTGTGCCAGTCCGCTGCTGCTGCCGCAGCCGACCAGCATGCCGGACAAAGAGACTGCTGCAGCCGCTGCTGCTGCGCTCTTCATAAAAGTACGCCGGGTCATTTTTTCTGCCATAATATTGCCCTCCTCTAAAAGTGTTTTTCTGTGCTTTTAGCGTACCACTTTTTGGGAGTCTGTCAACAAAAATATGACAAAAAGGCGCTCTGTACACATAATTTGCACAGAGCGCCTTCTGCTCAGCAGTATTTTGTTCCGTCCGGGCAGTAGAACTGCACATACTTCTGCCACTCGGTCTCGCTGATGGCGCGGCGGTAGCAGTCCACCAGCGCGTCCACGGCCTGCCGGTCAGCAAAGGTGCCGGGGCCGGGGCAGTCCAGCACCAGAATGCGGAACCATGCATCGAACAGGTGCTCGGTGAAGCCGGAGTCCCGGGCCCCGCACCGGGCGTAAAAGCCCAGCCGCCGCACGGCCATGGCTTCGTCCTCGGCCTTGTCCGGCACCTCAGCTTCGATCAAAATGGCCTGTGCGTCCTTCTCGTATTCCGGCAGGGCCGCCAGCAGTTTTGCTCCAAGGCCCTGTGCCCGGTAGGCGGGCAGCACCGCAAAGTAATCCAGCTGGCTCACCTTACTGCCCGCCGGGCGCACCATGAGCAGGTATGCCGCCAGCTGTTCGCCGTCAAACACGCCCCAGGTGTGGGCCGTGCCGTCCGCTTCGCTGTTCAGGATCATGCTCAGGGGTTTCAGCTCCGTGGGCGGGAAGTCCCGGCGCATCTCGTCCAGATAGACCCGCGTCAGCTCTTTTTCGTTCAGTTTCCGCCAGCTGTATGCTTTGCTCATCGATTTCTCCTCCCGGGGTGGTGCCCGCCGTGCTTTTTATAAAATAAGTATAGCACACCTTTCTACAAATTTCTACAAAATACAAACATTTTCCTATTATTTCCTCTTAATATTTTAACACTTTAC
>ERZ779888.3476-NODE-3476-length-11565-cov-5.215204_pt1 | contig 11565 bp, 6 predicted proteins | sample MGYA00511245_ERZ779888 | MGnify/ENA primary metagenome ERZ779888 (study PRJEB29588, sample SAMEA2155255) | human gut metagenome | biome: human gut; feature: human-associated habitat; material: faeces | place: Denmark | collected 2008/2010 ... | reverse complement strand
AAGGGCGAAAAACATCGGCCCTCGAAAATTACCTAATCCGATTTTTTGAGCGGGAGCTCGAGGTCAAACTCACCCGCCGTGAAATGTGGCGAAGCGTTGGCTTCGTCGCCTCTCTGTTCGTTTTACTGTTTGCCCTGGCCACCGGCGAGCCTTTGCTGGCCTTGCCGGCGCTCGCACTGGCAGCCTACGCCTATCGGGGAGTGGCCGGTATTACGGCCCGGTTCTCGGCAGAGAAAGGAGGTGAGCGATGAGAAGAAGCTACGTTATGGAATTTGAGCAAGACGGCCTGTCCATACGCATTGTCCGCCACCAATCGGAGCAGTCGAAGGACAGAGCAGAGGTGGAAATCGAGACAACATCTTATAATGGCAGTGGTACTATTTGGCTCACTGGTGAGTTGCAACTCTTCCTCCTGAAGGAAGCGATTGACAACTACATCGAAGTATTCCATCTTAAAAAGGAGGACGAAGACGATGGCCAGGACGAAGAATGAGGTCGCCCACCTCCCTCTATCGATTTCGCTCGGTATACCTCGCTGATGGGCGACATGGTTGGGTGATGAAGCCGCGAAAATTTGTGTGATGGGCTTGCGAATGCCGAAAATTTTCACTATCTTCGAAGAAAAGGAGGAAATATGTCTATATTGATTGCCTTTGGATTTGTGCTCTTGTTCGTGATAATTATGGCTCTTGGAGCACTCACGGCGGTTAGCGTTATATTCTGGTACATATATTGGATTGTGGTGGCAGCTTTCGTGATAACGGCGATAGTTGCTCTTTGCACCCGTTTCATTCGTTTTATCAAAAGGAAACATCGTCACTCGTAAGTCGATTATCGGAATAGACTTTTTGTCGGAGCCTCGGGGAATCTTCCCCCGAGGCTCTTTTTGTGTCTTTTATTGGGTCGCCTGGAGTGCCCATATTCGTGAAAAATATGAACGAATATGAGCAATTATGAAACATCTGCCTCTATCGTCTTGGAGGTAAATGGCAAGAATGCAGAGGAGCGGTTGAAGGCTCTCCGGCAACGGGCCGAGGACCTCGAGAATGCACTGGCCAAGGCCCGCAACAGCGGCGACAAAATAGAGATGAACAAGCTCCAGAAGGAGTTGAAGAAGGCAAACGCAGAAATTAGAGAGATGACCTCGTCGGTACAGCAGGCCGAGAGTGTCATGCGTCGACTCGACAGGGCCACCCCCAAGGAGTTGTCGAAAACCCTCTCCACTTTGCGCCGTCAGCTCAACAATATCGAGCGAGGGTCAGCCGCCTGGAATGCCCATGTCGAAAAAATAAAGCTGGTACAGCGGGAACTGAACTCGGTGAAACGCTCCATGAGTGAGCAGGAGTCGCTTTGGACTCGGTTCTCGCAAAAGATGTTCGACTGGGGGAATGCCATTACCATGTCGCTGGCAGCCATTTCAGGCCTTACAATGTCGGGTAGAAATGCGGTCCAGAGCTATGCCGATATGGAGGGCGAGATGGCAAGCGTCCGTAAATTTACGGGAATGACCATGGAAGAAATCGAGAAATTGAACGAGTCGTTCAAAACGATGGATACTCGCTCTTCTCGCGAACAGCTCAACAAACTGGCCCAAGAGGCCGGCAAATTGGGTATCACATCGCAGGACGCCGTTCTCGAATATGTGCGGGCAGCCGATGTGATTAACGTAGCTCTCGATGAGTTGGGAGAGGGGGCAACCCGGGATATCGGTAAGCTATCGTCGATTTATGGCGATGCGGATCGAATGGGTATGGGTAAAGCCATGCTGGCCGTGGGTGCTGCTATCAATGAGGTCTCGCAAAATTCTACCGCATCGGCCTCCTATCTGGTCGATTTCGAGAACCGCATGGCCGGTGTAGGCAAGCAGGCCGATATGACAGTCTCCCAAATCATGGGGTATGCTTCGGTACTCGACCAGAATGCCCAGCAGGTTGAGATGTCGGCAACGGCATTACAGGGCGTAATTATGAAAATGTACAAGGAGCCGGAGAAGTTGGCCCGAATCGCTGGTATCAATATCCAGCAGTTCGCTCAGATGGTGAAAAACGATGCGAACGAGGCCCTGCTCTATTTTCTCGACACCCTGGGCCGGGCCGGTGGTATGCAGGCTTTGGCTCCCATGTTCGACGAAATGAAACTCGATGGAGCCCGTGCTGCCAGTGTGTTGTCGGTATTGGCTGGTAATATCGAATCGGTTCGGAGAGAGCAAAAACTGGCTCAGGAAGCCTTTGACGAAGGCACTTCGGCCATTACAGAGTTCAACGTCCAAAACAATACGGTGCAGGCGCAACTCGACAAAGCGAAGAAATCGTTCAATGAGATTTCGGTTACTCTTGGTAAGGACCTTCTCCCCGTCATGCGCTATGCGATTACCAGTTCTTCAGCTGCGTTGAGAGCCTTGAAAATGACGGTCGATTTTATGAAAGAGCATCGGACCTTGATAATTTCGCTGGCTGCCGGTTATGCCGGGTACACGGTGGCAGTCAAGGCCGGAACAGTAGCTCAAAAGCTGTGGAATGCCACCCAGAAAGTGGGAAATTCGATTGCGGCAACAGGGAAGAGTATCGTTTTATTGCTCAGATATTCATATTTTAGATTGGAGGGCCAAGTACGCAAAGCCGACGTCGTGATGAAAGCCTTCAACAGAACCACCAAGATGTCGCCTGTGGGGATATTGGTGGGGGCTCTGTCTGCCGGAGTAGGGGCTCTTTTGTCGTATCGGGAGCGCATGAAATCGGCCCGGGAAGAAGCCGCCGAAGCTGCAAAGGCACAACGGGAATATGAGCGCAGCATCACTGACGTGACTGATGCGGCCGCCTCGGCTTCGAAGGAGGAACTCGCCCAACTGCGCGCCCTCTACCAGGCTTCTGTGAACGAAATCAATTCGAAGGAGGAGAGAATCAAGGCGGCGAGAAGGTTGCAGTCCCTCTACCCGGAGTATTTTGCCTCCATGTCGACCGAGCAGATTATGCTGGGTGAGGCAAAATCCAAATACGACGAACTAACCGATTCTATCCTCAAGAATGCCAAGGCGAAGGCAGCCGCCGACCTCATAAAATCGAACTCGGAGCAGATTATAGAGCTTGAACAATCCCTGCCTGGACTGGAGAGCAACGTGGCCGCCACTGATGCTGCATACAAGCAGGCAGAGCAACGCCGCCAGGAGTACATCGCAAAGCGTTCGGTCAACCCCTCTGATATACAGACAGAAGGGGGAATACTCTACAACTGGTCGGTGATGGGTATGGCGCCAAGTTCGTCGGGCGAGAAAGAGGCCGCCGATGCCGCGTGGAAAGCGTACGCCGATGCCAACAACAAATTGATTCAGTTGCAGCAGGCCAATAAGATGCTGGCCGAACAATATGGAATACCGTCCACCACCGTATTCACCGGATCGTCGGCCGGTGCTCTTGCCGGGACCCCTGGTGGTACTACCGGTGGCACAAGCAGTGCAAAGAACAAGTTCCAGCCCGAGGACGACTGGCTGGCGCTCGAGCAGTCGAAGGCTCTTGCCAGTTATGCCACGGGTCTCATCGATTACAACCAGTACAATGAGAAGAAGGCAGAACTCGACAAACAGTACCTGCTGAAAAAGTTGCAGAACACCGAAGCCACCGAGCAGGAAATTGCCGAAATCACCGGGGAATTGAACAAACTTACCGAGAAGGAGGTGACCCAGCGCAACAAGGCGCAGCTCGACGCGGCCAAGGAGGAGATAGAAGCCGAACGCCGCGAGCGCGAGGTGGCACTCACCGATAGCTACATGCGGGGGCAGGTTTCGGAGAAGACCTACCAGCAGATGAAATTCGAGTCGGAGATTGCCTATCTCAATCGGCTCAAAGAGTTGTATGCCGAGGGGAGTCAGGAGCGCGCCGACATCGAGGCCCAAATCACCGAGAAGTTGCAGGCCGATAAACTGGCGAAATTCAAAGAGACACAGAACCGACAGAAGGAACTCTACGAGGAGTATTTCAAGGGGATATCGCTCATGTCGGCCGAAGAGCGCGAACAGCAGTACCGACTGCAAATCGATGCCCTGGGTGAGTTGACGGAGAATATGCTCGCCACGGCTGGCGACGACGAGGCCAAGAAGCAGAAAATCATCGAGGCATCGGCCATCGCCGAAAAGGCCCTGAAAAAGCAGTATCTCGAAGAAACTACGGAGGAGAGTTTCAATGCCATTGAGAAGGCCAACGCCGAACTGGCCGAATGGTTGCAAAGCGATGGCGGAAGGGCTGTGACCGACTCTTTCGGTATGATCATGTCTGGAATGTCGGCCATCTTCTCGCAAATCTCCTCAATCGTTCAGTCGAATTTGCAGGTGGAGACGGCAGCCATCGAGAACCGATACGACAAGGAGATTTCGCTGGCAGAAGGAAATACCTACAAGGTCAAGAAGCTCGAGCAGGACAAAGAGAAAGAGATTGCCAAGGCCAAGAACGAGGCCAACCGCAAGATGTTTGCCATGCAGGTAATACAGGCCATCGCGCAAACGGCACAGAATGCCATCGCAGCCTATGGTTCGGCGGCCGCGATACCGCTTGTCGGGTATATCATGGCCCCTATTGCCGCCGGTTTGGCCGTAGCCGCCGGGGCTGTGCAGATAGCCGCAATCAAGAAGCAGCAGCAAGCCTCCGAGGCGCAAGGATATGCTGTCGGCGGTTTTACTCGCCCCGGTCCGGTGAACGAGCCGGCCGGTATCGTCCATGCCGGCGAGTGGGTCGCCAGCCAGAAACTGGTGACGTCGCCGGTAACCCGGCCCATCATCGATGCCCTCGAGTATGCACAGCGTACCAATACAATCGGCACGGTTCGTAGCTTCAGAACCACACCAATTGCAACTAACACCTCGGTGGGATTTTCTGATGGGAGCGTCCCCTACCACCAACTTGTCGCACTGATTGACTCATACAACGAGACCATCAAGCAACTGAACGACCGTCTCGACCAGCCGTTTGTCACGGTTAACACGGTTACCGGCGACCGAGGAATCAAGAAAGCTCAGGACGAATACGATCGTCTCATAAGGAACAAAACCCCTAAATCACGCCGAAAATGAAAATATTTGTAGATGGTAAAGAGGCTGTCTTGAAGAAAGGCACCTCCTTTGAATTTATCTCTGAGAATCGGTTATTCTCAGGTGCTGATGAGTACACGTTGTCTATTACATTCCCAATAATCGACTGCCCTCAGAACCGGGCGATATTCGGGCATTTGTATCGGAAAGATGTCGATATTGAAAAAGTGAACTTTTCCTGTGAACTGCGGGATACCAATTTCTATAAAATGGGGGCTCTCGCTATTGTCGAGGTGTCGCAGTCTGAAATCAAGGGACAATTCCTTGAAGGCATGAGCGCCCAAAACTTCATCGGCGATTTCGACGAAATATACATCAATGAACTCGACTTGGGCGAATTTGAGTATGTGATTATGAGTAATACACCTCCAGAATGGCTTTGGCGAAGCATCGACCGCATGACAAAGTATATAGCTTTGCCCTGGGTCAACAACTATTCGGGGAATATACAGAATGAGGTCGTATATGAAAATGGCTCCTATAAATGGCACCCGGACACCAAGGGGGTGTCGTTCCAGCCGTATTTACTGTTTATCGCAAAACAAATTTGCGAGACCCTGGGGTATAGCTATGATTTCGGGGAATGGGAAAGATCGAAATATCGTCATCTCATTGTTTGCAATTCGCTTCCGTATGCCTGGGATATGCCCCAAATAGCCAAAGCCCTTCCTCACTGGACCGTAACCGAGTTCTTTGAACATTTGGAGAACTTCCTGTCTGCATTTATCGACATTGACCATAGGGGTAAGACTGTGACATTCCATTTCATCTCTAAAGATGCGGATTTTAATGCCTGGATAACCCTTAACGATGTTTCCGATGATTTTACAGTAGAGGTTAGCTCCGAGGGTGAATCTTCATACAGATGTGAATCAACCTTGAGATATTCCGATTGTGACCATGAAATGTGGAAATTCTACTCGTGTCCCTGGTTGATTGAAGGACATGATGAGATGATTGTACGTTATAACACAATGGACGAGTTAATTGCGGACAATCAGAACCTGAAGCAGAGTGTAGTCGCCAGTTACCTCCCAGACTCAAAATTGAACAAAATTTTATACGCAGCGAATCTGGATACCTATTTCGTTTTTAGAGCTTTGCGGGTTATTCCTGGAGGCTATCACGACCCAGTTTCTGGTACTGATTACGATTTGGCTATCAATATCCTACAGCCAGTGAATCAGTTCGGTGAGCGTTCTGGGAAAAATGAGGAGGGAAACAGTATCGAGATAGGGATTGTGCCCGCCTGGATAGATGACACCGAGACGAGCAAAGGACAGTGCATATTCCTGGATCTCAACTTTGACGATGGAGACTCAGAGGCAGGGAACAATTCTGTATATCGCCCAATAGAGATGCTCGAAGCGGGTGAGGGCGAAAAGAGCGCGGGCTATTTTTCCCAACTTTTTGTCGCATTCTGGGACGGCACGAACTATTTTAACGGGCTGCTCCCCAGGCCAATCATCGACAAAATATCTACAAATGAGGACTGGACTTATGTTGAGACAGACTATAGTATACGACTAAATAGAGCAGCTGGCGACATTACCTATTTCGACACTCCAATCGACAGCTGTAAAAAATACAATTTCCAGTTTTTGGCGAACAAGATTCCGCCTGTTAGGGGGTTGTTTTTCATTCAAGGAAAGTCATACATCTGTGAAAAAATCACGGCCACATTCACAGAATACGGCATGTCACAGCTCTTGAAGGGAACGTTCTATCGAACCGACTAAAGAGCCCCATCGAGGTCTACGATGTGCTTGTCGGCCTTCTTCCTCCGCTGGGTGTAGATGTCGGTAACGGCCAGCGAGCTGTGTCTGGCTTGGTCTCTCACCGAGATGTTGCTGAGATTCTTCTCCAGCATCTCGGTGATTCCTGTATCCTTAAGCGAATAGAAGGTGTAGTCGTCGTCGAGCTTCAACTCCTTTTTCAGGCGCGACCACCTGATGGTAATGAGCCGACGGTCTATTTGCCCACAGCCAGGGAGGAGTTCATTCGAGAAAAGGTAGAAGTGCGGCGGGTTGTTGAACACACCCAAGTCGAGCATGAGCAATATCACCTTTTTGGGTAGGGTTACCGTTTGGGTTCTCCTGTTTTTGCTGTCCTCAGCGGGTATGGTGAGAGTACAATCCTTCAGATTGAAGTATTGCAGCTTCAACCTTGTCTGCTCGATAGGGCGCACACAACAATAGTAGAGCAGGTAGCATGCCAGCAGGAAGTGTTTGTCGTGGCGAAGCAGGTGCTCGCCTATCTGCCGGACGATAGCCGGTGGAATGACCTTCCTCCGCTTCTCAATGAGGTTGCGCTTGTATGGCTTAATCCCTTTCGCCGGGTTTTCGTTCATCAACCCCTTCTCTACGCAGAATGTGCAAAATGCCTTAATGAAAACCAGGCAGTTGTTACGGTATAGCGGAGAATTACCGAGTGTGAGGTGAATGTAGTCGAGGAAGTCGTTGCAGAATAATCTGTCGAGTTGATAGAGGTATGTGATGGGCACATCTCGGCTTTCGTTATAGCCGACCAGTTTTCGGATCATCGATTCGTGGCTGATATAAGTCTCTTTCCGGAAGATGCCATCTTTGTACATCTGGTTGTTGTTCTCCACATATCGTTTGACTGCATCTTCAAACAAAAAGTTTGTTTTAGTAACTATATCCACCCAGGGGTTCCACCCGCGTATAAGTTGTTGATAGAGGCGGACAATGAGCCCGGCGGCATATTCTCTGCGCTGTTTTGTGGTGGCCAACCTACCCACCTTTATGCGTTTCCGACGCATGGTTTTTCGGACGGGGTCGAAGGCATAAAATTCGACATACCACACCGGTTTATTTTCGCGAAGCCTTGGGTAGGTGAAACTGATAATCTTGTCTATTGGGGAGTTTTGCGGGAGATTATCGTTGTTAAAATCAATCCGCGCGGGAAGGATATTTTTAAGCATTTTTTTATTTAACGAATCGCAGGTGACTCGCTAAACAAGGGGCGTATTTGACGCGGTTCTGTCTCGTACTTGTCCCGTTTGGGTACAGGAAAAAACTCAAAAACCTATGATATAGGCTCTTGAGTTTTCGTTCCTTGTTGTAGCGATTACCTGACGCTCCTGAACAACATCAACATCCAGGAGACCGGTACCGAGCTCTACTCGCCCGAACTGATTGACAAATATCGCACCGGCTACGACCCCGAGCTCTACCCCGACATCGACTGGATCGATGCCATCACCAAAGACTTTGCCAACAACACGCGCGCCTCGTTCGACCTCTCGGGCGGTAACGAGAAACTGCGCTACTCGTTCGTAGGTGCCTACTACAACGAGCAAGGTATCACCGAGACCGACAAGACCCAGGCCTGGGATTCGGGCATCTCGGTCAACCGCTTCAACCTGCGTACCAACGTCGACATGAACGTAACCTCGACCACCCTGTTGACCTTCAACATCGGTGGTTACCTGCAACAACGCAACGCCCCGAAAGACGGTATCGACGACATCTTCAGCGCCGCCTTCAAGGCTACCCCCTACATGGTTCCGCTTATCTACAACAACGGCTGCATACCCAAACCGCGTGAGAACGAAAACCCCTGGGCCAAACTGACGCAATCGGGTTTCAAACGCGAGGCCGAGAGTAAGCTCGAAACCCTCTTCGCCGTAGAGCAAGACCTGAAAGGTATCCTCCCCGGTTTGAAGGTAAAGGGTATCTTCTCGTACGACTACTATTCGCGCAACGGTGTAGACCGTGGCAAATCGCCCCGCTACTACTCGCCCGCTACCCAACGCGACCCGGTTACCGGCGAGCTCATCCTCATGGTATTGAACGAGGGCGACGAGTTCCTGGGTTACAGCCGCTGGGAAGAGTACGGTAACTACAGTACCTACCTCGAAGGTAACATCACCTACGACCAACGCTTCGGCGACCACTCGGTAAGCGCCCTGTTGCTGTACAACCAGCGCAACTACGACGATGGCGACCAGGTGCCCTACCGTACACAAGGTTTTGCCGGCCGTGCCGCCTATACCTATGCCGACCGCTACATTGCCGAGTTTAACTTCGGTTACAACGGTTCCGAAAACTTTGCCAAGGGTCACCGCTTCGGTTTCTTCCCCTCGATTGCCGCCGGCTGGATTGTGTCGGAAGAGGAGTTCATGCGCCCCGTACAAAACTACATCAACAAGTTGAAACTGAGAGCATCGTACGGTTTGGCCGGTAACGACCGTTTCTACAACGACGACGGCTCGCAAAAGCGTTTCGCCTACATCACCACCATCGGCTCGACCGACGGTTACAAGTGGGGTAACTCGAATGCCTTCTACGAAAAAGGCGGTCTGCGCGAGGGTGACCCCGGTGTAGAGAACCTTACCTGGGAGACAGTCAAGAAAGCCAACGTCGGTATCGAACTGGGCCTGTTCAAGATGGCCGAAATCCAACTGGACTTCTTCCACGAACGTCGTGAAAACATCTTCATGCAACGCAAGAACTACCCCAGCTCAGCCGGTTTCCCCTCGCTGCCCTGGGCCAACTACGGTATCGTGACCAACAAAGGTTTCGACTTCTCGCTCGATCTCAACAAGCAAATCAATAAAGACTGGTTCATCTCGGCTCGCGCCAGCGTATCGTATGCCCGCAACAAGATTATCGAACAAGACGAAGACCTGGGTGTGCTGGGTACCTACCGTTCGAGCACGGGCAAACCCGTAGGTCAAATCTTCGGTCTGGTAAGCGACGGACTCTTCACCGAAGAGGACTTTGCCGACGTAACGACCGGCGAACTGAAACCCGGTATCCCCGTTCCCAAGTTCTCGGACCGCGTATATCCCGGTGACATCAAGTATGTCGACATGAACGGCGACGGCGAAATCACCGAAACCGACAAGACGGCCATCGGCGGAACCGTGAACCCCGAACTCGTTTATGGTTTCGGCGTGAACCTCAGCTACAAAAACGTAGACTTCGGTGCCTTCTTCCAAGGCAACGGCCGCACCTACCGCATCATCGGCGAAAACCAGACGAACTTCTTGCCCGGCTCGACCATCGGTGCCGAGGGTAACATCTTTACCAACGCCTCCGATGCCTGGACCGTCGAGAATCCCAGCCAGGATGTATTCTATCCCCGCCTCCACATGGGTTACAATGCCAACAACGCTCAATCATCAGACTGGTGGTTGAAAGACATGAGCATGCTGCGACTCAAAAACGTAGAGCTGGGTTACTCCTTCTCTAAGAACCTCATCAAGAAAGCCGCCATGGAATATGCCCGCATATTCATCCGCGGTACGAACCTGCTGCAATTCTCCAAATTCGACCTGTGGGATCCCGAGTTGAGCACCGGCAATGGTCTGAAATATCCTATCATGGCCACCTACTCCATTGGTCTGCAAGTAAGATTCTAAACCCATAAAACAGAAAAGGAAATAAAAAAATCATGAAACTTTCGATTGTTAAATATACATTGGCTATCATCGGGCTCTTCTCGGTTACCTCTTGTACCGACTACCTGGACAATGCGCCCGACGATATTTTGACCTTGGAAATGGTATTCAACAGTAAAAACCGTACCGAGGAGTGGCTCGCCGGTATTTACGACGGTATACCCGACCCCTATACGCCCATGATGCGTAACTACGACGCCTATGCCGACGACTTCTCGCCCTCGCAAGACTGGCGTGCTTTTGCCGACTGGGACTGCATCGACAAGATTCTGGGCAACTGGACTCCCCAAAGCGAATGGAAAGGTAACTTCTGGGGCGACTTCCCCGTGCGCATCCGCAGTGCCTATATCTTCATCAACAACGTGAAGGCTCTGCCCGAGCAACAGGTATATCAGGAAGATGTCGACAACATGAAGGCCGAGGCCCGTTTCCTCATCGCCTACTACTATTACCTGCTGGTAAACACCTACGGTGCCATACCTCTGCAAACCTGGCTTACCGACGTGAATGCGCCTACCGAGGATATTCTCATCGGCCAGACTCCCTACGCCGATGTCATCAACTGGCTCGATACCGAATTTCAGGAGGTAGCCAAGCAGCTGCCGGCCGTCTATACCGAAGATCGTAACTACGGTCACGCCACCTCGATTATGGCTCTGGCCATCCGCGCCCGCATGCTGCTCTTTGCCGCCAGCCCGCTGGTAAACGGCAACGACGACCCCGACTATGCCGCCTACCAGAACAACAAGGGACAGAACATCTTCAACTCGACCTACGACCCCACCAAGTGGGAAAGAGCCGTGAAAGCCTGCAAAGAGCTCATCGACGAGGCCGAGGCCAATGGATACCACCTCTACTACGAGTATAACGAAGACGGTTCGATCGACCCCTTCATGAGCTACTCGAACATGTGCTACAAAGAGTTCAACCAGGGCAACAAGGAGATTCTCTTCCCCCGTCCCGACGTAAGTGCCGACCTCTACTCGCAACACGCCGTACCCCGTGGCTCGCGTGGCCAGGGCGGTCTAGGTGTTACCCAAGAGCTGGTCGATGCCTTCTT
>ERZ779888.3467-NODE-3467-length-11600-cov-2.851451_pt1 | contig 11600 bp, 11 predicted proteins | sample MGYA00511245_ERZ779888 | MGnify/ENA primary metagenome ERZ779888 (study PRJEB29588, sample SAMEA2155255) | human gut metagenome | biome: human gut; feature: human-associated habitat; material: faeces | place: Denmark | collected 2008/2010 ... | reverse complement strand
CGCGCACGCCGCCGAGCGAGGCGCGGATGAATTTGCGGCCCGTGGCTCTCGCGACAGAAGCCGCGAGCGACGTCTTGCCGACGCCCGGCGGACCGACGAGGCAGAGAATCGGCGCGCTCTTGTCTTTGGCCAGCTGATGTACGGCGAGGAAGTCGAGGATGCGGTCCTTGACTTTCTTGAGGCCGTAATGGTCGTGGTCGAGGATGCGCGCGGCCTTGGCGATGTTCACCGTGTCCTTCGATTCTTTGCGCCACGGCAGCTCCAGGAGCCATTCCACGTAGTTGCGGATGACGCTCGTCTCCGTGTTCATGCTGTTCATGCCCTCGAGGCGGTGCAGCTCGCGGCCCACGGCCTTCTTGACTTCCTCGGGGTAATCGCCCGACTCGAGCTTATCGCGGTAAAGCTCGATATCCGAGGCTATGTCATCCTTGTCGCCGAGTTCCTTGCGGATGACCTTCATCTGCTCGCGCAGATAATAGTCGCGCTGGACCTTGTCCATCTTCTGACGGACCTTGATGTTGATTTTCTGCTCCATGTGCAGAATTTCCAGCTCGCGTGCGAGGACTTCATAGAGCTTCTTGAGGCGTTCCTTGACATCGATGCATTCGATGAGCATCTGACGCGTCTCGAGCTTGAGGTTCAGATGGCTCGCGATGAGGTCGGCCAGACGGCCGGCATCGTCGATAATCGCCACAGAGACGAGAGTTTCCTCCGGGATTTTGCGGGAAATCTTGGCCCATTCCTCAAATTCGTGAATGACCGCACGCGTCGCGGCTTCCATTGGCAGCGAGGTATCGATGGGGTCCGTATAAACTTCGACATCGACCTCATCATACGTCTCAAGGGCGCGGTAATCATCGATGCGCGCGCGCTTCTCACCTTCGACGAGCACGCGGACCGTGCCGCCCGGCAGCTTGATGAGCTGGCTGATGGAAACGATGGTGCCAATCTGGTAAATATCCTCGCGCTTCGGTTCATCGAGGTCGGCATCGCGCTGGGCCGCCAGCATGATGCGGCGGTCGCCGACCATGGCTTTCTCGAGGGCCACCAGCGAACGGTCGCGGCCGACATCGAGATGTATGATCATATAGGGAAATACCACCATGCCGCGCAGCGGCAGCAGTGGCAATGTCTTCTTTTCTGGCATATTTTTCCCTCCTTTTATCTATAAATCTATATAAAATACAAGGCGCTGCCTTGGCAGCGCCTTGCTAAAATCCGCCTCAGGCAGATTCTTCTTTTCCATCCTTATCCTTGGCTTTCTTGTCAATGGTCAGGATGGGATCTTTCTTGGATGTGACGACATCCTTCGTCACCCGGCAGGCCGTAACGCCTTCAATCGACGGCACTTCATACATGACATTGCGCATGATGCCTTCGATGATGGAACGCAGGCCGCGTGCCCCTGTCTTGCGCTTGAGTGCTTCTTTCGCAATCTGGCGCAGGGCATCGTCATCAAACGTCAGCTTGACTCCGTCGAGTTCGAGGAGTTTCTGATACTGCTTGACGAGCGCGTTCTTCGGCTGGGTCAGGATGTTCACGAGTGCATTCTCATCGAGTGCGTCGAGTGTCACGACGACAGGCAGACGACCGATGAACTCTGGGATCAGGCCGCTCTTCAAGAGGTCCTCAGGCAGCACTTTGCGCAGCGTTTCGCCGATGCTCTTCTGGCGTTTCGACTTGATTGGCGCACCAAAGCCCATCTGTTTCTGACCGAGACGCGACTCAATGACCTTGTCGATGCCGTCAAAGGCACCGCCGCAGATAAAGAGAATATTCGTCGTGTCAATCTGGATGAGCTCCTGATGTGGATGCTTGCGGCCGCCCTGCGGTGGTACCGAAGCCGTCGTGCCTTCGAGAATCTTTAAGAGTGCCTGCTGCACGCCTTCGCCCGACACGTCGCGCGTGATGGACGGATTCTCGGATTTGCGCGCAATCTTATCAATTTCATCGATGTAGATGATGCCGCGCTCGGCTTTTTCCACATCGTAATCTGCCGCCTGAATGAGCTTCAGCAGGATATTCTCGACATCTTCACCGACATAGCCGGCTTCCGTCAGCGCCGTCGCATCGGCGATGGCAAACGGCACGTTGAGAATACGCGCGAGCGACTGCGCGAGAAGCGTCTTGCCGCTGCCCGTCGGGCCAATCATGAGGATATTGGACTTCGAGAGTTCGACATCCTCCGCTGCTTTGCCCTGTCCCATATTGATGCGTTTATAATGGTTGTAGACAGCCACGGACAAGGTCTTTTTGGCCTCGTCCTGTCCAATGACGTACTGGTCAAGGATTGCACGGATGTCCTTCGGTTTTGGGACGTCCTTGAGCTCGACCTCGACATCGTCGTTGAATTCTTCTTCGATGATCTCGTTGCAGAGCTCGATGCATTCATCACAGATGTAAACACCAGGACCTGCTACCAGCTTGCGCACCTGGTCCTGCGTTTTGCCGCAGAACGAGCACTTGAGCTGGCCTTTTTCATCCCCAAACTTCAACATGACCTCACCTCTTACGCCTTGGCTTCAGACTTCTTGCCCTTCTTTACAGGACGCGTGATGACTTCGTCGACGAGGCCGTAGTCTTTGGCTTCGGCAGCCGTCATGAAGTTATCGCGTTCCGTATCGGCAACGACCGTCTCGCGGTCCTTGCCCGTCGACTCCACGAGGATATCGTTGATGACTTCACGGATGCGCTGAATTTCGCGCGCCTGAATCTGGATATCCGTGGACTGACCCTGAGCACCGCCAAGCGGCTGGTGAATCATGATGCGGGCATTCGGCAGCGCATAGCGCTTGCCCTTTGCGCCTGCCGTCAAAAGCAGGGCGCCCATGCTTGCGGCCTGACCAATGCAGATAGTCGAGACATCCGGCTTGATATACTGCATCGTATCATAGATAGCCAGACCTGCCGTGACGACACCGCCCGGGCTGTTGATGTACAGATGGATATCCTTGTCCGGGTCTTCCGACTCGAGGAACAAGAGCTGTGCAACGACCGTATTGGCGACAGCATCGTCAATCGGCCCGCCCAGGAAGATGATGCGGTCCTTGAGGAGGCGCGAATAGATATCATACGCACGCTCACCCGTATTGGAACGCTCTACGACCATTGGTACATAACTCATAGGTATACCCCCATATCAGGGATCTTATTCAGCGATGTTGTCAATGATGAACTGAGCCGTCTTCTTACGGAGTACGGAGGCAGCCAGATCGCCGATACGACCCTGTTCCTTGATGATTTTCTGGACCTGCTGCGGCGTAGCGCCATAAGCAGCTGCCATAGCAGCGACTTCAGCATCCAGATCTTTACCTTCTACTTTAATGTTTTCTGCCTTAGCAACTTCCTCGAGCATGAGATCCGTCTTGACGTTCTTCTCAGCCGTCTCGCGGTACTGCTCGCGGAGTTTGGCAATGTCCGTGCCGGCATACTGCAGGTACTGCTCAAGCTTCATGCCCTGCTGCTCAAGGCGCATAGCCATTTCCTGAATCATAGCCGTAACGCGGTTGTCAATCATGACAGCCGGGATGTCGACCGTGATGTTGTTCGTAGCCATCTCGATAGCAGCGCTCTTCTGGTCATTCTCGGCCGTACGCTCTGCATTCTCTTCGAGGTTCTTGCGGATGTCAGCCTTGAGCTCATCGAGCGTCTGGAACTTGCTGACTTTCTTAGCGAGCTCGTCATCGATAGCCGGCAGCTCTTTCGTCTTGATGCTGCGGATCGTGCACTTGAACGTAGCGTCCTTGCCAGCGAGCTCTTTTGCATGGTATTCTTCCGGGAACTTGACATTGACGTCGCGCTCTTCACCGATTTTAGCGCCGATGAGCTGATCCTCGAAGCCCGGGATGAAGCTCTTGGAGCCAATCTGCAGCGGATAATCCTTGCCTTCGCCGCCGTCGAAAGCTTTGCCATCGACAAAGCCCTTGAAATCGAGCGTCGTGAAGTCGCCGTCTTTGACCTCAGCACCTTCCGGAGCATCAACGAGCTTGCCCTGGCGGTCCTGGAACGTCTTGAGCTGCTTGTCGACATCTTCATCCGTGATGTTGACGGCAGCCTTCTCTACCTTGAGGCCCTTGTATTCGCCGAGTTTGACTTCCGGACGCGGCGTAACCGTAGCCTTGAAGACGAGGTCTTTGCCTTCTTCGAGCGTGACAATATCAACGTTCGGGCGCGTTACCGGCTCGATCTTCTGCTCGTCAAAAGCCTCGTTGAGGGCCTTCGGCGCAACGAGGTCGAAAGCTTCCTGCAGGACAGCATCCTTGCCGACGTGGCGCTCAACGATCATGCGCGGCGCTTTGCCTTTGCGGAAGCCCGGGATGTTGACGCGGTTTGCGAGGCTCTTGCATGCCTTCTCGACAGCCTTGTTGACCTCTGCTGCTTCGACTTCAATCGTCAGAGTGACCTGCTGGTTCTCTCCATTTTCTACCGTAACTTTCATTGTGTAAAATGACCTCCTGTATCATTTGATTGCATATTGATTGGCCAGTTTCGGCTGAATCAGCCACAATAACATGCCATATGGATTTTATCATAACATAAAGTGCGCAGAAATACAAGGATTTCTGCGCACTTGCGGCTTATAAAGTCAAAAAATCAATATTTTGCTGTACTGCCGCAGTGAAAATGCTTATTTGAGCAAATCGTTCATGCGCGTGAGCGGCTGTGTGAGGTCCATATGGCCGCCGAGGGTCTCGACTTTCTTGCCCTCGATGAGGATCTGCACCTGCTTGACTTCCGGGAATTCCGTCAGCGTATCGACGATGGAGCCGACAAGCATCGTCTCCCCCGTCGAACCGCCGACAAAGTTTTTCTTGAGCTCCTGCGAAAAGTCAACCGTTGCCGTGCCATTGGCTACTTTGACGCTCTTGAGTTTCGCCTGCTTCGGGATGATATTCGTTTGGCCCTTTTCTGTCGTGCCTTCCATCAGCGATTCCATCGCTGCCGTGTATTTTTCCTGCTGGTCAAGCGTTACCGTGCGCTTGACAGCGATGAGCTTCGTCCCCTGGTCATTCGGGTAATAGACCTTAATCGTGAGCTTCTTGTCTTTCTTCTGCGTGTCCGAAGAAGAACTTGCTGAGCTTGCCGGAGCCGTGCTTTCTGCCTGCACGGACGAAGAAGAGCTGTTGTCGGCTACTCCTTTGCCATTCGTCTGGCTGCCGCAGCCTGCCGTGACGACGAGTGCGAAAACTGCGATGCCCATGAGCACATACTGCAGATACTTTTTCATCATGCTTCATCTCCTATTCGTTTGATTCGATGCTGCTGTTTATAGGAAGAATTCTGCGTTTCACTTGCTTTTTCCTGCTGCCACTCAGTCGCCGCTGAAATAACGTCCGATCGCGCGGGCAATGGCCTTGGCGAGCTTCCTCTGGTACTGGCTGCTCTTCCTGCGGATTCGTGATGAACGCGAGCTCCGCGAGCGTGGCCGGCATGCTCGAATGCTTGATGACGTAGAAGTTTGCCGTCTTGACGCCGCGGTTAAAGAGACCTTCAGCCTTATCGAGTTCTTCATTGACGAGCGTCGCGAGGCGTTCGCCCTTCGAGGAACCCGCATAATAGTACGTCTCCATGCCGTTCGAAGCCGGATTTGAGAAGGCGTTGCAGTGAATCGAGACGAAGATTTCCGCCCCCGGCGTGTATTCGCCGACATTGACGCGGGCTTGCAGTTCCTGGCGGTCCGTCGCAAACGGGCCATAGACATCGCGGTCCGTATCGCGCGTCATCGTGACGCGGGCACCGGAATTTTCAAGGATGGACTGCAGGTCTTTCGATACGCCCAGCGTGACCGAGGCTTCTGTCACGCCCGTCGGACCGACGGCACCCGTATCGCTGCCGCCATGGCCCGGATCGATGACGATGGAATGGCCCCGAACACCAGATACGCGGTCCGTGGCATTGCTGACACCGCCCGAAGCGAAGATATCGATAACGAGGCGGTACGGCTTTTTCGCCTTGCGGTCGGCCGGCTCGACATGGACGGCGTAGCTGCCGTCGAGCACCGGATTGGCGCAGTCGATGAGCATCTGCGTATGGCGTGCCTCGAGCTCATGGATGTGCACGGCCTTGGCGAGCTTGCTCTTGAGCTTGTAGTACGACTGGATTTTATTCGTCGGCTCCGTATTCGAGAAGTCGATGACGAGCTGTTTCTGCAGGTACGGACGCGTCGTGACGTCGTACGTCACATGGTCGCGATCCATGCCGATTTCAATGCGCAGGGCCTTGCGTCCATCGACTTGCGTCTCATACGACTGGAAATAATTGAGATTGTGCACTGCCTCGCGGCTGGCTGCCTCGCTCTGCTGCGGTGCAAAGACCAGCAGGCAGGCAATGAGCAGCGCCAGTTTTGCTGCTGCGCGGCATATCTTGCTGAACAAAAGGGGTTCCTCCTTAAAATTTACGAATCAATCGTCCTTGAGCAGGTCGAGGGCTTCCTGCTCGGCTTTTTCCGTGGCTTCTTTGTCATAGGCAATGTCGATGCGCAGATAATCGCCCTCGCCGACGCCCTCCGGCAGACAGCTTTTCGGGAAATTGACTTTCTTCATATCGTCGCCGAGCAAAAGCACGGCGAGGTCGCCTTCAAAACGGTCGATATACGCGGAAATCATTGTGCATCGCCCTCCTCTGCCTTGATGCTGTAGTCCTTGCCATTCGTCGTCACGGTAATCGTGCCGTTCTTATCAGTCTCGTAGACTTTGCCTTTGTAGACCTGACCCTTGTCATTCTTGACGAGCTTCGTCTTCTTCTGCGAGCCGTCGCGGCGGTCGGTGTACGTGCTCTGGCCGAGATAGCGTGCGAGCACGTCCGTGTGCGGATGGCCGTAATCATTGTTGACACCGCACGAAATCAGCACCGCGTCAGGCCAGACGGCCCTGAGGTACGGCACGGAAGAGCCCGTGCTGCTGCCGTGATGCGGGGACTTTAAAATCGTGCTCTTGAGGTCTGCCGCATTCGTCTTTAACAGCTGTTCTTCGACCGGCTGCTCGGCATCGCCCGTGAACAGCATCGAGAAGTCGCCGTAAATGAGCTTGCCGACGACGGATTCATTGTTCGGGTCGTGTTTGTAGCCCTTCTGATTTCCCTTGTCGATGAGCTCCTGCGTCGGGTAGAATACCTTGAACGAAACGCCGCCGCCAAAGTCGAGCACATCGCCGGCCTTGAGTGCCTGACGCTTGATGCCCTTGGCCTTGAGCTGTTTCATGTAGCCGAGGTAAACCTTAGAAGTTGACGGCTGGCCGTTGTCGTAGACCGCGCCGACCTGATAGTCCTTCAAGAGCACATCCATGCCGCCGATATGGTCGGCATGCGGATGCGTCAGGATGACTTTGTCAATCTTCTTGACGCCGGCCTTATCGAGCTCGCGCTTGAATTTATCGCGTTCATCGACATCGCTCGTATCGATGAGCACCGTCTGCTCCGGCGTCTGGATGAGGATGGAATCTCCCTGCCCGACGTTGAGCATCTTTATCGTGACGTCCTTGCCCGCCTGTGCCGTCTGCGCTGACTTTGCGCTGGCTGCCGAAGACGAAGCCGACGAAGAAGAATTCGTCTGGCTGCCGCAGCCCGCGAGCACCGCAATGGCCAGCATGACGATGCCAAGAACCATGCCTAATTTCTTTCTCAAAACCGTTCCCCCTAAACCAAATTATGTGACCTGAAAAAATGTGTATCAGAGAAGATACTGCTGGATGCCCGCCGCGACGCCGTCGTCATTGACCGACGGCACGACGTGGTCGGCGATTTCCTTGAGCTGCGGACGGGCATTGCCCATGACAAGACTCGTGCCGACCGTCTCCATCATCTCGATGTCGTTGAGGCCGTCGCCAAAGGCGAAGCTGTCTTTGACAGGGATATGGAGATAGTCAAGGGCATGCAGGATGCCCGAGCCCTTCGTGACGGCGGCCGCGTAGAGCTCCATATTCTTTTTATGGTACGGGTCCATGAGGCCCGTGAGCCCCGGCCACGCGAGAAGCTTTTCAAACAGGCCGTGTCCGCCCGGGTCTTCCGAGGCAAACTCCATCTTGGCCACGTCGATTTTATTGGGGTTGTACTGGCGCACGAACTTCGTCACATCGACATCGATGCTGCGGTAAAAGTTCTCCGTGAGCTTGAACTCGGGCTTCAGGTAGACATTCTGCGTGCCTTCAAGGATGTATTCCACGCCATGCTCTTCTGAAAGACGGACAATCTCTTTGACCGTCTCCTTCGGCAGCGGCTGTTTGTAGACGACTTTGTCCCCGAGCATCACGACCGCGCCGTTCATGAGCACATAGCCGTCGAACAGCCCTTCCTGCGTGAGCTCCGGGTCAAGATAGACGTAAGGCCGGCCGCTCGCGATAAACGTGCAGTTCCCCGCTGCGCGCAGTTCGTGGATGGCCTTTTTGACGGGCTCCGCGATATGCGTCTGTCCCGTCATGATGTTGATGAGTGTGCCGTCGATATCGAAGAAGACGGCTTTCTTTCTTCCTGTCACAAGCATTCCCCCTAAATCCCCAAACACAATTCGTAGTGAACTGTCCAAATATCATCGCAGCATCCTGACGGCCGGCTGTCTCCGCCCCGCATCCTTTTCAGGACTTGCGGAAGTAAATGACGCAGCGGGCCAGCGTCAGCACGAGCCAGATGGCAAACGTCACGAGGAAAATCATGTCGAACGTCGACAGATTGTCAAAGTCCGTCGCATAAAAGATGTAGATGGCCGCAATGCCGATGAGCACATCCATCGGCTGGATGGCCTTTCTAAGCCAGCTGTTCGGCCCTTCCGGCTTGTTCTGCGGCACTGGCTGACGGTTCTTCTTCGGCGTGCGTTTCAAAAAGTTCTTAGACAAATGAAAGACTCCAATCTCTAGTGTATTCTTGTTTCTATACTACTCGAGATTGGAGTCGGATTCAAGTGTTTTGGAACCTCGATGAAAAATCCGCTGGATGAAATTTATCGCTGTTTTACCGCTCAGCGGTACTCAAGGTCGCGCGTGCCGCGGCGGATTTCCTCCGAAACGGGCAGGCTCGCCTCGTAGCGGCGCACGATGACGGAAGTCGTCAGGACACCGGCTAAAAGCACGATGGCCACGAGCAGGATGACGCGCGCCGTCGAATTGTCGCTGTCATCATCGCCCGAGAACAGGCCGCCGAGTCCCTGCTGGACGCTGTCGAGCGCCGGGCCGAAGCTCTGGATCGCGTTGTACGTGTTGTAGGCCTGCGCGAACGTGTTCCAGCCGGCGACGCCGAGGTTTGCGAGCGACTTATCGCGCGCAAAGGCAATCCACGACTGAATCGTGATGAAGATGCCCGAGCCGATGAGCGGCACGATAATCATGAGGTAGATGAGGTTCATCATGACCCCGAGCATCGCAGGAGGCAGATAGCCCGTGCTCACGGCGATGTAGCCGACGACGACGGCATAGACAAACGTGAAGCCCGCAGCCGACTGGATGGCACCGCACCAGGCGAGCAGGCGGACCCAGCCGCCGACGGCCTTCGATTCGGCCCAGATGCGTCCGACATTGCGTGCATTGAGGAAACTGATGACGAGGTTGGCCCCGAGGACAAGAATCAGCATCAGCATAAATATCACTCCTTTAAAAATCTAGCTTCAAGTATAGACGGCGATTCTGAAAAATAAAGGAAAGTCTGAGCATGCTCAGACTTTCCTAAAATAAATCTCATGGTTTTTGCGGTTATTCTGCCGAAGCCGACGTATTTTCGGCCGTCAGCGTCTTGACCATCGTATCGTGGACGAGCTTGGCATAAGCGGCCGTGCCCTCGTCGTTCGGATGGATGCCATCGCCGCTGAGCCAGTCCGTATGCTGCGAAATCAGGCTGTACCAGTCGACAATCGTGACATTCGGATGCTCCTTGACCATATTGGCAAGGTAGTCATTGTTCGTCTGCTGCCACGAAAGTTCCGGGCAGTAGACGTTGACCCAGAAGATATGACGGTCAGGGCCGAGGTATTCGAGCAGGGCGCGCGTCTGCACCTCGTATTTCTCATAGCCGGCAATCGGGCCATTCGTGCCGAGTGCGATGACAACATTTTTACCAAGGCGGCCCTGCGCGTCGAGTTCCTTCGCCGCATCGAGGCCGCCGCCGACATAGCGCGAGACCTCCGCGTCGATATAGCAGCCCGGCAGCACCTGACGCAGGTCGCCCGACGAGCCAAGCATGACCGAATCGCCGATGCAGGCCACGCCCGAGAGGTCGACATTGTCCGCCTGCACGGCTTCTGTCCCAGTTGGCTGTGCCTGCGCTGCGGCTTCATTGGCCTGCTGCTCTTCGGCTTTATTGGCCGCGAGCTTGGCCTGCAGCTCGCCCGTGTCGCTGACTTTCTGCTCGGCCGAAACGACGACGGCATGACTGCCAAAGCCCATGAAGGCAAGGCCCGGCAGCGTAAAGGCCAGCAGGAACGAGCAGGCGGCAACGACATGGCGGCCGTTGATGGCCGGCAGGCGGCGCGTCGTGATGACGTTGGCAAGAGCATCCGACCAGAGCGTCAGGACGATGATGGCCGCAAATTCCAGCACAGCGTAGTATGGCAGCTGTATCCAGCCCATCTTGGCAAAGAGGTAAATGACCGGATACTGCCAGAGATAAATGCCAAAGCTGCGTTTGCCGAGCCAGCCGAGCCATTTGAGCGCGGGGCTCTCAAGTATGGTGCCGATGAGAAGACGGTCGTCGGCCGTCAGCAGCAGAAGAAGGCAGAACAGCACCGTCATCAAGAGCATGCCGCCCTGATAAACGACAGGGTTCTGACCGTCAAGCGTGAAATACGCGGCAATCGTCACGCCGACGAGCAGCGGCCAGCCGATGTAGCCGAGGGCTGAGCCAAGACGTGAAAGCTGCTTCTGCGGGCGGTCCACCCACCAGAGGCCGAGCACCGCGCCGAAGAGCAGCGCGTAAATGCGCGTATCCGTGCCGTAGTACAGGCGCGTGACGTCCATATCCGGCTGATACATCAGCGGCATGACCGCCGCCGAACCGAGGGCCAGCACCGCCATGACGGCAAGCCCCGCCCTGCGGCCGGCGAGGATATCGAGGAACGCATAAACGGCAAACAGCAGCGGCCAGATGAGATAATACTGCATCTCGATGCCCATAAACCAGAGGTGCGTAAACGGCGAGGCATTCGTCAGGCGCGTGAAGTAGTCCGCGTTCTGCGCAATCTGCCACCAGTTGTTATAGCCGAGCAGCACCGACAAAAACTCCGGCCGTATGGCCGAGACGACTTTGGGCAGCACGAAGTTATAGACGCCAATCGTCGTCAGCAGCACGATAATCAGCGACGGATAAATGCGTTTGATGCGCTTGAAGTAATACGTCTTCACGCGAAAACGGTGCTCCAGCCAGCTCCGCTTGCTCGTATAGGCCAAAAGAAAGCCCGTGAGCACGAAAAACAGCGACACGCCCAAGTAGCCGCCGGGCAGTCCGTCCGGAAACATATGAAACAGCGTGACGCCGACAATGGCGAGCGTGCGCAGCACATCGAGGCCGTCGATATGGCGCCGTCCCGCTGTTGGCCGTCCAAATAAACCCACTGAAATTCCCTCCAGTTATCAAACAGGCACTTGCCGTGCCGTATCTACACACATATAATTTATACTATAGAA
>ERZ779888.3466-NODE-3466-length-11605-cov-2.475758_pt1 | contig 11605 bp, 10 predicted proteins | sample MGYA00511245_ERZ779888 | MGnify/ENA primary metagenome ERZ779888 (study PRJEB29588, sample SAMEA2155255) | human gut metagenome | biome: human gut; feature: human-associated habitat; material: faeces | place: Denmark | collected 2008/2010 ... | reverse complement strand
TTGCGTATAGACTGCAAAGCGTTTTACCACCTCTGCGGTACTTATATTCGTAAGTCCAGTTCTTACCGCCTGTGTTCCATAGCCGTTCCATATCGTATTTTTCATCAATCGCCGAACACAGCTCTTGCCAGACCTTAAACAAAGGTTGTCCGAGCAATTCCATCAACGTTGATTGAGTAGGGGCATTTTCAAGCATTGTATCTCCTCCGCATATTTTGATTTATACTTTCTTCTCCATTTCACGCTCAAAGATAAATTGGTATAAAATACTGATAGATATCCTTTTAATCTCTTTCTTCATCTGTGCTTCCTGTAAAAGCCCGACTTAGGAGCCTACAATGGACTCGCACCATGCTCCTGCAGGAACGCTTGTATTTCTGGTATTTCCTTTGAGTTCATGTGCATGAGTACAAAACGATACCAGATGTGATCATCATTACTGAATCGGAACTGATGCCCGGAGCGCTGAATCAGGTAATCGCTCATGTCCCAGGGAAGATGGGCAGCCAGACACATCAGCACCACATTGTTAAGCGTTCCTGATGTTTCGCCGTTAATTATATTCCCGATAGTCTTTTCGGTGATCATTGTCCTGCGGGACAGTTCTGCTTGGGAGATACCTCTCCATTTTAGCAGTTCTTTCCACGCTTTTGTATAATTATTGGAAAGCCCATCCAAGACTCTGGCCTCCTCCATAACTGTATCACGGATGAGTTTCTTCCGGCTTTCCGCATCAAGCTCGCCGTTTTCTCCCTTATATACAATTTCAAAATCAATAGGAGAGCCTTTGTCGCGGTTCAGAAAACATTCCCGGTGATAGCGTTCCTCGACCTTGCCCCGGATGGACAGGTCAAATGCCAAACAGCACTCGTCCACATGATAACGCGCGTAGGGCGTCATTTGAGTCTCGCCGTTTTCATCCTGAATCACATATCTGGGGTGATTCAAAACGAAATGCGAATCAATGTAGACATAATGGCCGGCATCTTTCAGCTTGGGATTGATAATGCTCTGGATGGCGGCGTCTTTCGCCGGAATGGAATAGGTCTGGTTGTGCTTGATCGAACCCTTCTTATAAGTGTGGGGCTTGACGTAATGGCCGTCTATGTAAATAAAAGCCCCCGCCGCTTCCTCATAGCCGGAGGTGCCGTTGAACTGGCCGGCGCCGTAAAGCCCTTCCACTTTTTTGGTTTCCAGAGTGGGTAACAGCTCCAAAGGATCCACGCAGTCATACTCTATGGCATAGGCCGGGCGCATAATTTCCGCCTCTTCAAAGCCCTTGAGCGTATGCAGCATCCGTACCTGCACATCCTCGGGAAGCGAGGAGGAAAAGCCCTGCAAATACAGCTCCTTGGTGTCCTTTCCCATAGGCTCCACAAAGAGCTGATGCCGCTCTTTGTCGGCAAAGCGTACGATCTTATCCTCAATGCTGGGGCAGTAGCGAGGGCCGGTTCCGTGAATCCGCCCGGTGTACAGGGGCGAACGGCAGAGATTCTCCCGAATCACCCGATGCGTATCTTCGTTGGTATAGACGATGTGACAGGCAATCTGTTGGATCTCATTCAGCTTTCTTTTGTCGGTCCGGTAGGAAAAGGGCGTGATCTCCCGTTCCCCTTCCTGAAGCTCCAGTTTTGAGAAATCCACCGTGTCTGCGTGAATTCTCGGCGGGGTTCCGGTTTTGAACCGCCGCATGGAAAGCCCCAAGGAAGAAAGATTTTCCGAAAGAGCGCCTGCAGGCAACAGACTGTCGGGGCCGGCCGGACAGACGCATTCCCCCACAATCACCGAAGAGGACAGGTAGGTTCCGGCGCATACCACCGCCGCTGAGACCCGGTAAATGCCGCCGAGTCTGGTCTGCACGCCCACGACCATGGCCCTTCCGCCGGCTTCTTCGGTGAGGATCTTCACGATCTCCGCCTGAATCAGACGCAGGTTCGGTGTCTCCTCCAATGTTTTCTTCATGTTCTTCTGATATTCCCGACGGTCGGCCTGCACCCTTTTGGAATACACCGCCACGCCCTTGCCGGTGTTCAGGGTTCTGGATTGCAGCGTCACTCTGTCGGCCTGGTAGCCCATCTCTCCGCCCAGAGCGTCGATCTCAAAAACCAGATGACCCTTTCCCGTACCGCCTACCGAAGGGTTACAGGGCATATTGGCGATGCTGTCCGCACTCATGGTAAACAGAATCGTATCCACGCCCATCCGGGCGCAGGCCAGAGCCGCTTCGCACCCTGCATGCCCGGCGCCCACCACGGCAACCGCCACCCGTCCCAATTCATATACATTCATTTGCAATCCTCATATACAACGGAAAAGCCCTTTGGGGGCATTATTTGTGGTATTTTCCGTTGTGGTTGATGTTCAATGCCCGGTAAAGCTGTTCCAGAAGGATCACCCGCATCAACTGGTGGGGAAAGGTCATTCTGGAAAAGGACAACCGGTAATTACAGAGCTTTTTCGTCTCCTCCGGCAGGCCGTCCGAGCCTCCGATCACAAAGGAGACCGTTGAAAAACCCCGCTCGGGCAGATCGTCCATCATCTGCGCCAGTTCTGTGGAGGACAGCTCCTTCCCCTCAATGCACAGCGCCACTGTATACTCCTTTTCCCGGATGTAGGAGGCAAGCGTCCGATCGTCCTTGGCCTCTAAAATTTCCACCCGGCCATAGGCCCCCAGCCGCTTCTTGTATTCGGCACAGGCCGCACGAAGATATTCTTCCTTCAGGGTACCGTGACACAGTATGCGCAAAGTCAGCATGATTCCTCCTTCTTCAAAAGCCCGTTCCGAGAATTGTCCGGAAGCTTTTCCCGCCTTCCGGCTCTCTTGGAGCTGATACTTATCCCTTGGTGGCTTTTCGGTTCCTGCACAAAGGCCAAGATCCTCTTTTCCTATGAATTTCCGATGGGATCGCCCGGCATTCCGAGCGCTTCCCGCATCTGCTTTGCCGAAATGCCGTAGGATTCATACACCGACTTTCCCTTTTCGGCCAATACAAAGGGATCGGAAAGGGCAAGGATTTTCACGCTCCGTCCCTTTTCCGCCAAAAGCCTTGCCCACAAAGCGCCTGCACCTCCGTTCAGAATTCCCTCCTCGGCAAACAACAGAGGAACTCCTTCGGGCAGACATTGGAGCACCGCAGAAAGCAGGCTCTCATCGGGGCGCAGCATTTCAAGCACCAGCAGGGAAAGACGATGCCCTTCTTTTTCCGCTTCGTTTTTGGCACGGAGGGCTTCTTCAAACAGGGCTCCGTAGGTGAGGATTACCCCTTCCGGATGCTGTGCAAGACTCCCCCGTAAATGCTTTTCCTCGTCAAGATAGGAAAGCGCCCGGGCGCTTTCCGATTCTCCGCCGCTGCGGTAGCGGATAAAACAAATGCGCTCACTTTGCAACGCCTCTTCCAGATACCGGTCAAGCGCCTGAAAATCCAACGGCGCAAAAATCTGCGTTTCGGGCAGAGAAAGGGCCATGGCCACATCGTAAACTCCATGATGCGTCGGCCCGTCTGCAGGAGCCAGTCCCGCCCGGTCCACACAGAGGGTCAGGGGCAGACGCTGTAAGGCGGCATCATGGATGAGCTGGTCAAAGGATCGCTGCAAAAAGGTGGAGTAAACGGCAAAAACCGGCTTCATTCCGGCGGCGGAAAGAGCCGCAGAAAAGGTTAAGGCGTGCTCCTCGGCAATACCCACATCAAAAAACCGGTCGGGATGAGCCTTTTCAAAGGCGGTCAATCCGGTACCGTCCGCCATGGCGGCCGTAATCGCACAGATCTTCCCGTCCCGGTCGCCCAGAGATGCAAGGGTCTTGCCGAAATGCTCCGAGAATGTGGGAACCGGCTGTTTTCCGGCAGGGGGAATCCCGTGGTATTTTCCCGGCTCCTTTTCTGCCGGCTCCTAGCCCTTCCCCTTCACCGTTTTCACATGGACCACCGTACAGCCTTCGCTCCTTTTGGCTTCCTCAAAAATCAGCTCCAGCTTTGCCCGATCATGTCCGTCGATCGGCCCAAGATAATTCATCCCCAGCTGCTCAAAATAGTTGTCATCGTAGATCGCCCTTTTGATCCTGGCCTTTTGACGGCTGGAAAAGCGGATCACCTTCTGCCCGAAAAGCGTTTTGGACAGGACCTTTTTCACTCTTCTTTTCAGATTGAAGTACCAACCGGTGGTGCGCATCTTCAGAAGAGCCCCGGCAAAGTGCCCGCCGTTTTTGGAAATGGACATCTCGTTTTCGTTCAGAACGATAATCAGGTGCAGGGACTCTCTGCAATTGTTCAGTCCCTCATGGATCATTCCGCCGGTGAAGGCACCGTCCCCCACCACACAGATCGTGTAATTGCTTCTGCCGGCCAGCTTGTCCGCCTCCGCAAAACCGATTGCGGCGGAAAGTGAGGTGCTGGCGTGTCCGCCTCCGAAGGGGTCGTAAGGGCTTTCATCCCGGCGCTGAAAGCCCGACAGTCCGCCGGGCTGACGCAGGGTCGAAAACCGGTCAAAGCGGTCGGACAACAGCTTATGTACATAGCTCTGGTGTCCCACATCAAAAATCAACCGGTCCTCCGGCAAAGAAAAGACCCGGTGGATGGCCAGAGTCAGTTCCACAACGCCCAGATTGGACGCCAGATGTCCGCCGTTTTGGGTCACTCTCTCCAGAAGCTCCTGTCGGATCTCGGCACAGAGACGGTCACACTGGGCAGAATCCAGCTTTTTCAAGTCTTCTTCCCTATTCTGTTTTCCCAAATAGGTATAGCTCATGAGTCCCTCTTGACAAAATATCCGACAAAATATCGGCAAATATCTATTCATAGTATTATAGCGTGATTTTACACTCTTGTCAAGCATTCGGCGCAGGGTTTTTCCGGATGCTCCTGTATGTGCTGAAATGCTGTGAACCAAAAAAAGAGGAAATCTCTATAAAGATATGGCAAAATAGGATCACCGCAAACCACCCAACCATATCAAGGAGAGATTTCCCACACTATTGAAGAAGCCGAAAGCGCCAAGCAGTTTTAAACCTTTCCGTGTGAAAAGGCAAAATGCCGCCGCACGCAAACCAAAGCCAACTTCCGGAATTGATCTGTCCGATAGAAAAGATGCAAATAGATTTCAAAGGAGCGCCTATGCGTACTTAAGAGGCGCACCGGTCTATGGTTCCGTTCCGAGGCTTCCGGGTACATACCAACCATATCTTTATTTATCCTTTTTTGGGGTCATATCTATTTACAACACAGACTAAAAAGCCAAATGTGTCGGGACGGTCTGCCCCGAACGCTTCTCCGGCTCCTCGTCCCGATTATTTTCTTTTCCTCTTCAAAACTATAAACGCCGCAATGCCCGCCAGCACGGCAACTGCCGCAACGACAAAGACGATAAGCACCACAGGAGCTCCGCTCTCCTCATCCGCTGTCGTTTTGCCGGATGTTGACGACGGAGGGGCGGCGGGAGTAGCCGGGGGGGTTTCCTCGGTGGGCTCTGTTGTGGAGAAGACGCTCTTTTCCGTATATTCTGCCTGGATCTGAACATCCGCCTTTATGCCGTCAACCGTATACTTCCCGTTTTCTCCTGCCTCGATGACGATCCCGTCAACCCTTACGCCTGCAATCTCGTAGCCATCCTTGGCGGTTACCGTAAATTCAAGCTTTCTGCCGCTTTCCACCTTTTCGGGGGCTTCAACCGTTCCCTTTGCGGCATCGTTTTCCACGCTTACATTATAGGTCTTCGGTTCTGTATGCTGGGCAAAGAGCCAATCGGTCAGTCCGCTCGTCCCGTATGCCCGATCCCATATAATATGACCGCCGGTTGCATATTCGGTATACAGAAAGTCTCCGTAATCCTTGAGAATCTCATTGGCCTTTACGGTTCCTTTATTGCTTACGATCGTATCGTCGGCGGCGTGAAAGGTGCGTATGGGCATGCCCTTCAGCCCTTCCATATAGGATTCATCGATTCCGCCGCAAACGGGAATCGCCGCCGCAAATTTGTCGGGATTTCTGGAGATGATGTCCCATGTTCCGTAGCCGCCCATGGATATGCCCGAAACATAGAGAGAGGTTTCATCTACGGAATACTCTTCAATTACCTTGTCTAAAAGCTCTTCGGCCGCGGTCATGTAAGGGCTCTTTTTGAAGGTTGTATGATCGTAAGTGCCCGGCCCCCAATCGCTGTTGACCCACTTCCCCCCGTTTGCCGTGCTTCCGCACTGGGGAGCAAGGATGATACAGGGGCGCTGACTGCGCTCGTCGGGCAGCAACAGCCTTTGCAGAATAGAGCCGCCTCTGAAAATATGCTCGTTATCCGAGCCTGCTTCTCCCGCACCGTGAAAGAAGAGAACAAGAGGATAGCTCTTTTCGGGATCGTAATCCTCCGGAACATAAAGCCTGTAGGGAAGATAGGTTCCGTCCTTGGCTTTGTAGGTATCGGTCACACTGTTCTGGCTTTTATTGAAAAAAGTCTTGACCAGACTATAGCTGAGCACTCCCGCAGCATTGGACGCAATGGGCGTGAGCACAAACAGCATGGTACCAAACAAAAGCACGGCCAGAACAAACGCTGAAATTCTCTTCATGGCAATAACACCTTTTTATGTATTTTGTGAATGAAGTATATCATCCTTCCCCCGCTTTGTCAAGATATTTTGAATGGGCAACCCGGCCATACCGAGGCAACCCATAAAAATTGCAGGTATGGAAAAAAAGCGCAGGAGCATTCCCGAAGAACCCTGCCCCTGCTGTTTTCTCTCTGCCGTTTCAGTGCTTGGCAAGCCACTCTTCGGCCTTATCCTTGGACAACCGCTTGATGTCCTCCTTGGGATAGGGAGAGTTCTCTCCGCCGTTTACATAGAGAAAATATGTGCCGGCAGAGGTCTGATACAGACTCTCTTCATAACCCTCCGGCTCACCGAAAACTCCTTCCGTGTGCTTCTTCAGAAGCTCCGCAGTCTCGGTATCGTATTCCTTCTTGCAAATAATTTTTTTCATGGATCCTATCTCCTTTCATGAAGTAACTCTTTAAGCAACAGGCTCTTTCCCTGTCTTATCCCGGATTTTCTCTTGGCTTTTCCGGACGGGACTTCTCTTGCGGAAGCACCGTTTTCTAAAAAAGCTCTTTCCGACAATGCCCCGGAAGAGTCGCCCCGAAAGCTCTTCGGCTTCAGCCTTCACCCCACAGCCGGGCGGGATACAGCCCTTTCTCGGTCATTCTGAGAAATTTCTCCCGGGCAGGAAGCAGATCCTCCTGATAAGTAATGCCGATCCACTGCTCGGCAGTGGGCAGAACCTGCACCTGAACCTTTTCTTCCTTCAAAAGCTTCTCAACAAAAACGGGCAAAAGAAATTCCTTGGTTAAGGGGTCCCCGTCCTGTTCTGCCAGAAAATCCGCAAAGCCCCGCTCCAGTTCTGCCACAAACTCCGGGTAAGCCGCCCACATATTCATGGAAACCAGACTTTCCGGCGTTGCCCGTCCTTCAGCTCCGTATTTCTCCCGGTATACTCTTCCGTTTTCAAGATATATTCCCTTGGTTTCCTCCAGATCGGTAAGCATTCCGTTCCGGTCGGTGCGGCAAATGGCTCTGGTCACCGTTCCGTTGGGACTGACGGTGTTTTTCAGCACAAAGCCGGCCATGGCCATGTGCAGTTTTCCCGGCCCTTTCGGAATCGTCAGGTACTCCTGCATCTTCCGGAAGACCTCTTTTCCGTAGTAATCATCGGCATTCAGTACCACAAAGGGGGTCTTGATGTATTCTTTGGCCGCCAGCACCGCCTGTCCGGTGCCAAAGGGCTTGGTGCGGCCTTCCGGCACCCTGAATTCGGCGGGAAGGTCGTCCAGCTCCTGAAACGCATAGTGTACCTCTACTTGACGAGCCGAAAGCGCTTTTTCGATCCGATTTCCGATAGTCTGCTTGAAATCCGCCTCAATTTCCCGGCGAATGACAAAGACCACACGGCTAAAACCCGCCTGCAGCGCATCATAGATCGAATAGTCCATCAATAGGGCGCCGTCAGGGGAAACCTTGGCCAGTTGCTTGATGCCTCCCCGAAAACGACTGCCCAGTCCCGCCGCCATCAGCACTAAAGTTGCGGCACTCATGTAAAAACTCTTCCTCTCTTCTTGTTTCCGGCGATTGCCGGCTTTCCGGAAAATCGCTTCGTTTTCTGCATTTCGGAAAATGCTCCGTTGATTGAACAATCTTCAGCGTCCCTTTGTCCACAACTTTTCGATGCCGCACCCTGCCGGCCGCCGCTCCTCAAAATCCAAAGAGGAAAGTGGAAAAAGCCTTGGCTCTGTTCACCGCTTCCCTATTTGTTTCTTTGCTGTTGTCCGGGTTCCGTCTCTTTTCGGAACTTTTGAAAGGACACCGGCACCCTTTTTGCGGAGGATCAGTAATTTTCTGCATGAACCTCAAAATAGCTCTGGGGATGATTGCAGGTGGGGCAAACCTCCGGCGCTTTGGTGCCCACCACGATGTGTCCGCAGTTCCGGCATTCCCAAACCTTCACTTCGCTCTTTTCAAACACTTCCTTGCTCTCCACATTGTGCAGAAGGACTCTGTAGCGCTCTTCATGATGCTTTTCAACAGCAGCAACCAGCCGAAAACGCTTGGCAAGCTCGGTAAAGCCCTCTTCCTCTGCGGTCTTGGCAAATTCCTCGTACATATCGGTCCATTCGTAGTTTTCTCCCTCTGCGGCAGAAAGCAGATTCTCTGCCGTATCGCCGATGCCCGAAAGCTCCTTGAACCAGAGCTTGGCGTGTTCCTTCTCGTTTTCGGCGGTTTTCAGGAAAAGCGCCGCAATCTGCTCATAGCCCTGCTTCTTGGCCACCGATGCAAAATAGGTGTACTTGTTTCTTGCCTGGGATTCGCCTGCGAAGGCGGCCATCAGGTTGTCGTGGGTTTTAGTCCCTCTTAAATCTGCCATAGCGATTCCTTCTTTCTTATAGGTAGGAAAATATCGCTCGCGATATTTTCGGAATCAGGACAAAGCCCCTTGCAAGGCGGCGCGCAGGCATGTGCGCCGCGCGCGTATAGAAATCTCTGCTTCCGCTGCGCGCTTTTGTCCTGTTATCATAAGCCTCGCGTGCCGCGGCGCGCCGCTAAAGGCAGCGCCGGCACGTCAGCCAAAGCTATCTTCAAAAAGGGTTTGGCCTCCCTCTCCGGCATCGAAGAAATCCGTTCCCGCTTTGTAAGTGACCGTCAGCCCCGGCAGTTGCGTTACTGCCCAAACACCACGGTAACGTGTTTTCTTTTTGCCCTTTTCCTTGGCATTCCAGATGAGAACGAGTCCGTCCTCAGTCATGCCCAAAACGTCATAGCTGCCGTTGTAGGTCGTCGTAAGCTCGCCCTCCGCGAACGCGTTCTGAATACACAGGCTGTGGTCGTCGAAAAACTCCACCCAGTAGTCCCCGGTATAGCTGCCGCCTTCCGTCTTGTGTGTGACCTTCGTGTGCCAATCCCTCCCGGTCATCGACAGGAGCACCGCGTTCTGCATCGCGAAAACAGAGGACGTGAGATCTTTCTTTTTGCCTTTGCTGTTCAGCGCGTAGACGGTTTGGTAAGCGCCTCCGCCTTCAGAAACCGTACCCATGCCGAGCCCGGTCTTTTTTACCGTCTTTGGCAGCGGTCCGGCGGAGCAGTAATAGCCATACTGCATGCCGCTTGTGATATCGACAACCTCCACGCGTCCGTCAAGGGTCAGCAGGAACAGGTACGGGTTGATATTGTTGCCTAAATACCCGATCAGCATCTTCTGATAATCATCGCAAATGCCATCGACCGGATAGGTCTTGCCATATTCCGGCGGATTCTTGATCGCGCCGAACACAAGCTCGGAATCTTCGTTTTGTGTAAAGGTCAGACTCAGCTTGCCGTCTCGCAGCTCCGCTGTGATAAAGGATTCGGTCACAGTCAGGTTCTTGCCTTTGGACGCGCCAAGGTCGATCGGCAGATCCGCATAGTAGTGTCCGGCTCCCGCCATCGAAGGAATATCCAAAATCGCGCGCAGCTCATTTTTGTCGTCGATATAGACCTGAATCTCGTAATCCCAATAGCTGTCGCTGAGCAAGCACGCGCGCATGATCACGTGTCCGTCGTTATAGTAATTCCGCCGTTTCATTTTGTCTGTGCAGAATTTATCAAAGTAATGCAAGGCTGCTTTTTTTGCGGCCGCATGCCATGTCTTCTCTGTAACACCCAGCTCCGCTAAAATCTCGGACGGTGTGACTTCTTTTTGGGTCGCAAAATCATAACATACAATTGTGTAGTCGTTCCACAGACCGGATTCCGATGAAAGCTTCAAAAACAGACGGCTTCCGTGCCAGTAGCGTTCCCAGCTGTACTGCGACGGAATGACATACTCCTTCTTCTTCATCTGCATTTTGTCGTGTTGGATTTGATCCTCGTATGTAGCAAGTCTCGCATTTAGTTCCCGCGCGGCCTTGCTGTCGTCTGCGATCTGCGGCAGATGCCAGCTGTACTCTATTTGGGTGCCGTAAGCGTCCTCATAGGTGCCTTCTTCGCTGTAAAGCTCGGTGATCAAGCTGTCGTCCGGCTGGAAGCCCGGCTTTTCGCTCATCGTCTCCGCGGTTTGCAGAATGTCCTCAGGCATCTGAGTTTCCGTTTCCTGTCCACCGCAGCCACAGAGCGCAAAAAGTAAAAGCAGGAGCAGAAGCAGCAGAAGCGGCTGCACGGCACGTGTCAGTTTGTTTCTTTGTCTTTGCTGCATTTCACTTTCCTTTCCTTACGGCAGGTGCAGCAGGCTTAAGCTGCCGCGTCCTCGCCTTCCTCGTCAGTTTCTCCGCTGCCGGTTTCGTCTTCGCTGCCGGCCTCATCCGCATCTCCGCCATTCTCCGGCTCTTCCGCCTCCTGCGGATAATAGTAGTCGGAATCCGCGTACAGGTAAATGCCTTCCCGATCGTGAAGGATTTGCAAATGATTGTCATAGGAGGCGTCGTTTCTGTCAAAGAAGCTCAGTACGGTATCTGCCGTAATCTCCCAAGTGCCTTCATATTCCTGTCCGCCGTAGGTCTGCACCGCACTCCGGTCATCATGAAAAGTAAAGGAGGCGTTGCCGCGTCCGTTGGCGAAGGTTTTACCGCTGAAAGCTTCCACCAACTGGTCATAGTCCAGATAGTTCGCTCTGGAATAGAGTGTTTTGCTTTCCTTATCATAAGCGGTCAGTGAATCCGGGAAGACGAAATCCACGTCCAGCTCCTCGCCGTCCATGCTGACCAGTTCCATGCCGTCCACAACGGTCAGGCAGTCCGCGTAGTCATAGCCCTCTTCATCGATCCACGTGATGACAAACTGGCAATCATCATAGCCTTTGTCGTAGCCGTAAGTCAGATACATCGGCAGGGAATCCGGACTGTCCACCGGATACCACACGTCCGCGGTCGTCCAATCTGAACCTTCCGCCAGACCCGGGTGCAGGTAATATGGGTCAAATTCCGCCTGATAGGTCGGTGTCTTCGTCGTGCCGCCCGGATTCTTTTTGCCGCCGCAGGCCGCTAAGCCAAACACCAGCGCCGCGCACAGCATGACGGTCAGGATTTTTTTGAGTCCGGCAGTTCGTCTTTGATTTTTCATGTTCTTTCCTCTTTTTCTTTCTACTATTCTATATGGATC
>ERZ779888.3463-NODE-3463-length-11614-cov-11.803443_pt1 | contig 11614 bp, 6 predicted proteins | sample MGYA00511245_ERZ779888 | MGnify/ENA primary metagenome ERZ779888 (study PRJEB29588, sample SAMEA2155255) | human gut metagenome | biome: human gut; feature: human-associated habitat; material: faeces | place: Denmark | collected 2008/2010 ... | reverse complement strand
CATTTCAGGGTGCGATATGGTGCTTTTCAGCCTCCGAAATGGGCTTTATTGCAAGTCGAAATGGGGCATATTGCAAAACGAAGAAATACCCTTTAAACATAAATCGTTGATGTTCAATATATTATAAAAACCTCTTATTTTCCGCGTATTTGCGCCCGAAGGAAAGTCAGTCCGCAAATACGCGCTTATTTTTGGGGGTATATCGGGAAACGCGGAGGGAAAAATCAGAATCCGGTTACAATTTGAAAGCGGGCCATATCGTTCTCGTTTCAGTAGTGGGAAACAACGCTGTCTGTGACCGGAACCACGTTATCCTTATTTAATCCTATTATCATTGAATATATTTTGGACTTTCTTTGTTTTATGGTGGAGTGGCTGGGAATGTGTATGACGGACGAAAGGCGGCGTGCAGAAACCGGAAGAGGGGCTTCGGATACACGGAGGAGACACGAAAAAAGCCATGCCGCCAACCTTTTTATCGGTTGCGACATGGCCTGACAGTTGTTATGTATTGAGGTCCCGCGCGGCAATAGAACACGGTGTGCTTTGCGGAACCTCGGTTGTGATGTCATCTTACGAGCACCTTGCGCACCGTCTCGCCGCACTTAACGATGTATGCTCCCGGCTCTATCGGGAACGAAGTACTGCCCTCCACGGTGCCGAGCTGTCTGACGGTTCGTCCTGACATGTCGAACACGCTCACGGTGCATGCCTCTGCAGTAGATATGTTTATCTGTCCGGCGGTGGCTGTGATGGTTGTTCCGTCGGCAGTCACGGCGTTGCCGATGCCTGTGTTGGTGTCAACGTAGATGGTGTTGGACCAGTCGGAATAGTAATAGAATAACACACCGCCGTTTATTGATACGACGGAGTAGCTGAAATTCTCTTCTTGAGGAGAGTCGGGCGTCTCCACGTAGAAACCGTTGTTGTAGGATGTGTAACGCTTATAAGTTTTTGTCAGCACAGTGCCGGCCTCCAATTCCTGAGTTATCTTTATGTCGTCGACGAACACCATGTCGAATACACCTTGTTCGCCTTCAGGCTCCATGAAACTTATATAGATAGTGTAGTAGTTGCTTTCTCCGAGCTCCAACTCGTATGATGTCATTTCTTCGTTTATTTCTACGTATTGTACACTATTGGCTGTGATATATTCAGTTACAGGGTCGACGTCGTAAAGTATCACTTGCAGTCTTGTTCCCGGGGAACAGTCGACCGCCATCGCCGAGAGATTTATCTTTATCTTACCGGGATTTGCCGTGCTGACTTTGTAGTATGGAGTCATGATCGTGGACATATTGTATTCTGGGGTTTGGTAATAGCTGCTGAGTCCTATCATGCCGTCCGCAATAAAACTATAAAGTCCTGCCCAGTCCGGATATTTTGTGTATTGGTCAAACCGATAGATATTGTTGTTATAAATAGGATTTTCTATTGTTCCTACATTTATATTGTCGAAGTTCTCGTCTGCTATGACGAATGTCCCTGACTGCGGTATTTTATATTCTGATCTGACGCGCAGTTCGTATAGTGTGGCGTTTTCCACGCTGGTCCAGTTGGCTCTGAATCCGTCCTTGCTCACTTCTGTGGCCTCTGTAGCTACGGGCGGCTCCATATCCGTTACGGGATTTATGGCGGCTACGATGTTTGACTCGGCCGAGGTGTGAACCCCGTCGGTTGCCTGTACGGAGTAATAATAGATTCGTCCGGGCTGCAGTCCTTTCACCGTCAATTTGGTGTCGAGAATATTATAGTCTTGAAGTACATACTGCGGCTGGTTGTCGGAGAAGTAGAACACGTCGAGCAGATAGGATGTAGCCTTGTTCACGGCTATCCAGTTGGCGGTGAATTCTGTGTCAGTGACGTTGGTGGCGTCCATCACTGCCGGTCTGCTTATCTCCGGGTTGTCTTTCTGTGTTATTCTGATGTTGTCGATAAATATCGGCGCATTGGCACCTATCTGTATTGAACTTTCTCTGCCGCCTAATTCACGGAATGGGATTGTAATTGTTTGCCATGTCTCATTACAGCTTGCAAACCTTCTTTCCGCATATCCATACATAGTTTGATTGTATATAGTTACAATGGCTTGTCCAGACTGCGCCCGGCATGAGAACTCGACATTGTAGTTACCGTTGTCGGCAGAAAGATCGATAAATGGCGTCATGATAAATGATCTGTTGCCTGTTGAAAGGAAACAGCATCCTCCTGCCTGATAGATATCGGTCCCGTACCATCCGCCCGTATTGGTATAGTCAGGTATTACATTGCTGCCGTCTGTTATGAAAGTGTTCATGTCGGGTGCATCCTCAGAGCCTGACGTGAACTTGCTGAAGTCCTCGCTGAACATAACGATGTCTGTTCCTTCAGCCTTCATCGGCATCTGCATACTGCTGTTCGTTGCGCTCATGGCAGACGGAAGTTTGATTGCCTTTGGTTTTACGACAGGTATCATTACCTGTTGTTTTATGGTCTTTATGCGGTCATCGTTGTCTGCATGCGTGCATGGGGATACGAGTAGTAAACCTAAGACCAGTGACTTTAACAGCTTTTGGGGTTTTAATGTCTTCATGTTGTTGATGGAGTTTTGTTTAAGTGTTGTTCTCTTCATATAAGCGTTGCCGTTGCTTGCAATGCTCACGAGATGACCCCATTTACGGGTGTGTTCGGTTTAAGGCTTCCGCCTTCATTGTGATGGTAGGCAATCATTGTTGCCGATGCAGGATATTGTTTATACGGCAGTTATGCCGGCTGTTGTTGCAATGAAGGTTTGTCTGCCGGTGTGTGACAGTGTCGTCGCGTGGTCTTCCGGCTTGGTTGTAATATATATTGCAAATATAGTGAAAGGTGAGAGCAGAGGCAAAGCGGGAAAACGAAGTTTTACCGTACTGATCTATGCCGAGCCGCATCCTATATTATGCAAATATAGTGAAAGGTGAGAGCAACGACAAGCCGGATAAACTTGTTTTCCGGGATTGGCACTGCCGCACCGTATCCTATATTATGCAAATATAGTGATTAATGGTAAAAATCAGAAGTTTTTTGTTCAATATTTTCTTTTTATTTACTTTATTGTTCTTCGGTGAGAGCTGTGACGTGTAGGTGGAAGAGTATTAATGCGTAGCGTTTATATGGTGGAAAGTGTGTGTAAGGTATGTAGTGTAAACAAGAAAGCCATATCACGTCCCGATAAAGGGAAATGATATGGCTTTCTTATGTTTATTGTTCAGTGCAGCGCGGCCGTTGTTTTCGGCATGCGGAGCACTGAGCGGGTGTATTCATATTTATCTTACGAGCACCTTGCGCACTGTTTCGCCGCACTTCACGATGTATGCTCCCGGCTCTATCGGGAACGAGGTGCTGCCCTCCACGGCGTCGAACTGTCTTACGGTGCGTCCTGACATGTCGAAAACGCTCACGGTGCATGCCTCTGTAGCAGATATGTTTATTTGTCCGGCAGAGGCTGTGATGGTTGTTCCGTCGGCAGTCACGGCGTTGCCGATGCCTGTGTTGGTGTCAACTACAACCACGTTGGACGGTTCAGAATATACATAGTCGTCTGTTCCGTTGCTTACGGCTATGACGTAGTAGTAGAAGTTCTCGCCGTCGGGAGAGTCGGGTGTCTCAACATAGAAACTGTTGTTGTAGGCTGTGTCGTACCTGTAGATGCGCGACAGAGTTGTGCCTGCCTCTATCTCCTGAGTTATCTTCACGCCGTCGATGAACACCATACCGGTTGTGCCGTAGGTGTCGTTGGGGTCGCTGAAGCCTATGGCGATGTAATAGTAGTTGCTTGTACCGAGGTCGAAATCGTATGAAGTCATCTCGTTGCTGAGAGTTACAAATTGCCAGCCGTTGCCTAATATGTCGCCTGTTTCGGCATCGACGAGTGCCACTCCGAGTCTTGTTCCGTTGGTACAGTTGACCATCTGTGCAGAGATGGTGGCTTTAATCTCTCCCGGATTGGCAGTGCTGACTTGATAGAGCGGACTGTAGAGCATAGAGTAGCTGCCCATCATGGCATAATAGTTCTTGAGACCTATCATGCCGTTTGCGAGCAGTGTGGTGACGCCCAGCCAGTCGGGATGCTCTGTGTATTGGTCGAGCGAACATTCAATGGAGTTGTACTCGGGAGCGTTTATTGTTCCGCTTGTCACCTTGTCGAATGTCTCGTCGTCGAGAACGAATGTTCCTGACTGCGGAACTTTATACTCAGACACGGTGGTTAGGCTGTAGTGTGCGGCGCTGTCCACGCTGTTCCAGTTGGCGCGGAATCCGTCCTTGCTCACTTCTGTAGCCGCTGTCGCCACGGGAGTGTCGAGATCCTGCACGGGCTTAATGGCAGCCATGATGGCCGACTCGTCGGATGTGAGCGTGCCGTCGGTTGCCTGTACTGAGTAATAGTAGAGACGTCCGGCCTGCAGACCGCTAACGGGCTCGCTGGTGTTGGTGGTCTGGTAGTCCTTGATGACATACTGCGGCTGGTTGTCTGAGAAGTAGAACACGTCGAGCAGATAGGCCGTCGCGGTGGTCACAGCCTGCCAGTTGGCGGTGAAGCTGTTGTCGGTGACGTCGGTGGCATCCATTATCACCGGAGCGCTGATGGTGGATACTGTCTCAGAACTTTCCTTCTGGGTTATCGTGATGTCGTCGATGAATATCGGCGCGTCACCGTAGAACTGTATCACAGTCTGCGAACCGCCGTATCCGTTGAAGGTAGCCACGCCTGTTTTCCAGTTCTCGTCGCAGCTGGCTTTCATTCCGTGCGGTTGCGGTCCGCCGTATGTCTGACTGAAGATATAGACATTGGCGCTGCCCGACTGTGCCCTGTATGAGAACTGGATCTCGAAGTTTCCGTTGTCGGCGGAGAGGTCGATGGAAGGTGTCATGAGCAGTGCCTCTGTGCCGTCGGCAAGGAAACAGCATCCTCCTGCCTGATAGATGTTCACTCCGCTCCATCCGTATGTGTTGATGTAGTCCTGCATTATCTCGCCGTCGCTCGTAGTGATGTTTGTCATGTCGGGCGCATCCTCAGAGCCGGCCGTGAACTTGCTGAAGTCCTCGCTGAGCACAACGGTCGTTGTCTCGCCCGCCTTCATCGGCGCACGCAGACGTGTGTCGGCAGTGATTGTCATTGCTGCCGGAAGTGTGATGCGGCTTTTCTTTATCGGGTTCACTGCATGCAGCTTTGCCGGACGCTTGGCGCTCCATACGCGGTTGCCGTTGTCGGCTTGCGCGCATGGTGAGATAAGTAATAAGCCTAATACCACTGACGGTAACAGGTTTGTTGCTTTTGATAAGTTCATTTTGATGTTATCGTTTTTATCTAATTATTATTTTCTTTATGTAAGTGTTGCTGTCGCAGTCAACCTTAACTATATATACACCCTTTCCAGCTATGTTCAGCTTAAGGCTTCCGCCCTCGGTCTGACCTTCGGCAACCATTGTTCCCGATGCTGAATATACGGATACGGCAGCCTTTCCGGCTGTTCTGACGGTTACGGTCTGTCCTTCGGTTTCAACAGTTGTGGCGTCGGTTGATGCGTTGTCGATGCCTGTGGCCAGGACATAGATGGAACGCTCGACCGGTGACGACTCGTTGTTGCCCTCGTATAGACAAACCACGCTATACTTGTTGATGCCTTTCTTGACAGTTCCGTCGATGAATGTGCGGGTTGTTGTGAATCCGATGTATTCGTCGTTGCGATAGACATTGAATCCGAGCGGGTATTCGGCGTCAGTCGTAGGATTGTAATTCTCGTCGAAGTCTGGCGTCTGTCCCGGTACGAAAGTGTCTTTTGCAGTCGTGGGTTCGAGCGTAGCCTTCATCAACGGATTGAGCTGTATGATGTCGTCGCGCCATACACCTTCGGAGAGTACGAGGTTACCGAGTCCCGGAGTGTAGGTGTCGCCGTCGCAGATGATGCGGAATCCGCCGTCGAATGTGTTGCCGTAAACGCCAATCATGTAGTCGTAGCCGGGCTCGATGACTGTAGGCGTGTCAAACTCCTTGACACACCAGTTGCCCGATCCGTACTCGGTGATGTCGCGTTCGTTTACAATCTGCATGTCGTCTGTGCCTGCTGCTGCGCGCCATACTCTTATCTTATAGCTTGTGGTGCGTTGCGATGAGAACGGGAAGAAGCCTATGCCGGTGATGGCGTAGCCGTTGTATGCGCGGAGATCTTTCTCGTTGAAACGCTGCGCGAAGTCGGTTTCGTTCGAATAGATATACTGATATACAACATCGCTGTAGTTGAGGTTCGAGCGCGAGAGGTCTGGATTCATCTTCCATGTCACCTCAACGCCATTGCTCGTCTCGGTTGTCGAGAGCGACTCTATGCGGTTCTCGGGCAGTCTGACGGTTGCCTCGGCAAACGGAGATACGAGTCCGTTGTCATAAACCACATCCACTTTGTAATCTATTATTATGCTTCCCGAATTGTTGTCTACATAGGTCAGCTCCTGTGTTGAGGTGAGGAGTATGCCGTCTCTGAATATCCGGTATTCCTTAATTCCGTCGGCTTCGGGTGCTTCCCATTCGAGAGTCACCACGCCACGCTTTGCTTTTGCCGTGAAGTTTCTGACCATGGCGGGAGCCGCCTCGGCAGTGAAGTCGAACGAAATCTTGCCGTCGGTCTCGCTGATGTTGTTCAGAGAGAAGTATGAATACTTGCCGTCGTTGGAGTGGGTAGACGGAATTGTGACATCAGACCATGTCGTCTTGCCTGTCGATCCGGGGAAAGGCGCACCTGCCGAATTGATGTCGCCGTAGGATTGCGGGCTGTCGTAAGGGTCGGATGTGGCTGAAGCGCACACTGTGTAGAGGCCCTGCTGATAGTCGCAGTTCACGGTGTTGAGGTCGGCGGTGGCGTTTATACGGTTCTCGTCAACATGATAGACGATGAGTCCGTGCCCCGGAAGCTCCTTGTCGAACTTCTGCACCTGGCGGTTCTCAAGTACGAAATAGTCGCCCTCACGCTGTGTTTTCACCACATATCCCACAGGTTCGTCGGTTGCGGCAGGCATGTCGGTTATGGATGTCGTGGCGTCGAGCACCTTGGGTTCAACCCATCCGAACTGCATCTTCTGCCACATGTTGAGGCTTGAAGGCGTGTCGCCCGGCAGGTTATGCTCGTTCCATATACCGTCGGCCATGAGGTCCCAGATGCCGGTTCCGTTGTAGTAGCCGTTCTCCTCGTAGTCGGTGTCGTAGTAGTCGGGCGCACCGAGGTTGTGTCCGAACTCGTGACAAAGCACTCCGACAGTCGTCATCTGTGTGCCATACTGCGAGTTGCTTATGAGAATTTCGGGCTGTATGGTGTATTTCTTCACGCGGATGTCGCCATACATCTGGTCGAGAAGCTCGCCGCTGTGCGACCAGATATCCGCCGTGTTACCGCTCACTTCCTGTCCCATTCCCTGGTGGATGATGGACAGTCCGTCGAGTTCGCCGTCTCCGTCGTTGTCGAACTGCGTGATGTCAAGTTCAGGATCGACAAGTGCGAGAGCGTCGCGTATGAGGTCGGTCATGTCCTCTGTGCTGTAGAGTGACTTCTGTCGTGGCAGCTGCAGCCATCCTACGACAGTTGTCTCTATGTCCAGTTTGCCGTAGGATGTCTCCAGATAGTAGTCGCGGAAACTGCCTGTGCCGTTGTAGTTCTCGGCGTTCATGAGCTCGCGGAACTTGTCTGCGTCGAACAGAGGTTTGGTGTCGGCAAAGTTGACGAGCAGCATGAGCAGCTTGCGCTTGCCCGTAAGCGGGAATGTACCGTTGATCTGTAATGATTTCTTCGGTCCGGTGGTGCCGAATACAGCACCGTCAGCCTTCATCAGTTCATTGCGTCTCAGCAGTCGTGTCCTTGCCGGAGCCTGTCTGTCGTCGCCGGTGTATTTCTGTCCTGCTACGATTGTGTCGTTGTCGTCCTTCGTAGCGTAGCATAGGAATCCCTTATCCGATTTCTTCAACACATATCCGTCGGCCGATTCGAGCCAGTGGCTGTACTCGTCGCCTCGTATGTGATAAGCGACCGTCGTGCCGTCGGGTTGTGTGAATTTAACAAGTTTCGGATATGCCGGCACACAGAAGGCCGGCATATCCGAAATAGAGATAAGGCATAATGATGTAATAAGAATTCTGAAAAATCTCATGCCTATATTGTTACTTTAAAATCTTTACGCTTTCGTTTCCAGCGTTGATGACATAGATGCCATTGCTCCATCCGCTTGCAGGAATGACAACCTCGCCACCGCGAGCCTTGCCGTTGAATACCTGTACGCCTGATACGCTGTAAACTCTTACGCTCTCGCCGTCAGACAATCCGCTCACGCGATAGTTCTCGCCGTCGGCAGATATCTCAATCTCCATGTTGCCTGTTGTCGTTGTTCCGATTGCGTCGGCAATCTTCTGATGGAACTTAACCCACGGCATTACGCTGAAGCTGTAGCCTGTCAGTTCAGAGCTGAACTCGTCGGCTCTACACCAGTTGCCGTCAACAACGTAGTCGCTTCCAGGCAGAGCCTTCTCTGGCTTGACATAGAATGTAGTCTGTTTGTTGGCGTGCTTTCTTGTGTCGAATCCTATCCATGTGCGGTAGTTTCTCTCCTGTGTCTCATCGTAGAGGTCGAGCTCGTCGAATTCGAATGCCACATAGAATGTACCGCTCACATTAATCGGTTCGTCAAAGCTGATAGACTGTCTTACCGGCTGATAATATCCGCTGTCGCCGAATGTGTTGATGAGCTTTTCGGTCTTCGAGCCGAGCGGGTGCTCAGTGTCCGGTTTGCCGTCTTTGTCAGGATAGATGACGACGGTGTATGTCTTTTCCTTATCGTTGATGCTGCCTTCGCCTATGTCGTTGATGAACAGGTTGTACATACTTGTGAGTATAGACAGCGACGAAATGTCGATTGTCACGTCAGAAGGCATCTCGAAGCGCTCGGCTATTGAGCGGTAGTACGGGTTCACTCCGACTGCGTAGTCGTAGTATATCTCGTATGTATCCGCCTCCTTCACGTTGCCGTTCTCGTCGAATGCAGGCAGGTCGCTCTGCTGGAATATCTTGTCTGTTGACTCAGATGTAGTAGTGAAAGCGTCGTCGGTGTCTGCATCAAGGTCGTAAACCTCTGTTCTGAATACCTGTGTGCTCTCTGTTGTTCCACCTTCGTTTGTAGCCTGGAGCGTTATTGTGTAGGTTCCTGATGCCGGGAATAATATTTCCGGTTCGGCAGCCTGGTCGTCGGATATCACGGCTCCGTTGTCGGCAGTCCATTTGTAAGAATCTGCGTCGGTGCTCATATTGACGAGTTTCACCTTCTGATCCTTGAATACGAACGGTGAGCCGTTGAAGATGGAGTTAAGCGTATTGCCTACATAGAAGAGTGCGGTAGGCGGCAGTACGTCGTCCTTTTCTATGACAGAGAAGTTGTCTATCGCGATGTTTCCGTCGCCGGCTTCAGCCGAGCATGCGTACATGGCGAAGCAGTATTTGCCGTCTTCAGCCGGGGTGAAGTCTTTCTCTATCTTCATCCAGTCTGTTACAGGTGTATTGGTTATTTCCTCAAGCACTGTTGTCTGTGCGTCAGACTCCTGTGCGTTTCCTGCTGTGAGCTTGAACGACGGGTTCACGTTGCCGCTTCCCGGCATGTAGAGATACATTGATACGGTGTATGTCTGTCCGCCCTTCATGTCGAGCATCGGCGAGTAAGCTATGTCCTGTCTGCCCGGCAGAGCCGAAGGCTGAGTCAGCATATAGTATTCGCCCGATACTGCCGGTTTGTCTTTTATGGCAGCAGTGATCCACGGTGTCTCGCCTGTGCTTGCCCATCCCATAGGCAGGTATTCCTGTCCTGAATAGTGCGTAGCGTCGTCGTAGGTCTCTCGGCCTTCCATGAAGGTTCCTCACCGCTTCCGCTCTCGGCTACAGAGAATGTGTCGAAGAATACATCGCCTGCTGAAGACAGTACAGAGTTGCACCAGAGTCCGAAGCAATATTGTCCGTCGGTCTCAGGAGTGAACTTAACGGTTACTTCCTTCCAGTCGCAATCGCCCTCTTCTGCGGCAAGCTCATATATCTGAGCGTCAGCCACCTGAGCAAGTCCTGCGGTAATCTTATATCCCGGATTGCGTCCGTTCTGTGCGGCGTTCATCATCTTTACCCATACGGTCATGGTATATTCCACGCCACCCTTCATCTCGAACATCGGCGAGAATGCCACGTCGGCACGGTTGCTTCCCTGCGGATAGCCCGATACGAGAGCGTTAGAACCGCTCTGTGCCTGAACTCCGTACCAGTCGGATGTAGGATAAGTAGCGAATGGTGCTGTGCCTTCGCTTGTCCATCCTGCCGGGAGTTGTTCTTCTGCTGTAGTGTCGAAATTCTCAGAGTAAGGCAGTTCCTTATTAGGATCAACAGGCTCCTCCACGGTTTCTTCCTCTGTTACGGAGAATGTATCGAAATATACATCGCCTGCTGTAGAGAGCACAGAGTTGCACCAGAGTCCGAAGCAATACTGTCCGTCAGTCTCCGGAGTGAATGTCACGGTTACTTCCTTCCAGTCGCACAAGCCTTCCTCGGCAGCAAGCTCAACGGTCTGAGCCTCGGCAGTCTGCGCGTTTCCGGCAGTAATCTTATATCCCGGATTGCGTCCGTTCTGTGAGCCGTTGGTTGTCATCACCCATACGGTCATTGTGTACTTAACGCCGGCCTTCATCTCGAACATCGGCGAGAAAGCCACGTCGGCGCGGTTGCCTGTCTGCGGATAACCCGATACGAGAGCGTTCAGACCGCTTTGAGCCTGAGTTCCATACCAGTCAAGTGTAGGATATACAGCAAATGTGTATTCGCCGGCTACTTCCCATCCTGCAGGAATATATTCCTCTTCGGTGGTGTCGAAGTTCTCAGAGTAAGGCAGCGCAGCCACCTGTGCAGGCTCCTCAACGGTTTCAGCCGCGGTCACGGAGAATGTGTCGAAGAACACGTCACCGGCTGTAGAGAGTACGGAGCTGCACCAGAGTCCGAAGCAATATTGTCCGTCTGCCTCCGGAGTGAATGTCACGGTGACTTCCTTCCAGTCGCATTCGCCTTCCTCGGCAGCAAGCTCAACGGTCTGTGCCTCAGTCGTCTGCGCGTTTCCTACGGTAATCTTATAACCCGGATTGCGTCCGTTCTGTGCGAAGTTCTTAGCCATCACCCATACGGTCATAGTGTATTCCACGCCGCCCTTCATCTCAAGCATCGGCGAGAAAGCCACATCGGTACGGTTGCTTGTCTGCGGATATCCGGAGGCAATCACGTTTGCTCCCGACTGAGCATGTGAGGCATAGTCCATTGCTGAAGACACGGAGAAAGTGGAACTTCCTGCCGTTGCCCATCCTTCCGGCATCATTCCTGCCTCGGTGTCGTCGAAGTTCTCCGTGTAAGGATACTCCGCCACACTTTCAGCGGCCTTAGCATAACAGCTAAAGAAGATGCTGAATAGGAAAAGTAAAGTAAAAAGTTTTCTCATATTATAAAACAGTTATTAAATGAAATATTTTGTCAAAAATTATAGATAAATGTGGTTCATCCGACATTTCGAGTGATATGACAATCATGAAGAGCAAACAGCCTTA
>ERZ779888.3462-NODE-3462-length-11617-cov-6.384017_pt1 | contig 11617 bp, 7 predicted proteins | sample MGYA00511245_ERZ779888 | MGnify/ENA primary metagenome ERZ779888 (study PRJEB29588, sample SAMEA2155255) | human gut metagenome | biome: human gut; feature: human-associated habitat; material: faeces | place: Denmark | collected 2008/2010 ... | reverse complement strand
TTTATCTTGTTATATATCTTTTAACAAGATAATAAATTGCAATTTATTGTTCTAAATAAAATCTTATTATAATCAAATTATTCATCTATTTCTACAATTTCGTATTCTGGACTCTCAAAATTTTCTTCATCATAATCATATAATTAAAAAAATCTCAATAATTTCCTTCTCAAAAAAAGAACCATAACATTTCTGCAAATTTACAAAAAAAACCCAAACCACCAACAAAAAATCCCCACCCCCCACCCCACACTTTCTTATCATCCGAGCACTCAGAGCACCTCGGAGCACTCAGAGGCTGCCAAACGCCCCACCCCACCACCCACTTCCCCCTTTTTCCTTTCCCCCACACTCCGAGTGCTCCGAGTTGCTCCGAGTGCTCCCAAAAATCCAAAATCCCCACCCAAAATCAAAAAAAATCAAAAAAATCTCCCTAATCTCCAAGATTTTCCCTACCTTTATCATCCCCAACCATTTAAATAATTATTTATGTCAGAATTCATTCCGCATAAGGGCTATTACCGCAATTTGATAGTCTATCAGATAAGCGAAATCATCTACGATATCACCTATGTGTTCACGCAGCGCTTCTTACAAAGAGGCGACCGCACCATCGACCAAATGGTGCAAGCAGCCCGAAGTGGAAAGCAAAACATAGCAGAAGGCAGCAGTGCAGGCACCACATCGAAAGAGACCGAAATCAAACTCACCAATGTGGCAAAAGCCAGTCTGCAAGAACTATTGCTCGACTACGAAGACTACCTACGAGTGCGAGATTTAGAGATTTGGGATAAGGAAAGCGAAAAAGCCCTCATCACCCGAAAAATCTGCGCCACCAACCACGACAGCGCCTACTACCGCGAAGCCGTGAAAATCAGAAGCGACGAAACGGTAGCAAATATCGCCATCATCCTCATCCACCAAGCCGACACCCTACTCAAAAAACTCATCGACCGCCAAAAACAAGATTTCTTACAACAAGGCGGCATCAGAGAACAAATGACCCAAGCCCGAATAGCCCACCGCACCAAAAAAAATAAAATTCCACCCTCAAAATAAGGTGTCACAAAAAAATCCGAGTGCTCCGAGCTGCTCCGAGTGCTCAAAAAAAATCTCCAAATGCCCTTTCCCAAAGTGGGTGAAAAATCTATAGCGTGCGCCTGATGAGAAGGCGCACGCTATAGTGAGATGTGTGGAGCGGAAAAGCGGTCTTACTTTTTACCTTTTTTATAGGGGTCGGTGATTCTGAAAATGTTGACCATCTCTTGGGCTATTTCTGGGATATTACTAGTGATTTTCAAGTTGCGTGGGTATGCGTTGTGATTAAATGCATTCCTGATTTGGCTGAGGTAACGCGCATCAATTTGCGACAAGTCGCTTTTCGCCTGTAGTTCTTCCAATAATGCCCTAAAGTCGAATTTCCTTTCGGGGGTTAGCAACTCTTTCAACTCAGGGTGCTTCTCGTAAGCCGCTTTCTCAAATTCAAAAATTATCTCAACAGCTTCAGGGCGCTTATCGTCGTAGGTGCTAAACTCCTTCTCCAGCAAATCCTTTTCGATAGTGCTGTGTGTTACGATGTTGAGTAGCGATTTCATTCGTTTATCGTTAATCAGCTTGTAGAAATCCCCATAATTTTTGATTTTCATTCCGTTGGAGTGGATAGTGTATGTCTTTCCATCGATTGAGAATTTGAAATCAATAGGAACCACTTCCGACAAAATGCCCCTTTCGGCATCGGGCGTGATAGTGGAGAGGGCAAACTCTTTGCTCTCGGCGGTGAAAACGCCCTGTGCAAACATGGATTTCACCATCATAAACATCAGCACATCTTGCACTTTATATCGGCGTATGATTTTTTCGCTTTTCTGATATTCGTTACGGCATTTCGCTATTCTTTTTTCAAGCAATTCGTCTTTCTCGGCAGGCGACAAGCGTTTGATGTCGGGATTCTTGTTCAAGCGTCCAAAAGCCCACCTTTTGTATGCGTCTTTCAACTCGCCGCGCTTTTCCCAAATTTCCTCACGAAGTTCCAGAGGAATAAATTTGGAAGCCAATGCTTTTGTATCGCAATTTTCCTCACAAATCATCATATCGGTAAAGCGATAGTTGCGATTCCACTGATAAAATGGTTGGAAATCATCTTTAAGTTCCCTCTTCAAATATTCTGCAATCAAGAATGTGACATTACTTTGCTTCATATCCACGCCTTTCATTGAGGGCAACTGCGCAAGAGCCTTCTTGATTTCCTTATCAAACATTTGACGTGGAAGTTCAATCGGCATATCTTCAAGGTAAATATCACCCATCGTGCTGTAGAAAGAAGCCCCACGACGCACCCACTTATTGCGGTCTGGGTTCAGGTAAGGGAGTTTAACATCTTCTCCGTTTTCAATACTTTGGCGCAGGCTCTGATAATAGGCACGTTTTGCCTGAAGATAAAACTCGTAGAAGTCGATAGTGTTTTGCGGATTACGGTTCAATGCTTTCTGAAGGAATGGGTGCTCTCTTTCTTGGCATTGAATGAGTTGGGCTGCGGAGAATACCCTTTTCAACTCATCAAGCGAATGCTCTGGCGTGGCGGCATTAAAAGTGGCAATGGTGCTTTGCATCACACGGTAATTCATACCAGTAATGCGGTCGGTGCCATAATCATCGCCAGAGAACAAAGATGGCTGGTGCTTCACAATATCGGCAGCAAGCCAATCAGCAAGTTTGCCGGGCTGAATACTGCGGAAGCCCCGCTTACCCATTTTATTCTGTGTAGATGCCACACTTCGCTTATCCGATTTCAGACGGACGATTCGTAGGTTGGTATCGGCAAGCATTTCAGCTATTTCTTTTTTGATTTGCTTGACGAAGCTCTTTCCTGACTTTTTGCGATTCACGCAGTCGATTACCTTCTTTGGCAAATCTTCCATTGCAATTTCAAAATTACCGATATTTTCTTTCGAGAGCGTGCCATTAGCCATCGCACCAAAGAGCTTTTTGTATTTTTCAACTTCTGCTTTGATAAGGTGCTCAGTGGCTTCACTTCCGCAAAGCATCATGTGGAACATCATAGCAGGAAGTTCGAGCGCGCTCATGCAGCAGGTGGGCATTTCGTTATACACTGTCCATTTCTGGTCATCTACCTTGACCAATTTGGGCAAATAGTCGCCAAAGCGCATCTCTATCTTATTGTTTTCAAGAAGATAGTGGGTGTAGGTGTCAATGATGTATGGGTAACTGTCGGGGGTGGCATCGTCACGCTTAACATGCTCAAAATCTCGAATTTCAATATTCTTATTTGTTTTGATGAGTCTGGCGGCTTGCTCATGCCACTCCACAAAGCCTTGCTCTTTTCTTCTCGCCTCAAACTCATGAATACGCCCAAACGCATTAATCTTACCTTCCAACACTCGCACACGGGAAACGCCATCAATGCAATGCTTGTCGGCAGTTTTCAAGTAGCGCAATTTTCCCATATTGAGGTGGAAGCGGATATCGGAGAACAGTTCACGGCGGTCGATGTATTCAAGCGAGAGCTGTGCAAAACGGTCGGTGTGGCGAACTTGAAGCACATCACTCATATCCGACGACACGATGCGGAATGCGTTTTGGTCGGCGTAGGAAAGTGTGGAGAACAGCTGCTTCGGACATCGCTTCAGTTCATTAAGCATATCCAAAGCAATGGTGAAATCGCTTTTTTCCGACACTATTCTCTCTTTTGGCAATTTGACGGTATGAATGCTGAATGACTGACGAATGATGTTGGCTTCCATCGACTGCTTCTTGTAGGGTCCGTAGATGGGAAGCTTTTGCAAGAACACATTCACATATTTCTTTTCCAAAAACAGACAAATAAGCAAAGCAACGCCTACACCCGAAAGATGAAGGTTTTTCGGATTGGTGTCAGAATTATTGTGCTGAATGCTCAGGAAAAAGTCGGTGTCAAGGATTTTTCTTCTATTCTCGGTCTTATATCTTGATGATTGTATGAAGCTGAGAGCCTCTGGAGAATAGGAATATTTGTTGGCTGTGTCGCGAAGAGCAATCGTGAAATAGTTGTTCAGCATGCGGCTCAGCGGTTGCTCATTATAGTTCAAGAAGTCGCTTCCATCTTCGAATTTAATGTCACTGATTAAATAATGAACGGTTTGATTGCGGTAATTGGCCAAAACCCACAACATATTGTTTAGCACTCGGTAGATGTCGGCATTCGTAACGCTCAACAGTGACTTCTGCCTATGTTTGAGTTCTTCTTGTTTTTGATAATCGCGGTTTCGAACTGCAATATCCAATTGCTTTTTAGCCCTAAGAATATCACTTTGGCGCTGGGCCTCTGCTACTATTGGCACAAAAGGAAAGTGCGATTTTATTTTTTCTATCACAAAATCGGCTTTTGCAGCATCTGTGCAGTTATTTCGGGGGTCGATGATTTTTATGCATGGGTGATACCAATAGCTGTCGCTATCACTATAGAAGTCGTTTTCAATATCAGCTAATGTGGCGATATGGTCAAGGATATTGCGAATGTTGGAGAGTGCCATAGTGGAGTATGCACCAAACAAATGCTTATTGTTCTCAATGATTTGTGGGATTTTCATTGTGCTTTTAAGTTAAAGGTGATTAATTGTACAAAGGTATTAAAATTAGTTGTATAACGGGTGATTTTGATGCTATTTTTTTGAGGAAATTTGGAGATTTGCAGGAAGATTGTGTATATTTGTGGTATTGTATCACCTTTAATTCTTTAATGTCATGAAGAAGATAAATTATTTATTAGAATTAGAGGATGTTAGCAACACTCTGTTGTGGAAGCCCTCATTTTGAGAGGGTATTACAACTGGTATACCAATATCTACTCCCAGAAGAGCGTTGTGGAAGCCCTCATTTTGAGAGGGTATTACAACGTTCTTTGAGATAATCTTCTGCATAATCTTGTTGTGGAAGCCCTCATTTTGAGAGGGTATTACAACAGGCTTAACTGTAACAGGTATCCTATTATAGTTGTGGAAGCCCTCATTTTGAGAGGGTATTACAACGCCTAAGTTCTATTTTACTTCGCCCATTCGGTTGTGGAAGCCCTCATTTTGAGAGGGTATTACAACTTTTTTCCATTTTCTTGTTGTTTTAAGAGTGTTGTGGAAGCCCTCACTTTGAGAGGGTATTACAACTAAGAGTTAATAGACTGATACTCAATGATTGTTGTGGAAGCCCTCATTTTGAGAGGGTGTTACAACTTCCGAAGAGTAAGACGGGGTAAGTATACTGTTGTGGAAGCCCTCATTTTGAGAGGGTATTACAACTAAAATCAATTTGCATCGAATGAAGTACGGGTTGTGGAAGCCCTCACTTTGAGGGGGTGTTACAACATTGGATTTGAATGAGGTGGTGAAAAGGTGGTGAATAGTGCGTCTCTTAATATTCGGGGGAAAAAATTTGGGGGGAGGGGTTTTATAATTGGGGGCAATGTGGTAACTTTGTAGTGAAATTTAATTATAACTCCAACAGTCAAAATTCATGCAGCAAAAAATTATCATCTTGGATTTCGGCTCGCAGACCACTCAGTTGATTGGTCGTCGCGTGCGCGAACTCGACACCTTTTGCGAAATTTTGCCCTATAACAAGTTCCCTGTTGGCGATGAGTCGGTGATAGGTGTGATTCTTTCTGGTTCGCCCTATTCTGTTCACGACCCTGAAGCCTTTAAGGTGGATTTGAGCCAGTTCGTTGGCAAGGTGCCTGTGCTTGGCATCTGCTACGGGGCGCAGTACATATCCCACTGTGGCGGTGGCAAGGTGGAGAAAGCCGACTCTCGTGAGTACGGTCGTGCCCATCTTGAAGAATTTGATGCCTCAAATCCTCTGTTGAAGGGTTTTGAGCCAAATTCTCAGGTGTGGATGAGCCACGGCGACACCATCACGGCTATTCCTGCCGACTGCAAGGTGATTGCCTCGACCGCTAATGTGAAATATGCCGCCTACGCCAGCACCACCAACCCTGTGTGGGCTGTGCAGTTCCACCCCGAAGTGTTCCACAGCCTGCAAGGCACCCAGTTGCTCCGCAATTTCGTAGTTGATATTTGCGGCAGTCGCCAAGAGTGGAGCGCAGCGTCGTTTGTGGATACTACCATCGCTGAACTGAGAGCGCAACTGGGCAACGACCGTGTGATTCTCGGCCTGTCGGGCGGTGTGGATTCGAGCGTGCTGGGCGTATTGCTCAACAAGGCTATCGGCAAAAACCTGACCTGTATTTTCGTGGACCACGGTATGCTCCGCAAAAACGAGTTCCAGCAGGTGCTCCGCGACTATGAGGGACTGGGACTGAATGTGATTGGCGTTGATGCCAGCGAGAAATTCTTTGCCGACCTTGAGGGTGTGACCGATCCTGAACAGAAGCGTAAAATCATTGGCCGCGACTTTGTGGAGGTGTTCAACGCCGAGGCGAAGAAGATTACCGACGCTAAATGGCTGGCGCAAGGCACCATATATCCCGACCGCATCGAGAGCCTGAACATCACCGGCAAGGTGATCAAGAGCCACCACAATGTGGGCGGTCTGCCTGAAGAAATGCACTTGCAACTGTGCGAGCCGCTGAAGTGGCTCTTTAAGGACGAGGTGCGCCGTGTGGGCCGTCAACTTGAAATGCCCGACCGCCTGATTAAGCGTCACCCATTCCCTGGACCAGGCTTGGCAGTGCGCATTTTGGGCGACATCACCCGTGAGAAGGTGCAGATTCTGCAAGATGCCGACGACATCTATATCCGCCACATGCAGGAATACATCTGCGAAGATGGCGAACGCCTCTACGATAAGATTTGGCAAGCCGGCACTGTGCTGCTGAGCACTGTGCGCTCGGTGGGCGTGATGGGCGACGAACGCACCTACGAACACCCTGTGGCACTGCGTGCGGTGACTTCAACCGACGCGATGACTGCTGACTGGGCACATCTCCCCTACGACTTTATGGCTAAGGTGAGCAACGAGATTATCAACAAGGTGAAAGGCGTGAACCGCGTTTGCTACGACATCTCCTCAAAGCCACCAGCAACCATCGAATGGGAATAATTCCCTCGCCCCACGCTAATCCCAATTCCTTACACAGATCTCACAGATCACACAGAAGAAAGTGGACAATAGGGGCTTGAAATTTTGGAAGTTAAGAAGTTAAAGAAGTTAAGGAGTTAAGACGGCACTTTTGCCATTCCTTATCCTTAACCCCAAATCGGTCATTAGGACGTGAAAGGATTTTTTAGATCACTTCTTGCGGTCTTTCGGTTTTTATAAGATGCCTTTTGCTTGTTTTTAATTCGTAATAGCTCGCTATCACTCATTAAAAGACAAACAAAATTCATTCTTCTAAAAATCAGAAATACCACAAGTCCTAATGACCGATTTGGGGTTAACTTCTTTCTTTTGTCTATATCCATGTGCCCCCTTCGCCCACAAAAGCCGTAGAGCATCTGTGAGATTTTCCGCCCACTAAAGAAACCCCTGTGGGATCTGTGTGATGAAAGAAACTACACTTTCAGCTGGAGGTGGAAGCGGAGGAGCAGGCGTGTGATTTGGATGATGATGAGGGAGAAGATGATGGAGGCGGCGATGCCGATGAGGCCGTGGTTCCATTCGGCTGGGAGCAACTGAAATTCCCACATCTGCTTGAAGGCATACCAAAAGAATGGCAGGGCGTAGCAAGTGAGGGTGGCTGTACCAGCTGGCGCTATCACATTGAACCACGCCGATTTGCCTTTCTCATCCACAAGCCAATGCACACAAGGGGTGGCAATGAAAAGTATCACCAAGCAGATGAAAAGCCACGTGGGGGTGGCGAGGTTTTTGGAAATTATCCAAAAATGATGGCTAACGAGGGTGCACAGCCCTGCCACCATAGCCATTGCCACAAACACCGGGAAGATGCGGCGGTGCTGACCGCTGGTGGCCATGCGGTGAAGCAGGAGCGATGCCACCATGCCCGACATCACCAGCGCAGGGTGAGTCCAGCCACCAGGCCAGAACGGCAAGAATATGTTGCGACTGAAATACTGCTCTGGAATGATGCCACCTTGGGCGTTGATGATGCAAAGCAGCACCACGGCACCCCATGTGCAGAGGGTGTAGCGCAGGCGTGAGCGTGTGAGCAGATAGAGTACTGCCGACACCAAGTAAGCCCAGCCAATCAGCCCCAATATGCCCCACCATCCGGTGTGGAAGGGTTTACCAATGGCATCGTAATGGAGCATAATGGCAAACAGCAGCGCAATGCCCAAGCCCTTGAGCACCTTTTGCGGCACACCTTTGAGCATCGCGGGACCTTTGTCGTAGTTGAGCCACACGAGGAAGAAGCCCACAGTCATCAATAGCATGAACAGCCCTGTTTTGCAAGCGTTGAGGGTGAACAATCCCATCACCACCAGTGCCACGGTGCGGTCGAGCACATGACGTAGCACTCCGAGCACATTGCCAGCGGTTTTGCGCAGTCGGCTCTGCATGGCAAAGGGTATCGACATGCCCACGCAAAAGAGGAAACCGGGGAAAACGATGTCGGAAAAGCCGAGCATATCTTCTTCGGTTTCGGCATGTCCGAGCCAGTGCGGCAAACCGTCCACGCCGGGAATATCGTTGACGAAAAGCATGAGCAGCATGATGATGGCGCGCATCACATCAATGGTGGCGATGCGCTTTGAGGCGGTGGGAGTAGAGGGATGAGTAGTCATCATAATATATATGATATAGAAAGTGAATTAGCCTGTTTGTTCTTACAAATTTAAGGGATTTTTTCTATATTTGCACCATATATGGCCGACAGAATGACACCGGAGCAGCGCCGACGCTGTATGCAGCATGTGCACAGTAAAGATACTGCGCCCGAAATGATTGTGCGCCGTTGGCTGTGGAAGCATGGTTTCAGATACCGCCTGCACGTGCGGAGGCTGCCTGGCACCCCCGACATTGTGCTACACCGCTACCACACGGTGATTAACGTGAATGGGTGTTTTTGGCACGGCCATGAAAACTGCCGCCTATATCGCTTGCCCAAGAGCAATTCCACATTTTGGCAAGCGAAAATCACGCGCAACCGTGAGCGCGACGCCGCTAACTGCGAGAAACTGAAGAAAATGGGGTGGTATTCAATCACCATTTGGGAGTGCGATTTGCAGGGCGAACACCGAAAAAGCACGTTGCAGCACTTGGGTTTGGAGCTAAGCAAAATCCTGCTGCGCCTCAACGCCCCTCAGCCCTACTCCACCCCTGAATCCCAGCCCATGCCCATTGCCGCCGAGGCCGAAGTCGCCTACGGAAAGAAAGCAGACAAGTCAACGAGCCAACAGGTCAACGAGCCAACGAGTCGATGATTCGAAATCTCGAAAATTCGATGATTCGAAAAATTGAAAATTCAGAGAAATAGGGTGTCGCCCCATCCATCCCTGTAAGTCATCCCTTTAAGGGAGGGTTTGGGAGGGTCCTTGGTCCTTATGAGATTTTGGGGCGAGGCGAGTGGAGATTTTTGGGAGCGAGCGAGGGAGCACGGGGCGGATTGCAAAGCCGTAGATGGGTGTTATTTCTCCAAATCGATAGTTGTCAACGGAAATGGAGAAATAGTATGCTCTGTCGTCGTTGGGGTTGGAGCCATAGGTGGAGGTCCAATAATAGCCCACATACAGAGCCTCGTAGTGCTTACCCAAATAGCGATAGCCTGTGCAGTTGATCACTATACTGTTGCCGTTCGGTCCGGTGACCACGAAGCATGGGTGGTGACCGTACTCGTTCACCACACGCCACTGACATTTGTTCACCAGTTCACGAAATTCCTCAAAAGTGGGCATACGCCATTCGCCGCCCCAATGCTTGCGCACGATGTCGGACTTGGGCGTGACGGCTCCTTTCGGGTAGTCGTCAGGGTTGCCCGATGTGATATTACCAATGGAATCGCCATAGCCCACCAGCGAGCCTGTCATAATCAGGCTTTCGTGGTCGCAACCAAGGTTGAACGGAGCCCATTTCACACTCAGCCCTAAATCCACAGCCTCGCACTCGTCAATTGGACCGGGAATTTCCTCGTCAGGGCGAAGGGTGTAGATTTTGCAGCCGTACCGAGGCACAAGCTGGCAGGAATAACGCGAGGGATCGCTGTAATCGGCGGTATCGGCATAATACACGCTTGGCACACGGTCGTAGACCTGTTTTTCGCCCTTAAAACCGAATACCCAGCCGCCCAGCCTACCGAAACCCAGCAAAAACGCCGCCGCGGCAAACACCAGCACCAGCGATGCGGCAACGAGCGTGCGCACACGCACACGGTACAAATTCTTTCGTTTTTTCAAATCATTCGTGAGTTCATCAAACGACTGATAGCGCTTTTCGGGGTCGGGGTCGGTGCATCGCCTATATATAGGTTCAAACCGCTTCGGTGCCTTAAAATTTTCCATGATTTTCCCCAAAGCGTAGATGTCGGCACGGAAATCCACATTCGCCCCTTTCACGGCTTGCTCTGGCGCCATATAGCGACGGCTACCGGCAGGCATCTTTAAGATAGCGAAATCGGGGCGGTCGCTCAATCCGAAGTCTATGAGCTTGATGTTGGCACCATTGTTGGTGACCATCACGTTGCTGGGCTTCAAATCGCGGTGCACCACTTGCTGCTGCGCACAATATTTGAGCCCGAACACGATTTCCATAAACACCTTATATTTCTCTTTCACGCCCACATTCGGAGCGGCGAAATACTGGTCCAGCGTCACGCCTTGAATGTATTCCTCCACGATGCAATAGTCGCCCACCTCTGGCACAAACTCCCACGCCATGTAGCGCACAATGTATGGGCTGTCGAGGTTTCTGGCTATCTCGTATTCCTTATATAGTGCATTGCGAATCGACTGATTTTGGGCATATTCAGGCTTCAGCGTCTTCAGCACCCACCATTGATTGAAGCGCAAAGCCTTATAGAGCCTGCAATACATGCCGCTCTTGGGCATAGGCTCAATGTTGGTGAATTTGCGGTCAATACTATTCATTGTGGCAGGAATTATCGTTTACTTATCAAGCACTGGCCTTACACTATAACCTGTGGAAGCGAAATCGCCACGGCTCACCGACACCACATCGCCATCCATCTCAAGGAAATAGGCAGCCGACTGGCGGGCTTCAGTATAGGGCGAAGCGCTCCAATAGCAGCCCACCACGCCCTGCTTGAAGAAGGCTGGACCACGGCGATAACCGGAAAACGGCAGGAAGATGCTCTTGCCCGATGGACCTGTCACACGATAGCCTGGCACCTCGCCACGCTTGTTGACCATCTTCCATGAGCATTTGTCGATAAGCTCCTGAAATTCCTCGCTGGTGGGCATACGCCATCCGCGCCCCCAGTTCATTGCCGCGATGTCTAAAGAAGATCCTGCGATTGATTTCATTTGAATGGGGAGGTCGTAAGGATTGGCTTCGCCATCGATATTCTTTCCCGAAGCGTCGCCCCAGTTGTAATAGCCACCCACGTTGTTGGGCAGCATGCCTTTGCACCCCACATTAAAAGGAGCCCACTTCACACTCAGACCCAAATCCACAGCCGAATCGGCTTTCTAACTGAAAAGGCAAATTTTTTGGTGTTTTTTTTGAGAAAAATTACCATTTTGTGGGGATGGGT
>ERZ779888.3461-NODE-3461-length-11618-cov-4.150480_pt1 | contig 11618 bp, 3 predicted proteins | sample MGYA00511245_ERZ779888 | MGnify/ENA primary metagenome ERZ779888 (study PRJEB29588, sample SAMEA2155255) | human gut metagenome | biome: human gut; feature: human-associated habitat; material: faeces | place: Denmark | collected 2008/2010 ... | reverse complement strand
GTGCCTGCGGCAGGCCTGCCGCATGGCCTCGGGCAGGGTGCGGAACTCAAGCAGTAGTGTCTGCAACACGAGAAAATAGACGGCGAGGTCAATGCCGGAGATACGGCTGGCCCGCACGGCAGGAATCAGGCTGGCAATGAGCAGCAGGAAAATCAGGGCATCGAGGATGCTGAGAAATGTGTCGGATTTGTCACTGGCAAACTGTGACTTTTTATCGGCCTGCAGCTTGCCCGCGGCCGTTTCTTTGAGCAGGGCGAGGGCCGAGTCCGTGCCGGCGCAGCGCAGTTCGTCGCTGCCTGCCGTGATGTCCATCAGTGTGCTGCGGTAGGCTCCGTCAAGACGGCGGCTGTCGGGGCGGCTTTTTTGCCAGGACCATACTGAGAGGCAGAGTCTTGCCGCAAAAAGCAACGGCAGCAGCAGACTCAGGGGGCCGATGATTTTGGCGAGCAGATACGTGATGAACAAAGTCAGGAGGCCCGTGGCCATAGGCGGCAGCAGCGCGCGCACGAAAAAGTCACGCAGCTCATCCGCGCCCGTCAGGAGGTCGTGCAGGAATTCGCCCTGTTTGGCCGGCCCTGTGCGCAGCGGCAGAATGGCCGCGGCTTTTTCGTAGAGACTCACGCGGATTTTGGTCAGGGCATGAAAGGCGAGGCGGTGCGAAAGATAGCGTTCGCCGTAGCGGAAGACCGCGCGGAAGATACCGCAGGCACGCACGGCCGTGATGCCGATGGCCAGTGTGTAGAGTGGGGGCATCAGCGCGGCACTGGCGATGAGCCAGGCCGATGCCGCGAGCAGGCCGATGCCCGTGGCCATCGCTAGGAGACTGACAAGCAGTACAATCAGCAGCTCCAGGGGAGAGGCCAGCATCAGCAGGCGTAAAAGTTTCATGAAATCACCTCTTTGGCAGATGGATTTGACTGCACAGGCAGATGGTCCTGATTTTTTGCGGCTGGGACAAAGCCGGTCTGTTCGACCGGCTCCAACTGGATGATGTGATGAGCAAGGCGCAGAAGCTGTTCATCATGCGTGGCAAGCAGCAGCGTGCGTCCCTGGGCAAAATCCTGCAGGGCTGTGCGGATATCGTGCGCGGTCTCGGCGTCAAGTGCGGCCGTCGGCTCATCGAGCAGTACAAAATTGCGCTGCTGATAAAGGGCGCGGGCAAGCCCCAGCCGCTTGCGCTGCCCCTGCGACAGATTCTGTCCGCCTTCGCCAAGTCTGGTCATAAGACCATGGGGAAGTTTCTTTGCCCAGTCAAGCAGTCCGGCTTTTTGCAGGGCTTTTGCGATGTTTTTCTGCTGCTGCCCATCCAGAGAAAGGGAAGAATCAAAAGTCAGGCTGACATTTTCGGCTAGCGACACATTGAAGAGATGCGGCTCCTGTGGTACATACGTAAGTTCCGTGATTTTCCGGCACGGCAGGTGCAGGCTGCCTGACGTCGGCACAAGCAGGCCGGCGCAGAGTTTTAAGAGCGTCGTCTTGCCGCTGCCGCTCGGACCCTGAATGGCCGTGATTTTTTGAGCAGGGACCGCGAAATCTATGCCCAGAAGCACGGGCAGCGGACTGCCGGCGTACGTAAATGTCAGCTGGCTGGCCGTGATGGCATTGTTTTTATCCTGCGAAGAAAGCAAATGGGTCTCTTTTTTGTCCTTCTGTTGTTCCGGAATATCCTGCAGAAACGCGGCTAATGACTTTTCCGCGGTCATCGCCGTCATGCCGCCGTGAAAGGCAGTGCCGGCCTGACGCAGCGGCTGATAGAACTCCGGCGTCAGCAGCAGGACGAAAAATGCCGTGAGAAAAGTCAGATGGCCGTAGAGCAGGCGCAGGCCGATGCCGACGGCGATGATGGCAATCGAAAGCGTCGTGATGAGCTCTAAGGCAAAGGCCGAGACAAATGAGAGCTGCAGCACGCGCAGGGCCGCGGCGGCAAAATCATCGCTGAGGCGGCGGACCCTGCCGGCGAGGCGTTTTTCCTGATGGAAGAGTTTCAACGTCGGCAGCGTATGCAGGAGCTCGGCAAAGCCCGACGAGAGCTCGGTGAGCTTCACCCATTCCTTTTCGCTGGCCTCGCGTGTGACGCGGCCGATGAGATAGAGAAGGAACGGTGCAATCGGCACGGTGACGAGCATCAAGAGACCCGTCAAAGGGTCGGCCAGTGCCGAGATGATGAGGAGCAGCGGCAGCGTGATGAGCAGTCCTAAAAGCACCGGCAGCACGCGCGTAAACCAGAGGTCAAGCGCATCGGTCTGTTCCAAGGCCAGCGGCAGAATGTCCTGCTGCTGTTGCGGTGCAGGATTTTTTTGTCTGGCCAGCAATTTTTCATGAAGTTTTTGACGCACATAGGTGCGTGCGGCTGTGGAAAGCTGCTGCGACTGATGATTGAGCAGCAGTGCCGTGAGATGCAGGAACATGAGCATAAGAAACAGCACCAGAAGAACTGGTGCTGTTTCTTTCAGTGCTCTTCCCTGCAGGAATACTTCATCGACCGCCTTGGCAGCTGTGTATGCAGCTCCCGTGATGAGCAGAGCTCTCAGGACCTCGCTCAGGGCAAGGCCGAGAAGGCGCGGTTTATGATGAAGCAGTGTCTGGAAAAAGAAGAGTTTTTTCATATCAATGTTGTATCAGTATCGTATCAATAGTGCTCTTCCGCATCTTTCGGCGTGACGCGTTTGCGGAAGATGTAGTAGCTCCAGGCCTGATAGATGAGGACAATCGGCACGAAGATGCCGGCTGCCACTGTCATGACGGACAGCGTGTACGGGCTCGAGGAAGCATTTGTGATGGTTAGGCTGAAGGCCGGATTGATGCTCGAGACCATGAGGCGCGGGAACAGGCCGGCGAAGAACGCGACGGTCGTAGCCACGATGGCGACAGCGCTGAGCAGGAAGCTGGCCCTGCCTTTTCCGAGTTTCATGCTCAGGAGAGCGATGACGAAGAAGAGCGCAGCGCCGAAGAGCGCGACAGCAGCGACCGGCTTCGTGAAGAGGTCCGTGTACTGCAGCGTCAGGACCATGCAGAGCACGAAGAAAATTGCAGCGATGACGCCGACTTTCAGGCCGACTTCCTGGCAGCGCAGGATAAGGCTGTCCTTTGCGAGGCGAATCGTCAAGAACGAAGCGCCGTGATAGAGGAAGACGAAGAGGAAAGCAAGGCCGCCGATGACGGAATACGGCGTCAGCAGGTCGAAGAAACCGCCCATATAAATCATTTTCTCATTGATGGGCAGGCCGGCGATGAGGTCCGTGACAGCGACGCCCCAGAGAAACGCCGGTACGATGCTGCCAAAGCAGATGGCGCCGTCCCAGAAGCGCTGCCAGCACAGGGATTCCTGACGCGTGCGCAGGTCAAAGGCCACACCGCGCAGGATGAGTGCGACGAGCATGAGGAAAAGCGCGAGATAAAAAGCGGAGAACATCGTGGCATAGACGTGCGGGAAGGCAGCGAACATTGCGCCGCCGGCCGTGATCATCCAGACCTCGTTGCCATCCCAGACCGGCGTAATCGTGCGCAGGATTTCCCCGCGTTCTTTTTCATCCGACGAAAGGAACGGCATGAGTCCGCCCACACCATAATCAAAACCTTCGAGGAAGAAAAAGCCGGTGAAGAGCACGACAATGAGAATGAACCAAAGAATGTTGAGATCCATCATGCATTCCTCCCTTCGTCAAAGGCAATGTGTGTTTTTTTGATGAAGCGCATGGCGACCCAGAGTGCCGCGATGGCGAGTACGAGATAGAGAAGCGTGAAGCCCGTCATCGTCAGCCAGACATCGGCGCCCGTGAGATTCGGGGAGACGGCATCGCTGGTCTTCTGCAGACCAAAGACAATCCAGGGCTGACGGCCGGCTTCGGCGACATACCAGCCAACGCTGTTGGCAAGGTACGGCAGCAGCCATGGCAGTACTTTGAGGAGTGTCGGGAAAGCCAGCGGACGGTTTGTCCAGCCAAGGTAGGCCGTGATGAGGCCTAAGAGCAGCATGAGGCCGCCGAGGCCAATCATGATGCGGAAGCTCCAGAACATGCCCGTGACGTCCGGACGGTAGTCGGCAGGGCCGTATTTATCGGAGTAGTCTTTCTGAAGCTGGTTGATGCCAGGCACGGCACCCGATGGGGAATTATAGAGCATGAAGGAAAAAGCAGCCGGGATGGTCAGTTCCATATTGTTCTTATGCTGCTCTTCGTTGATATCTGCGACAATGGCAAATGGAGCAGGGTCCTCCGTTTCCCAGAGGGCTTCGAAGGAAGATACCTTCATCGGATTGACCTGCGCGATGTACTGGGCATGCATATGGCCACTGCCCATCGTGGCAAACAGACCTAAGAGCATGAAGAGGGCACCGGCTTTGAGCGTCTGCGTGAAAGCGCGGCGCGAGCTTTCATCGTGGATGATTTTCCAGGCCGACACGGCGATGACGAGGAAGCCGGCCGTTGCAATGGCCGAGAACAGCGTATGCGAATACTCACCGAGTACATAGTGATTCGTGATGAGTGCAAAGAAGTCGGTCATTTCGGCACGGCCATTGCGCACGGCGAAGCCGACCGGATGCTGCATGAAGGAATTGGCAACGAGAATCCAGAATGCCGAGAGGTTGCTGGCGAAAGCGACAACCCAGATGCAGATGCAGTGGGCTTTTTCAGAGAGCTTGTCCCAGCCAAAAATCCAGATGCCGAGGAATGTCGACTCGAGGAAAAAGGCGGTTAGGGCCTCAAGTGCCAGCGGGGCACCGAAAATATCGCCCATGAAGCGGGAATATTCGGACCAGTTCATGCCGAAGTGGAATTCCTGTACGATACCTGTGACAACACCCATCGAAAAATTAATGACGAAGAGTGTGCCGAAGAAGCGTACGAGCTTGCGGCTGGTCTCTTTCCATGCCGGATGTTTCGTACGGACATAGCAGGTCTCGAGCAAAGCGACAAAAATCGAAAGGCCGAGAGTCACTGGCACAAAAAGAAAATGGTAGACGGTTGTGATGGCAAACTGCCATCGGGATAGGATTAGTGCATCCATAAATGTTGCCCTCCTTTTGTATTAGTGCAGCGTGGTGCTTTTTGTTTATGTTATCATTATAGCCTAAAATGTCCGACAATACAATCAGAAAATATATTTAATCTTAAAAGAAAATAATTATCGTCGACTATCAAAATGAACCTGTTCTGCCGCAGAACATAAAAAGTACTATGCGCATAAAATATAGGCTGTGATTGCAATATATGGTATAATAAATCAATTAGTTGATGTCGTTGATATTACGGATGCCGTTCCGAAAATCAGTAAAGAAATAAGCAACAAGGAACTGAAAAAATATATTAAGGACCTTGTTCGAAAGGGTACAAACGTATTTAGCGCAGACAAATTAGCAGGTATTGAGCTAAAAGGACGTAATACAAATCATATTGTATATTCTTCTTTTAAAGCAAAATCTAACAGAAAGTATAGGATACATGCTGGCGCATTACATTCAATAGAGGATCTATTGTCTCATTCTGTACTTATTGAAAGTATACCGAACCGCAAAGCAAAAAAAGAAGGAAAAGTAAGAGCATATCATCGTTTTTACGTTCCTGTCCGTGTTGGCGACAAGATAGAGACTATTCGCCTCGTAGCAGAAGAACGTAACGGAGAAATTACTGTCAATCCAGCGCAGGTTGACCTGTATGATGTGATTGTTGAAAGCAAAAAAGGAGAACCCCCTGTAGCTACGGCACGCGAACGTGCACATATTAACACAGGGGATTCTCCCTCTAAAATCACTATAAGTGATATGTTGGCTGGTGTCAAGGATTCTGACGGCAAAAATTATATCCAGCCTACTTGGTATGGCTCGCGCAAGCACAATCAGAAAGTGAACGGCGCGGCACTTGGCTCTACGTCGGTACTGGCGAACGGCAAGCGCATTGTCTCGCTCATGGAGTCGGCAGACGAATCGACCTTCCTGCATGAAATGGGCCATGTGTTCATGCTTGATTTGCAGGACCTTGCATCCATTGACGAATCCGCGGCACGCGATATGGCGGCGGTAGAGAATTGGACGCAGTGGAAGAAGGGGCAGGCGAAAGAGTACAAAGGCACGGCATGGGAGAAGGAATTTGCCGAGCGCGAGAAACAAATCATCAAAGCAGAGCAGGACGGCGACGAAGCAACGGCAAGTGACCTCAAAGACGAGTGGGCGCAGGAACGCTTCGCACGCGGCTTAGAACGCTACCTCGAAAGCGGCAAAGCACCTTCCAGCGCACTCAAGGCCGTGTTTGAACGCTTCAAGCAGTTCCTTACGAAAATCTACGAAGCATTCAAAGGCAATGGCGGCAAGCCGTCTGACGATGTGCAGAACGTCATGGCCCGCATGATGGATAGCAGTGTAGAGAATAAAATCAAAGTGCCGAAGATGGGCAGTCCTATCATTGGCCGTACTGGCCGTGAAGTCAGCGTAACGACCGACAGCGGCAAGACGCTGAAAGTCCGTTACCGTCTCGTTCCCGCTGGCAAAGTCATTACCTCGCACGATGCAAAGACGATGGCCGTCAACAAGGCATATCCGCAGGAGTTACAGCCGCGTGACCGTCAGCGCGTTTCGATGCAGGAACAGGTCACGAAGATGGCCAACACGCTGCGTCCGGCTGACCTTGGCGCAGGACGCAACCTGAATCAAGGCGCGCCGATTATCCGCAAGGATGGTGTCGTACTCAACGGCAACGGGCGTGCAATGGCTATCCAGAAGCACACCGGCACCGACTACAAGAAGTACCTCGTCCAGCACGCCAAAGAATTTGGGTTCACGCCGGAAATGGTACGGAAGCTCAATAAACCTATGCTCGTTCGTGAAGTTGTCGGCGATATCAATGCAGATACCATGCAGGATATCATTAGCTCGACGGCAGGCGGTTCCCGTATGGGCGCAAGTGAGCAGGCAAAGACGGACGCAAAGAAAATCAAATCTGCTGATTTGGAACGCTATGTCGAAAACGAGACGGGCGACTTAACGACGGCAAGCAACCGCGATTTTGTCGCAGGCATCCTTTACCGCATTACGGGCGAGAACGAGCGCAACGCCTATACCGACAGCAAGGCCAACGTCAATGCAGACGGCATCCAGCGCGTCAAGCGTGCGCTGTTCTCGCTTGCCTACGGTGATGATGACCTTATCAGCAAGATGGCCGAGAGTACGGACGATAATATCCGCAACGTGTCCAACGGTCTGATGAACGCTGCGCCGGTAATGGCCAAAGCAAATCTCGACATGAAGAATGGCGATGCTCACAAGTATGACGCGGCAAAGACCATCTCTGACGCCGTGAAACGCCTTGACGCACTTCGTCAGGAAGGAAAACCTGTCAAAGATTATCTCAACGAGCAGAGCATGTTCAGCGACTATCAGGACACGGACGAGATGCGCGACGTTCTCCGCTTCTTCGACGAGAACAAACGCAGCGGCAAAAAGATTGGCACATTCCTCCGCGAGATTGCCAACCTCATTGAGCGCCAGGGCAATCCGAAACAGGTCACGCTTGGCGATGTAAAGCTGCTTACGCTTGGCCAGATCATCACAAAAGCAGAGGACTATGTAAAGACGGGTGACGCAGGCGAAAGCCTTTTCACGGCACCGAAAGCAGAAGCAAAACCGGCAGAGGAAAAGCCGAAGAAAGCGAAGAAGGCCACGAAGAAAGAAGCGCCGAAAGCTGAACCGGCAGAGGATGATTCTATCTTTGGCTCGGTTGATGACGCTGACAAAGCAATGCTCGACGCACTTGGCCTCAAAGAGGAAGACCTTACCGACGATGTTCTTACCGCTCCGGCAGGCATCGAGAATACTGCCGCAGAGCGTGAACGCCTCGAAAAGGCACTGCGGGAAGAGCTGGAAAAGGATTCGTCGAAGACGTTCAATCAGACGCCAGCAGAAGCAGAACCGCAGGCAAAGCCGAAGTTCAATCCGAAGATTTACACGCTTGGCCTGAAACTTGCCATGACCTACGTCAAAGACGGCATCAACACGGCGCCAAAGCTTGTGGCAAAGCTGAACGCAACGTTCGGCGAAGAAAAGATTGGTCCATGGGCTCCGGCACTTGCCGAGACGGTCCGTACTTGGCCGAAGGGTGTACCATTCGACGAGAACAAAGTCAAGGCAATTTCGCAGGCAGTCGGCGCGCGCTATGAACGTGGCATCACTTCCCTTGATGGTATGCAGAACGACATGAAGAAGCTTCTGAGAGGGCAGCACGAAACCTTTGCACCCATGATTGAAGCATCCTATAATGGAATCAAGAAGTTCTTTGACTATCAGAAGGGAGAGAGTGACCATGTTAATGACAGCACCGGCAAGCTGGCTGAACGAGCTGGCAGAGGGTCCGATTCGGACGCAGTGGGGCCTGATGATGCAGGCAGAGAATCCAGCGCAGGAAGCAAGCGAGAACGTGTACAAGAGACTGAAAGCGAAGTACGGCCATTCGGTAGCGTTCGCGTTCGAGACGGTAGCACCGCTTCTCGCGGAACGTCTGGCGATAGCGGAGTACAAGCTGATAAATCCAGCAATCGAAGCAGTAGCGCCGGAAGTCCTCACCTGTCAGGAAGCGTTAGAGATAGCTATGACGGAGGTATGGGAACTGACGACGGAAGACAAGCAGACGCTGTTAAATCTCCTGAGAACAGACGAGACCATGAAAGTGCTGCCAGAGCTCAAGAACAGGGAGTAACGAAGAAGGCCAGCAAGACAACGGGCAGGGCAGGTAATATCGAGAGTATCCGAAAAGACCTGCCTATGCTCAAGCCGGAACAGCAGGACGATGTTCAGTTCATCGAAACGAGACTTAGCGTCAACAACAAGCCGGGTGTCATGCTCACCAACGGCACCGGCACGGGCAAGACCTATAGCGGCCTCGGCTACATCAAGCGCTTGTGGGATGACGGCAAGAAGAACATTCTTATCGTTGCACCTTCCGAAGAAATCATTACACAGTGGATTGACTCGGCGAAGAAGTCCTTCAACCTCGATGTTCATCAGCTGGAATCGACGGAAGACAAAGGACCTGATAATCATATCTGCATTACGACCTATGCGAATATGCAGTCTAACAAAGAGCTTGTCAACCGTAATTGGGATGCTGTTATCTCGGACGAGTCGCACAATCTCATGAACAACAAGAAGGGTGACGAGACCGGCTATATCAAGATGCTGCGTGCAATCACGCTCAATCCTCGCGGCGCTATCGAACGTCTCAGACTTCTGCACCGCACGAAAGAAATTCGCGCACTCGAAAAGAAGATTGCAGCGAACAACCGCGAAATGAACGCCATTGAGAAGGGCTACGAGAAGAGCGAGAAACTTTCCAAAGCTGACGCGGCAAAGATGGATAAGCTCAAAGAGAATAACAAAGCCTATGATATGGAAATCGGCGAAATCTATAGAAAGATTATGCCGAACTCTCAGCAGATGGCCGAAGACTTGATGAAAGCTTACCCGCCAGAGAAGCGCCCGAAAGTATTGTTCCTCTCGGCTACGCCTTTTGCGTATGACCATGATATTGACTATGCCGAAGGTTATCTCTTCAACTACGATAAGGATGATGGCGGCAGAGGCTACAATCATGGCTCGCCTCGTGACAAGTTCATGATTCAGCACTTTGGCTATCGTATGCGTTATAACAAACTGACGCGTCCGGAAGCTGGCGTAGATAGTCGTGTCATGGAAGTACAGTTCCATGATAACCTCGTCAATTCTGGCGCGATGTACGGCAGACAGCTTGACGTAGACAAAGACTATGACCGCGGCTTTATCCTTGTGGATGGCGGCATTGGTCATAAGATTGATGAAGGCTTCGATTATCTCCGCAAAAACTACAAATTCTATGACAAGCTGGAGTCAGCCCTTCGCAAGCAGTTTGACAAACGCACGCAGAAATATCTGCTTGAGTCCATCAAGGCCCAGCAGGTTATTCCTCTGGTCAACGAGTATGTGAAGGAAGGCAAGAAGGTAGTTCTCTTCCATCAGGCTATGAAGGAAAAAGAGAACGTGCATCCTTTCCAGCTCAAACCGAATACAGCCAACGCAGACGATAGGGAAGTATGGGAACAGTGGAAACGCTTCAAGGCGGCACGGCCTGACCTGGTAGAGCTTTCCCTGAACGATATTCCTGCACCTATGCAGACGCTTCGTGAAGCGTTTGGTGACAATGCTGTTTATATCGACGGCAGTAAGGAAGCGAAGAAAGAGCGCAATCAGTCGGCGGCGAGGTTCAACGATGATAACAGCGGCGTGAATGTCATTATCTGTCAGCAGGACGCGGCGAACGCTGGCGTATCCCTGCATGACACGACGGGCAAGCATCCTCGCGTTCTTATCAATATCTCCATGCCGGAACGTCCTTCCTACGCCATGCAGATTGAAGGCCGTATCTATCGCGTGGGCAATGCATCCAACGCAGTATTCCGTTACCTCTCGACAGGTACGAATATCGAGAAGAACATGTTCGCCAGCACCATTGGCGGGCGTGCTGAGTCGGTCGAGAACCTTGCCATGGGTGACGCTGCACGTGGCCTGCATGACTCGTTCCGTGACCTCTATCAGGAAACGATGGACGGTTCTTGGAAACGTCGTCTGCCGGGCAACCCAGAAGAAGGCACGGGCGGCAAAGAGATGGACAAGGCGGCAACGTCGGCACTCTCGGAATACGACCGGGCGAAATCTTTCTATTACGGCCAGCAAAAGAAGACCTCGCGCAGCAAGTCGCAGGAAGGCCGTGACTACTTTGCAACGCCGGAACCTATCGGCTATAAGATGGTAGAGTGGTTGGGCCTCAAGGCAGGCAACAAGGCGCTTGAACCTTCTGCTGGACATGGTGCTATTTCCCGTTGGTTCTCACCGAATACAGAAAACACCATTGTCGAGCAGTCTGACGAGCTCGCGCCTATTGCGCAGATGAACACGCAGAACGCAAAGCTGGTCAACGGTTCGTTTGAGAATTTCAATATCGTCAACAAGTTCGACGGTATCGCAATGAATCCGCCGTATGGTGTTGGCGGCAAGACGGCCATGGAGCACTTGCGCAAGGCTATCAGTCATCTTCGTGACCATGGCCGCGTGATTGCCATCCTGCCAGAAGGGCCAGTGGCAGACAAGCGCTATGACAAGATGATGGAAGAGGTGAACGGCAACGTTGTAGAAGTCGCTCAGATTCATCTGCCACAGGTTACGTTCAACCGGGCAGGCACAGGTGTTGCTACAAAGATTGTTGTCCTTGACTACTTTGCAAGCAAGCGTGAAGCGAAAACCGCACGAGAAGATTACTACACGGCAAGCGAAGATATCGACCTTAGAAATATCGACGATATCAACGAACTATTTGACCGTATGGAAAATATGGAAGTTCCGCAGCGTCCTATGTCGGCGGCGGCTATCTATCAGGCGGCAAAATCTGACGCAAGCGTAGACGAGCAGACGCAGGTTGATGCGGCAACGGCAGAAGGTACTCCGGTATCCTCGCCGAACTTCGAGAGTGACACCTACGAGCACACGAAGACGCACGAGACGTTGTACCGGGCAAGACCAAACGGCTATCTCGGCAACGACTACAAAGCCGTGAAATCCCTTGCCAAGCGTCATAACGGCTACTACAGCAACTTTGCAAACA
>ERZ779888.3460-NODE-3460-length-11619-cov-4.588810_pt1 | contig 11619 bp, 8 predicted proteins | sample MGYA00511245_ERZ779888 | MGnify/ENA primary metagenome ERZ779888 (study PRJEB29588, sample SAMEA2155255) | human gut metagenome | biome: human gut; feature: human-associated habitat; material: faeces | place: Denmark | collected 2008/2010 ... | reverse complement strand
CCGTGGCCACCAACATGGCAGGCCGTGGTACCGATATCATGCTCGGCGGCAACGTCGAGTTCCTCGCCGATGCGAAGCTCAAGTCTGAAGGCTATTCTCCGGATGACACTCCGGACGAGTACGAGAAGCGTTGGCCGGGCACTTTGGCCGAAATCAAGGACCAGGTCAAGGACGAGCATGAGGAAGTCGTCAAGCTCGGCGGTCTGTACGTGCTCGGCACCGAGCGCCACGAATCCCGCCGTATCGACAACCAGCTGCGCGGCCGTTCCGGCCGTCAGGGAGATCCGGGTGAATCCCGTTTCTACCTGTCCCTCGAAGATGATCTGATGCGTCTGTTCAACACCCAGCTGGTGGCGCGTGTCATGGCCAAGGGCATGCCGGAAGGCGAGCCGATCGAAGCCAAGAGCGTTTCCAAGGGCGTGCGCACCGCACAGAAGGCCGTCGAATCGCGTAACTTCGAAATCCGTAAGAACGTGCTGAAGTACGATGACGTGATGAACAAGCAGCGCACCGTCATTTATGCGGAGCGTCAGGCTGTGCTGAAGGGCGCGGATATCCACGAGGACATCCTCAAGTTCATCGACGACACCGTGCTGAGCTACATCAAGGGCGCCAACAACGGTTCCGACAAGCCGGCCGATTGGGATTGGGACGGTCTGTTCAAAGCCATCTCCTCCGTGTACCCGATCGCCGTGGAGCAGGAAGCGGCCAAGGACGCCGTCGACAAGCTCAAGGGCGACAAGGCCGTTGAGGCCCTGAAGGAGCTCATCGTCTCCGACGCCAAGGACCAGTACTCCGATTTCGAAGACAAGCTCGGCAGCGAAGGCCTGCGCCAGCTCGAGCGCCGCGTGGTGCTCGCCGTGCTCGACCGCAAGTGGCGTGAACACCTCTACGAGATGGACTACCTCAAGGACGGCATCGGCCTGCGCGGTATGGGCCAGCGCGACCCGCTGGTCGAATACCAGCGTGAAGGCTACCAGATGTACAACTCCATGATCGAAGCCATCAAGGAGGAAACCATCCAGCTGCTGTTCCACGTGGACATCGAACGCGTGGCCATGACCGAGGACGAGGAGACCGAATCCGATGAGGATGAGGCCGTGAACGCCGCCGAGGCCGTAATGGGTCTGGACGGCGAAGCCGCCGCGACCGGCGAATCCGCTCCTGCAGAGCCGGAGACCGATGACGAGGCCGAAAAGACCACCATCGATGAACTGGCTGACGAGCAGAAGAACGAGAAGGGCATCGTCGGCATGCAGCCGATCAGCCATGCCGAAGGCAAGGTCCCGGCCAACAAGCGTCCGAAGAGCGAGGAACTCCACTCTCCGTGGGCGGATGGCCGCACTTTCCCGGGAACCGGCAAGAACGCCCAGTGCCCATGCGGTTCTGGCCGTAAGTACAAGATGTGCCACGGCCAGAACGAGCAGTGATTCGCTGAGTCGCTGACTTGCTCATGACATAACCTCCCCCGACCGTAATCGGGGGAGGTTTTCTTTTTTGAAGAATCTTCGATGGGCCGTTTCGTGATATGGACGTGCGGACGTGGGGAAACGTCCAATCGTTACAATTGGCGGCATCAGAACAACAATAAAGGCGTGCGACAGCGCCAAGGAGGGCATCATGGCCGAAATCACATGGAAGTCGATCCTCACCAAGCTGGTCGGAGGGGACCACTTGAGCGCCGAGGAATCCGAGTGGTTCGTCGATGACCTCATGAACGGCAATGCCGATCCGGCGGCCGTTGGCGCGGTACTCGCCACCCAGCAGCAGTTGGGGCTGACCCCCGACGAAGTGCGTGGCGCGGCGAAGGCCATGGTGGCCCATGCCATTCCGCTGTACATCGACGGTGAAACCACCGACATCGTCGGCACCGGTGGCGACGGAGCCTCCACCGTGAACCTGTCATCCATGGGGGCCGTCGTAGCCGCGGCCGCAGGCGTAAAAGTCGTCAAGCACGGCAATCGTGCGGCCTCATCCAAGTGCGGCACTGCTGACTGCTTCGAAGCGCTCGGCCTGCCCATGGATTTGACTCCGGAACAAGTGAGCGAAGTCGGCAACGAATGCGGCATCGCATTCGCTTTCGCACGCACCTTCCACCCCGCCATGCGTTTTGTCGGTCCGATTCGCGCCGCGCTCGGCGTGCCATGCGTGTTCAACGTGCTTGGTCCGCTGACCAACCCGGCAAGCCCGAAGCATATGGCCGTCGGCTGCGCTAATCGCAAGATGAGCCCGATCATGGCCGCCGTATATGCGGCGAACGGCCAGATCGGCATGGTCTACACTTCCCATGAGGGCCTTGACGAGATGGCACCGACCGGTCCGGTCTCCATTTGGGAATTCAAGGACGGCAAGGTTACCGAAAACAAATTCGATCCGACCGTCGAACTCGGCCTCGCCAAAGTCACCATCGCAGATCTGAAGGGTGGCGAACCGACGCTCAACGCGCAGCTGGCACGAGACTTCTTCGCAGGCAAGGATGTGTCGTTCCGTACCACCGCGCTGCTGAACGCCGCTTCCGCAATCGTCGCCGACGGTCATTTGGTGCCGGGCGACGCAAGCTTGGCTGACCGGTTCAAAGCCGCCTACGCCATCGCGGAGCAGACCGTCGACTCCGGCAAGGCCACGGCGCTGCTTGACAAGTGGATCGCCATCGCCCAAGCTGCGAAGAAAGCCTGAAAACGCTGACAACGTATGTGTATGTGAAGGCCCCGGCGTAAATATGAACCGCACCCCGATTGTTGGACTGAAGAAATTCAGATTCGATGATCGGAGGTGCGGTTCTTTCGTATGCGTGAGGATCGAAGGAGACGTTACGACGACGGGTTCCGGCGCGAGGCGCTGGAGCTCATCAAGTCCGGAGCCGGCAAGGACACGCTCGCCAGAAGGCTTGCCATACCGGTGTATACCGCGAGAAACTGGATCAGGCTGTACAGGTCCAACGGCGAGGAGGCGGTCATGGGAGGCGGCAGCAGACGCTACGACTGGGAGACGAAGGTCGCCGCGTCGCGCGACCACGTCGAGAACGGTCTGACCAAGACGGAGGCCATGGCCAGGCACGGGATCGCGAGCATCGCGTACCTGAAGGCGAAGGTCGCGTACCTGGAAAAACTCCGGGCCCTGCGGGCGTCCAAGTCACGCGGCGCGAGCGAAGCGCCGTCGTCCGACTGCTCGCAGGGCGGGGACACCGGCTCGACCACCTCCTGAGGATAGCCGGGGTGCCGAAATCCACGTACTACCACCACCTGTCGCGCCCGGCGCACGTGTCCAGGCCGGACGTGGAGCCGATGGTACGGGAGATATGGGAGCGCACCCCGAACGGGTGCGGCCACCGGCAGATACGCATGTGCCTCGTGCACGAGTTCGGGGTGCGGGTGAGCCACAAGAGCGTGCTGAAGGTCATGAGGCGCATGGGCCTGGAATGCCGGATACGCAGGCCGAACCCGTACCGGAAATACAGCTCGTACCGGGACGAGACGGGCGCGAGGGCGGAGAACCTGCTGAACCGCGACTTCACGGCCGACCGGCCGTGGGTGAAGCTGGGCACGGACGTCACCGAGTTCAGGGTCGCCGACGGCAAGGCGTATCCGGCTCCCGTATACGACATGGGATCCAAGGAGATCGTGGCCTGGGACGTCAGCCGGCATCCCGACATGGCCCAGCAGCGGCGCCTGCTCGCCATGCTCGAGGAGAAGCTGCCCGAAGACGCCAACCCGATCCCGCACTCCGACATGGGCTGGCAGTACCGGCACCAGTGGTGGCGCGACCGGCTCGCGGGACTGAACATCCGCCAGTCCATGAGCAGGAAGGGCAACTGCATCGACAACGCCGCGACCGAGCAGGTGTTCGGCCACCTCAAGGACGAGTTCCACGCCGGACGCGAGTTCGCCTCATACGAACAGTTCAAGAACGAACTGGACGCGTACATCATCCACTGGAACACCAAACGCCGCCAGATACGACTGGAGGGACACACCCCGGAGGAATTCCGGAACATGTCCCTCACAGCCTAATCAGGTACCCTTAATAAACCACGTCCAACAATCGGGGCGCAGTTCAGGTATTCCAGTCAGGACCTTTTCGTGTTCTTGGCTCCCCTCTCTGAGAGGGAGCCAGAGTAAGGTAACGGCCTACTTCATCTTGCGCAGTCGAGGTTCGGCGGATTCCTTGGCACCAGTGATGCGGTACACGTCGAACACGCCATCAATCTTGCGCACGGCTGCCAGCAACGAGTTGAGATGCTGCGGATCGGCCATTTCGAAGCTGAACTGGCTGGTGGCCACGCGATCGGAACCGGTGGCGATCGTACCGGAAATGATGTTCACGCCATGGTCGGAAAGCACACGTGTCACGTCCGAAAGCAGGTTTCGTCGATCCAGCGCCTCGACCTGAATCTTGACCATGAACAGGCCCTTGGTGCTGGTCCATTCGACTTCGACCACACGCTCAGGCTGCTTGTTTTTCAGATCGATCATGTTCTGGCAGTCGGTGCGGTGCACGGATACGCCCTGATTACGGGTGATGAAGCCGATGATATTGTCACCGGGCACCGGCATGCAGCAACGGGCCAGCTTGATCCACACATCGCCCACGCCCTTGACGGACACGCCGGTGGAGCTGCTGGAGGCCTTGCGTTCCATGGGCTTCAGCGGCAGGACTTCCTGCTCGACTTCCTCATCGACCTCGTCGGCACCCGCATCCTTGACCAGATGCGAGATGACGTTCTGCGTGGAGACCTGTCCGTCACCAATGGCGGCGAACACGGCGTCCGCGTTCGGGAAGTTAAGGTCGTCGGCCACACCCACCAGTGCTTCGGGCGTAAGCAATGTGTTGACCGGCAGATTGCGCTTGCGCATCGCGCGGGTCAGCTCGTCGCGGCCCTCCTCGATGGCTTCAGTACGACGCTCCTTGGAGAACCACTGACGAATCTTGTTGCGGGCCTTCGGGCTCTTGACGAAGCTCAGCCAATCGCGTGACGGGCCGGCTGTATCGGATTTGGACGTCAGAATTTCGACGGTATCGCCATTATCGAGCGTGGTGTCGAGCGGCACCAAACGACCGTTGACGCGCGCGCCCATCGTACGGTGGCCCACTTCGGTGTGCACGGCGTACGCGAAGTCGACCGGCGTGGCGTGAGCGGGCAGGGATACGATTTTGCCTTTCGGCGTGAACACGTAGACTTCGGACGAGCCAAGGTCTTCCTTGAGCGAGCCCAAGAATTCGTTGGAATCAGGGGTTTCGCTGGTCCAGTCGGCGAGCTGCTGAATCCATTTGAGGTTATCGACCTCGGAAAGCTCCTGATTGTTTTCATCACGCTTTCGATCGGACTTGTCCGGCGAGCTCAGGGCGCGGCCGGCCTGGCCGTTTTCCTTGTATTTCCAGTGCGCGGCGATGCCGAATTCGGCGCGGCGGTGCATGTCCCAAGTGCGAATCTGGATTTCGACCGGCTTGCCACCGGGGCCCACCACCGTGGTGTGCAGCGACTGGTACATGTTGAGCTTCGGCATGGCGATGTAGTCCTTGAATCGGCCGGGAACCGGGTTCCACCGCGCATGCACGGCACCAAGCGCCGCATAGCAGTCCTGAATGGTGTCGACGATGATGCGCACACCGACCAAATCGTAGATGTTCGCGAAATCATGGCCGCGCACGATCATCTTCTGGTAGATGGAGAAGTAATCCTTCGGGCGTCCGGTGACGTATGCCTTGATGTTCTGCTCGTCGAGATCCTCGTTGATCTCCGCCAGAATCTGCTTCAGGTACACATCGCGCTGGCCGGCTCGGCGAGCCACCAGCACCACGATCTCGTTGTAGATCTTCGGGTAGAGCACCTTGAAGCTCAGTTCCTCGAGCTCCGTCTTGATGGCGTTCATACCGAGTCGGTTGGCCAAAGGTGCGTACACGTCAAGGGTTTCACGCGCCTTCTTCTGGGCGGACGTGGTCTTCACATAGCGCCAGGTGCGAGCGTTGTGTACGCGGTCGGCGAGCTTGACCACCAAGGTACGCACGTCGCGGCTCATGGCCACCACGAGTTTGCGAATGGTTTCGGCTTGGGCGGAATCACCCACTTCAAGCTGACTCAGCTTGGTAACGCCATCGACCAGACCGGCCACGGTGTCGCCGAATTCGGCGCGGCATTGATCCAACGTATAGTCGGTGTCTTCCACCGTGTCGTGCAACAGGCCGGCTGCCACCACGATCGGGCCCATGCCCAGATCCGCGAGAATCTGGGAAACGGCCAGCGGGTGGATGATGTACGGCTCGCCAGACTTGCGGCGCTGGGCGGAGTGCTGGATGACGGCACGCCGGTAGGCACGGTCAAGAATGGACAAATCCTCATCGGGGTGATGGGACTTGCACACCTTCTTGATTGGATCCAGCGGATTGAGCGGATCGGCACTGATCTCACAACCCAACTTACGGGCGGCGTACTGCTCGCCATCAATCTCTGCCATGCCAGTCACCTCCCTCGTCATGAAGTTCATTGTAGCCGCGAACCGGAGCCTTGTGCATTCACCTGTTCGCCATCATTGGTTCCACAACCGTTGTTGCCGTCATCACCTTAGTCATTCAACCGGCCTAATCCGGTCAGGACGCCACTCCCGTCGAACCGAACCCGCGTTCGGCGCGATCGGATCCGGGCAGTGTCTCGGCCGGGATGAACCGAGCCTCAACATACCGCTGAATCACCAATTGAGCGATGCGATCGCCCGGATGGAAGACGGCGGTGTGCTTCGGATCGAGGTTGATCAGAGGCACCTTGATCTCGCCACGGTAGCCGGCATCAACGGTGCCAGGCGCGTTGAGCACGGTGACGCCCTGCTTGGCGGCCAGCCCGGAACGCGGATGCACCAACGCCACGTAGCCCGCAGGTAGGGCGATGGCCACGCCGGTGGGAACCAGTGCCCGTTCAAAAGGCTTCAGCGTCACATCGACGGTGGTGATGAGGTCGGCACCGGCATCGCCCGCGTGGGCATAGTGCAGCTGGGCCGGATGTTCGGGGTCGAGGCTCTTGACCAGGACCTCGGTGGATTCGGGCTCGTTGTAGGTCTCGTCGAACGCCATCAGGCGGCGCACTCCTCACACACCGGCTGGCCATCCTCGTCCGTGTAGGCGAGCTGGCTGCGATGCTTGACCAGGAAGCACTGCGAGCAGATGAACTCGTCACCCTGCATGGGGATGACGGTCACCGAGGAATCCTCGTTGCTCAAATCGGCGCCCGGCAGTTCGTAGTCTTCGGCGATGGCGTTCTCATCGTCGTCGATGTCGCTCGAGGCGTTCTGCGAGGACTTCCCCAGCGCCTGCAGCGATTCCTCGTCCTCATCCTTGTTGCGGGGGGAATCATAATCCTGAGCCATCATGGTCCTTTCGTCGTCTTTGGTTCGTAAGTCGATATATATAGCACGGTCAGCGCCGTACTCGCCCATAGGATACACGATTTGAAATACTCGTAAAGTTCGACACGTGGGGCATACTTAAAAGAAGTAATGTCTTTGCGACGGAAAGTGGTGCGAATATGCCAGATGATCGGCTTGAAAAAGCCCGTTTCGTGCGCGTGAGCAAGACGGGGGACCTCGTATTCTCCCTTGGCGGCAGGGAAATGGCTGTGAGCGTGGACGACACGCTCGAACGGGCGATTCTTGAGGCCAAGCAGGTCAGAAGCGAGATGCGACAGGCTCCCCAGCCGCATCAGCAGTCCACTTTGCCGATTTCCCAGATACAGTCGCTGATTCGCGCCGGTGCCGATCCGGCCCGTGTCGCGGAGAAATATCATCTGAGCGAAATGCTGGTACGTCGTTTCTCCATGGCTGTGGAGACCGAGAAACAGTATGCCATCGAACAGTTCCTTGCCGTGGCGGCACCCAAAGACAGCAGGGTGCGCACCATCAGCGAACTGGTGGAACGCACGCTGGCCTCTGCGGGAATCGGCATGGAATCAGTGACCTGGAAATCCACCCGACGTGGACTTGAGCCTTGGCGCATCGTGGCGATATTCACTTCCGCGGGCCGTGAGATCCATGCCGAATGGACGTGGAATATGCACGACAATTCCGTGATGAGCCTGAACAAGGCCGCTCGAAAACTGCTCGGCGAACAGAATCCGGAATCAGCCACGGATTCCAAACTCAAGCCGACGATTCCCGAACTGCCCGGCGACTCCGTACGCTCCGCGCGTATCGAGCGCGCCGTGTCTGCTTGGGCGGCTCCTACGCCTTCGATTCCGGCCGCACGGCCTGCCGCAATCCGGCCCTCTGTCACTTCCACAGGTTCCATGCCCCCAGTGGATCTATCCACGTCCATCTCACCGGCCACGACCCAGGCTCATGGCACTACGGCCCCCAGTCCGGTCTCTTCGCAGACCGCCGGATCTGTTTCGCCATCTGCCGCAGGATTACAGCAATCGCCTGCCACGGCACCAGAGCAGGGCTCTGACAATGTTTCGGACAAGACCATACGGAGTGGCCCCAATGCACAGCTAGTAGCCACCGAGCAGGAGCGGGCGGCCGAATCCGCCGCCACCGAACATGAGGCACCAGCCAAACCGGCCAAGCGTAAATCAGGACGTTCGGCCGTACCAAGCTGGGACGAGATTCTGTTCGGAGACTGAATTTCCGAATCAGGCCATATCGATCAGGCAGGGAATATCCATTTCCAATGCTGTTTGGGAGCCATGCACGCTCGGCAGGTGGGTGGCCTTGTCTCCTTGCGTACGCGAATCGACGAGGGTCACGGCTCCCGCTGCCTGCACGACCACATCGCCGAGCATTGGCCGGACTCGCTCGCAGACCGGTCCAAACAATCCGTCCGCGATGGCCTCATCCTTGGTCCGCACCAAGGCTCGGTCTTGCAGACAATCGCGCCACCGGCAAGCTATATCCTCAGGTCGTTCATCCGGCTCGGCATACAGCATCAGCGAGCGCGGCTCCCCCCCGACCAGTGACACGCCTCGGGTGAGCTGCGGTTCAACGGCGATGTCAATCCGCTGGTCCATGTCGGTTTGCACCATGCCGTGGTCGGCTACGATGACGATCAGCGTGCCTTTGGGTGCGCTGCGTTTCAGGAGCGCGAGCTGGGCGTCGATATGTTCGAATGCGGCCACCCAGTGTTCGGAATCCCACCCGTAATTGTGGCCGACTTTGTCGGCGTCACGGATGTACAGGTAGGTCAGGCCGGGGGTGCGGGAGGCGCGTGCGGCGGCCAGCACACGATCGCGTGGGGTGACGTTGCCTTGATAGTCGGTGCCTCGCAATGCGGCTTCGGTCAATGGCGATTTGGAGAACTTGGGCAACCCCGAGCTCGTGACGCGCACCTCTTGAGCCGCAAGTTTCTCGAACACCGTCTCCTCGCGCTGCAGGTCGAGCGGATCGACCATGGGCGGCACAGGAATGTGCGGATTGGCTGGTTTGGGTGCCAGCGCGTCTTTGAACTGGATGAGTTGGATGAGCTTATGGCTGGCGGGTTCGAGCTGCGTATAGCCCGCCATTGCGGTCAGTCCCGGGCAGGTTCCGGTACCGAATGCGGCCATGGCCGCCACAGTGGTGCTTGGAGCGCAGGTAGCGATGGGACGCTGATTGGCGCTTTCGTTCATCAGCGAACGCAGATAGGGCGCGTGGCCGAGGCGCATGGCGAGGTTCCAGTAGCCCAGGCCGTCCACGAGCACCACGATGGCCGATTCGGCATCGGGCAGCCCCAACGCGCGCTGGCATGCCTTGGGATCGGCGTGGACCTTGGTGGGGGCCGGATGTCCGATGGCGGCGGACAAGGCGGGCAGCACGGCGGACAGGTGCAGTGCTCCCCCACGCCGATCGGCCGGGGCGTCGTCCCCATAGCCCACTGTGGGCACCAGCCGCAGCAACTCGTCCATATCCGGCGTCTCAACACTCATAGTTGCCCATTCAAGTAGCACCCCTCCCCTTGGCTCAGTGCGCAGAGAACGGTTCTCAATAACAACTGTGCGCTCCAACGCACATAATCAAACAAACGCACATCGACTGAAACACTGGAATCACGCCGTTTTATCGGCAAACATGTGCGATTGGCGCACCGAAACCAGCGCACAGTTGTTATCGAGAACCGTTCTCTGCGCACTGTTTCGCGCCCTCCCGCTAATATGGGGGCGTTCGAAAGGGAGTTTCATGGCATCACACCGCAAACCGTCCGCGCAAACCTATGATCCGCGCACGGTCAAGGAGCATATCGTCGAGACGCCGCTGAACGAGGAGATGAGCAAGTCCTTCCTCGAGTATGCGTATTCGGTGATTTACGCACGCGCACTGCCCGATGCGCGCGATGGCTTGAAGCCGGTGCAGCGCCGCATCGTCTACCAGATGGGCGAGATGAATCTGACTCCCGACCGCCCGTATATGAAGTCCGCCCGCGTGGTGGGCGAGGTGATGGGCAAGCTCCACCCGCACGGTGATTCCGCGATCTACGAGGCCATGGTGCGTTTGGCACAGCCGTTCGCGATGCGTCTGCCGCTGGTAGACGGCCACGGCAACTTCGGCTCGCTGGATGACGGCCCTGCGGCCTCCCGTTACACCGAGGCCAGGCTTGGCCCGGCCGCTCTCGGCATGAACGCGGATATCGATGAGGACACCGTCGACTTCACGCCGAACTATGACAACAAGCTCAAGGAACCGACCGTGCTGCCGGCCGCCATCCCGAATCTGCTGGTCAACGGCGGCTCGGGCATCGCCGTGGGCATGGCCACGAACCTGGCCACCCACAATCTGGGCGAGGTGGTAAACGCCGCCAAGTTCCTCATGGCGCATTCGGACGCCACCCTGGAACAGCTGATGCGTTACGTGCCCGGCCCCGACTGGCCCACCGGCGGCACGATCATCGGCCGCGACGGCATCCGTGAGGCCTATGCCACTGGCCGTGGTACGCTCACCACGCGCGCCGCCACGCATATCGAGCATGTCACGGCCCGCAAGCAGGCCATCGTGGTCACCGAGCTGCCGTACATGGTGGGCCCGGAGAAGGTAATCGAACGTATTTCCGACGGTGTGAAGAACCGCAAGCTGGAGGGGATTTCCGGCGCGTTCGATCTGACCGATCGTCATAACGGCACGCGTATCGTCATCGAGATCAAGACTGGTTTCGACCCGCATGCGGTTCTGGTGCAGTTGTTCAAGCACACACCGTTGCAAGACAACTTCGCCATGAACAACGTGGCGTTGGTGGAGGGCCGCCCGCACACGATGGGTCTGAAGGAGATGCTTCAGGTGTGGGTGGACCACCGCCGTGTGGTGATTCGCCGCCGCAGTGAATATCGCAAGAAGAAGGCGCTGGAGCGCCTGCACCTGGTCGAGGGCCTGCTGCTGGCCATGTTGGACATCGACGAGGTGATTCAGGTAATCCGCACCTCGGATGATGCGGATGCCGCGAAGAGCCGTTTGATGGTCGTTTTCGATTTGGACGAGGTCCAGGCTCAGTACATCCTCGACCTGCGTCTGCGCCGACTGACCAAGATGAACCGTATCGAGCTTGAGGCCGAACGCGATGATCTGAAGAAGCGTATCGAGGAGCTGACCCGGATCCTGGCCTCCGCCGAGGCGCTCGACCAGGTGGTCACCGACGAGATGGACGAAGCGGTCGCCAAGTGGGGCTCGCCGCGCC
>ERZ779888.3453-NODE-3453-length-11628-cov-4.273136_pt1 | contig 11628 bp, 9 predicted proteins | sample MGYA00511245_ERZ779888 | MGnify/ENA primary metagenome ERZ779888 (study PRJEB29588, sample SAMEA2155255) | human gut metagenome | biome: human gut; feature: human-associated habitat; material: faeces | place: Denmark | collected 2008/2010 ... | reverse complement strand
ATCCCTCAGTAATCTTTACGTCTATAATTTTAACAGGATTAGCAATTAAAATATCATCTTCTTCATTATTTTCTAAACTTATCTTTTTTAATTCTTGTTCTTTTATATCCTTTTCGTGTATTTCAATACTAGCATTTATTGCATATTGTATTTCTTCAATAGAATTATATCTATTATCTGGATTTTGATTTGTCATTTTTTCTACAATATTATCTAAGAATGCATAATTTTCATTTACATCAGAAATTTTTCTATAATTACTTCCTTGTATTACTTGTCCAGTAAACAATTCATTCAAAATCAAACCTAATGCATAAATATCGCATCTATAATCAACATGTTCCCCTTTTATTCTTTGTTCTGGTGCAGAATAAACAAAGTTTGCCATCTTCGACGTTATTTTCGTCTTTGGATCGTCAATCAAATCATCTTCATTAAAATGTGCTATTCCTAAATCCGCTATAACTAGTATGTTTTTACTTTTATCATAAAGTATATTTTCAGGTTTAATATCTCTATGAAATCCACCTCTATTATGTATATACTTAATTCCTTCCAATATTTGATTGAAATACATTAAAATATCTGAAGTATCAATTCCATCTTTCATCAAAGCTCTGAAATCACAATCATATTTTGGCATTATATAAAACATATAATCTGTGCCATTTATATTTTTTATACCATTATCTATAATTTCAATTACATGCTCATTACTATTTTTTCTACAAAAATTTATTTCATTTCTGTATCTTTTTAATTTTTCTTTTGAAATGCTTTTATTTAGTATTTTTGCAATATATTCATTCTTATCGGTATCAGCTACTCTCCATATTTCTCCATTAGCACTATCAAAAACTTTCTCTATTTGTTTATATTCTATTAAAAAACTTGTTTTTAATATATTTTTATCTATAATATTCGTTTCCATTTTTAAATTTGGTTTTATGTTTTTATAAATAATTTCATATGCAGGATTATCGTCAGCAGCTATAAAAACTTTTCCAATATATTTTACTATTCCTATTTCTTCACAATAATCAAGTATTTGTTTAATTCCTAAATTTTCAATTTCATCAAAAACATAATTTAAAGTTTCCTTTATAAAATCTCCATTATCTTCTATTGTATTTTTAATTTGACTTGCCTTATGCTCTAAAAAAGTAATTAGTGTTTTTGAATTCATTCTTGGAAAATTCCTATAAATATATGTCGCATTTGCAGTATCCAAAGTTTGTGTTTTTATTACACAATCTTTATTAAAATCATTAACATTTTCATCCCAAAAATCTGCTATTACATCATATTTTTCTGCAATTATTTTATCCAGTTTATCTAAAAATGGTTTTATATCTAAACTTTTATCATTCTTCAATTCTGCATTAACAGAAAATATGTAACTATATATTTTTTCATTTATTCTATTAATCATTTTCTCGCTCCTATTTTGGTGAATTATATCATATTTTCTGTAAAAAGTCTAATATAATTATATGTTACATATTTTGCTTTAAATTCTAAATTTTTTCTTAATATCTTTTGCATATTGTTAACGAATATTGTATAACATGTAATGTTAACAAATAAACGTTATCACTCCCACCCATAGGTATGCCTGAAAGGAGGTGAAAAAGGCAATGGCTGGGAGTATTGAAAAAAGAGGTGAAAATACTTATAGGTTAGTAGTATCTACTGGTAAAAATCTTGATGGATTTAGAGCAAGAAGAACAAAAACTATCCATGGAACTCGTAAAGATGCTGAAATTGCACTTGCAGAATTTGTTACAGAAGCCAATCATGGATTAGTACCTGAAGGAAAATCAGTAACTTTTGAAGAATTCTATCATATTTGGCAAGTAAACTATGGCGCAAAAGATTTAGCACCATCAACATACAAGAGATATTGTAGAATATTAGAAACAAGACTTTTACCATACTTTTGGCATTTCTATATCAGCAAAATTAAACCAACAGACATTATGAAATTCTATGACTTACTTGAAAAAGATACTCAATTAGTTAGAAAACAAGGCAACAATGGTGCAAAAACTAAAAAGCCCTTATCTGGTAAAACTATTTTAGAACATCATAGATTATTAAGAGCAATGCTTCATAAAGCAGTCTATTGGCAATTAATATTAGCAAATCCTGCTGAACGTGTTCAACCACCTAAAACTAGAAAACCTAAAAGAAGATACTATGATGATGAACAAAGTAAAGCATTAGTTTCAAACTTAATAGAACTTACAGAGGATCAAATCAAATATAAAGTTGCTATCCTATTAACGCTATTTACTGGAGTTAGGCTTGGAGAGCTTATGGGGCTTGAATGGAATGATATAAACTTTAAAGATGGAATTGTATGCGTTAATCGTTCTAGTCAGTATTTAGCAAAAGAAGGTATATTTACTAAAATGCCTAAAACAGAGAACTCTATAAGAGAAGTTGGAATACCAGATTTCGTTGTTTCATTACTTGAAGAATATAAATTATGGTATGACAATCAAAAAGAGCTTTGTGGCGAATTATGGATTGATTCTAATAGGTTATTTGTACAAGCAGATGGAAAACCAATGCATCCTTCTACTATTAGCAAGTGGTTTGTAAAATTTGTTGAACAAATTGGACTACCTGTAATTAACTTTCATGGGTTAAGGCACACAAATGCTACTTTGCTTATATCGCAAAATATAGATGTAGCAGTTGTCGCTGCAAGACTAGGTCATGCACAAATTACTACAACATTTAATTTTTATGTTCATCCTATCATTTTCCACAATAAAAGTGCAGGAAATGTATTACAAAATTTATTAATACCAAACTAAAAACTACTTTTTTCAATAAATCACAAAATTACTTTGTCGGAAATAGAATCAGTAAAAAGCAATTTATAAATTCCCATGTTTTTTACTGATATACATAGTCTTTTGAGGAATCAAAAAGTTAAAATACTTCCCAATTATTCCCCATTTTGACATAATAGTGCTATTTTTAAGCATTATCGCAACCATTTTCAAGGCATAAAAAAATACCCACAGTCGTTGAAACTGTAAGTATTTATAATTTGGTTGCGGGGGATAGACTCGAACTTACGGCCTTCGGGTTATGAGAATTTGATTGTGATTTTTGAGAAATTTTGTTAACTTGAGTTTTTATTAGTTTTAATAGGGTTAGAGCAAATTGGCAAGATTATGAAACAGGTTAAATTGGGTTGTTTTTTGCAACAATTGTCACCAATTTGTCCCCAATAATTTTTAATAAAAATGGAGGTTTTAACAATGAATAATTTTAGAGAAGTTAATAATGATATTTTAAAGGAATGGTTAATGTTTAGAGAGGATGATTTAGCATCACTAAAATGTGATGAAGATAGAAAGCATTTTGTTTATTTTGATGAGATTAGTGCAAACATTTTAAGGAATGTTCCTAAGGAGAATAAAAAGTATGTACAAAAACAATTAAGTAAATTGGATGAGAATTTTATGGATTATATTTTTTATTGGAATGAGAAGTATTATAGAAATGGTTTTGTTGATGGAGTGCAGTTGATTGGTGGATGCTTTGGTGAATAATATTATAAAAGGCGAGAAAGTTCTCGCCTTTTATATTGGATTTATTTTATTTTTAATAAGATTAACATCTTTATTATCTTCAATATGTTTTATAGTAGATATGACTTTATTTTGACATTCTGGAGACCAATAGATTTTTAATTTTTCCTTTGCTCTAGTTATTGAAGTATAAAAAATGCTATGCGTAATTAATTCATCAATTTCATTTGTTATTATAATTTTTACAGAATTATACTCTAAGCCTTGTGATTTATGAATAGAAACTGCATATGCAACTGAGAAAGGTACAATTGTTGCCAGATCATAATCATTATCTTCATCAGCGTTTCTATATTTATTAACATAGAATTTTACAATTGATTTATTATTTTCAGATTCTCCTACCAATTCTAAATCTAAAAATTGTATTTCTAATTCATTAATTACTTTATCTATTTCAACTGAGAACCAAAATCTAAACTCATCTTCTTCTATATCTACAATTTTGCCTTTTAAGTTATTATATATTACTGGTGAAAATCTATTAGTATCTCCAAATATAATTGGGTCTCCCACTTTATAAGTACCTAAATCTAAAAATATTGACTTGTTTTTATTCTCATTTTGCAAATAGTATTTTATGCTATTTATTCCATATAATCCATCATAATTTAGACAAAGTATAATTTCATCTTCATCCTGCTTTTTAAATATTTCTTCACTAATTTCTTCTGAAAATTCTTTCTTTACTAACATTTCATCCACTCTATCATCGCCATTTCTAACCAATTCCCATAAATCTAGCAATTCTTGTTTTGTACTTCTCCATGTAAAGTTTAATTCAAATACCGATGTTGGATTTACTAATTTTTTTGATAATGTAAACCAGTTTCCAAATGTAATAGATTCAATCTGGTAAATATCTCCAGCAAGCAATATAGCACTAAAATTTGCCTTTTCTAAAATTTGTCTCATATCCAAATTACTAATTGTACTACATTCATCAATAATTAAAATGTCACATTCAGTATTATTGTTGGATTCACTAATAAATTTATGTACTGTCATAAAATCAGAATTTTGATTATTTACATTACTTTTTAGGTTTTCAACAGCAGAATTTGTATTAGCTAAGCATATTTTTCTTTCATTACTATAAAAGTATGTCAAATGTTTAATTAGAGTAGTTTTTCCTGTTCCAGCAGCCCCATATATTAGAGCAACTGTACTATTTTCATACATATTTAATAATATATTTTCTTTTTCTGGGCAATTAATTAAGTAATTTCCTTGATTTATAAAACTTTGAAATGATGCTTTATAGCCTCTTATTCCATGATTTGTCAAGGAGTTCAACTTATTAATTATATTAATAGTGTCATCTTCATATCCATGAATATATAAATTATTATTTTCTATTACCAAACACCTATTAGGTTTATGTTTATAATAAATTTTATTATTATAAGAATTGACCAATGTAGGAATATCTCCAAATTTTCTAACCTCATCTATACTAGTATATAATTTATTATTTTGCTCTGTATTCTTTTTTATATAACCTGCTAATAATTCATCATTTCTACCTTCTATAGGGACTATATCTATCAAATCATATATTGTTGGATTATGATTTATTAATGATGATGCATATGGCATTTCCTCAAATGGAATGCACCCAAATTGCAAGTATAAATTCGATAGAATAGAACAACTATCTAATGCAAGTTGATCCTTTATAATCCTATTATTGCAATTATATAATAAATATCTTAGTACAACATGTCCTTTACTATTATTTTTTATATAATATCTACAGTTATCAATTAAATCCAATATTCCAGTTGTTGTTGAATTACTTTTTATTTTTTCTTTTATTTTTTCAGTTGATAATGTAAATATTTGAGGACATCTTCTAGTTATTTTGATAACGTCTTTCATTGTAAATCCTAAATTAAGTAAATTATCTATTTTATTTTTGATGCTAGATATTGAATTTGTTAAGAATACTGATGATCTTTTAATCATGTACCTTATGTCATTAGGTGTGTATCCAAGTGATAATATATAATTTATTCTTTCACTATCAATATTAGTATTACTTAATTCTTTATATAAATCTTCCATATGGTTATTCCTCTATTAATTTCATTTCTTTATTACTTCTTTTATCATAGTCATAAGTATTTATAAGTGTTTCATTAGAAATAGAATACATTTGTTTAAATTGTTTATCACTTAAGAATAATTTACCTACACATTCTTTACTAAAATAAATACCATTTCTTTTAAAAAACATATATCTTGCATATGCAAGTCTAACACTCATCATTAAATATAATGGTCTTTTAACTATAATGTCATGTAGACCAATTGAGTCATAAAATTGTACTTTAGAATTAATATTTTCAATACTAAGACTAATTAATGGAGGATATTTTTTAATCATATATATGACTTCTTCCATTGTAAATCCAAGAGAAACTATATTATTAACTTTATTAACTATATTATTAGGCGACATTGTAATTACTGCTGGAAATTTTAAGATTATATTTAGTATTTCTTCTTTAGTAAATCCTAAACTTGAAAATAGCTTTATTTTTGAAATAATATTTTCAATTGATAATGTTAATATACTAGGGGTGCTTTTAATTATTTTTATTATATTTTTATTTGAAAATCCAATATCTTTTAGATCACTTATCTTTTTCTTTAATGAATCAAATGAATAGGTTGATAAAAATGATGTTCTTTTATTTATTGTTATAATATCATCCATTTGAAATCCAAAATTTAGTAGATATTTAAATTTTAATGTAACATTTTCTTCTGATAAGGTTAATATTTGTGGAAATGCATTTACTATTTCAATTATATCTTTTTTAGAAATACCAAAATTCATTAATACATCTAATTTTCTTTTGATAGTTTCTTTTTTTAATCCAGTTAATACATTACTTTTTTTATACATTCCAGTGATATCTTCATTAGTGAATCCATAAGATAATAAGTATTCATTTCTTTCGTTACTTGACATAATACTTTTTTTCATAAAACCCCTCACTTAAAAATGGTTATATGATACCAAAAAAGTGTTCGAAAGTCAATATTTATGTACTTTTAAATGTTGTTGTTTCTGATAAATTCACGTAACATTTTTATCAATGCTCTTTTTTCTATTCTTGAAACATAACTTCTTGATATATGTAATTTTTTAGATATTTCTTTTTGCGTTTTTTCTTCTTCATTCAATAGGCCATATCTCATTTTAATAATTTCTAGTTCTCTTTTGTTGAGTACATTTAGGTATTTAGATAAACTTCTTATGTTATCTTTAAACTCTATAGTATTTTCTATATTTATACTATTTTCTTTTAGTACATCCATAAGTGTAATATCTCCACCATCTTTATCATGACCGATAATATCTTCAAGGCTTATGTTGTTATTGTATTTTTTGTTACTTCTAAAGTACATTAATATCTCATTTTCGGCACATTTAGCTGCATAAGTTGTAAGTTTAACACCTTTATTTATACTATAAGAATCTATTCCTTTTATAAGTCCTATTGTTCCTATACTAATTAGATCGTCAGCTGAAATATCTTTAGTTTCATACTTTTTTACTATATGAGCAACTAATCTTAAATTATGTTCAATTAGTTTATTACGAGATTCCTTATCTCCTTTAAGAAGTCCTTCTATACATTTATTTTCTTCTTCACTGCTTAATGGTTTATCAAATACATTAAGACTATAACTAGTTGTGAGTATCATCATATTTTTTAAGAATTCTTTTATTTTATTAAACAAATTAATCACCTAATTAATAATATGTAAAGCGAACAAATTAATGCATTTCTTATTAGATGTAGGTAATACCTACGTTTATGTTTTTTAGAACAAAAAGTTTGAAAAAGTCAAGATGTAAAATTTTATATTTTTTAAAAAAATTACATCAAAAAACATTTACAAATATTTATAAGTGTGCTACCATTATGTTGGTAATAAGAAAAAGTGAAGGTGAGGTAAAAGAAATGGAAAAAGATTTCCTAGATGACTTAGTAGTTGTCAAAAGAAGTGGTCAGAGGGTTAGTTTTAATGATGCTAAAATTGCTTTAGCAGTTAAAAAAGGTTTTGATAGTGTATATGAAGAATATGATGAAAAGAACGTATACAAAGTTAAAGAGAAAGTTTTAGATCAAATAAGAAAAGAATACAAAGATAGAAAAACTATTGGAGTAGAAGATGTATCTGATATAATTGAAGAAGTATTAAAAAAACTTAAATATGATGAAGTATATGAATCATTTAAAAATTATAGAGAAAGAAGAGATGCATCAAGAGAAGCATTTGTAGTTAAACAACAACATAAGTTTGTTAAAGCAATTGAATCTTTAGGACTTAAGAGTGCTACAGAGGAAAATTCAAAAAGAGAGAATGCTAATGTTGATGGAGATGGCCCAATGGGAACAATGCTTCACTTTGGTTCAACTGTTTCAAGAGAATTTGCTAAAGCATATTTAATGGATGCTAAATATAGTAGAGCTCATGATGAAGGAGCAATTCATATTCATGATTTAGATTTTTGGGCTATGGGTACTACTACTTGTATGCAAATAGATTTAAATAAATTATTTAAAAATGGATTTTCAACAGGACACGGATACCTTAGAACACCAAATAGTATTGGAAGTTATAGTGCACTTGCAGCAATAGCTATTCAAGCAAATCAAAATGAACAACATGGAGGACAAAGTATACCAGCATTTGATTATTATATGGCTCCTGGAGTACTTAAAACATTTAAAAAAGAATTTAAACAAGCAATATATAATTATTTAGATTTTGAAGGATTTAAAGAATTAATTAATTTTAATAAAGTAACTGATATTATTGATAAATTAGATACTATAGAAGTAGATTTAAGTGTATTTGATGAATTTATGTCAAAGAGTACAAGACTTAAAGAAATATTTGAAAGTTCTTATGATAATGCAATGAAGAGAACTGATAGAGCTACATTCCAAGCAATGGAAGCATTCATTCATAATTTAAATACAATGCATAGTAGAGCTGGTGCTCAAGTTCCATTTAGTTCAGTTAATTTTGGTACTGATACTAGTGAGGAAGGTAGAATGGTTGTTAAAAACTATTTACTAGCAACAGAAGCAGGACTTGGACATGGTGAAACTCCAATATTCCCAATATCTATTTTCAAAGTAAAAGAAGGAGTTAACTATTTCAAAGAAGATAAAAACTATGATTTATTTAGACTTGCATGTAGAGTATCTGCTAAAAGATTATTTCCTAACTTCTCATTTATAGATGCACCTTATAATAAGAAATATTATGTAGAAGGTGACTATAATACTGAAGTAGGATACATGGGTTGTAGAACAAGAGTTCTTGCTAATGTGTGTGGTCCATCTATAACACCAGGACGTGGAAATTTGAGTTTCACATCAATTAATTTACCTAGACTTGGTATTAAATATGGTATTGCTTTAGGTGAACGTGATAAAGCTGATATGAAAGCATTTTATAAAGAACTTGATGAAACAATGGATTTAGTAAAAGGACAATTACTTCAAAGATTTGAATGTCAATGTTCAAAATCAAAAGCTAACTTTAAATTCTTACTTGGTTCAGGCGTATGGTTAAATAGTGAAAAGTTAGAAAATAATAGTAAACTTAGAACTGTGCTTAAACATGGTACACTTTCAATAGGGTTTATTGGTCTTGCTGAAACATTAAAAGCACTTATTGGGGAGCATCATGGTGAAAGTGAAAAAGCACAAAAGTTAGGACTTGAAATAATAGGTCATATGAGAAAAAAATGTGATGAATACACTAAAGAATATAATTTAAACTTTACATGTCTTGCAACTCCAGCTGAAGGTCTATCAGGTAGATTTGTTGCAATAGATAGATCAATTTATGGAAAGATTAAAGGCGTAACAGATAGAGATTATTATACTAATTCATTCCATGTACCAGTTTATTATAAGACAAGTGTTAAACATAAACTTGAAGTTGAAGGTAAATATCATGAACTTACTAATGCTGGTCATATTAGTTATATAGAACTTGATGGAGACACTGTTAATAATGTTGATGCGTTTGAAGCAGTTGTTAGAATTATGCATGACTGTGGTATTGGTTATGGAGCAATAAATCACCCTGTTGATAGAGATCCAGTTTGTGGATATGTTGGTGTTATTAAAGACGTTTGTCCTAGATGTGGTAGACACGAAGGAGAAGGCGTTGAAATGGAAAAAGTAACATGTTTTGATTGTAATGGAAGATAGAAAGGAAGGATTAAAGATGGATAAAGAAGTTAAAAAAAGTAAAAAAATGGTTGGTGAAGGTGTAGGATTTGAAAGAATTAGAAGAATCACTGGATACCTAGTTGGAACTTTAGATAGATTTAATAATGCTAAAAAAGCAGAAGTAAACGATAGAGTAACTCATGCAACAAAGTAAAGAATATATACGTTTAGCAGCAGATCTTCAAAGTGATTCAATAGTTGATGGTCCGGGGTTAAGGGCAGTTATATGGACACAAGGTTGTTCTCATAATTGTAAGGGCTGTCAAAATCCAACTACACATGACTTTAATGGTGGAGGACTAGTGCCAATTAAAATGGTATGTGATGCGATAGATGAACTTGAATATCATACTGGAATAACATTTAGCGGCGGAGATCCAATGTTCCAACCAGTTGCTTGTAATGAAATTGCAAAGTATGCTAAAAGTAAAGGTTATAATATTTGGGTATATACAGGATTTACTTTTGAAGAGTTAATTGAAATGTCAGAAAAGAATCCTATTTATACTGAATTTCTACATAATATAGATGTTTTAGTAGATGGTAAATTTATATTAGAACAAAAAGATTTATCACTTCTATTTAGAGGATCATCTAATCAAAGATTAATTGATATAAAAAAAACATTTATGAATGGTGAAGTAACTTTACTTGATGAATATGTTTACAATGAACAAAAAGTATTTGAAAAGGAGCCTATGTTTGTATAGACTCTTTTGTTTTGAAATGATATACTTAATATAGAAAGAAGGATAAGGATGAATAAGAAAAATATTTTGATATTAATTTCTATAATATTAGTAATTGCTTTATTAGTAATTGGTTATACACTTACAAATAATAAGAATGATGAAAATAAGAGTTCAACAACGAGTACAACTACTACAACAACACAAAAAGTAGTCGAAGAAGAAATTATTAATTTAGAAGATATATATAAAATATGTACTAAGTGTTTGTATAGTAAAGAAGCAAATGAATGTAAATTCAAAGATGGAACAACAATGACAATCGCATATACTCCTGAAAATGATACTGGAGATGAATTTGGTGGAAATTATAAACTTACTTTTGCTAAAAATGGTATACAAATATATCAAACACTAGAATATGCAGATGATATTGAACAATTTAATTTCTTAGATGAAATTGATACTAAAGAAACTAATGATTTATATATGTTTAAATTAAAAGGCAGTAGTGATGTTGATGCTTATGATTTAATACTTAAAATATATGATAAATCGATGAATATATTATATGATACAGAAAGTAAAAAGAAAGAATATAACTTATCTGAACATGGTGATATGTCTAATGTAATTCTAAATAAAAGCACATTTAAAATAGTTTATGCTGTTGAAAGTTTAATAACAAATGGAGAAGTTTATTGTAATTTAGTTAAAGAAAGTCTTGCTAAAAATGATGATATTGTATTAAAGATAGATGAAATCTTAGTAGGAACAAATATAAAAGTAAATACAAGAACTATAACTGCTAAAGAATATGATAGTAATTCTAAATATTGTAATGCGATTAATCATAGAGAAGACATATAAAAATTGTTTACAATGTATGATAAAATGTGATAAACTATTATTAGTGAAGCACCTGACCCCTGTAGGCTAGGTATCACATAGTATTGTTTAACCTAACTACAAAGTGAGTTAGGTGATTTTTTTAATTTATAAAAATTAAAGAAATTATTATAAAAAGTAATACGAATATAATAACAAGTAAAA
>ERZ779888.3449-NODE-3449-length-11634-cov-3.321530_pt1 | contig 11634 bp, 7 predicted proteins | sample MGYA00511245_ERZ779888 | MGnify/ENA primary metagenome ERZ779888 (study PRJEB29588, sample SAMEA2155255) | human gut metagenome | biome: human gut; feature: human-associated habitat; material: faeces | place: Denmark | collected 2008/2010 ... | reverse complement strand
AGGTTATGTTCCAGGGATTCCTGTGGAATGTAAACAGCTTTGACCAGGAAGGTGTTCAGCTTGGTAAAGTCCTTGCAAAACGTGTTCTTGCACACGAGACAGACGGAGCATTGAAAGTATTCAGCGACCTTCTGAATATCTAATCTTGAAATTAGATTAATTATGAAATGATATAAGCCCTTCATTTACAGATGAGATTCTGCAAGTGAGGGGCTTACTTTATATGTTGTTATCTCCGTTCTACGATATGATAATACGATTTTGCGGTCATAAGATAGATCAGGCCATATACCAGTGCAAAGATCAGCACCGTACCGGCGGTACAGCCGATGAACAATCTGGTATTTGTCATGCCGAACAGCAGGAGCATCCGGCGGATCAGTGGAAATGCCATGGAAATATGAAGCATTGCCATGAGAAGCGGAAGGAAAAATACCATCAGGATCTGACGTCGGATTGAGCTTTTGACTTCGCGATGGCTCAGTCCTACTTTCTGCATGATCTCAAAACGATTCTGGTCTTCGTATCCTTCCGAGATCTGTTTGTAGTAGATGATCATCGCTGTACCGAGAAGGAAAAGTGATCCGAGGAAAATTCCGATGAACAGAAGGGAACCGTTATCTGCGTAGTAGGAATCATATTCCTGTGCACGGATTCCGGAAGTGATCCAGGAGTTATCCGACAGCTGTCCATTATCTTGCAGAGCTTTTATTGCATCCAGTACCGGTGTACCATAGGCAATTTTTGTTTCATCGGAGCCGGTGATATTCAGACCAAGATGAACGGTCAGATCCTGTCCAGCAGGGGTAGCTGAGGTATTCTTATACATTTCTGTTCGCATTTTATCAAACTTTTCAAAATCAGAATCAGTGACAACAAATACTGCATTTCTATAGACGATATCGCGACCGCAGGTCAGAGGAGAATTCTCCAGCCATTTTTTCACAGAGAAAACAGAATCATTGACTGTGAGAGAATCTGATTTTTCAGTCATCTTTGAAGCCCATGCAAGAATCTCTCCATCCTGTAATGCCGGATTTGTACCAGTGAGTTTTTCATATTCAGACTGACGCACAAGTGAAAGTGTCAGTACAGAACCAGACTCCGTTAAAGTACCTGGCTCAGCAATCTGAATCTGCCCGTGATCTATACGACTGATGATTGTGAGATAAATTTCTTCGGCTTTTTTGTCTACAGGAACCTTGTTGTCAGAAATTGCTTTTTCAAATGTTTCTATTGCAGTCTGGCATTCCTCTTCACCGACACCGGTAATGGAGATATCGGTATCGTATGGGTAACGGTTTACCATGATATCATTCATACCAAAATAGATAGAGACAGTCATGGAGATCATGAGCAAAACTCCGGTACTTAAGATACAGATGCTGGCCAGCCCGACAGCGTTCTGCTTCATACGGTAAAGCATACCGGAAATACTGATAAAATTTCCAGTCTTGTAGTAAAAGCTTTTTCTGCGGCGAAGAAACTTCAGAATTACAATACTGCCTGCAGTAAAAAGCAGATAGGTTCCTGCCATAACAAGGATTACGGCAAGCAGGAAGATTGTGATTGCTTTAATTGGTGATTCTGTTGTGATGGCAAGGTAATAACCGATACCAAGACAGATAAAACCAAGCAGTGCCATAAGCCATTTTGCTTTCGGCTCTCTTTCTCCCGTGTTGTTGCCACGAAGTAATTCTACCGGACGGCTTAAATGAATCCTTCTGAGATTCAGAAGAAGGATCAACAGGAAAATGGCACCGAACATCAGAAGACAAGTAATAATTCCCTTTGTGGAAATATAAAATCCAAGTACTGCCGGAATATGCAGCAGTCTCAGAAGAAGGAGAAGTGACAGTTTACTGGCAAGGATTCCGATTGCGATTCCACCAGTGAGGGAAAGGATCGTTGTAAAAATCGTTTCCAGTAACAGTACAATGCCGATATGATTTCTTTCCAGTCCAAGAATATTGTAAAGTCCGATTTCTTTCTGCCTTCTTTTCATCAGGAAACTGTTACTGTAGATCAGAAAGATCACACAGAAGATCACAACAACAACTTCTCCTGTAGAGAGAATCATTCGTACTTCTGCGGCATGGCGAACAGCCTGATCCAGCGTTGGACAGTCGCGTAAAAATTCCATCATATAGATCATGGCGATGCAGAAGATACAGGTGATCATGTAAGGAATGTAGGTGCTTTTATTGTTGCGGATGTTCTGAACTGCCAGTTTTGAGAAGATTCCTTTACGCATGATATTCACCGCCTGTCGTCAGTATGGTAAGCGTATCGGCAATCATCTGATACATTTCCTGGCGGGATTTACTGCCCTTATAAATCTGATGAAAAACTTCTCCATCTTTAATAAAAAGGACTCTGGATGCATGGCTGGCAGCCTGTGCACTGTGCGTGACCATCAGAATCGTCTGTCCTTCATCATTGATCTCGCCAAACATGGAAAGCAGTGCAGATGCTGCTTTTGAATCGAGGGCTCCTGTGGGCTCATCAGCAAGAATCAGCTTCGGGTCTGTGATCAGAGCTCTGGCAACCGCTGCACGCTGTTTCTGTCCACCGGAAACTTCATAAGGATATTTATGCAGAAGTTCTGTGATACACAGTGCCTGTGCAATCGGGCGGATCTTCTGTTCCATTTCTCGGTAATCTTCGCCGGCAAGGACGAGTGGAAGATAAATATTATCTCTTAAAGAGAAGGTATCCAGCAGATTAAAATCCTGAAAAACAAAGCCAAGGTTTTTTCTTCGGAAAGCCGAGATTTCTTTTTCTGTAAGATGTACGATATTTTTTCCTTCGAGGAGAACTTCTCCGGAAGTCGGGCGGTCGAGAGATGCCAGTATGTTGAGGAGGGTAGTCTTTCCGGAACCGGATTCTCCCATGATTGCAACAAATTCCCCTTTTTCTATAGAAAAAGTGACATTGGAGAGTGCCTGCACTTTGTTTCCTCCGAAACGGGTGCTGTATATTTTTTTGATATTAGTTACTTCTAGTAAAGCCATAACCGGGGCCCCTTTCTTTTTTATTGATAAGGTAAGTATAGAAATCTTTCCCGGCTTCTGCCATCGAAGCAGGTTACAATATACGAAAAAACCTTACATTTCTGTAAGGTCGTTTCGAATGGAGGCATAAACTCCTAGGATATTTCTAATTAATACATGGTCAGGACATTCTGGGAAAATTCCAGGAATACTTTTGTTCCTTTGCCTTCTTCGGAAGTTACATAGATGCGATGACCGAGACGTTTCATGATTTTCTTGCTGAGATACAGACCGATACCGGTTGCACGGTTGTTTTCACGCCCGTTGACTCCGGTGTAGCCTTTTTCGAAGATACGTGGAAGATCTTCCTTGCGGATACCGATGCCGGTATCTTCGATTATAAGTGTAACGGGAGATGGGCTTATCATGTTTGAAATATCCTCTGTATTTTGTGAGTTACCGGGGACATCTTTCAAAGAAATATGAATCCCGCCGGTACGGGTGTATTTGAGTGCGTTTGACAAAATTTGTCCAATTACAAAACCAAGCCATTTTTCATCGGTCAGGACATTCTCTGAAATTCCTTCATAAGTCAGAGACAGTTTTTTTGAAATAAAGATTCCGGCATATTTATGTATCTGTTCACGGATGATCGAATCAAGGGCACAGCGTGAAAGTTTCAGATCCGAGGACATATCTTCTGTGCGCAGATAACCCAGAACCATTTCTACATACTGTTCAATCTTAAAAAGTTCAGTGAGAGCTTCTTTATTCACTGTCGGATTTTCCTGAAGGAGCAGACGCAGAGCAAAAATTGGTGTCTTGATCTGGTGAGCCCACATCGTGTAATAATCAGTCATTTCTTCCAGTGTCTTCTGGTTAGCAGTTTCAGCATCTATTCGCATTCGGTTCAGGCTGTGCATGATCTCCTGCTGAAGAGCATCGGCTTCGTTGGAAGGAGCATCCATACGGGACAGATTAATATCCGGTGCTGCAGAGATAATCTGAAGATTATGAATGTTCTTCTGGTAGTTATGAAAGCCGAAAGCACACGTACCAAGCCCGGTCAGAATCCAGAGGACCGCAATGTACAGAATGGGTTCCAGTGGAAGTTGGTACAGAAGGAAGATCATTCCTGTAAGTATCGTCGGAAAAAGCATCAGTAAGATTTGCAGTTTTATTTTGTTCAGATAATCCAGAAATAATTTCATAAAGTAATCCTTCATAGGGTGAGTGCTTTTAAGTTGCACATTATACCATGTATCCAAGTCCTTTTTTGGTGATGATAAAGTCTTTCAGCCCTTCCCCTTCCAGTTTTTTGCGCAGACGGGTGATATTTACGGTCAGGGTATTGTCGTCAACAAAGCTGTCACTTTCCCAGAGCTTTGTCATAATGGCATCTCTGGAGACTGCTTTTCCGGCATGTTCCAGAAGTATCTCCAGAATGCGGAGTTCGTTTTTCGTAAGGTCAATATCATGACCGTTCCAGGTCAGGGTACAGCGGGAAGGATTCAGGACAGCACCCTTATGTTCAAGGACATTTCCCGGAGTTCCGAAGGAATAAGTACGGCGCAGGATTGCCTGAATCTTGGCAGTCAGCACATCCAGATCAAATGGTTTTGCAATAAAATCGTCTGCACCACGGCTCATTGCCATGACCATATTCATATTGTCAGATGCAGAGGAAATAAAGATGATCGGTACCTGGGAAATCCGACGAATCTCCTCACACCAGTGAAAACCGTTATAAAAAGGCAGTTTCAGATCCAGCAGGACAAGCTGCGGATCTCTGTGAGCAAATTCCTGTATGATATTGGAAAAATCTTCTGCGCAGGAGACATCATATCCCCAGGAACAGAGATTCTTTTTCAGAAGGTTGGCGATGATTTCATCATCTTCTACGATGAAAATACGGTACATGGGCAGTCCTTTCTGGTAAAATTGTATTTTATGCTAATCATAACATGTCTTTGAAAGATTGCAACAAAATTCACTTTGTGGCATTATAATAGAAGGAAATTATTTGATGTGTATAATAGAAGACTATGAATAACAACAGAAGGGAGAGTTTAATATGGATCTGGTGAAAGAGGCAATTTTCCTGGGATTTTCGGGAGCTGCCGTTATGGATACAAAAGAGCTTGTTTTTGTGCCGGAATATCGGACATTCTGTGAAGAAAACCTGTGTGGCTGCTATAATGTAAATCCGGCCTGTCCTCCGGAGAGCGGAACAGCAGAAGAGATGAAACAACGTGCACTACAGTATGAAAAGACGCTGGTGCTGCAGACCATGCAGGAAGACATGCATGATTCTGCACAGTACAAGAAGGACAAGTTACTGCAGAACAAAATGACTGAAGAACTTGCAGAGAAGATGAAAGCAGAGGGCAAAGCAGATATCCTGATCATGAGTGCCGGACCGTACAAGCATAATTCCTGTATGTCTGCATATTGTGTAGATGCGCAGAAAATGGCAGATGCAGCCGGGATGCTCTGCTGGACAGATGACGGAATGGTGCGGTATTTTTCACAGATTCTGTTTCATGAATAAAAGAATTTTCAAAAAGATTTCACAGGTAATATTTTACCGTAAATCAAATTGTATTACGAATGCGGATGTGGTAAAATCAGTATCAGAAAATTTGATTTTATAAATCCAGGTGGAAAGCCTGGTGCAAACACATATGACAGGAGGCCTTTTATAATGGAAAGACATGCATTTGCAATGAAAGTAAAATCAGGCAAAATGAACGACTATCGTAAAAAACTTGGAGAAATCTGGCCGGATCTGACCACATTTCTTGATCGAAATAAAGTAAAAAATTTCAGTATCTGGAATGCAGAAGACCTGATCTTTGGTTATTATGAAAATGAAGATGGAGCAAAATTAAGCGCTGAAGAAGTGAGCGTAAAAGATGCAATCACTGCGAAGATCGATGACACATTTGACTGGATTTCCACACCGGGTGAAGATATGAGACTGATGTATCATAACTTTGGTATTGTAAGAGAAAATAAAGAATTGATCCGTCACAGAATGTTTATGACAAAACTGAAAGCAGGCTGTGAAGAGGAATACAAGAGACGCCATGACGGACTGATCGCACAGAGAGGTGACACTGTAGATCCGGGTCCGGACAGTAATTTCAGCATCTGGTGTGCCGGTGGCTATATTTTTGGATACGATGAGATCGATACTACAATGGAAGTAGAAGAGACTGTTGAATCCAGAGAGCAGACCGTTGAATGGGAAATGCGTCAGCTGGGAATCATGGACTGGATCACCAATGATGTAGACTGGATGACAGGTGATGTACATGCAGATGTAAAACGTCTGGCATGGCATAATTAAGATTACATAAAAAGAACCTTGCAGCTTCGGACAGAGATGAGTTTAAAATTTCTGTAAGAATCCGCAGGGTTCTTTTCTGTTATAATTATTTTTTCATATTCAGATAACCCTGTATGGTATTTTCAATCAGATGATAAGTCAGTCGCGCCACCTGTTCAGGAGACTCACTCTGTGGCGAAGACAGCCAGGTACGGATCAGTCCAACACATCCGTTAAGAATAAAGGCATATGGATATTTGATATCCGGATCATTCTTTGGAAATCTGTCCGGAAGTTGTTTCAGAAAAGTTTCTGCCAGAAGGTTTTCAATCTGTTCTACAAATGCCATATCACCGTGTGGTCCAAGAAGCGCCAGGCACAAATCACGGTCTTTATCCATGATGGAAAAGAACTGGACAATAAATGGCAGTACGGAATCCGGGTTACCTGGGTCAATCGGGTGGTTCTGCATAACTTCCGTAATATTCTGCATTGCTTCTTCTTCAATTTTGTGCAGCATCTGATAAATGTCTGTATAGTGCAGATAAAAGGTAGAACGATTGATATCGACCTCATCTACCAGTTCTTTTACGGAAATTTCCTTGATACTTTTCTTCTGCATGAGCCGGGCAAGTCCTTCCCGGAGCTGTGCTTTCGTTTTGCGGACACGTCGGTCCATTTTTTCTGCCATGTAAAAATCCCCCAATCTTTTTACCAAAAACAAACAGGTTTTATGTAAAATGTCAATTTTTGACATCTAATAGACATAATTTGTAAAAATGTTCATTAATATACAAAAAACAAAATGTTTGTCGGTTGTAACTGTTTCCTGTGTTTAGTATAATACGGATTGCAAAGAAAAGCAACATGATGTTGATTAATAGAGCTAAAGACTTTTACTAGAAAGAAAGGGGCACAATTATGATCAAAAATGAGTGGAAAAGCTTATGGAATAATAAGATCCTGATCATTGTCGTGATGGCGATCATTGTTATTCCGGTGATCTATGCGGGACTGTTCCTGAAATCCATGTGGGACCCATATGGAAATCTCGATAAACTCCCGGTAGCAGTAGTCAACAATGACAAATCAGTAGAATATAATGGAAAGACGTTAAGCGTCGGTTCAGATATGGTGGATGAACTGAAAGACAACGATTCACTGGATTTCCATTTTGTAGACAGCGACGAGGCAGAACAGGGACTGAAAAATGGAACCTATTATATGGTAATCACGATTCCGGAAGATTTTTCTTCTGATGCTTCTACACTGATGGATGACAATCCGAAGAAAATGGAACTGAAATATGAAACAAACCCGGGAACAAACTACATTGCTTCCAAAATGAGCGAAACTGCTCTGTCAAAGATTCGTGAGGCGGTTGCTTCCAAAGTAACAGAAACATACACACAGACAGTGTTCGATCAGATAGGTACAGTCGGAGACGGCATGCAGGAAGCTGCCGATGGATCAACAGAGCTTAAAGATGGTCTGACAACAGCCTCTGATGGAAATAAAACCATTACAACCAATCTGAAAAAACTTGCAGACAGCACGCTGACTTTCAAAAGCGGTGCTGAGACTCTGACAGAAGGTTTGAAAGAATATACAGATGGTGTATCGCAGGTTGACAGTGGTGCAGCACAGCTTGATGAAGGTGTTGGTACACTGACTGACAAAGTGCCGACACTGACAAATGGTGTGAATACATTAAATGATGGTGTGAAAAGTTATACAGATGGAGTGGCAACATTAAATGCTAATTCCGCACAGATCACATTCGGTGTGAACAGTCTGGCAACAGGTGCACAGAGTCTGGAGACAGGTCTGGATACATTAAAAAGTGGTACTACTCAGTATGTCAGCGGAGCAAATACACTGGCGGATGGTGTGACACAGTATGTTGCAGGTGCAGAACAGCTTGCAGCAGGTGCGAAACAGTTATCTGCACTGGAAAATCTGGATCAGGTTTCTACAGGAATCTCACAGTTGAATGCAGCAGTTTCTGACGGAAACAGTTCTCTTACAAGTGGAACACAGCAGCTGGAAAGTGGACTGGGACAGCTTGCTTCTCAGTTAAAAACATTGTCAGACAGCACCACTGCGGACAGCATTAAACAGCTTGCAGCAGGTCTGAATACAGCGAAGGCCGGTATGGAAAATGCGAGCAACGGAATGACAAGTGCGGCAGATGGTATGAATCAGGCAGCATCCGGTCTGCAGAGTGCGACACAGCCGGTTGCTGCAGCGGCGAATAGTATGACCGGTATCGTTCAGCAGTGTGCACAGGATGCCAATAATCAGATCAGTGCGGCAAACGCACAGGTTGAGGCGGCAAACGGCCAGACAGCAGCCGCGAATGCGACGATTGCAAATGCTGCAGCAGCATTAAGTACACTGCAGGGTCAGGCTGATGAGAATGGAATGATTTCCGCAGAAAGTCTCAGTGCGGTGATCGGCTCTCTTACTCAGGCAGATGCAGGAGTCGCAGGCGTTGATGGAATCAGTGCAGACAGTTATACAGGTCAGGCACAGGCGGTTGTCAGTGCAGTTTCTGACCAGCTGGCATCTGCACAGGCATCATTAAATGATACAGCGTCACAGTTAAATCAGGCAGCAGCCGGACTGAACAGTGGAGCAGAGACATTAAAAACAAAATCTTCTGATATGAGCAATGGTGCTTCTCAGATGAGTGCCGGAGCAAAACAGATGGAAGCAGGAGTTTCTTCGATTCCGGAAGTACCTTCTGATCCGATCAATACGGTAACTGCAGCAGTAAATCAGCTTTATGCAGGTGCACAGAAAGTGAATGCAGGCACAGGAAGCGTTTCTTCTGCATTGGATACACTGGAAGCAGGAACAAAAGATTTCCCGAAGGCAGCAGCCGGTGTAAAAGCACTGAACACAGGTTTTGAAACTCTGACAGCAAATGATGAAACTCTGACAACAGGAGCTGCAAGTCTGAAAGCAGCCGGAAGCAGTGTGACATCCGGTATCAGCCAGCTGAGTGTCGGTGGAAAGACACTTGCATCTGGTGTGACAACTCTCAGCAATGGACTGAAAACATATACAGATGGTGTAGCTACTCTTGCCGGCAATAACAAAGCATTGACAAGTGGAACACAGCAGCTTGCAGATGGAGCAAAGACACTCGCAGATGGAGCCGAACAGCTTGCATCCGGTACACAGACACTTCATGCAGGAACACAGAAACTGGTTTCCAATAACAGTAAGCTTAACAGTGGTGCTGACCAGCTTGCAGACGGAGCCGGACAGATTCAGGATGGTTCCTCCAAGCTTTATGACGGTTCCAAAGAACTGGGCGATGGTATCATAAAACTGGAAGATGGTTCTGATACACTTGCAACCAGTCTGAATGACGGTGCAAAAGAAGTAAAAGAAACAAATGCATCTGATGATACGATCAGCATGTTTGCAACACCGATCACAGATGAAGAAACAAAGATCACAACAGTAGAAAACAACGGTCACGCGATGGCACCTTATATGATGTCTGTAGGTCTCTGGGTAGGATGCCTGGCATTCTGCCTGATGTATCCGCTTACAGAGTATAAAGGAAAACTGAAATCCGGATTTGCATGGTGGGCAAGTAAAGCTTCTGTACTTTATCCGGTAGCAATCCTTCAGGGCGTACTTCTGATTCTTCTGCTTCATGTATTTGATGGATTTACTCCGGTAGAAATGACGAAGACAATCCTGTTTGCAGCACTGACTGGTGCATGCTTTACATCTATTATGTACTTCTTCAACATTACATTTGGTAAGGTAGGAAGTTTCCTGATGCTGATCTTCATGGTTGTTCAGCTTGCAGGATCTGCCGGAACTTATCCGGTTGAGATCTCACCGTCCTTTGTGGCGAAGATTCACTATTATCTGCCGTTTACTTATACAGTAAATGCATTCCGCAGCACGATATGCGGAGGAGAGAGCATCCGTCAGGCTGTAATCGTTCTGATCGGACTGACGATCATTTTCTCAATATTAACAATCCTTCAGTTCAACCATATGGCAAGAAGAAAGAAACAGGGCAAACTGGTTCTTCTCGACTGGCTGGAAGAAAAAGGGGTTGCATAAAGGCAGTCTTATATGCATAATAGAAGAGTGTTCTGATTATATAGAGTCACATCTGTAAAAGCGGATGTGGCTCTTTTTGGATAATGTTGCTTTTGGCGGAAGATGAAGTTTCCAGAATTAACAATTTCATCACATTTTTCCCACAAAGTAAACACAAATCATCTCTATACTCTTAAGCATAAAAGGAAAACAGAAACAGAGATAGCTATTCACGGGAAATGATTTATGAAGTGAACAGTAATGATCCTAAGGAGGGGATTTTGATGAGCGATAAAAATAACAACGTAATGATGAACAATGATATGAATAACAATATGAATAACGATAACGATCCAAAAGAAAGAATGAGAAAAAGAGTAAAGAAAGCAGCCGGAATTGCACTTTGTGCAGTACTTGCCGGCGGACTTGCAGCAGGCTCCTTTGAAGGAATCAATACACTGACCGGATGGAACAGTAGCACAGTAGAAGCTGCATCCAATAAAGAAAATACAACATTTCTTCAGACAAAATCAAAGAAGAAGAGTTCTGATAAGAAATCAGATGACAAAGAGGAAAGCAAAGATGACTCTGAATCAAAGACAAAAGGAAGTCTGGATGTCTCTGATATCGCAGCAGAAGGAATGAAATCTGTTGTATCTATTACAACAAAATCTGTTCAGGATGTACAGAACTATCTTGGATATTATGGATTTGGTGGAAGTCAGGGATATACCACTCAGCAGGAAGTTGAGGGAAGCGGTTCCGGTATTATTGTTGGCAAGAATGACGACAATCTTCTGATCGCTACCAACTATCATGTAGTAAGTGGAGCAGATACCGTATCTGTCACCTGCATCGATGGCGAGACTTATGCGGCAACAGTAAACGGATATGATGAAGACAAAGACCTTGCAGTGGTTTCGGTACCTCTTTCTGATATTTCCGATGATACGATGGATCAGATCGCAGTAGCTACGATCGGAAGTTCTGACGATCTGAAAGTCGGTGAGCAGGTTGTCGCCATTGGTAATGCTCTCGGATACGGACAGTCTGTAACAACCGGTATCGTCAGTGCAAAGAACCGCAAAATGAATGATGAAGGTATCGAGCAGGACGAAGATTCTGATGCAACAAATCTGATTCAGACAGATGCAGCAATTAACCCTGGTAACAGTGGCGGTGCTCTTCTGAATATGGATGGAGAAGTGGTTGGTATCAACTCTGCAAAACTTGCTT
>ERZ779888.3447-NODE-3447-length-11639-cov-4.620943_pt1 | contig 11639 bp, 8 predicted proteins | sample MGYA00511245_ERZ779888 | MGnify/ENA primary metagenome ERZ779888 (study PRJEB29588, sample SAMEA2155255) | human gut metagenome | biome: human gut; feature: human-associated habitat; material: faeces | place: Denmark | collected 2008/2010 ... | reverse complement strand
GTGCTCAAGGGCATTGACCTTGAGGTCGACCGCGGCGAGGTCGTGTGCATCATCGGTGCGTCCGGCTCCGGCAAATCGACGCTGCTGCGCTGCATCAACTTACTGGAAGAAGCTGACTCGGGCCACATCTGGTTCGACGGGCAGGATTTAATGGACTTAAAGGTCAACCTGAACGCCCTGCGCCAGAAGATCGGCATGGTGTTCCAGGGCTTCAACCTCTTCAACAACAAGTCCGTGCTTGACAACTGCACTCTCGCTCCCATGGACGTCAAGCACATCCCCAAGACGCAGGCCGAGGCCACGGCCATCAAGCACTTAACGACCGTCGGCCTTGCCGACTTCATCCACGCCGACTCCCGCCGCCTCTCCGGCGGGCAGAAGCAGCGCGTCGCCATCGCGCGGGCGCTGTGCATGGAACCGGAGATCATGCTCTTCGATGAACCGACCTCCGCGCTCGACCCCGAGATCGTCGGCGAGGTGCTGGACGTCATGAAAAACCTCGCCCAGCAGGGCATGACGATGGTCGTCGTCACGCACGAGATGGCGTTTGCCAAGGAAGTGAGCGACCGCGTCGTCTTCATGGATCAGGGGGTTATCTTAGAGCAGGGCTCGCCCAAGGAGGTCTTCGGTAACCCCAAGGAGCCGCGCACGCGTGAGTTTCTCAGCCGCTATCTGGAGGATAAAATGGCATGATACAGAAAAAAGTGACCGATTTTTTTGCCCTGGAGGGCAATTATCCCGACTTGGACGGCGAGGGCGCGGCCGCGCGCCTGTCCGCCGCCATCCGGTGCAAGACCATCAACTACTTTGACCACAGCCGGACGGACTACACGGAGTTCGACAAGCTGCACGCGCACATCAAGGCAAGCTACCCCAACATCATGCGCGTGGGCACGTTTGAGCGCATCGGCCACCACGCCGTGCTCATCACCATCCCCGGCAGCGACGCTTCTCTGCGCCCCTGCCTCTACATGTCGCATCAGGACGTCGTTCCCGTTGTTGAGGGCACAGAGCAGGACTGGACGCATCCCGCCTTTTCCGGCGACATCGCGGACGGCTACATCTGGGGGCGCGGCACGCTCGACATCAAAGAGCAGGTCTTCGGCGTGCTGGAGGCCGCGGAATATCTGCTCGCCCACGGCAAGTCCTTTGCCCGCACGGCGTATCTCGCCTTCGGCGACGACGAGGAGACCATCAACTTAGGCGCGCTCGCCATCGCCGAGCATTTGAAGGCGCAGGGCGTGACGCTCGAATTCGTTCTTGACGAGGGCGGCTGCAAAATTGAGCCCGGCACGGCCTTCGGCGCCAGCGGCGAAGGCTACATTCGTTGCAGCTATGCCACCGGCATTGCCAAGCTCACCGAGGCGCTCGACCGCATGGCGGACTTTGTGGCGTCCCTGTAATTCCTTTCTGACCAGAACCCGGAGGTGGCCGAATGATTCCCAAGAACAAACGCTTCTCCCTCGCCCTCGTGCTCCTGATGTGCCTGACCCTGTGCCTGACCGCCCTTTCGGAGGGGGACACGGAGGAGGTTTCCATCACGATCTTTGACGAAAACGGCGAGGTCGTCGTGGGCGAGACCCCGGAACCGGAGGTAACGCCGGAACCGACGGTGGACCCCAGCTTGCCCGTGTACGAGGCGGACGGGTCCATTCTGCTCACCATGACGTTTGCCGGTGACATGACCATCGGCTCCAACGTGCAGTCCAGCGGGACCTCCATCTTTGAAAAGGAATTGGAGAAGCAGAAGGGCGACATCAATTTTCCCTTCCGCAATGTGCGCGACATTCTGCTGGCGGACGACCTGACCATGGTCAACTTCGAAGGCACGCTCACCACCGAGGGCCGCAACCCCGACAAGACGGGGAACGAGTTCCTTTTCCGCGCCGATCCCAGCTATGTGGACATGCTGCCCGCGGGCGGCGTGGATACGGTGTCGCTGGAAAACAACCACGTGCTGGATATGGGCGACAGCGGTCTTGAGGAAACCAAGGAGACCCTGCTGGCCGCCGGGATTCCCTACGCCAGCGAGGGTGAGCCTGCCATTCTTACGGTCAAGGGCGTCAAGATCGGCAGCCTGGCCTACCAGACCTTCGGGGGGCGGCATGACGAGTTGATTGCGAAGGTGCCCGGCGATATCCAGGCCCTCCGCGATCAGGGCTGCGATATCGTGATCGTCAGCTATCACTGGGGCGCGGAGAAAGACTACTATCCCAACGACAACCAGGTCCGTCTGGGCCGCGCCACCGTGGACGCGGGCGCCGACCTGGTCGTGGGCCACCATAGCCACCGCATCAACCCCATTGAGTACTACAACGGCAAGTATATCTGCTATTCGCTGGGCAATTTCTCCTTTGCGGGCAACAACAAGCCCAGCGACATGACCACCTTCCTCTTCCAGATCCGCATGCGCCTGCGCGACGGCGAGGCGACCAGCGAGGCCTTCAAGATCATTCCCTGCCGTATATCCAGCCGCACGGATTACAATGACTTCGCCCCCACCCCCTACACCGATGACAGCAGCATCGAGGTCGTCCTGCGTACGCTGCGCGAAAACGGCAAGCGCCTGGATTACGCCGTGGAGGAATACCCGCTCAAATGGCCTGATGAGGAATAAACCGCACCCGGAGCCAAAATGGAATAAGAAGGAATTGTCCGCGCAATAGCGACCGCTTCCTCAGACCGTTGACCAATTCAAGTCAACGGTCCTTTTTAATTTGAGAAAAAACGGGACAGAGCGGCATGCTAAACAGATCGGAAGCGCCTATTTCAGGGAAACAACATTTCAGGCAGTTCTTCTACGAGATACTCTGAGAAGTCATAAAAAAGACCTGTAAAAAGAAATTCTATATACGCATTTTCCCCATGTCTAGTCTAAGACCAATAAGTTCAAGAAGAAAACGGTTGTAATGGAGCAAGCATCCAAGATATGTTTGAAGAATTGAACAAAGCCAGCGAAGAGGACCGCCGGGCAAGTAGACCTATGACAGATGGCCGGAGAGATTCGGTAGAACACAAATGAAACGGGAAGCAGGCAGATGCATTTGCGAAGACGGTCAAGGGCAAACCCAACTACGCCTGATACAAGAAAATCATTGAACAGTTCTTGATAGAAGTCAAAGAGCCACATGGTCTGCGCTATACCTGCACGCTCGGAATCCATAGCATATACAAGCAGTTCTTTTTCATCACTGTTGTATGGAACATGAAATGCTTTGCAAGGACGGTGCGCTCTTCTTTCATGTATCCTTTGGGAAACTCTTCCTTAGTGGAGTTGGTCCTTTATCGATGGTCTGGGGGATATGCCTTCCCTTTCGTCGTGGTAAAGACCTCGAGCGTTTGGTGTTCCAATAGACTGCAGATCGATGACTTCATTTTCATTTTAAAAAAGAAGGATATTATGCTGTTATGACAATGAAAAATTCTTTCAAATTTAAGTTTGATTTTAATAGAGTAGACTCCGACGTTGATTCAGCGTACGTCTATTGCAGCAAAAAAATATCCTTGTTATAATCGCCATAAAGATTTGCAAATCAATCGGCAGGAATGAAAAAAGCTGACGAATTGGCCATTCATCAGCATGTAAGACCGAAATACCGTGAACTCGAAGGTTGTTTTGTAAATGACAGTCAAAGTTGGAAGGGAAGAAGCAATATGAAGAAGCAAATGACACTGATGCTGGTGCTGTTACTCGTGTTGACTGCCTGCTTCTCCAACAGCGCTTTTGCGCTGAATTACACGGGAAATCTCGGCAATGCTTCCACATTCGAAACCATGACAGAGGTTCGCGCCAATGCTCCGGCGGCAATGCAGCCCTACCTGAGCAATGGCACGTATGTGTCACATCCTGTGATGGCAGACTATCCAGGAGACACTACCTACGTTTACCGTAGCGCTGACATGTATGGCCGCAATGCTGCAGTCCGTATAAATACCAATCTGGTGGTTTATTCGGACGAGTCTTTTGCGACGAAAGATGATGCTCTGACCTATCTGAAGGATCTGGGGCTCATTGACATCATCGAGGAAGCCCGCGGCAGCGTGATTCTAGTAACCCCTAGTGATCCTGAGCAGGGTTTTACTGCGATGGATCAGAAGCATTACTATGCGTTGCAAACTGCTTTGTTTAGCATTAATGAGTCCGGTATTCAGGATGGCGAGCAGGTAACTTATGTAGATGCGGCCTATTATGGTGGCTATGGCTACCTGTATGTGATCGGACTGGGGCAAGGTGCAACGTTCCTCAACAACTATGTTGCCAGCACCTTCGACTATGTGAGCCGCATTGCTGGTATGTTGCTGATTGGGGGCAATATGGAACGCATCAGAGAGGTAGCGGACATTGTGCCGGTTTATCTGGTAAATGCCCCCGAGTCTGTGATCGCAAAATATGAAGAGGCAAATGAGACCGATGCGATACTGATCGAAGGCAATAAGAAGACAGCTTACAATCAGGCATATCCGGTACGCAAGGTCGTTTCAATGAACATTGCAGAGCCTGATGCGAAGGCCATTATTCAGGATGCTTACTACAACCTGTTCATCAAGGCTATGCGTGGCCAGGAGATGGAACGCGGTTTGTTTACGGCTTCTACACCCTATCAGGGCTACGGTGCTGATTCTGCGCCGTATTCTCTGGATCCGCGCAATGCGCTGATTAACGGTGTGACTATGGATGGCATCTATGAGTTCGTCCGCATTGATGATCGTTTTTCGGATATCAAGACCGAGGCTGGCGAGTATCTGCAGACTTGGTATGAGTACCTTCCGGAAGAAATCGTGAATGGTACGGCGAAGGAAGGCACAATTCCTCTGATTCTGGCGTTGCATGGCGGTGGCGATGATCCGCGTCAATATGTGGATGGCCAGGGATTTCTGGAGCTGGCTGGCAAAGAGCGTCTGGCAATCGTTGCGCCCGAAAAAGGTTCTTTGCACACAACCGCGACGAACGGCCAGTCCGTACTTTCACAGGTATTGCCGCAACTGGTGAAGTATATGCTGGAAACTTATCCGGCACTGGACGCTTCTCGTGTATACGTGACAGGATACTCCATGGGATGCATGGCATCTTTTGAAGCAATCTTCGGTGCGCCGGAACTTTTTGCAGCTGCATATCCCCAGGCGGGTATTGCCGGCGTAGCGCCCACCGAGGAACAGGTCGCGAAATTTGCCAACGTGAACGTTCCCCTTATTATTTCGACCTCTGAGTATGACAGTCCGAAAAATGTGGACCCTGACACCAAGAATATTGTGGAAGAATTCTATAATCTGCTCAGCACCTGCAAGCTTCTCAATGACCTTGAGCCGCTGCCTGCGGCAGACTTTGAGAAGTATCCGACATCCGGTTTTGCAGCGGATGGTTACAAGGAATCCAAGCTGGGTGCGTACACCATGCATACCTGGTATTTCACCGACGATCAGGGCGTACCGATGGTTGGATTGACGTTTATCGATGACATCGTGCATTGTCTATATCCGCAGTATGCAAATATGGTGTGGGATTTCTTGAAACACTACAGCCGTGATCTGACTACGGGAGAAATTGTGTATAATCCTTATGTTCGTTAGTTGCTGACATAAGGACTTGGCACTGAGCTCAGCAATACCTGTACTCAGGGTGGCTTTGGGGAAATAATATAAGACAGAAAGGAGACAAAACAATGTATACATAAAATGGAATAAATGAGAGAACCATAACGTAATCAAAGTGTATTTATACGGTTCCTGTTGTTATTATTATTCGAATTCAATTTGATGGAGTTGCCTGTGTTTCAGGGAAAGGGAGGCAGGAGAAACACTGGCGATTCGATGATGTTGAATAGCAACATACATAAAAGGAGGAATTCTTGTGAAAAAACTACTTTGTCTGGTTTTGGTGTTCTGCCTGTGCATAACGGCGAATATCTCCCTTGCGCAGGTCCAGTTTTCCAGCAACCCGTCAACCTTTGAAACCTTTGAAGAGGCTTGTATAAACGGCCCCGTAGCAATGTCGGCAGAGCTGGGCAGCTCTTATGTCTCTGACCCCTGTCTAGCGGAGTACCCAGCTGGTACCACCTATATCTATCGTTCCGCCGCCCGCTGGTCCGCGACCAGTGCCGGTTACCGCAAGAACACCGTGCTCCAGGTTTACACGGATACAAAGTTTGAAAACAAGGAAGCTGCGAAGGCTTATCTGGAGTCTTTAGGCCTGATAGACATTATCGAAGAAGCCAAAGGTAGCATTATTCTGGTGAACCCTGCAGGCGAAACCTTCTCCAATGTCGATGCCCGTGCTTACTATCTGATGCAGACTGCCAGCTGCAATTTAGGCGGTACCGTCACGGTCGATGGCCAGACGTTTACATGCGCCGAAGGTGCCTACTATGGTGGCACCACGTATCGTTATGTGATCGGTATCGATGGTGGCGCGACCTTCATCAACAACTTCATCGCGCCGACTTTTGATGATGTGACTCGCCTTGCCGGTATGATCCTCATCGGAGGCAATATGGATCGTATCCACGATGTCGCTGGCGTTGTTCCGGTATATATGGTAAACCCCTCCAAGACCGCCTTGACCAAGTATCAGGAAGTCAATGAGACCGAACGTTACAGCTATGTGAAGGATGTTGAGTGCTACTTTAACCAGGAGCTCCCGCTTCAGAAGGTTATGGTAAAATACACCGACGCCGTCGATCTGGCGGCTGAGATCAATTATGGCTACTACAACCTGCTGATTAAGACCATGCGCGTGCCAGTTGTTCTGCCGGGGCTGCATACCTATTCTCTGGACTTCACTAGCGGCAACTGGAATTCTGCTCCGTATTCGCTCGGTGCTCGTAATGCATTCTTCGACTATAAGACCGCTGATGGACTCGTGATCGAAGAGTTTGTGGGTATGGATACCTTCAAGGATTACAGCATTCCTGAGGGAACCACTGGCCTGTTCGGACGTCCTGCCCAGACTGGAGCTTATATTGATACTTGGTATGAAGTGGTACCTGAGGAAGTCAAAAACGGCACTGCTCCTGAACACTCTGTGCCGATGTGGCTGATGCTCCATGGCGGCGGTGACGACCCGCTGCAGTTCCTGGATGAGATGGGATTCATGGTACTGGCTGGCGAAGAGCGCTTTGCGATGATTGCGCCGATCCATGGCGAAATGTTCACCGTTGGTCAGGATGTCCTGCCTGCCGTGGTAGAATATTTCTTGGAGAAATACCCGGCGCTGGATCCTAGCCGTGTATATGTCACCGGCTACTCTATGGGCGGCGGCGCTACATTGCATGCCATCAACGGCAACGCCAGGATCTTTGCGGCTGCTTGTCCGAATGCGGCAGCTATCTTTAATACCCCGGACGAAGTTGTAAAGACAGACGATGTGGATATGCCCATCTTCTTCACCACTGCAACTTATGATTTCTGCGGTTACGGTGGTGTCGATGGCTTTGCGGCTACTCCGATCCCGGATGATCCTTACGAGCCGGAACACATCAATACTTCTTATCAGAACCGCATCAATGAATACCTAACTCTCAACGGCATGGAAAATATCGAATATGACTTCGAAACCTATCCGATGTCCGGCTTCCGTGGTGATGCGTACACCGAAACGTTCCTGAACAATGAGTACATGAACCGCACGTGGTATTTGTACAACGAGGACGATATCCCCATGGTCGGCCTGAACATCACTGACTATCTGCCGCATGGCCTGTATCAGGAATTTGGCCGTCTGTGCTGGGACTATGCCAAGCACTTTAGCCGTGATCTGGAAACCGGTGAAGTGATCTACAATCCTTTCGTGAAGTAATTTTCTCTACCTAAAGCGTTAGGCTTTGAGGGAGCCTTTCCGCAAAGTAAAGAGGTACTTCACTTCCCCAGACCGTTGACAAAATCGAGTCAACGGTCTTTTTGTCTAACAAAAACCCGATGCAAGGCGTACGGACCAGACCGTACCCGGTTAAACGGGCCATGAAAAAAGAGACCTCCTGTTGTAGAATGTAAGAAACAACCTGCAACAGGAGGTTTATCGTATGAAGCAAAAGTATACGAGGATGCAGGGAATAAAAATAAAAGTGAACCGTCAAGGGGAAAAAGGCTCATGAAAGATTGCTTCACCAGACAAGAGAAACGATGAGTTCCTGATAAAACTCGTATTAGGATTGAAATGTCCGCAGGCAAAGCAATTTGAATTTTAACAGGCCAAAGAAGTCTTCCATAACCGCATCCAGACAGTTCCCTTTTCTGGACATACTTTGTCGAATGCCTTTTTCCAACAGCCTTTTTTGATAGCGGGCGTTTTGATATTGTCCCCCTGATCCGAATGGAAGATTAGTCCGCTGCTATCCGGGAGTCGGAAGAAGTCTTATCCAGCATCTCATCCAACTGACGGTAATTGGCGCGTTCGCTGATGGCATAACGGATGATTTCACCATTGAACAGGTCAAGCACAGGCGAGAGATAAAGCTTGCTCCCAAACAGGGAAAACTCGGTCGCATCGGTTACCCATTTCTGATTTGGCCTTTCTGCATGGAAATTTCTTGCCAGCAAATTTGGCTCAACCTTGCCTGCCTCCCAGATTTCGGCTTAAAAGTCCTATGGCGTCATAAAACTTATGCAGGTTCACCCATTTTTCAATCGGCGTACAGGATCCACAAAATTTCTCTGATGCTTCTTTAATGCGTATGTCCTTCCAGCACATACTGAACAACCTCTAATTTTAGTTCCTCACTGAACGATACTTTACCCATAGATTTCTGCACCCCATTCGTTGGCTTCCTTGTCCAACTTCTGGGGTGCAGGTCGATTATCCGGAAGGGCAGGGCATTTCAAAGCGAGCAGGGCTTCGTTCAGTAGACCGGATGATTGCCCCGAACCAGAGCCCCTCCGCCAGGAGATTCAGGAAGGAAAGGGATTTGTCCTCAAGCTGGACGGAGCCATCGCCGGGCATATGTGCGTGGACTTTGATGGCGAGCCGGCCTATGACGTCATCGAAGGCTGAAACCGCATGCGGTGGTGCAACGCATGGTCCTTGGGTCGTAGTTCAGCGGCCGCAGCTTGGCGACGGACACGTTCGCCCTGAACGAGCGGCTGTGCCTGCCGCGGAGAACCAGGAGTCTCAGCGCTGATACGGCCTTCCCAATCTGCGCATGCAGCATATGCTGGAGAAATGTGAATTCATCCGGCGAGACGTGGTTATCTTCCAGGGCAGCGACAAGCTGGCCCGCGACAAGACCCTTGCGTAAACGGTGCTTATTCCCGTCTCAGCAGGACCGAAAGCTCCGATGGCAGGGGGCTTTCCCGCTCGATCCATTCCCCGGTCACGGGATGGCGCAGCCGCACCAGCGCGCTGTGCAGGGCAAAGCGTCCGGGAAGGCTGTCCAGCTCGGTTCCGTAAAGAAAATCGCCCGCTACGGGACAGCCCAGCGCGGAGAGATGTACGCGGATCTGATGGGTTCGCCCAGTCCGGAGCCTTACGGAAAGATGTGTAAAGGCGGGAAAGCGCTCCTCCACATGGTAGGCCGTATAAGCGGCTTTGCCGCCCTTTGGCACGACGGCCATACGCTTTCGGTCCACAGGATGACGACCGATGTTCCCCTCCACAAATCCGTCGTCCGCAGCAAAACCGCCGTATACCACAGTATGGTATACCCGGGCGATGCTGTGCACGGCGAACTGCTGCGACAACGAAAGATGCGTCTCGTTGTCTTTTGCCACTACAAGCAGGCCGCTGGTGTCCTTGTCGATGCGGTGCACGATGCCGGGACGCACTTCGCCGTTGATGCCGGAGAGCCTGCCCGCGCAGTGGTACAGCAGTGCGTTCACCAGTGTGCCGTCCGGGTTTCCCGCCGCCGGGTGGACCACCATTCCCTTGGGCTTATTGACAACCAGCAGCGAGCTGTCTTCGTAAACGATATCCAGCGGGATATCCTGCGGAATGATTTCCACCGGCTGGGCGTCCGGCAGCGAAACACACAACGCATCTCCTTGTGTAAGGCGCGCACTTTTGGCGACGGAACGTCCGTTGCACAGTACACGGCCCTCTGCCAGAAGCTGCTGTGCGAAGCTTCGCGTCAGTTCCGGGAACGCCGCTGCCAACGCGGCATCGATGCGGCGGCCCGTATCTTCGGCACCGGCGGTATATTCAAGCGTTTTCATCCGTCCCGGCCTTCTGCTCCTTTTTGGCGTTCAGCTCCTGACGCAGCACGGCGATGACAAACAACGCGGCGCCGACGCACACAAAGCAATCCGCCACATTGAATACAGCGAAATTCATGAATGTGGTAGCAAAGAAATCGACCACATACCCGTTGAGCACACGGTCGATCAGATTGCCCAAACCGCCGGAAAAAATCAGGATAAACACCCAGCGCTCCAACCAGGAAGACGGCTTCTTCCAGAAAAAATACACCGCCAGCGCCGCCAGCGCAAGGCCCGTTACGACGATGAGGAACACGCGCCCCCACTCGGCGTCTGCCAGCATGCTGAAGGCTGCGCCGTCGTTCAGCACATAGCGCAGCTCCATGACGCCGGGAATGAACGGCATCGCCCCTACCGGCGCAAGATAAACCGTGGCAAGATGCTTTGTGAGCTGATCCAGCCCTGTCAGTGCAATGATAATGATTACAGATATCAGCAATGGTACGTTCCTTTCTTTGATTGGCACTTTGAAAAGCCAGACTCTCTCCGTTTTTGCAGGCAAATCCACAGAAAATGGTCTGCAAATGCCGAAAAATGCAAAAATGCCGTAAACCATAACATAGCGGCGCTTAAAACAAACGCCGCTATGCCACACATGTTCAGTTAGTCCTCAAAAGTAATGTCCTGATACTCCTCGAACGAAGCCTCCTGTCCCGGTTCGGCCGGGGCTGCGGCAGGCTGCGCCTCCGCCGCAGGCTCTTCCTTCGGCGCTTCCTCCGGGGCAGGCTCGGGCTGTTCTTCAGCCTTGGGCGCCTCCGGCGCCTTTTTCTTTTTTTCTTCCGCGCCCGGGATCATGCTCAGCGATTCGATATGCTGCTTATACAGGTTCAGCACTTCGCCCTTGAAATGCGCCACCTCCGCTTTCAGGCGGGCCAGCAGCATCTCCTCTTCAGCTACCTTTTCCACGGCTTCTTCCCGCGCCTGGCTTGCCTTGCTCGTTGCATCGTAAATGATGGTCTCAGCCTTCTGGCGCGCCTCATGGATGACGCTCTCACCCATACGCTGGGCATTGAGGAGCGCTGTCTTCAGCGTTTCTTCATCATTGCGGTACTGGTCCACCTTTTCCGCAAGGATGTACATTTTTTTCTCCGCATCCGCTTTTTCCGTCTGCAGGCGTTCCAGTTCCGCCGCCACCTGGTCCAGATAAGCGTCCACTTCCTCGGGCCGGTAGCCGCGCATGACCTTGTCAAAGGTAACGTTGCGGATATCTTCAGCGTTCATAGAGATTGTTCCCCCTGTTAATATTCAATATAGGACACGAAGGTGCGGCCCTTCCGGCTTTTGGCACCCACGCCGCACAGCTTGTACTTGCCGCGTCCGCGGATGCTGAACACGTCGTTTTCAAACACTTCATAATGCGCGGACACCGTGGAAACGGGGTTCACTTCCACCATGCCGCTTTTCACAAGCTGCACCGCATCCCCACGGCTGATATGCAGCATGGCGGCCAGCACAGC
>ERZ779888.3439-NODE-3439-length-11648-cov-14.378936_pt1 | contig 11648 bp, 10 predicted proteins | sample MGYA00511245_ERZ779888 | MGnify/ENA primary metagenome ERZ779888 (study PRJEB29588, sample SAMEA2155255) | human gut metagenome | biome: human gut; feature: human-associated habitat; material: faeces | place: Denmark | collected 2008/2010 ... | reverse complement strand
AAGGCGTGCGCGCTGACTTGCTGCCGCGGCGGGAGTGTGTCGGAAGAATTCAGCCTTGCAACAGCGCGTCGAGCTGCTGCTGCGCCAGTTCCAGAGCCTGCTTTGGCTGTTCAAGCCCCCGCAACGCGGCAATGAGGTGCTCGCCCAGCACATTTTCAAATTTGCGTTGGCTGAAGTTGAGCTTCATGGGGGACAGGATGGGCTGCCGGATGCCGTGCTGGATGTCCTTGGGCAGCTGTGCAAGCCATGGGTAGGTGTGCAGGATGGTTTGCTGTTCATATACGCAGCGGCATGCCGAGACGCCGCCCAGCATGACCAGCTCGGCGGCAATTTCCTCGCCCGTTGCCCAGCTGATAAACGCATATGCCGTCTCCTGCATGGCGCTTTGCCGGCCAATGCACAGGGAACCGCCTCCCAGCAACGGATGATGGCCGGGAATGGATGCAAATCCGATTTCTATGCCAATGTTGGGGCTGTGCGTACGTACAAAATTGGATGCATGGTTGGCAAACAGCACTGCCATGGCCGACTGCCCATTGACAAAGTTCTGTGCGATCTGGCTCCAGTTGCGAACGGGACGTGCGCTCGCGCAAGCGGCATAGTCGATATATTCCCGCAGCGTCTGTTCTGCAATTTCTGTGCACAGATCCAAGCAGCCGCTGGGACTGTATGAAAGCCCGTTGGCGGCGAGCAGCCGCGGCAGATAGTCTGTTGCGATGGAGGTGGGCCGCAGCGGCGCGAGACTGGAGCCGTATCGGATGGGCGAGTCCTCTCTGTGCCCACGGAAAAAAAAGCGGCAGATGCGGTCAAAGTCGCGGTAATTGTCGGGAACCTCCAGAGACTTTCCCGTCTGCTCAAAAAAGGCACGGATCTGGCCGATGTCTTCAAAGAGCGATTTTTGATAGAACAGCAGCTGCACCGCAACGTCGAACGGCAGCGCATAGATCTCACCGCCCACGTTGTAGAATTCACTTTGCAGGCCGGGCAAAAACCGGTTAAACTGACTGGCAACGCTGCTATCCACGCGGTTGAGCGGCAAAAACAGGCGCGGCGCCAGGTGGGTGAGATTGGAGGGGTCCACCCGCACGACATCCCAGTCCACCGCTTGGGGCGACAGCAAAATGTTTAAAATTTCTTCCATGCTGCCCACATGCAGTTCTACCGGCACTCCAAATCGGCTGGTAAAGCGCGGAAGCAGATAGCGCAATGCCGTAGTCGACGGCGTATCGTGCGCCAGCATACGGAGGGGGCGGCGCTGCGGCAGCGCGGGCGCGGGAGGCGGCGCGAAACAGGAAGATACCCTGTACCGGCGGGATTCGGCCGGGGTGCCGCTTTCGGCCTGCGTCAGAATGGCTTCGGCAGCATCGCGGCCCATCAGCTGGTAGTTGAGCCCCACCGTATAGTAAAAGATGTCGCGGCATGGTTGCAACGATACCAGCGTGTAAATTTCGGGCACCGGTTTTCCGGCGTTTGCAAAGATGTTCCGCAGCCGGTCGGCCAGCGCTTCGCTCGTGCAGATGGCGATGCACGCATGTTCGCAATTGTGAAGCAATGCCTCATGCGCCGCTACAGACTGTTCGCCGCGGACATTCTCATATACGTTGCCGTCGGCAACGTCCAACCGGTTGCGCAGTACGGACAAAAACTCCTGCTGGTTGCCAAACTGGCTGCTGTCGGTTAAGACGCAGATGCGCGCGCAGGTATTCCGCGCCTTGACGTATGCGGCAATCTGCTCCGCCGCTTCCGACATATGAAAGGAGTAGGTGGGGAATGCCGCGTGATTGGATGGGCGCTCCAGAAAGAGCAGCGGTATCTTGCGCGCGGCAAATGCCTGATATTCTTTTTTATGGTTTTGCAGGCAGGAAACGGACAGTACGCCGCATGCCTTGAGCGCCAATGCTTCCTCGATGACATGCCGCTCTCGATAGGGCATGTCGCCGGTTAAGAAAAGGCGCACCGAGTAACGCTTTTCGTCGGCACAGGCGAGAATGCCAGTATACAGATCGACGTAATGCTTTTCGCCGAGTGTCGGCAAAATCACGGCCAGAATGCGGGTGGTACCACGCCGGAGCAGGCTGGCCTTTTCGTCGATCGCGTAGCCCATGGCGCGCGCCGTTTGCTCGACAAGGCGGATTTTTTCATAGCTGACACCGCCCCGCTTGTTGAGCACGTTGGATACAGTTCCGTGCGATACGCCAGCGGCCCTGGCGATGTCCTTGATGGTCGGCATAACAGTTCCTCCGGTAGAGTTGCGATCGCTTGAAAAGCGCAGCGCGGGCAGCGGGATGTACCCCATAAAACAATACACCAAGTAGCGGCCCGTTGACAAGGGGAGGAGAGGAAATTGGCGTGCGGCCATGCCAGTTTTAGCGTTCCCGGGAATGACACGTTCCAAAAAGATATTGACACGTTCCAATATTCGTTGTATAGTGTAGGCGTTCCCACACAGGGTCATTTGTTTTTTATCGTGTATCTCACGGTGTTTAGCCGCCAGAAGCATTCCGAGGCGCTCAGCCATACGCAAGGATCCATAAGAATAAAACAAACGGAGTATAGCAGAGTGAGCATTCGAGCAATTTTGTTGGATTTTGACGGAACCAGCCTGCAACGAGACCAGGTTTATATTTCCTTTGCCAATAAGCATGCGATCCAGGCTGCGCTGGATCGCGGCATTGAGGTCATCCCCTGTACGGGACGCTGCGAGGACATGTTCCCGCCGCAAATTGAAGCGGAGAAGCGCATCCGGTACTGGATCACCGCCAATGGCGCGCGCGTGGTAGACCGCCAGACGCACGAAGTCATTCACCAGTCCCTGTTCACGCCGGAGGAGTCCGCCATGCTGTGCCGCCTGTTTGAATCGCGGCATATTTACTCCGAAATATCGGCAAATGGACGCATTTATATGGAGAGGGAGGTCTGCGCCGCTTTGGAACGGTATCCGGTGCCGCCGCATCACGTATGGTTTTTGGAAGCGGGCCGCCAGATCGAGATCGACAAGCCTTCCGAATATTTTTTGCAGCACCGGATCGGCATTGAAAAAGTGAATATCTACGGCGTACCGCAGCAGGAGCAGCTGCCGCTGTTGCAGGCGCTGGAGCGCTCCGGCGTTGCGGCGATCACCGAAGGCGCCGGCATTGATGTGCAGTTTTTCCCCATCCGCCAGAGGCGCACCGATGCGCTGGCCGCTTTGTTTCAGCGCCTGGGATACGGCTATGAGAGCATGATGAGCATCGGCGACAGCGTCCTTGACCGGGAAATGCTGGAAAATGCGGCTATTGGCGTTGCAATGGGCAATGCGCCGGACGCCATAAAGGCCTGTGCAGATTTCGTTACAGCACCCTATTACGAGGATGGTGTTGCACGGGCGATTGAAAAATTTCTGCTATAGAGGTGCTGCATGGAACGGACGTTGTTTCCCGCATTGACGCCCCGGCATGGCTATCTGGTCTGCATTGACTCGGATGGCTGTGCCTTCGACACGATGGAGCTCAAGCACAAGGAATGCTTTTGCCCTGCAACCATCCATGCCTGGGGCCTGCAACCCATTTCCAAATACGTGCGTAGGGCCTGGGAGTTTGCAAATCTGTATTCCCGTGACCGCGGGCGGTCGCGCTTCTATGAATTGCCGTTCGTATTTGATCTGCTTGCAGCCTGGCCGGAGGTGCAGCGCACCGGGTTCCGATTGCCGGATATTGCGTCGTTTCGCCGCTGGGCGGCCGAAACGCCGGTGCAGAACAACGCGTTCCTGCTGGCGGCGGCAGAAGCGACGGACGATCCCGTGCTGCGCCGCGCATACGCCTGGTCGTTGGAAATGAACCGGCGGGCGGCGGAAATGGTGACGAACGCGCCGCCGTTCCCGTTGGTACGGGAGAGCCTGGAACGATTGCAGGGCATGGCGGATATCGTTATCGTGTCGGCAACGCCGCGGGAAGCGCTGGAACGGGAGTGGGCCGAACACGACCTCATGCGGTATATCAGCCTGCTGTTTGCGCAGGAGGATGGAACAAAAGCGGAGTGCCTTTCCGCGCTGGCGCCGCGGTATGCGGAGGACCATGCGCTGATGATTGGCGATGCGCCCGGGGATTATGAAGCGGCGTCCGCCAACGGCGTGCTGTTTTTCCCCATTTGGCCGGGCGAGGAAATGGAGGCCTGGCAAGCGTTTTATCAGGAGGGAGCCGAACGCTTCCTCGACGGCCGCTTTGCGGGAGAGTATCAGAAAAAACAACTTGCACATTTCAACGGCTGCCTGCCGGAAACCCCGCCCTGGAAGCAGGCGGGATCTGACCAGGCGTAATCCACATCAGGTTTATATGGTTTGACTGCGAGGTCAAAATGCAAATGCATAATCTATGACAGGAGGAAAGAACATGAAAAAGTTACTCAGCATTCTACTTGTTGCCCTGCTGGCCTTTGGCTTGATTGCCTGTCAGCCTGCAGCCGAGGAACCGGACGAGCCGTCGAATGCGCCGTCTGTTGACGAGCCTGACGTAACGGAAGCGCCGGTGGTAGAGGACGAGGATCCGGAAACCGACAGCCTGGTGTTATATACCTCTGCCGGTGCTTCGGAGTATGAACTGATCGTCGGCCTGTTTAATGAAAAATATCCGGATATCAATGTGGAGATTGTCACGGGCGGTTCCGGAGAGATTGCCAGCCGCGTCAATGCCGAAAAGGCAGCGCCCTATGGCGATGTGATGATGGGCGGCGGTGAAACGACTTATCGCGGTATCGAAGACGCCATCGAACCGTATGTGCCCGCAGAGGTCGATGCGCTGTTTGCCGAGTTTGTGCCGGAGGACAACCTGTTTACCCCCTGCTATGTCAACGTAAACAGCATTATTGTCAACAAGACGCTGATCGAGGAGCTTGGCGTGGAAGTGACCGGCTGGGAGTCGCTGTGCGACGAACGGCTGAAGGGCAATATCTCCTTTGCAAGCCCGATCGACTCGAGCTCGGCGCTTGAGGTGATTGTCAACATGCTGGCGGCAATGAACGAAACCGGAAACACCGAGGACGGCTGGGCGTTTGTCGAGCGGTTCCTTGCCAACCTGGATGGCAAGTTTGCCTCCGGCTCTTCCGCGGCTTATAAATCGGTCGTAGAAGGCGAGTATGCCGTTGGCCTGTGCAACGAGGACAAGACCATTTCCTATATGAAAGACGGCGCGGACGTCTATGCCGTGTACGCCGAAGAAGGGATCACGCTGCGCACCTCCAACATTGCTCTGATCAAGGGCGGCGCCAACGCGCGCAACGCAAAGCTGTTTATCGACTTTGTGACCTCCAAGGAGTGCCAGACGGCCATGGAATCTGAGATCAACGTGCGTCCGGCGCGCAGCGACGTTCCGATGACCACGGAAGGCCGTGTTGCGACCGAAGATCTGGCTACGCTTCCCTATCCGGAAGTCGATTCTGCGGACCTGAAGAGCCGTTTCCAGGACATTTTGACGTCGCTCGGCTAAAATACAGTTTAGCCTTGGGGATGCGTCCGTTGCCCGCCGGGGCAACGGACGCCCCCTCTGTGTCTATTCCCGCCTGATAATGGAGAATGAGTTTATGGCTGTATCGATTCACATCAAAGAAGTTATGAAAAAGTATGACGACAATATTGTCATACACAATCTCTCTGCCGATATCCGCAGCGGTGAGTTGTTTACGCTGCTTGGCCCTTCCGGCTGCGGGAAGACGACGCTGCTTCGTATGATTGCCGGTTTTAATACGATTGAACATGGTACCATAGCCTTTGACGAGCAGGTTATCAACCATATATCGGTGCACAAGCGGAACTTTGGCATGGTGTTCCAGAACTATGCCATTTTCCCCAATATGACGGTATATCGGAACATCGAATATGGACTGAAAAACAAAAAACTGCCAAAAGATGAAATCCGGCGCAGAGTCGAATCCATTATGGAAACGGTGCAGATTGCGCAGTATCGAGACCGGTATCCGGACAAGCTCTCGGGCGGGCAGCAGCAGCGCGTGGCCCTGGCGCGCGCCATTGTCGTGCAACCGCAGGTGCTGCTGATGGACGAACCGCTCTCCAACCTGGATGCCAAACTGCGCATTGAGATGCGCGAAGCGATTCGGGAAGTGCAGAAGCAGATCGGTATTACTACGGTCTACGTTACGCACGATCAGGAAGAGGCGCTGGCAATTTCCGATCGGATCGCCGTCATGAACAAGGGCGACATCCAACAGATCGACATTCCCGAGCGGATTTATTCGCGCCCGTATAATACATTTGTTGCAGATTTTATCGGCCATAGCAATCGGTTCGAAGCCACGGTGGTTTCTCAGGCCGGAGGCCATACCGTCGTCCGCCTACAGACCGGGTTGACGGTCGATATGGAAGGGCTCAGGCCGCTGCAGGCGGGCGATCCGCTCCTGGTGTATGTCCGTCCGGAGGAATTCGTCTTCACGACGGCCGGGCAGGGCATGGAAGCGAAAGTGCTGGTCAAGCGGTTCCTTGGCAAGTATATCCACTATATTATGGATTGCGGCACGGGCAGCCACGTTGAAGTAACGGCGGACACGTCCAGCGCCGAACGCATCCATCAGGCGGGCGAAACGGTATATCTTGGCGTGAATGCCCGCAGAATCAATCCGTTCGACAGCGAGAAGGAGACGACCCTGCTTGAGGGGGTAGAGAGCAATGTTTAAAAAGGGAGTTCGCTTTGATTTCTGGACCTTTGTCGGCCTGCTCTCCCTCGTTTTCTTCGGCCTGTTTCTCATCATCCCCATTGCGCGGATGCTGGTGTATTCGTTTCAGACGGCGGATGGCGCAGCGGTGCTGACGCTGGACAATTTTATCAAGTTCTTTTCGCGGCCGTATTATACCAATGCACTTTGGAACAGCATTAAGGTCGTGTTGGCTGCCACCGTGCTTGTTATCGTGATCGGCGTGCCGCTGGCTTATATCACAACCACGTTTAAAATCCGCGGCAATCGGCTGATCAATATTCTCGTGATCATTTCCATGCTTTCCCCGCCGTTCCTGGGCGCGTATTCCTGGATTCTCATGCTGGGCCGGAGTGGGGAGATTACGCAGCTGCTGGAATCGGTGGGTATCCAGTCGCCCAGCATCTATGGCTTCGGCGGCATTTTGCTGGTGTTCGTTCTCAAGCTGTTCCCGTATATTTATATGTATACCAAGGGGGCGCTGAAAAAGGTAGATGCTTCGCTGGGCGAAGCGGCAGAGAGCCTGGGATATCATGGGCTTCGCAAGGTGTTCAATGTGAGCCTGCCGCTGGTGCTTCCCACGATCCTGGCCGGGGCGACCATCGTGTTTTTGCGGGCGTTTGCCGACTATGGAACGCCGCGTCTGATTGGCGAGGGATACAATACCCTACCGGTCATCGTATATCAGGAATGGGTCAGCGAGACGGGGACGAACGCCTATTTTGCGTCCGCCGTAGCCATGATCATGATTGTCGTGGCCGCACTGGTGTTTTTGCTGCAGAAATATATTTCCAATCGCAAGAACTATACCATGAGCATGCTGAATCCGCCAAAGCCGGTGAAGCTTAAGGGCGCGGCGAATTTCTTTGCGCATTTCTATGTGTATTTGATTACGCTGTTTGCAACGCTTCCCCAGCTGTACATCATTCTGATTTCCTTTCGGAATACGAAAGGCGTTATGTGGGCGGACGGATATGGGTTTTCAAGCTATATTACGGTGTTCACCAAATCGCTGAAATCGATCCTCAACACGTTTGAGTTCGGCATTATCGCCATAGCGTTTGTTGTGATACTTGGAACGCTGTTTGCCTATTTGACGGTGCGAAAGACGAACTTCCTGTCACGCATTCTCGACGTGTTCATCATGTTCCCGTACGTAATCCCCGGCACCATTTTCGGCTTGCTGCTGTTGATGAGCTACAACCGGCCGCCGATCGTGCTTTCCGGCACGGCAGCGATTATTATCGTGTCTTATGTCATCCGGAGAATGCCATATACGGTGCGATCCAGCGCTGCCATTTTGCGGCAGATCAGCCCCAGCATCGACGAAGCATCTGCCAGCCTTGGCTATGGTTCGTTGCAGACTTTCTTTAAGGTGACGTTGCCTGTTATGGTGCCCGGCGTCGTATCCGGCGCGATCCTGTCGTGGATTACCATTCTCAACGAGTTGTCCTCTACCTTGATGCTGTATACAGGCCGTACGCAGACCATGACGGTGACCATTTTCCAGGAAATCAGCCGCGGCGGGTACGGCACGGCTGCCGCGCTTTCTACGATATTGACCGTGACAATGGTCGCGTCACTTCTGATTTTCTTTAAACTCACAAAGTCGGAAGATATCGACCTGTAAAAGTACCGGGGCGGCACGAGCTGCTCGGGAAAACCAGAGCGACAATACCATTTATGAATGGAGGAAACCGTGAGGATCCATGTCTTTCAAACGGCGCAGCAAATGGGCGCCGATGCAGCGCAGCTGGTGGCAAAGTGCTTGAATGAGGCAATTTCTGCGCGAGGGAACGCCCGGCTGGTGCTTTCTACCGGTGCTTCCCAGTTTGAAATGCTGGATGCGCTTGTCCGGCAGCAGGTGGCGTGGGGGCGCGTGACCATGTTTCACCTGGATGAGTATGTTGGCCTGTCGCAGATGCATCCTGCAAGTTTCCGGCGCTACCTGAAGGACAGGTTTGTAGAAAAGGTGGCGTTGCGGGATGCGGTCTTTGTAGACGGGGAAGGCGACGTGGAGAAAAACATTGAAACGCTGACCCTGCGTTTGCGAGAGGCACCGATAGATGTGGCTGCGATCGGGATCGGTGAAAACGCGCACATCGCGTTTAACGATCCTCCCGCGGATTTTGATACGCGAGAGAGTTATATTGTGGTCAACCTGGATGAACGCTGTAAACAACAGCAGGTTCGGGAAGGCTGGTTCCCCTCTGTGGCAGATGTGCCACGGCAGGCGATCTCCATGACGGTGCAACAGATGCTGCTGGCAGAGACCATTGTCAGCGTCGTGCCGCATGGTGTGAAGGCGATTGCGGTACAAGAGACGCTCCGAAATCCCGTCAACAACCTTGTGCCTGCCACGATACTGAAAACGCATCCCGATTGGCATTTGTATCTGGATGCCGAATCGGCCGCGGGGTTTCTTTCGCTGCCGGACGGTACTGTGTAAAACGCGGAGCCAGGGAACCCGTCCCCCCCTGAAAGTCCGAAAGCGATGGTATCAAGCAAAAAAGAACAGCGCAAACGCTGTTCTATTTTTGTATCAATGGTGGAGATAAGGGGACTCGAACCCATAAAAACAGGGCTAATTATCTGGTAAAATTTAATGCCGTGTCCACTTTCGTGTCCGCCTGGTGATAGGCCTGTTTGAAAAAATCGTCGATCAGGTTGTCCACGCGGGACCGCTCTGCTGAAAAGGTACGCTGGTAGACGGATTTGAGCGTATGGTCCGTGGACCAGCCGCCGCGCTCCTGGGCGTACAGGTCGGGCACGCCCAATGCCAGCATGACGGAGGCATTGAGATGGCGGAGTTGATGAAACGTGATGATCGGCACGCCGGCTGCCGCCAGATAGCGGTGGAAGCGCTTGATCAAGGTCTGCCGGTTTGTGGTGACCAGGAAACCACTGCCCTGCCGGTAGGCTTCAGTTTGTTCGATCAGCCGCAGGATCTCCTGCGGGAGGCGGTGCTTGCGCGTACGTTCATATGCCTTGGTGGCCTTCTTGACGACGGGCAATCCGTCCACATCGACGACCACCTGTTCGACATACAGCACGTTGTCGTGGAGGGCGGAGACCGTCAGGCCGCGGATCTCGGACATCGAGAGCGACAGCCACAGCGCGAGCAGCACAGGCAATTCCACATCCGTCCCCTTGACGGCCCGGATGACGTCCGCAGCCGGCGGCAGCTCCAGGAGGCGCTTTTGCTTGGCGGGCAGGGTGGTCCTGAGCACAAAGTCCGGGCACTCCAGCGAGAGCGCGGCCGACAGGAGGCCGTGCATGTTGTGGATGCTCTTGGGGGACTGCCGCCGCCCGGTGCGCGGGGAGACGCGCTTGCACTCCTCGTTGATGGCGGCCTGCACCTGCTGCTGCGTCAGGTTTTTGACCGGGATATCCATGAGCCCCTGCAGCGATACGCGGCGGATCTTGCGATAGCCCTGGATCGTCGTCGGGGACAGGACCCCGTCCTTGAGCGCGATATAGTCGTCGATCGCCTCGCCTACCGTCTTGCCGATGCGGGCCTTGCGGTCCTTGCCAAGCTCAAATTCCAGGGCCTTATAGTTCGCCTCCCGCTCGGTCGGCGCCGTGATGGAGATTCGTTTTCCCGTGCCGGGGTCGGTGACGCGCACCCTCCATGCCCCGGACGGGAGCTGTGATGCTCTGGCCATGAAAATATTACCTATTTCTTTAGAATATAGATTTTACTGAGGCTTTATGCTGAGGGCAAACGGTAAAACAATTTGCCCTTAATCTCGGGTACTATTACGGACACGGATTTGTACAGAGATATTACTGCTCCCGCTTATATCGTACAATGTGGCAAGTATTAAATACGTCCTCTATATTCATAAACATTCCTGTGCATCCTTCGGAGAAAGAACCTGGAGAAGAGTAAATATATTGGTCAAACGCAGCAAAGCCATTTCTTGTATAAAATCTTTCAGCAGAAGCGACGGAATATAATATTAAGTATCTTGCCCCACATATGTTGGTTACGATCCATTTCACCGTTGCTTTTATGAATCCAAGAACTAAGTCTCCGATAGTAATATCTGGGCTGACGGTTTTGTGTTGATACTTTTCTGATAATGCAAATGCTTTCAGTTCTATAGCAGGAAGCGTATCGTTTCTGCTTGCATCATCTATCATTTTTATTATTGATGAACATGAAAGTGCAAACAATCCAATTATGTCACCATCCGAAGTATTTTTCACAACATATAGTTTTGCATCTGGATGTTTTTGACAATCGAAGAAATACTGCGCAATCGATTGATGTTCTTCTTGCTGTCCACATGAAAATGGGATGAGCATATCAGCATGCTCATCCTTGCTAAAACAAACTACTTCGATATCAGAAGCGTTCAGAATTTTCATTCTTTTCTGCCTTGGATTCCTTAATTAATTTGTCAATTTGATTGCACCGTGCCAGAACTTTGCTGTCTGTCTTATGTGCGAGAAACTCATCCCATTTGTCAGAACGCACAACAAAAGCGCGATCTATTGGTTTTGTCAAAACAGACATTTCTTGCGCCTCCTTTTTTTGTTCCATGTCTCAGGCCACCTTCTTTCTGTAAGATAGTATTACCAATCTATGAGAAAAGAACCGGTGGCAAGTATAACAAATAAGACACCTATAATACCACTATACTGCATCGATCGTATTTTGTGATAACAGCATATAATATTTGCAGGCGCTTTTTATTATATTAACATTGTATGCTCTATTTTAAGGTTCGTCAATCAAAAAATGTTGCAAAAATTCTTATAAATTGCAAACAATGTTCATTTTATAGAACGGAGCATACATCATCAATGTCTCACGCTTATCATATTTGCATAAAAACACAACAGTGCTTCACGGTCGGATATTACTCAGTAACGGATTTACAACGCTGGCAATTTTGCCCGGCAGCGTCCCGCCGCCGCGCGGGGCAGGAAGGCGGACAAACTGCGCCCGCGAGGCCGCTCCG
>ERZ779888.3437-NODE-3437-length-11655-cov-2.886466_pt1 | contig 11655 bp, 7 predicted proteins | sample MGYA00511245_ERZ779888 | MGnify/ENA primary metagenome ERZ779888 (study PRJEB29588, sample SAMEA2155255) | human gut metagenome | biome: human gut; feature: human-associated habitat; material: faeces | place: Denmark | collected 2008/2010 ... | reverse complement strand
TTAAGTTTAGGGAATATCTATTTTCAACCTTCCCTGTCTGTTCTTTTTTTTGTTGCAGTAAATCCCTCACCCCCTTGCTTTTCAACTGAAAAAATGGTATAATAAGTATAACAATTATTCTCATAACGGTAAAATAGGGTCAAAAAAGCCGCAAATATTATTATCACGGGAGAAAAAAATGATCGATAAAAATAAAATTCTGGAAGCTTGGATAATGTCAGAACATTTATCCGAGGGCAATTTCAACGAAAAGGATACCGCCATACGCACCCTTGAAACGCCGATAGACCTTGACTTTTATTCTATGTTCAAACGCCAGATCTTTAAAAGCAAGATCGGCAAGTATAAGACCGGCGGGGTAGTGCTGTATTTTGATATTTTCGACTTCATGGAAGTTGTTTCGATATTGCGCGAACAGTATAAACTAAAGCCTGCCGAAGAGGAGATTACTTCGGGCAAAAAGTTCGGATTCGCCCTGTATTTCGACAAAGATCTGAACTATATGCCCGATATGATGTTCTTTACCGAAAGCGCTTACATACGTTATTACAAGAAAGTTCCGCACGAGAGCGAATTCAGAGCTTTTGAGAATGATCTGAAAAATGAGTTTTCCAAAGAATTTTCCGAAACTGCAAATGGCTCGGAAAAATTCAACGAAGCGTTCGTCAGGCTGCTCGAGAAGTTTAATATGAGCACGGATAATTGCAGGATACAGTTTCTAAAAAATGTGGAAACAGGCGCTGTAAACCTCCACTCTTTTTTCATCAACGACCTCGAAAAAGCGAAAAATATCTCTACCCAAAATCTTGAGAAATATCTTTATGGAAACACAAAGAACAGAGTTGACCTTGACAGCAAAAAGGATTCCGCAAAGTTCGCTCCGTCCGTTTTTGAGGATATACTTCAGCCTAAAAATTATCCGCTGGGCAGATTTCCGGGCAACACAAAATATGCGCTCTCGCTCATGCAGCAAGCAGCGGTAAATCTTTCCATAGGATATGATACCGAAACTATCAGGAGCGTAAACGGCCCTCCCGGCACGGGCAAGACTACCCTGCTGAAAGATATTTTCGCCGAGCTTATAGTAAAGCAAGCGTGCGACATCGCCGCGCTGAAAAAGCACACCATAGAGGGAACGGAAAAAACTGTATATTACAACAGCGCTTCCATCGGCGTGATACCTGAAAACATCGCGGAAAACGGTGTAGTGGTCGCAAGTTCCAACAACGGCGCTGTGCAGAACATCGTGAACGAGCTTCCGCTCATAGAAGGTCAGATAGATGAAAAATTTGCGGACGAGCTGAAAAATGCCGACTATTTCAGCAAGCTAGCCAACTCGAAAGTGACTACTAAATGGGAAAAGGACGAGAACGGCAAAAAATACTTGCAGTATAATATAGAGCATAACGAGGGCGAAGATAAGTTCTGGGGTCTTTTTTCGCTCGAGGGCGGAAAGTCCGCCAATATGGCGAGCATTTTAGCAAATATAAACTGCATTTTTAAATATCTGAATGAAGAATACGAACCCGACAGCGACGTATATACAGAATTTCTTGAGCAGTACGATGAAGTCAAGGGTATTCGCGACAAAATGCAGAAGCTTTCAAAGACCATTGCATCATACCGCGAAAACTGCGCGAAGCTTGACGAGCTAAAACGGGAATTCGACGCCGAGCTGAAAAACAGGAACATTTTGCTCAACGGAAAGATCTTTGAGATCGAGAACGCGCTGAAAGCAAATGCCGAAGAGCTGGCGCAGAGCGAGCGGCTTATCGAAGAGATCGCCGTTCAGCAGAGAAAGAACCAAGCGGATATGGAAAGCGCATATCAGTACAGCAATATGCTGCTGAAACAAAAGCCGGGATTTTTTGCCCCAAAAAGCAGAAAACTGGAACACGAGCAGCTAACGGCCGAAGCTTCCGCGCAGCTGAAAGCGCTGAGAGAAAAAGAGCTTCTCCGCAGCCAAAAGGAAAACGATCTGCGCGGTAGGATAAAAAAGCTGGCAAACACTGGCGCGCAGTATTCCAAACAGACAGAAGCCCTGCGGCAAGACCTCGCTTCATGGAAAACCTCTGCCGAGGAGAGAATTGCCGGGTTGGAAGAAAAAGTCCGCAAACTTAGCAGCGGTTTTGATATTGACAAGGTAAGCCCGCTGAACATGACGCAGGATTACGATAAACTGCATCTATCAAACCCGTGGTTCGGCGAAGAATACAGAGTCGCGCAGTCAAGGCTTTTTATAAAAGCGCTAATGGTGCGCAAGCAGTTTTTGTACGACAACAGAAAGAATGTCAGGGCGGCGGCTTTGATATGGAGTATGCAGGGCAATTACCTCGAAAAGAAACACATCATCGCCGCCGCTTGGAGCTGGATAAACATGACTATACCCGTTATCAGCTCAACATTTGCGAGCTTTTCGCGTATGTGCAAAAACCTGGAGCCAAACACCCTCGGTCATCTTTTTATCGACGAAGCGGGGCAGGCTGTTCCGCAGGCGGGCGTTGGCGCGATATTCAGAAGCCGCCACGTTATGGCAGTAGGCGACCCCTCGCAGATAAAGCCCGTACTCACGCTGGATCCAGGCGTGCTGAGTATGCTGAACGGACATTTCGGGGTAACGGAAAAATACCTCTCTGCCTCTGCCTCGGTGCAGACCTTGACCGACGCGGCGAGCAGATTCGGCTTTTACAGAGAGCAGGACAGGTCGGAAGATTCATGGATAGGCATACCTCTTTGGGTGCACAGAAGGTGCCTTTACCCCATGTTCACTATCTCAAACAAAATTTCCTACAACGGATTCATGGTGCAGGGCAAAGAGGGCTACGGCAAGACCGGCTGGTTCAACGTAAAGGGCAAGGCTGCTGACAAGTATGTGGAAGCGCAGGGCGAGTTCCTTTTGCAAAAGATAAAGAAGATGATGGAGGCTGACCCCGCCATAGGCGATAAGAGCGCCAAGGACGTGATATACGTCATATCGCCTTTCGCAAATGTAGCCTACCAGCTGGCTCAGAAACTGAAAGAGATAGGCTTCACGCGGTTTGACGACAGCGGGAAGCCTACTAACGTTGGAACTATACACACATTCCAAGGAAAAGAAGCGCCGATAGTTTTTATGGTCCTCGGCGCGGATAAGCAGAGCGCGGGCGCAGCAAGGTGGGCGGTAAGCGAGCCTAATATGATGAACGTAGCGGCTACCCGCGCGAAAGAAGAATTTTATCTGATAGGCGACAAGCAGCTGTACCTCGAAAACGGCGGCGAAGTAGTATCAAAGACTTACGAAGTCATCACCAAATACGGCAGACAGCACCCCGAGCTTTCAGATAACGCCGTTAAGACCGTTGTGACCGTAAAAGCCCCCGCGGACGACTCAGACAAGCGCATAAGAGGAAAGATCGACCGCGTGGGACAGGGCAAGACCAGCAAGTATGCGTATATCATAGGCGATGACAACAAGCGCTACACCATAAACGAAAACATCTACCTAAACACCGCCGAGGCTGACGAGATAATCAAGCGGGGAAACTACGTTTCGTTTATCCCCGAAAAGCGCACTGAAAAAACCACATTGGCTACGCAGATAAAGCAAGCGTAAACGCTTTTTGCCGTCGCAATTCTTAATAACAAACAGAAAACCTGCCGCGAGCCGCCTTTTGCAGCACCACGTCGTGGCTGCCGGTAACTATATCGTGCCGCATTTCAGCGGCGGGATATGTTTTTTCGGTGTAGTCTGACATTCAGTGCGCCTCCTTTCATCGCCTTAAAGCCGCACTTATTTGGTCTTTACTTTCTGAGTAGCCGACCACGCGCCGTAATATTTGCTGTTGCCTACCTTTTTATAAGAGCATACCTTTACATAATACTTCTTTTTAGCTTTCAGACCCTTTATCGTCTTTTTGACCGATGTATTTTTAGTGACGTAAACGCTCTTGCCGTCAGAAAAGTCTGACTTCGTGCCGTACATCACCTGATAGCCCGTAACGCCGCTGTCCTTTCCTTGATTCTCGCAAGTTGCTTCGGTGACCGATTCCCATTCATACTTGTGTACCGGTCCATAAGTAACAAGATATTCATCTCCGCATTCACTGCAAACTCGCTTTTTAAGTCCTACTCTTTTGCAGCGAGCCAAGCTGTTTTTTTAAAAGCCTCAGATCCCACCCATTTCAGATCATCCAGACCGCTTATTTCAGAAAAATTATTGCAAAAACGAAAAGCACCAGTTCCTATATTTTCTAAGCTGTTGCTCAGAAAGTCCACTTTTTCCAGTGACGAACATCTCTTTTGTATATAATCCCCCATCATATGTCGTAAAATTAGGATTTTCCGGATCCACCGTGATAGTTGTAAGCGTATTACAGCTATTAGAAATTACATCAATGCCGATACTGCTTAGTCCCTTGCCAATATGGATACTTTTTAAATTATTTCCAACAAGCGCATATCCTTCTAAAGTAGTTAGCGAATCAGGAAGAAAAACTTCTTCTACATCACTATTACTATCAAGAAAGACATCAGTTAATTTAACTATTGGTTTTCCGTTGTGCTCCTCAGGTATCTTAACTACCGTATCATCGCCCGCATAACCTGTTAAGACAATACCGTCATCATCAATGTAATAATGAAATGTTTCAAAAAAATCCGCATCCAGATATTCCGAATTGCTTGATGAATCCGCCACTGAGCTTGATTCCAAACTCTCACTAGATGACGGATTTGAAACAGCAGATGATGATTGTGAACCTCTTCTACTCGAATTATTGCTGCTTGACCTGCTCGATGAATTTGAGTCATTACTTGACGTATAGGGAATATCATAATAATTGCTACTATTCGGCGTATTTACATAAGTATCGTAATTGCTCTGCGTACTCGTATCCGCGCTGACCGCCCGCGAATCGCTCGCGCTGTTCTGAGATATGCTCGATATGCTCAGCGAAGACGCAAGCAGGCTATCGCTGAGGGAGTTTACCGAGCTTTGCTCTTCTGTATATATGCTCACGGTGCTTTCGGCGGAGTCGATACCCGAATCTATTCGCATATCTCCTTTGTGGGCGTTGGCGAAGAAAGCCATCGCCGCCGCGCAAATATTCTCCATTTCCCTTTAATGCAGCATTGCAATTTTACCTGCTATATTTACCTGCTATAAATAAGACGTTTCAGCAGCAGGTTTGGTCGCAACTTTTTTAAAGAATTTTTTGTGAAGTTTTTGCTAACAAATATATTTGCCTGCCTGCGCTCTTTAGACTATCTAATATTAAATAATGTACCCGCATTATCCCCGCATTTTCATGCGGCGCTCTTGACAATGCCTGCAAATTGATGTATAATTGAATTACGAACATCTTTGAAAGGATAGTCGATAAATGACTTACAAAAATATAAAAATATGTGCTTGTCTGGCAGCCGCTATGTGCTCATGCTTCGCGGCGGGCTGCGCGGGCAGCGATAAAAAAGATACCTCCAGCGCGCTGACCACCACCGCGCCCGTTATCGAAAGCAAGGCGGATACCGCCGATACTGATAACAGCGTCGTGCAGGCTGAAAGCGCGGCTGACGAAAGCTCGCAGGCTGAGCCGAAAAAGGAATTTACCCCCGGCGAGGGCTTGGAAAAGGCCGCTGCGCTTTTCAGCGGAGCTTACACCTACAAGACGGAAGTGACCTACTCCGACGAAGCCGCCGGCAACGTTTCTGAGGTGACTCAGGCGAGCGACGGCAAGAATTTTTACCAGAACAACAAGTCGGTGACGGAAAGCGGCTTTGCCGAGGACTTCACCTACCTGCGCTCGGGCGATAAGAGCTACTATATAGATAACAACACCAGCGCTTTTACGTCAAAGACAAGTGCTGAGGAGCTTAATATCTATCAGGCGATCATCGACCAGCAGCTCGACGTTACCTCTACCCATATCCCCGAAGACACCGAGGGCTGCAAGGTGGAGGAATACACCTACACGGGCGACACATACATCACCGTTTATGACCTGTATTTCAGCAAGAAAACGGGCGATATAAAGAAATACACCGCCACCTACATCACCGAGGGCGATGATGACATAATACAGACGGTAAAGGTGAAGGAGATAACCGATTCGGCAGACGAAAAGCTTTTTGACACCGACTTTACCGAGGACATGACCGACTTCGACAACATCTCGGAGGACACAAGGCTCGGCTTCTGCCAGGGTGTATGCGCCACCTACAATATCAGCACCGACGATATGTACAAGATGGACATAACCACCGATGACCTGAAGAGAATAAGCTTCGATAAATTCTTCGAGCTGGTGTGCACATACGCAAAGCCGAAGAAATAACGAACGACCGCAACGAAAAGAGCGCATAAAATGAATATAAAAAATATACTCCAGCTGCTGAAGCCGAAAGCTATGACCTCATACATCTACGAGGACTGCACCGTGCGGCAGGCGATAGAGAAGATGAAGCACCACGGCTACACCGCAGTGCCCGTAATAAACAAAGACGGCTCTTATGTAAAGACCATCGCCGAGGGCGACTTTTTGTGGTTTATGCTGGATAAACACATAACCGACATAACCGAGCTGGAGGATTACTCGCTGAAAGACATTCCCCGCAGAGTAAAGTGCGAGCCGGTATACGTCTACTCGACTATAGAAGACCTGCTGGAAATATCTATGAACCAAAACTTCGTGCCCGTTATCGACGACCGCGATATTTTTATCGGGATAGTCACCCGACGCGACATAATACAGGAATGCTGCAAGGCGCTGAAAGCGCACGGAGATGTTTTCTTGCCCGAGTATGAACGCAACGAGCTGGGCGAACAGCTTGAAGAGGACGAGATGTACGACTGATACAGCTGCCGTACTGATATAAGGAGAGATCTATGATGAAAAAGCTAAAGATGAAAAGAATGACGAAGATAGCGGGAAATTACGCGGGCAACGCCGCGCTCTGCGCTATACTTATAATGATAATGCTGCTCGCGATAGGCACGGCGGCGCTTGTCGTAACCGGCAGAACGAGCATAAATGAAAATCAGAATATGCCCGCAAACGGCGTGGTATCCTTCGCCGATGAATCCTCTGTCGTAGACCAGCAGGAGCCTGTACAGGAAGAGCCTAAGGCGCTTATGGAGTACCCTGAGAAGGACTACGAGTTCCAGAAGATCTCTTTTGACGGACTTACCGCTAAGTACGGCGTGCTGCTCGACTGCGAGAACAACAAGATATACGCGGGAAAGAATTACAAGAAAAAAGCTTACCCCGCTTCACTCACCAAGCTTATGACCGTTATCGTAGCACTTGAAAACTGCGATGATATTTCCGATACATACAAATTCACAAAGAGCGATATAAAGTCCCTCTCCGACGCGAACGCTTCCGTAGCGGGATTTTCCGCGGGCGAAAAGGTAACGGTAGAAGACCTGCTCTACGGCGCTATGCTGCCCAGCGGCGCTGACGCTACTCTGGGTCTGGCGAACTACGTTGCAGGCTCGGAAAAAGAATTTGTAAAGCTGATGAACGCTAAGGTGAAAGAGCTTGGCCTTACCGGCACGCACTTTTCCAACGCCAGCGGTCTGCACGACGACGACCACTACTCTACCGTGCTGGATATGGCTATGATAGTAGAGTACGCGCTGAACAACGATAAGATAAGCGACGAATTTATCAAGATAATCTCGGCTAAAGACTACACCACCTACAAGAGCAACAAGCACGAGGCGGGCATACCCCTCAGCAGCATATTCATGAGCAGATACGACGGCTTCTACATCGACCGCGACGAGGACGGCAAAGAGGACGCCGACATCATAGGCGGCAAGACGGGCTTTACCGACGAATCGGGCTACTCGCTCGCTTCCGTTTACAAGATAGAGGACACCTACTACGTTTGCGTTACCATGAAGTCCACCACCGCGGAAACGGCTACCAGCGACAACCTCACGATAGCCGAGCGCTACCTGCCCGTTTACGACCTGCTGGGCGACGACAGCTCCAGCTCTTCCGAAAGCTCGGCAGAATCGAGCAGCACGGTAGACGTGACCCCCGCGCCGATAGACCAGACTGAGAGCGACCAGAATACCTCGACCGTACCCGACAGCTCCGCCGCCGACTCTATCCCGAACGACGAAGTGCCTATGTGAACCGCGGCAGATACAGCCACATAAATTCATATGAACAAGTATTCAGAGGAACAGCCACGAAAAAGGCTGTTCCTCTTATTTTTTTGGTGAGTTAGCATAAAGCAACTCCAAAAATGAGCGCGGATTTGTTAATTATCATGTGAAAAAAGTGAAAAAATTGATAAAGGGTATTTACAAAACGGAAAAGAAGTGTTATAATATTATTCAGTAGGGAGGGCTGCGCTATGGCCTTTCCACGCCCGCTTGAACCGACCATAAAATGGCACAGTGAAGGCGGTGCGAAAATTTCTATGGCATTGACAAAGTGCCGGGAAATTCAGAAAAGGGACGGCAGATATCATCGCTTTCCCGGAATCTAGAAAGGAATGATTCTTAAATGGCAAGAAAAATGAAAACCATGGACGGAAACAACGCTGCTGCATGGGCGTCATACCCCTTTACAGAAGTCGCTGCTATCTATCCGATCACACCTTCTTCCGTTATGGCAGAGGTTACTGACCAGTGGGCAGCCAAGGGTCAGACAAACATCTTCGGAACTCCCGTAAAGGTAGCCGAGATGCAGTCCGAGGCGGGCGCTTCGGGTACTGTTCACGGTTCACTTGCAGCCGGCGCTCTGACTACTACCTACACTGCTTCGCAGGGTCTGCTGCTCATGATCCCGAATATGTACAAGATCGCAGGCGAGCTGCTTCCCTGCGTTATCCACGTTTCCGCAAGATGCGTAGCTTCTCACGCTCTTAACATCTTCGGCGACCACTCCGACATCTACGCATGTCGTCAGACCGGCTTCGCAATGCTGTGCTCATGCAGCCCGCAGGAAGTTATGGACCTCGGCACAGTAGCTCACCTCTCTACCATCAAGGGCAGAGTACCTTTCATCCACTTCTTCGACGGCTTCAGAACCTCTCACGAGATCCAGAAGATCGAGACTTGGGATAAGGAAGACGTAGCTGAAATGGTAGACTACGAGGCTATCGAAGAGTTCAGAAAGAGAGCTATCAACCCTGAGCACCCCGTACTTCGCGGTACTGCCCAGAACCCTGATATTTTCTTCCAGGCTCGCGAGGCTTGCAACACCTACTACAACGCTATCCCCGAAATAGTAGAAGAGTATATGGACAAGGTAAATGCCAAGATCGGCACTGACTACAAGCTCTTCAACTACTACGGAGCACCCGACGCTACTCACGTTATCGTAGCTATGGGCTCTGTTTGCGATACTATTGAAGAAACCATCGACTACCTCAACGAGAAAGAGGGCACTAAGCTTGGTCTTGTTAAGGTACGTCTTTACAGACCTTTCTGCGCTGATAAGCTCGTTGAGGCTCTGCCTGACACCATAGAGCAGATCTCGGTACTCGACAGAACTAAGGAACCCGGCTCGCTCGGCGAACCTCTGTGGCTCGACGTTGTTGCTGCGCTCAAGGGCACTAAGTTCCACGACGTTCCCGTTACCTCCGGCAGATACGGTCTTGGTTCTAAGGATACTACTCCTGCACAGATCAAGGCAGTTTACTGGAACGCATCCTGGAAGGATACATACAAGCCCAGATTCACCATCGGTATCGAAGACGATGTTACCAACCTCTCGCTCGATTCCTCCGTTAAGCTCGACACCGCTCCTGCCGGCACTACTGCCTGCAAGTTCTGGGGTCTGGGTGCAGATGGTACCGTTGGCGCTAACAAGAACTCCATCAAGATCATCGGTGACCACACCGACCTGTATGCACAGGCATATTTCGCTTACGACTCTAAGAAGTCGGGCGGCGTAACTGTATCTCACCTGCGTTTCGGTAAGACTCCTATCAAGTCTACCTACCTCATCAACCAGGCTGACTTCGTAGCTTGCCACAACGAATCCTATATCAACAAGTATGATATGGTTTCCGACATCAAGCCGGGCGGAACTTTCCTGCTCAACTGCCAGTGGACTGAGGAAGAGCTGGATAAGCACCTCCCCGGACAGGTAAAGAGATACATCGCTCAGAACAACATCAAGTTCTACATCATCAACGGCGTTAAGATCGGTAAAGAGATCGGTCTGGGCAACAGAATAAACACCGTTCTCCAGTCTGCATTCTTTAAGCTTGCAAACATCATCCCGATAGACGACGCTATCAAGTACATGAAGGACGCTGCTACCGCTTCTTACTCTAAGAAGGGCGAGGCCATCGTAAAGATGAACCACGACGCTATCGACGCCGGCTGCCATCAGGTAGTAGAAGTTAAGGTTCCTGAAAAGTGGAAGGACTGCGAAGATACTCCTATGGGTATGCCAGCAGTTACCTGCGACGACAAGGTTCTCGAGGACTTCGTAAACAAGATCCAGATCCCCTGCAACGCTCAGGTAGGCGACAAGCTCCCCGTTTCTACTTTCGTACACATGGCAGACGGTACCTTCCCGCAGGGCTCGGCTGCATTTGAGAAGAGAGGAATCGCGGTAGACGTTCCCGCTTGGAACGGCGCAAACTGCATCCAGTGTAACTTCTGCTCTTATGTATGTCCGCACGCTGTTATCCGTCCCGTTATCATGAGCGAGGACGAGCTGAAGAAGGCTCCCGAACTTGCTAAGAAGAAGGCAGTTGCCTGCACCGGTATGCCCGGCTACTACTTCGTAATGACCATGTCTGCGCTCGACTGCACAGGCTGTGGCTCTTGCGTAAACGTATGCCCCGGCAAGAAGGGTGAAAAGGCACTCTCTATGCGTCCTCTCGACGAGCAGCTAGCTGAGCAGGAAGTATTCAACTACGCACTTACCCTCAAGGACAAGCCTGAGGTTCACGAGAAATTTAAGGAGACCACCGTTAAGGGCTCGCAGTTCAAGCAGCCCCTGCTCGAGTTCTCCGGCGCTTGCGCAGGCTGCGGTGAAACACCTTACGCTAAGCTGATAACCCAGCTCTTCGGCGACAGAATGTACATCGCTAACGCTACCGGCTGCTCCTCCATCTGGGGCGGTTCTGCACCTTCCACTCCTTACACCAAGAATAAGGACGGCAAGGGTCCCGCTTGGGCAAACTCCCTCTTCGAGGACAACGCTGAGTACGGCTACGGTATGTTCCTCGCACAGAATACCATCAGAAAGAGAACCATCGCTAAGGTACTCGAGCTTTCTAAGACCACTAAGGCTAAGGATCTCAAAGCTGCTTGCGAAGAGTATCTCTCTACCATCGACTGCGGCAAGTCCAACTCGCCCGCTACCGACGCTCTTATCGCTGCTCTGAAGAAGTCTAAGACTAAGGCATCTGAGGAGATACTGAAGGACGCTGACTATCTGAGAAAGAAGTCGATGTGGATCTTCGGCGGCGACGGCTGGGCTTACGATATAGGCTTCTCCGGTCTGGACCATGTACTGGCTCAGGGCGAGGACGTAAACATCTTCGTATTCGATACCGAGGTTTACTCCAACACCGGCGGACAGTCCTCTAAGTCTACTCCTACCGGCGCTATCGCACAGTTCGCTGCTGCCGGTAAGGAAGTTAAGAAGAAGGATCTGGCAGGCATCGCTATGACCTACGGCTATGTATACGTTGCTC
>ERZ779888.3434-NODE-3434-length-11659-cov-4.074457_pt1 | contig 11659 bp, 8 predicted proteins | sample MGYA00511245_ERZ779888 | MGnify/ENA primary metagenome ERZ779888 (study PRJEB29588, sample SAMEA2155255) | human gut metagenome | biome: human gut; feature: human-associated habitat; material: faeces | place: Denmark | collected 2008/2010 ... | reverse complement strand
GGAACCGGCGGCAAAGCCGCTGACGGCGATGCAGATATTCCAGATCATCTGGGCGGGCGGCAGTGCGCTGCTTGGGCTTTGGTTATTGAGTACATGGCTGGTTTTTACGATTCGCCTGCACAAGAGTCGGCGTTTCCTCGGCAGGCAGGGCGGAACGCGTATTTATGTGTCCAGCGCGGTCAAATCGCCGTGTCTGGCCGGGCTGGCTCCGGCGGTGTATCTGACGGAGGATGTGCTGCAAACGGATTCGACGGAATTGATTTTACGCCATGAACTGACGCATCTGCGGCATCTGGATTTCCTGTGGTCACTCTGCCGGACGGCGGCGGTGATCCTGTATTGGTGGAACCCGTTTATCTGGCTGGCCGCGATTTGTTCCAAGCGCGACGCGGAGCTGGCGTGCGACGAGGCTGTCGCCGCCGGGCTTTCGGACGCGCAGCGCCTTGTCTATGCACGGGCGATTCTGGCGCAGGCCCCGCGTAAGGCCGCGGCCCTGAGCCTTGCCGGGCCTCCGGTCAAAGAGCGCATTCTGTTCCTAACGAAAAAGCAGCGCACAAGCGTTCTGTGTGTCATTCTGGCGCTGCTGCTCATCGTGTCTGCCGCTGGGTGCTCGATTACGGAGCTGACGCGGCAGAAATCGGGAGAGATCACGCTGCCAGAGGAAACAGAACCCGTGCAGCAGGAGCCGCTGAAAACCGCGATGCCGCTGACGCAGGCACAGATCGACGCGGTCAACGCGATCTTTGCCGACTATGAGCTGTCGACCGATGATACGCTCGGTCATTTCGCGGTCAACGGCTTCTTCACCTCGACCTATGACGATGTACGTGATCTGAATCTGAACAATTTCCTTGCTTACTTCGGAGAATGCGGCGAGGAGGATATTTCGGAGGAGGAATTTGCCCAGCTGAACGCCAAATGGGAATTCCGCGTCGACAGCGTGGAGGATTTCCCGCTGCCTATCCACCGGTATCCTGCGTCTGCGGTCGAAGGCGTCCTGAAGCGCTTCGCGGGCATCGGCCTTGCCGACCTGACGGATATGCAGACGCCGTTTTCCGGCTACACCTATCTCGAAGACACGGACGCATTTTATACCACCACCAGCGACTACAGCCCCGGCTATTTCCGCTGCACCAGCGGCGAGATCGAGCCTGACGGAGATACTGCGCTGCTGTACGGCAGCACGGCGGGATCTCTTTCCGGCAAGGCTGTTCTGAAGCTGGTGAAGGACGGCGAAAACTGGTACATTCATTCCTTTACGCTTGCTTCGCCGGAGCAATCGACCGTGCAGGAGGAACAGGTTCCGACGACTGAGCCGCAGAGTACGCTCCCCATCCCGGCCTCTTCCATGTTCGGCCTGACCGGGCGGGAGGCGGTGCTCTTTGACGCGGCGGTCGCGCAGCGGTACCCGCGCGACGACAATGATATCGTGCTGCCGAGCCTGCGCGAATACGGTTCATTTGAGGAAAACGGGAAAACCGTCGTCATATGCGACCTGCATTACGATTTTTACTATGACTACACCGGCCCCGACTGGGAATGGAACGGGGGCGCGATGAACACATATCTGAGAGCAGAGTTGGAAACACAGGACGGTGCAGAGGTCTGCACGGGTTTTGAAATCTTCCCGGGCGGCAGTCCAAGCGACTGGATTTCCGGAGTACCCGAGCGGAAGTCTGAGCGACTGGATCCGCGATTTCTGCGGCCCGCTTGCCATGCAGAACGCGGACGGAGCGTGGGTCTTGCCGGAGGCAGCGGGAGACTGGTTCCCGGCAGTCGAGAATCCGTTCCAGCAGTATCTGGAGGTGATCGCCTCCACTGCCCCATCAAGTGACGCGCCTGCGGCGGATTCTCTTTCTGAGGATATGATTTGGGAATATGTTCACGAAAAGCTGGACTATGCACACTGGGCGCAGGACATAACGGCGGAATATGAGGATATCGTTCGGAAATTCCAGATCGAGGACAGCAAAATGAGCGACCTGCCGGGCGATGTTTCCCAGTGGCCGCGCTATTATTCCGCGTTCATCGACTATTTCAGCGCCGCGAACGCCGATCTGCGGTATCTGGACGCGGATACCATCTGGACGAAGGACTTGTCGGAAGACCGGCAATCATTGATCGTCACGCTGACGCGGGCGGACGTTGTGCTGACGCTCTCCTATTCGCTCCAGACCTCGCAGATCACGGAGGTCAGCACGCGCCGGAACGCAGTCATGCAGAGCGTGACCGGGGATTCCATCACGGCTGAGCATATTACGCTGCTGAATGCCTCTCTCGAAGAGGATCTGCAAACGCTCAAGGCGCTGAATATTCCGCCGCAGAATTATTGGTATGGATATTACCGGGTCGATTCCGGCGAACTTTACACCTACAAGGTAGACCCGAACACATCCGTCACGATCTACGATATCGAGCAGGAATATGGCGCGGGCGAGGACCGGCTGTATACGTTCAAAACATGGCGGGACTTTGTCGCCGCCGCGCAGGAAAACGAAGGGCTGCTCGTCCAGCCGTATACGCTTACTTTGAAAAACGGCGTCGTGGTAAAAATCGAGGAAAAATTCTATAATTAAGGCCGCATCCAGCGGGATACCGGGGGCAAGCCGACACTGGACTTATAAAAAGCAGCCTGCAAGCGGTTTTGGGCTTGCAGACTGCTTTTGCATAATCGGCGGTCAAGCGGCTTCTTTCTGTGCAGTTTTGCGGATCAGCCCTTCGTGCATGACAATCATGAGTACCAGAATGGCACTCAGATAGACAGGAAGCAGAGAGACTGTAATATGCCCGGCGATCAGACCGAACAGCGGCGGCATCAGGCTGCTTCCGACATACGCGCAGGCCATTAGAACCTGCCCCATACGAACCATCTGCGTATCGCTGAGTTTCATTGCAAGGAAGCCGTTCAGCGCGCGTCCGATGGTAATGCCAATAAAAAACATGCCGGCAAAACGGAGGGATAAAGATGGGATTGCAGGTATGCGCTCTGAACCGGAGCAATATGCAGAAGGAATTACAGCCTCATGGAACCATCGAATTTCCATGCGCAGCTTATGCTTCCCGTCATACAGATGCACCCGGCGATGCGATTCCATGGCATTGGCATGAGGAGTTTGAGGTAATTTACATTGCCGATGGTACGCTGAAGCTGCAAACGCCCAGCATGGAGCATTTTTTAAACAAGGGAGATCTGGTTACGATCAATGGAAATGTTCTTCACTCTATCGTCGGTCATCCCATGGGAGAACTGCAATCCATCGTGTTTTCCCCATTTCTGATCACCGGAGGCGCCAACACGGCATTTTATAAAAAATACATTGGCCGACTGACCGCTTGTTCGGATTTTACCGTTTGGAAAACAGATGCCGACACAGACAGCAAGTGGTTTCTGGATACTTTTTCCGCATTAAAAAACGATACTTTTGCGTATGAATTTACCGTCCGCGAAAACCTTTCCCATCTCCTTCTGCACTGCTATGCGCAAATGCGCCCGCATCTGTCCACACAAACGGCCGAAAAACATGCAGACACAATACGCATTGAAAAGATGCTGCAATACATACAGGACTTCTACGCCGAACCGATTCCGCTCACAAAAATTGCAAACGCCGCCGGGCTAAGCGAACGGGAATGCCTGCGCTGCTTTCATCGGATGATTGGCGATACACCGATACAATATCTTCTGAAATACCGGCTCATGCAGAGCGCAGCAATGCTTCATGCCGCGCCTACCGCCTGCATTGCAGAGATCTCTGCCGCCTGCGGCTTTGACAATTCAAGTTACTTTTCCAAACAGTTCCGACGATTTTACCAATGTACCCCACGAGAATACCGAAACGCCGCGTGTGAATCCGGTATGCAAGCAAAGACAGAAGGTTCTTGACAGACGAAAAGCCCGGCAGGTTTTCCTGCCGGGCTTTGCTGTTTGGGCTTACTTTGCGATTTTGGTCAGGTAGGTGTAGATTGCCATGGCAACTTCGGCACGCGTTGCGTTCTGCACTGCGTTTCTGGCCTGTACGGAGGTCAGGATGCCCTCTGCAACAGCCCATTCGACGTTCTTCCTTGCCCAGCCGGAAACGACTGCGTCTGTGCTCAGCTGGCCGTCGGCCTCGATGATTTTGGCGTCGTTATACTGTGCGAAGCGGCTGAGGAATGCAGCCAGCTGCTCACGGGTCACGGACTTGTCCGGCTTGAACGTGCCATCGGTGAAGCCCTTGACAATGTTATTCGCCGCTGCCCATTCGACAGCCTCGGTGTAGTAGCAACCTGCCGCTACATCCTTGAAGCTGCCGCTCGTGTGAACTGCAGGTTCCCCTTGTGCTCTATACAGGATCGTTACGACCATTGCGCGGGTCAATTCGCCGTTCGGACTGAACTTCGTGCTTGAGGTGCCGTTCATGATACCCTTGCTGTACAGATAATCAACCGCGTCGTAGCAGCCATCATTTTTGCTCACGTCCGTGAACGGGAAATTCTTGTCGGTCTTTCCGGGGTTCGCCGGAATGATCGGGCGCGTGTTCCCGCCTTCATCCAGAATCTTGCCGCAGTTCTCGCAGACGGTTCTTCTGGTACGCGGGTCCCAGCGGTAGCTGTGGCCGGTTGCAGGCAGGACTCTGCTGAACCGCACATCGCCGCAACGGGAGCAGACCTCTTCTTCCTTACCGTCCTTCTCGCAGGTCGGCTCGGTGCGTTTTGTCTCGTAGTTGTGCCCCAACGCATTGAGTTCTTCGGTCTTTGTCGCGCTGCACTTCGTGCAGGTATAGGTCTTGACACCCTTTGCGGTGCAGGTCGGCTCGGTGGTAACAACGCCGTTGTCCCAGACGTGTTCGCCGGTGGCCTTGATGCCTTCTGTCTTGGTATCGGTGTAGTTCTTCTCGCCAAAGGTGACAGAAGCAGTATAGGTGCGCAGGCCATCCTCGGTGCAGGTGGGCTCTTTGGTGACTGCGCTGGTGACGGCTGCGGCGACAGTCTCCTCGTGAGAAGCGTCGTTTGCGCAAGTGAAGGTTGCCGACGCGCTTTCATAGCCGATCCACGTCCATGCCGGTTCGCCATACTGGTGGCCGGTTGCGGGCAGGTTTTCGGTCTTTGTGCCTCCGCACGTCGAGCAGCTGTAGAAAGCGGAGCCGTCAGCCGTGCAGGTGGGTTCCTGACGCTTTGCGGTGTTCTCTGTCCAATCATGGTCGCCGGACTCGGTCGGGCAGTTTACATAATAGAAATCGATCCGGTCGTTTGCCTGAAGGAGATACTTGTCCAGCGTGGCGTAGGTCGTTGCATCCAGCATAGGCATCTTGCCGTTGACGGTGTACATCCAGCCAGACCATTCGCCGTGCGCCGGATCACCTGCGTACAGGCGGCAGCCTGCGGGGTCGGTCACACCGGTCACATAATTGCCGGAGCCTGTGTAAGTGTAGCTGTTGGAGGTCAGCACGGATTCCAGTGCGTCCCATGCCGTCTGATAGGCATTGCTCTTGCAGGTATAGGTTGCAGCTGTCAGATCGGCGAAGGCCGGTGCAAAGGTGCTGCCGGTCACGTTCACAGTGATAGTGATATCCTCAACAGACGGGTCCTCGATACCGGTAGTTCCGATCACGGTGACGACCGTACTCACCGGCTGCTTGTAGAACTGCTTGAACTGCGCATAGGCAGGATCAGAACTGAACTTCTCGTAATACTTGCCATATTCGACATAAGTCAGAACGCTGTCAATCTTGACATGCGTGTTGTACTGCGGCTTCGTGACGGACAGCTTCTCGTGCGCGACCACACTGGGAACGCTGGAACGGAAGCAGCGGTACTGCTCGGAGTTGTACCAGCCGTCGATATCGTCCGCCTTCACGCCAAGCCACTGGGATTCGGCCGAGGTGCGGAGGAACTTATAGCCGTCGCCGTCCGGAACGATCTCCATGAACGGCCACAGATCGCCGGTGACGCTGTCACGCGCGGTATTGGCCTTGCGGATGCCCTCCCAGTAGACGTCCTCGGTGCAGACCTTCTTCATAAAGGCCGCAGCTGCATCGATCTCGGTCTGGGACATAGCCGGGACGGTGATCTGGATCTCCTTGCTTGCGAGGACCTGCATATTGGCATAGTCCTTGCCGGAGCCGCTGGGACGGGACAGGATCTTGACGGTCAGCGTGACCTTTGCGTCCTCCTGACCGGGCAGGGGCCGGTAGACCCATGCGCGGGCAGCGTTGGCTTCCAGGGATTCCACGACGGATTCATCGCTGCTGGTAATCAGAATGGGGGTGTATTTTCCGTCAAAGTCCGCGCCGTAATTGTCGGCAAAGACCTTGCGCATATCCGAGGTGGTGGGGAAATGGATGTCGGTGGTGACGTTGTTCACGTCGATCTTCTCGCCGGTCGCGGGGACATAGAGTGCGCCGTAGGGGTCCTGCGTGCCGCCGGCCAGCCAGAGCTCCAGACCTTCCTGATAATCAATGGCCTTCTGGGTGCCCTTGACCGTTACGGTGTAGGTGAAGTAGACCGTCAGGTCGTCGCGGTCGCCGTAGGTCAGCTTCGCGGTGAGGGTCACGCTCGTGTCCGTCTTCGGACGGCTGACCTTCACGGTGTAGGGTGCGAAGTACTTGGAATTGTTATTGCTGATGCCGATCACAGAGGCGTTCGAGGACTGCCATGTGACCTCGGCCCACAGATGCAGATCATCGGACGAATTGTAGTCCACGCTGCTCTCGTCCACGCCTTCCTTGACCATGTAGTGCGGGACGGAGGTGAGGGTCGTGTCGTCGTTCAGCTCCTGCGGGATGCTGATGCGATTGCCCTGTGTGCGCAGCGCTTCGAGCGCCTTGCCCTCGTCCAGACCGAGGGCGACGGTCACGTCTTCCGCCTCGTCGTTGTACGCACCGCAGGCGAGGGTCAGCGTAGGCCGGCAGTACAGAGTGGTCGAGGAAGTCGTGCCGTTGTCGTTCCACTTATAATGCAGCGTGCCGTCCGCATCGATGCCGGCATGCGCGTCCGTGAACATATCCTTCGTGGAGACAGCGGCCTTCATCGCAACGGTAACGCCCTCGATGCTGCCAGCGGTCAGGCGGGCCTGCGCCATATCCAGAAGATTTTTATCCGTTCCGTATTTGGGCTGATAATTCTTCTCCAGAAGCGTCTTTGCAGCGTCCAGCTTTTCGCGGGCGGCCTTTTCCTCGTCGGACATATTTTTGCTCCAGCAGGCGTAGAGGTCGAAGAATTCTCCGTCCTCGCTGCCCTCATCGCCCCAGTCCCAGTCGCCGTCATCCCATTCGCGAAGCAGCTCCGCGCCGTCGGCGTATACCGCCTTGCCGCTGGCACTGGTGGACCAGCCCGCGAACGTGTAGCCTTCGCGGCTCAGCGTGCAGGCAGACAGGTGAATGGTCTCGTCAAACGGGGCGCGCTGGTCTTCCATGCTGCCTGTCACGTCAGCGCCGTTGGCGTTGTAGCGGATCACGTAGCTGAGGCTGTACCACTGCGCCTTGAGCGTCACGCCGCTGTCACGGTAGGCGCTGAGGTCATAGGAGGCCGTCACGCGGTCGCCCAGCGAGCCGTCCGCCAGCACGATGTACCAGTCGTAATACCTCTTTCCGCTGGGGAATTTGGCGCTGTTCAGCGCGGGAAGCACCGCATGGCCGTTTTCGTCAATGTCGGCGTCCAGAATGGCTTCCTGATAGCCATTGCCGTCAAAATGAACGGGCAGATTGGACTGCTCGGCCTCCCAGAGCGCGTAGAGCGTGGTGTCCGCCGTCAGCTCGACTGCCGCGCCGTCGTTATAGACCTTTTCGCCTGCGGGCAAAAGCGCCCAGCCCGCGAAGCGGAAGCCCGCTTTCGTAAAGGCGTTGGGCGTCAGCGTGCCCTTGCCCCCGGTCAGCGTCTGCGCGTCCATCGTGCCCTCGCCGCCGTTCGCGTCGAAGGTGACGGTGACATCGCTGGAAACAGGGTCGGTGCAGCGGATGTTCTTCAGCGTCATTGCGCAGGGCGTCATGAAATCTTCTTCCGAGTAGAAATCGATCTCGAAAATGTCGCCTGCTTTTACATCCACGTTGTACGGACTTGCGAGTTTATCGCTGCTGGTGCCCTTGGCGATTGCATTCCCGTTAAGACGCAACTCGGCGTAGCTGTAGGGAGAACGGTTACTGATGGAGAACAGATGCTTGAACCAGAAGTTGCAGTTTTTCTTGAACGTAAACGTCAGAATCGCGTGCGTGTCCTCATACAGCTTGCTGCCGTTCTTGTTGAAGACGGCCACACTGGTTCCGTTGTTGCCGGTGTTCCATGCCGCGGTCTTATTCGCTGTAGAAAGCGGCGTTGTGGTCACGGTGAAATAGTCGCCGAGGTTGTTGGGCCGGGGCGTTTCCGTCGTGTAATTCTGCGTAAAGATTGTTGCGTTGGGGTCAAACGTGTAGCTTGCTGCGAATACCTGTGCGGGCAGCAGGCTCAGGAGCATGACCAGCACAAGCAGGATGGGTAGAATTCTCTTCTTCATATGCAATGATTCCTTCCTTTATTTAATATCTATCTGAAAGCCCATTTAAGCAGCCGATAACTCCTTCCGATTGAATCAGCGGTTACTTGGACTGAGTGCACACAGAAAAAAACGCCCAAGCGAGTCTCCGCGTTCGGGAAACTCACTTGGGCGTCGGTTCTTCCGATGGCCCGGCCTCACAGCCTGCAAACCATATGTTACTTTTCCTCCAGCTTTTCGCTCCGGGTCGCTTCCATCTGAACGGGCACGCCGTTCCGCATGACGATACGCATCTCCCCGTATTTCAGCTGGCGCAGTTCCGCGATAATCCGCTTTTCTGCCTTTGTCAGCCGAAGTTCATTCTGCTGCTCCATATTGCGGCTCCTTTCACCGTCCGATACAAAACAAAAAGCCGTGCGCCCCGATTTGGCCGCACGGACAAAGGCGTATAAACGCCCATCCTGTTCGGCTGCGGTGACGGCGCAAGCACAGGACAGCACTCGGCGTATCTGACTGATCCCTCCATGCCGGAAGGCTTCACAGTGACCCACTCGTGGGGCTTTGCACCCCGTTCCGCCTGCGGGTCAAGACCCGCGCGCGCTGTCCTTGATTCAGTTTGTTTGATCTATTTGTACTATAACAAATACGCTGTCGGAAATCAAGTCTGCAAACGGGATTTTAACAAGAATGCGCACGCGCATTTTCCGGCAGTATATTGCTCTTCCAATGCTCGACCAGCATTTTTTCCAGTTCCTTGGCGGCGACGCTGAGCGGCTGATCTTTGCGCTTAACGAGGCAGACACTGCGCGGCGGAAGCGGTTCAGCAAGATTAATGACGCACACATTGTCGGATGGGCGAATAAAATCCTGTGGGACGATGCCAACGCCGAGGTCAGATTCGACCATCGGGAGAATCTGATCGGCGGTAAAGGCCTCGATATCCGGACGGAACGGCAGGCCGTGAGCCGCAAAGAAGCCGGAATAAAGCGCATAGGACTGCGTATCCGCGCCGAGTGTGATGAGCGGATGGGTCCGCAGTTCCTCCAGCGTGACGGTACGGTCCAGCAGGTCCCGGAAGGACGGAGAACAGACGGCAACCTCCTGGATCTGCCGGATGTTTGTCTGTTGAAAGGCCGCCGCGTGCAGAACCGGCGTCGTGACAACGGCAAAATCTGCAGTCGTCTCTCGCAGAGCGGCGATAGCCTGCGGGGTCGAATGATTGCTGATGCGCAGGCTCACGCCCGGATATTGGGTGCGGAATGCCTCGAGCACCGGCAGGAGCACGCAGCGCAGCGCGCCCTCGCTTGCAGCAAGAAACACCGTACCGGCTTGCAGAGAACGGCTCTGCGCGAGTTCCGCTTCCCCGGCTTCCAGCTGTTCTACTGCAATTTTGACATGCCGGTAGAGCCGTTCGCCCTCCGGCGTTAACTTCATGCCGCGGTTCGTCCGGGAAAAGAGCGTGCAGCCCAGCTCCGCCTCGAGATTTTTGATCGAGCGCGTCAGGTTCGGCTGGTTGTTGACCAGCTCTCTTGCCGCCTGCGAGAGATTGCCGCATTTCGCAACATAATAAAAGATCCGGTAATAGTCATAATTTACGTTCATACATATCTCCTCTGATATGTCATATTCATATGAAGACCATATTTATTTCGGATTTTACACATATCTGCATGCGCATTATAATATGGGCACTTCGGGAAGTCAAGACAGCGTTCAACTGCTTTCCGAAAGAAAGGGAAACCAAAATGGCACTTACAATAGAGGCGCTGGCCGCAGCCGTCATCGATCTTGTCCTGCTTCGTGTCATGCTCCGTCTGGAAAATGAACCGGGCGCAGATCACCCGAAGGAGCGGCGCTGGATGCTGGCCGCGGGCGTTTTACTTCTCATGGGCTGCATCGCGGAGATCGCACTGCGCGGCGCGCATATTATGCAGATTCTGCTTGGGATCGGCTTCAATCTCGCGTTTGTCGCCTACTTTTTCAGCTTCCGCGCCGCTGCGCAGGAAGCCTGAGCGGCGGCAGGCCTGATCAAAGGAGGATGCATATGAGCAAGAAGCGTAAGATCATTTCGCTTGCGGTTCTCGGCGTTCTGCTGCTTGCCTCGCTGGCGCTCAGCCTGCTGCTGGGCAAGGGCGGCGCGAAGGAATCCCTGCAGACGATCATGCGGGACGCGGTTCTGCATGAGGACAATAAAATCAGTCTGTTCGGGCTGATGGACGTGAATCCGGCGGTCGTTTCCGGGTTTATCGTCACGGGCGTGCTGCTGGTGCTGGCGGCGCTGGCGCGGATCTTTGTGATCCCGCGATTCAAATATAAGCCCGGAAAGCTTCAGCTGCTGCTGGAAGAGCTTGTGACATTCTTCCAGAACCTCGCGCAGACGAACAGCCCGCACCGCAATGGCTTTCTTGGCGCGTATCTGTTCGGTGCGGGCGTCTATGTGCTCTTCGGCACGCTCTTTGAGCTGTTCGGCCTGCAGGCCGTGACGACGGCCGGCGGCTCCATTTCCCTTCCCGCGCCGCTGTCGGATATCAACGCGGCCATCAGCGTGGGCTGCATGTCCTATCTCGTGATCCTTGGCGGCGGCATCGCGGCAAACAAGCTCCGCGGCGCTGCCAACACGCTCAAGGATTTCTCGCTTCCCATCTCCATGAGCTTCCGTCTGTTCGGCGCGCTGCTGAGTGGTCTGCTGGTCACGGAGCTTGTTTATTATTCGCTCAGCCTGAGCTTTGTGCTGCCGGTATTCGTGGGCGTCATGTTCACGCTCCTGCACGCGCTCATTCAGACGTATGTCCTGACGACACTCGTGTCGATCTTCTATGGTGAGGTCACAGAGCCGCATAACAAAAAAGTCAAGCAGGCCGCTTGACGAATGGAGGAACAGAAAAATGAAACTGACTGCAAAACGAATGGTATCCCTGATGCTTGTCATGCTGCTTGTCTGCGCGCTGCTCACCGGCCTGCTTCCAGCCGCATTTGCGGCGGGCTCCGACCCGGACTTCAGCGCCCCGGCCGATAAGGTCCTGATCTCGCAGACAAACTATCCGATCGTGAACGGCCTGACGGAATCGCAGGTCATTCTGAACAATGCCAGCGGCAGCGCACAGGTGCTCGGCTATATGGCCACCATCACCCCCGGTGCTTCCGTGAAGCTCAAGGCATCCTATCCCAACTACTACACGGCGGGCAGCACGGCCGAGAGCCGCGCGGAGACTG
>ERZ779888.3429-NODE-3429-length-11675-cov-3.358003_pt1 | contig 11675 bp, 10 predicted proteins | sample MGYA00511245_ERZ779888 | MGnify/ENA primary metagenome ERZ779888 (study PRJEB29588, sample SAMEA2155255) | human gut metagenome | biome: human gut; feature: human-associated habitat; material: faeces | place: Denmark | collected 2008/2010 ... | reverse complement strand
CACTTGCCGCATTTAATGCACTTGCTCTGGTCGATCTCAGCCCGGCCATAGCGGAAGCTGATGGCGCCCTTGGGGCAGGAATTGGAGCAGTGGTGCGCCAGGCAGCTCTGGCAGGCGTTGGTCACCTCGTAGTGGGTGTCCGGGCAGGCGTGGCAAGCATATTTGATGATGTTAATCAGCGGCGGCTCGTAATATTTTTCCCGCACTGCGCTCTTGTCCACACCGTCGGACAGAAGTCCCTGCTCCGAAGCGGAACGCAGACTATGGCCCATGGCCAATCGAATCCGCTCTCCCACAATGGCCCGCTCCAGGAAGATGGAGTCCCGTTCGTTCCCCACTTCACCCGGCAGAATCTCATACGGCAGTTTATCGATACGATGGTAGTCGCCGCCTTCGTAGGCGAGCTTTGCCACTTCCGCAAAAACCCGCTTGCGAATATCTGCAATCCCACAGTAAATGTTTCTCATGCGTGTACCTTCCTTGTTCTTTGTATACTTTGCCACATGATATTATACCATTTTTGTCCATTCTGTGCAAGGGGGTATATGCGAACTTGCTTCGCACGGTTGTAATCATTTATTGTTTCTTGTTGGCATCTCCTCCTTCAGCGCCGCCTCCAGCTTTTGCAGTGCCCGCTTTTCAATGCGGGATACATAGCGCATCGGCTATTGTAAGTGATTTTGCCTACAAAATTGCGACTCTTAAATTGGTGCAAACCGTTGATATAACTGGATTTATCCCACTTGCTGAAGCTCTGCGAAACGGAATTTGATGATGATCTCTTTTTCCTCCGTCAGCTCGATCCGCTCGATCAGGCTCACCAGTAGCTCCCGGCTGGCACAGGCTGTAGTCAAGAAGCGTTGCACCAACTCTTTCGCTCTGCCCTCATGGCTGACGGGGCTTTTCTGTTGCTGTTCTAAGTCTCGGATGCGTTCTTCCAACCGCCCTCGTTCCTCTTTGATGCGGGTAAAGATACGCTGAAAGTCCGTCTCCGGCAGAAGCCCGGAAAGCCGGTCGGTATACATCCGATCAAGGTTTTCCGTCAGGCTTTCTATTTTTTCTTGCAGCGCATCCATTTTAGCAGAGCATCTGCTCTGCCTGGATGTCTCCCGAACCGCCTCCTGTGCCATCGGCAATAGCACCTGTCCATCCAAGAAATCTTTGCAAACCTCCTGCATCCTTGAAATCACCGCATCTGTCACTGTCTTTTCCTTGATATAATGCGTGGCGCAGGCGCCGTTCCTGGTAAATCGCTGATAAGTGCGGCAAACGAAGTACAGCACATCCTCGCCCTTGGCGTTAGGCCGGTTCAGCACGGCCAGCGGGTAGCCGCACTCATGGCAGAATATCAATCCCTTCAGCAAGAAATCATAGGTGCGGCAACGGGTGTGCCTGCGGCTGCTGACCAGCAGCCCCACCTTGCGGAAGGTCTCCTCATCAATAAGCGGTGCGTGGGTATGGGGCACCACGATCCAGTTTTCCCGATCCTGGTGGAGGCATTTTTTCGATTTATAGCTGATCTTCACCTGCCGCCCCTGCACCATACTGCCGATATAGGTTTCATTGCGCAGCATTTCAGAAATACGCTCGCCGCTCCATAATCCCTCGTAGGGGCCTTTGCACCCTGCAACCCGACCACAGTATACAGAGGGCGCAGCCACGCCTTCCTCATTCAAGGCCGCAGCGATCTTTCGGCAGCTGACGCCCTCCAGCGCCATAGAAAAGATCCGCCGCACCACGGGCGCGGCCTCCTCGTCAATGACGATCCGATTCTTCTCCGTGGGGTGCATTTTGTATCCGTACACCGGTTTTCCGCCGATGAATTCCCCTTTGCGCTGCTTATCCCGCTTGACGGACTTGATCTTCTTAGAGATGTCCTTTGCATACATGTCGTTCATGATAGCCCGAAAGGGCGTGATGTCATTGGCGCTGGAATCAACGCCCGTGTCAATCCCGTCCAAAAGCGAGATGTATCGCACACGATGCTCCGGGAAATATCTCTCCATGTAATGGCCGGTCATAATGTAGTCGCGCCCCAGCCGGGAGAGATCTTTGGTGATGACCATGTTAACCTTTTTGGCCTCGATGTCATCGATCATGCGCCGAAAAGCCGGGCGGTCAAAGCTTGTGCCGCTCCAACCGTCGTCGATATAAGTGTCATAGATCTGCAAATGATGCTCTCTCACAAATTCCTCCAGCAGGGACCGCTGATTGGTCACGCTTTGGGACGGCCCCTCGCTTTCGTCCTCCTTGGACAGCCGGATATACAGCGCTGCGCGGTAACTTGCGGGGCTGCTTATTTCCTGAAGCATACATTCTCCCCCAGGTCAGATCCCTGCTCTGCCTCATCCGGCTTTTGTACCTGCCCATATGGCAGCAGCTCCTTTTTCAGATAGACCCGAAAGGATTCCCTGACCAACTCCTCCAGCGCCGGGCCGGTATCCGAGTAGCTGCAATGAACTAGAATACTTTTATTTTTCATATGCCACCTCCCGAATCCTATGGTATGATCGAGAGATTGTCCACTTGCCCAAAAAAGCATCCGCATGGAGTTCCATGCGGATGCTTTCTGCTGCAGCCTATTGCTGCACTGTTTTGTTTAATTGTCGGCCTTATTCTTCCGCTTGCGGCTCACAAACAGGAACACGATCACGGCCAGGCTGGCCACCATCACGATCACCCACAGGGCCGCATTGAAGGAATCACCCGTGGGAGGCGGGGTGGGATCACTGGACTCTACCGGAAGCTCGTCGACCTTGAACTGCCAATCCAAATAACCCACGGAAGCCTGGAAATCATTCTCCATGGTGATGGGCACATTCAGCGTCACATCCAGGTCGATCTTGCCGCCGGAATAGATGGTACCCAGGCAGACCCAATCGGTCAGCTGCGCGGTCTCATGGGCGGGAGCGGCGAACAGTTTAGAGTTACCGTCCAGCTTCACGGTCAGGTTCATCTGAGACAGGAACTCCTCCGAGCCCTCCACCGCGCCCAAAGCGCGCATATAGACCTTGATCTTGACGTTCTTTTCCACCTTGTTGTCAATGGTGACCTTCTGGGTGATAGAGTCACCGGGCATGACATTCTTGAAATCCGTAAACAGGTCGGTGGGAGAATACTCGCTGCCGGGGGCAAAGATGAACTCCCGGGCGCTGCCGTCATAGGTGACCCGCCCGTCAGCAAAAGCGGTAACGGAGAGTGTCAGCAGCATAACCGCCATCAGAACGATGCAAGACATCTTTTTCATTGTCTTTTTCATTCTCCCGTCACCTCACTTCCGTTAGCACTTGTGATCTTACCGTCCTCCACGGTCACATGCCACATGCTCTGCACCACCGAATCCGGCACAGACTGAATGGCAGATGCCACGATCTCTACGGAAAGATGATACCCATCCGGAACAGATGCGTTATTCTGCAGCTTACATTCCTCAATCAGCACTCCTGTGCTGCCCTGAGGACCCACAGGCAGCTGGTAGTAATAGTAGCCGTCAGCGCCCTGGATCCAGTTGGTATTTTTCGCAAATGTAATGCTGTAATCCGTATCTTTCACCGGAACTTTAGCCGATACCGTCTGATTGGCCGCATCCTGGTTGCTCATCCATGTGACGTTGATCGCAGCGCGGATAAAGGCGGTGGTATCGCCGGTATTTTGGACAGCCACTTGGCTCTTGACATTATTATTGAATGTCTCCGTCACTTCACAGGTGACCTTAGAGGGGGTGAAGGTATTTTCTTTACTGTCCGTGCGGGTGGAGAGGAACGCCACGGTTCCGCCCACAGCCACACCCAGCACCAGAAGCAGGGAAACCAGCAAGGTGGCCAGGCGCTTCGGACGGCGCAGCTGCTTATGCTCGCTCTGCAGATACTTTCCATCGTATTGTTCATTCTTCATCATGCTGTTCTCCCTCCCTTACTGGTTTTTAGAATCAAAGTGGTTGACTCTGTAGTTGTCGCCGTCGAGCCACTGGGTCTGTGTGCGGCTGTTCTCAAATGTGAGGGTTCCACCCGATGGGACGAGCGTAATTGTCTGCAAGCCACTCTTAGGTGTGTACCGCCAGGACCAGTTGGTCTGCTCGGAAACATCGTATTTACCTATGGGCAGGTCAGCAATAGTGGATTTACCGTTGCCGTAGACAGTGACGATCATATCAATGTCCTTGTTTTTCTCGTCGATTCCCTTGACATGGAACAGGAATGCCTGGTTTTCATCGACCTCATCCCAACCGGTCTTTTGGATTGTGAGGGAGGCAGTGGCCTTCTCAAACTTTGCGAAGTAGGAGGCAGCGTGATAGGTCCCATCTTGCTTTTGCGGCGTCAGCTTATTGTTGCTGTCCACCCAATCCGATGGAACGGGGGTCGTGCATTGGGTGTCGGTATACCAGCCGACGAAGCGGTAGCCATCCTTGGGGGTGGGGACAGATCCAAGCGACACACCTGTGAAGGCCTTGATAGTCTCTGTGCCGGTGCTCACGGTGCCGGCATCTAATGGAACGGGGATATAGTTTATAGTGACATTCTGCTCCTGATAATAGAACTTAATCACATTTCCGTCCGTGCGGTTATTGATGGTAAGAGTTTTATGGGGTTCACTTACGAGTTTATACCCGGGAATATTGACGGCTTCCTCGGAGACAACCGTTCCATAACGATAGGACGCAGAAGATACCTTTGAGTCGCTAAGCTCTTTATCAGTGCCGGCCTCCAAATACTTAACGGTGTAGGAATACATATTCCGATCATAGTACAGGTTCAGCACCAAGCCTTCTGCTGTGATTGTGCCGCTGGCAGTACTCTTCTCCTCGTTATAGGTAAATCCTGCGATGGACAAGGGCTCTTCAGTTATTATATTGCCAATCTTTCCGGGGCTTTGAATGGTGCGGTATTCGGTGTAGCCATCGCCCTCCAGATTCTGGACCCAGTGAACAATCATGTAGTAGGCATTCTCCGAGTCCTTTGTGTACAAGAACTCCAGCACGTTCTCCTCGCTGTTGGCAGAGAGGACGAGACGCTTCTGATAAGCATCAGGCATATAGCCGGTAATGGGCACAAAGGTCTCGGTAACAACTGACTTTTTGTTGTTTTCTACGCGCTTTTCCTCATGAAGTACATTCCCAGTGCTCTTTTCCAGATAGCGGACGGTATAGGGGACATTCTCCATCTGCTTATAAACGAAGGTAAACTCGTTTTTACCATCAATATTCATCAAGATGGTGTGGCTGTTGGTATTGGGGAAATAGCCCTCTTGATAGTCTGCATAGAGCTGGTTGCCGGCCTTGGCGGTAAAGGTTTTGGAGGTACCGGCCAGGGTAGAGCCGACGGTGTCGTCGGCAATCAGGGTGCCGTCTGCAAGCGTATAGTGAATGGTATACTTCACAGCTGTTTTAGAACTCCACTCGGCAAAGATGTCCAGGTCACGATTGACCGGCATATTGTTGAAGTCGAAGGCTTTTTTCTCCGTGCCGTCCATATAGAACCAGCCGGCGAACACATAGTTGCCATTGGATGGCTCCTCGGGCGCCTTGCCAAGGCTGCCGTGAGGGACGGACTGGGAGTCACCTATCTGCTCGGTCATGTCTACGGTTTTGAAAACACGGACCGTGTGGGTCTTGGGAGCCCACTTGGCGTAGAGGGTTACATCGGAAGCGGGCATGGTCTTCGTAGTAAAGTCAACCTTGGAACCCTCAAAGCACTGGGGCGTGGTGTACCAGCCAGCAAACTCGTAACCGTTGGGCTCCATGTCGTTGGGGTAATCCGGTGTGAAGTTGTAGCCGTTCAGTGGCGCTTCGTACTGAACACTGGCCTGCTTGTTATCAACAAATGCATTATAGTTGTAGAATTTTAGATTGTAGCTGTTGCGGGTGTAGTACAGGTAGTTGTTTCTGTTCATACGCACGCTTCCGCCCTCCGGAAGATAGGGGTTGGAATCACCCTGGGTGAAGCCGGTGATGGGATGGAACTCCTCGGCGTAGGTCAAGTTGGTGTACGAGCTGTAATCCAAATCGATCACCTTGTATTGCTTGTAGTTCTTACCGTTGTAAGTGGTATCCCCCGCCTCGCCGTTCAGCGTCTCCACATAGTAGTAGATCTTCGCGCCGGATTCGGAGTCATATTTATCAAAACTGATATCTTCTCCCGGCATGGTATCAATACTGCCAAGATATCGCTGCTCATCTGAATCACCATATGTTTCGGTGCCATTCGGAACCTTCCACCAAATGGTATCATTGCCATCCTTGATGGGGAAGTTTCCGTGAATATCTGCCTGATATTTCGCTGTGATGGTCAAATCGGAAGTTTTGTAGCAACTGTTGCTGTGGGTATGTTCCGACAAGCCAAGTTTGCAACATGAATCTCTGTGATACCAATGACTAAGACCAGTGCCACCAAATTTGCAGCAGGAGTCACTATGTTTATGCTCCGTTTTCGTGCAGGTCAGTGTTTTCTGGCCATCCTTGAACGTCAGCGTGTAGGTGTTTCTGGTATAGTACACATTGACAACGGTGGAGCCGTCGCCTTCCACGATGACGTTCTTATCGGTCTTATCGGCATTGAAGGTAAAATGCCGGATGGTCTCCGCCTGACCGAAGGTACTTCCGTTTACGATTTCAGCGGATGTGGCATTTACTTTTTTGGAGTCATAGTAGCTATAGTTATCGTCATTGGCGTTTTGAATCCAATAAACGACGGTATAGGTAGTGTCGGAGGTCTTCCACTGCGCCTGGTACTTTAGGTTCATAAACGGAACGGTGATGCTGTTTACAAGGGAATATGCTGCCTCCTGGTCTGCAGTGGGTGTTTCACCGCCGCAGGACACCAGCTTCCAGCCGTCAAACACGTAGCCGGGGCGGGTGGGCTTGCCTACCGAGACGGTGGCTCCGTAGCGGGTATAGATGGGGTCTACACCGTAGCCGCCGTTCAAATCAAAGGAAACCAAATAATAATTGCGGTCGTAATAGACCTCGACCTCGGTGGAGCCGTCGGCTGCGATCTTTACGTCCTTATCATAATACAGGGCGGAAAAACCATCGATATCTATAGCGCAATCAGCAATCAAGCTGCCGTTGAGGCCCTGTTTTTCGGTGGTCGTATACAGGGTGTAGTTGTCATCCAAGATGTTTTGGATGAGGTGATGCACCTGGTATTTTACAATGGTGGGCTTATATGTGACGGTGTAAGTATAATCCTGGTCTATGGAAGGGAATGTGAGCATACGCTCAGTGGTGCTCTGCTCGTCACTCTCCCAATAGGGAAGATAGCCGACGGACTCGGGGAATTTGACGGTGGTAGTGAAGGCACCGCCAGCCTCAATAGTGGCTACATAGGGATCGGCAACCAAGGTGCCGTCTGCATACACGAATTTCACCGTGATGGTGTAGGTTGTCAAATCGGCGCCGATGGGTGCATTGTAGCGAACAGCGGCTTTGCGCGGTGCGGAGACGGAGGGCGCAGACGAGGCAGCCGCATCCGGAACCACATAGGACACGCGGACGGCGACGGGCTGGCTGACGCTGGCGCCGGCGCTGCCGGTGATGACAGAGCGGACGTAGGTGACGCCGCGGCTATCCAAAAGGCTTGCGACCATGGCATAGCTGAGGGTGAGGAAGTCTTGCTTCTGTCCAGAAATGGTTACCCACTGGTCGGCGTCTTTATCAGCACAAAGCTGCCAGGCATAGGTGGCGTCCTTTTTTTCCTCCACGGTGAGGGTGAGCTTGTCATCCTGGGGAAGGGTGACGCTTGTGGTGGCCTTTCCGGCGTAAAGCACGGAATGCTCCCCCTCCGCCGCCTCCGCGATCAGGGCAAGCCCGCCCAGCTGGGCCGAAGAAAAGAGCGTGGCAAGGCAAAGCAGCAGCACAATCCCCTTGGTAAGGCCGCTGCGCAGCTTCATTGCCTGGCGCTTCAGATATTGCAGCATTTCTCATTTCCTCCCTTCTCAGGCTTCAGGCCAGCCGGCGGCGTCCAGGGCAGAGGCACCGTTGTGCGCGGTCTGCGTGGCGAAGGCGTTCACCTGCAGAATGGCACGGCTCTCCTGGTACATATTGCTCATGGTCTCGGCGAAGTGGACCGCAGTGAACAGCGGCTCGGTGGTCTGGCCCGGCTCCAGGGCGGCGTTATAATAGTAATAGCCGTCCTTTTCCGTCCAGCTCTCCGTGTTCAGGTCGCAGGTGACCAGGGAAAGGTCCGCCTCCCCCTCCACGCCCCGGGCCAACTCAATGGCCTTGTCCAGGGAGACACGCACCCAGGCGGGCTGGCCGCCGATGTTGGTCACCGTGACGATCTTGGAGACATCGCTGCCGGGCATAACGCCCAGCTGATCCTCAAAGGGCACGGTCTTTTCACCGTCCGGAGTGAGCATCCGCTCCTCCAGGGCGATTTTCACATCGCCGGTGGTGATGACGTTCCGGGCGGTGCCCTGGGCCGTGAAATAGGCCAGGGTGCCGTAGACCGACAGCGCCGCCAGGATCAGCACCACGGACAGCGCCAGCAGCTTGGTTTTCAGGCTTCTTTTCTTCATAATTACACTCCTCATTCTCCAGTATTGAGGTCATAGGAGAATATCCGGCGCACTGTGCCGGGTACTCTCCTATGACCTGCGCCCCGCAGGGCGCAGGTCATATTATGCAGAGCTATAGATATGCGATGGGGTAAATCAAACCATACCGCAGGTGGTAAACCATGCAGCGATCTCCTCAACGGTCATAGCCTGAACAGCCGTGAAAGAAGGCTTGGCGCCCTGTGCCTGAACGGCCTGAGCGGTAACAGTAATAGGCAGAGTAGTCTCATTACCGGTAAGGCCGGTGGGCATCACGATCTGATCAAACAGAGCATCAGTGGTTTCGTTGATCGCAAGAACCTTGGTGTAGTAGAAATAACCATCGGTGTGCAGCACCCAGTTTTCACCAAGCTTGCCGGCAACATAATCGGTACGATAGGTAATATCGCCCTTGTCGCCGAACTGCTTCAGGTTTGCAACACTAATGCGGACGAAGCAGGGATTATTACCGCTGTTGGTGACAGTGGGATCCTTGGCAAGGGGCTCACCGGGGTACACTTCGGGAGCATCCTCTTTGCCGCTGCCTTCCCAGTTGGGCTCAGTCAGGGTAATATCAACGTTGCCAACGGTGAAGGTGTTGTCCTTAGCATCGGTGTCCGTGAAGTATGCCACGGTGGCGCCGGCGATGGCCATAACGACCAGCACGGCCGCCAGGCACAGGGATACGATCTTCTTCTTAGTCATGATTCTTTTTTCCTTTCATTTATGTATTTAAATAAACTAGGGAAACAAAGGGGGTTAGGCAATTGCCTTTGTCCAGGCATCTGCTGCAGTGGCGACGTTATCAAACTGCACAGCATAGGCAGTGAAAGTCAGGGTAGGAGCAGCAGTAGTGTTGTTCTTGATGCCTTCCATCTGAGCCTTGGTGACAGCGTCTTTGACCGCAACCTGGTTACTAAGCAAAACTTCGAAAACCTGGTTCGCCGTAGATGCATTTACTATCTGATAATAAACACCTTCCTCGCCAGTAAGTGCAGTCCAACCTGCAGCCATCTTATAGTCTTCCAGGAAGTCACCATAATTAGCAGACTTATCAACTTTCACAAAAAGCCAGCATTTTTCAGAATTAGCCTTAACAGTGATAAAAGGATCCTTGGTGATGGTGTTGCCGGGCACCATCTTCAGATTGAGATTTTCGCTCTCTGTCAGCTCGATGTTGATGTCGCCCACGGTAAAGGTGTTCACCACAGGGTCGGTCTTCGCCGTCAGCCATGCCAGGGTCCCTCCGATGGCGCAGCAGAGCACCAAGACAACTGCCACGATTGAAAGAACTTTCTTCTTCATGTTTTTTCTTCCTTTCCTTGTATTTGGTTTTGATTTTTATTTCAACAGGCGCCGGGGCCCCTCGCCCCCTTTGCCTGTCGGACCCAAAGAGAAATTACTTGAACTCAGCCCAAGCAGCGTCGGCATCGGCAAAGCTGTCCGCCTGGATGGCCTCGGCCACCACGTTGATCTCAAAGCCCTGCAGCGCCTTCAGCTGATCGCCGGTGGCCCACTGGGGCACCTTGATGCTGTCAAACAGAACGGGCAGCACGACATCTGCAGTAGGAGCAGCAACGGCCTCGTTGTAATAGAAATAGTAGGTCAGGGTGTCGGCCTCTGCATCATAGGCAAAGTACTTGGCATCGGCCAGCATGTCTTCCGTGTCGACCATATTGTCGGGGATGATGCCGTCCCACTTGGCAGCATTGGCCTCCACAAAGTTGACCATGCGGATCAGGGGATATGCATTCTCAACACCGGTAGGGCCGTCCTCAGCAAACTCAGGATCCGTACACATAGCAATGAGCGCAGAAGCCTTGTTGAAGGTGACCTTCATGCGGACATAGGAGTCCACGCTGGGGGTCTTGACCGTGACGGTAGGATCCTTCACATAGGTGTGGCCGGGGAGCAGCTTGTACTCGTTCTCGGTAACACGGGCAACCGGGTTGCCATCCTTATCCACCACCTGAGTGCCATTCTCATCCACCTTGGCCTCGTCCAGCTTGATGGCAACGTTACCGACAGTAAAGGTGTTCTTGACATCCTTTCTGTCCGTCAAATACACCATGGTGCCCAGCACGGAAGCGGCCACGAGCAACACCGCGCACAGAGACATCAGCAGCGCCTTAGTCTTTGTTTTTGCTTTCATCACAAAAACCTCCTGATAAAGAATAATATATATGGGAGCCTTGCGGCGTTACCCCTCAGTCATGGGCGGTGGGGGCTGCCCCATCGCCCTTGCCCTTCCCTTTCCCCTTTTTATCGCTGTCGTCCAGCAGGTCGGGCAAAAAGACCAGCAGCACCAGTACCACGGCAAAGCCGATGGCAAAATACAGCCCCGGCGGGTTCTGCACAAAGTTGGCGAAATACCCCAGATAGGGAACGGAAAACACAGGCTTGCCAATGACGTTTTTATAATGCACGGGCGTACCGTCCGGGGCGTCGTTGGCGTCCCCCTGGGTGCGGAAGCGGAGGACGGAGCTGTCCTCCTCGTCGGGCAGGATCTCAATGATCCGGTGGGTGGCCACGGTATCCTCATTGAGCATGAAGGTGATGGGATCCCCCACCCGGAGGTCCTGCGGGTCCACGCTCTTGACATAGAGCAGGGAGCCGGTGTGATAAGTAGGCTCCATGGAGCCGGAAAGGACGACATATGTATTCAGCCCCACCAGGCGGACGCCCACCAGGGCCACGGCCAGCAGCACCACCAGCGCCACCAGCACCGTGCTGACTACATTCCAAATTTTTTTAAACGAATGACTCATTATAATATGTACTCCCGGGGATTATTCTGCGTTGGCCGGACGGAGCAGCCGTAAAAACCGCAAAAAAGCTTATCTCCTGTGTGATAAGCACAATGCGCAATTCGATGTCAAGACAAAATATGGCACAATGTACATCAAAATGCAATAGCTAAAAACGAAATTTTGAATAAAAATTTGAAAGAATTTTCTCTTGCAGCAAAAAAGAGCAATATTTTTGTAAATAATTGTAAGATACCGGAATTTTTTGTAGCCAAAATAGGGGCAGGTAGAATTTATTATCGGTCGATCGTTTTTTGCAGCAGAAACGATTTTCAGCATCAAACCGAGTCTCTCCGGGCGCTTACAGTAAGCGCGGCGGGATACATAGCTGCGGCT
>ERZ779888.3427-NODE-3427-length-11678-cov-1.953368_pt1 | contig 11678 bp, 15 predicted proteins | sample MGYA00511245_ERZ779888 | MGnify/ENA primary metagenome ERZ779888 (study PRJEB29588, sample SAMEA2155255) | human gut metagenome | biome: human gut; feature: human-associated habitat; material: faeces | place: Denmark | collected 2008/2010 ... | reverse complement strand
GTTAGCGCATATATAAAATACATCACAGGTAACGAGTTGCGAAAAAGGGTCATTCCTTCAAATGAAGAAAACCTGTAATCATCTTATCAAGATTGATAACGAGACAAGCAAACCCACTGACTTTCAGCAGTTATGCCAAAGGTCAGTGGGTTAATTGTTCCCAAATTGTGTCACACAAGCCATGATGGGAACAATAGATGTTTAGAACCAGTTGCACCATCTGCCCACCATCATGACTATGACGGTGGTGAATACGAAGAATCCCATAACGAAGAAGAACCAGAAGAACCATTGGGCATAGTGACCGAGGTAACAGCCATCATATTCCTTGTAGCGTTTCTGAACCTTCCTGCGTTCTTCGACAAACATAGCATTGACCTGACGGATGTTCTCCTGCATTTTGCCGAGCATCCACTTGTGTTCCTGGTCGAATAGGTCTTGCATCTTATGCCAGTCGGCATCAGCCACATTTACAGAGACCTTCAACTTGTCTGGAGCATCCTTCATTACATCGTCAATATGCGTATTGATGTTGTCAACCTTGCCCCGGATGTCTGTGACAGTAGAATCCAGTTTTCTTTCGGCACGGTCATACTGCTCGATAGCCCTCTCCAGTTCACAAGTGGCACTCGCCCAGTTAGCGGTTGCCTGGTCGATGTTCTCTCTTAGTTTCCTCAATTCAGGCACACGACTGATGATGTCCTGTTCGGCATCCTTCTCCTGAATATCCTCATTGACTTCGCTCATCATTTCATCGAAGTCGGGCATATCCTCATGGGTCTTGTTTTTTCTGATAATTGACATACGGCATTGATTTAACGGTGGAAACCACGTTTAACAGACTTCGGCTTGCACATAGAATGAGCCATCTGGAGGCATCGACGGGCAAACATACGCTCGTCCTCATCATCCTTCTTGCCCCAGCCAGATTCAGGAGCAGAACACCACCTCCGCAAGATTCGGACATGGACGTAGCGGCATCAATGTAGCCTACAAAAAGAAGCATCGCAACATGGGAAATGTTCTCCAATGTTGCTGTGTCATTGCCTTCAGGGATATGCGCCTCGTTGAGGAAGATGTCCTTGACCGAGTTCGGAATCTCAACAGCCTTGTTGCCATCAGGTGTATCGATGTTGAAAGTCGTGAAGGAAGGCACTGGCTTTGGCTGTGCCATTGACTGCACCTTGGTCTGGGTAGAAGTCGGCTTTGGAGCAACTGGGCGTGACGGACGGTTGCTCGGTGTAACGGTCGGGGTTGCTGGCTTCACCTTGACCTGAGCAGGCTGCGTATGGAGCTTCTTCCATGTGGCTTCAAGTTGCGATGCCATGAACCTTCGACCGATTTCAGAAGCCTTGAACACAGAGGCATTCTTGCCGATGGTGTAGCCAACAAGTTTCTTCTCCTTGTCATAGCGTGGTGTCACCTCATAACCCTTCATGCGAAGCAGTTTGAAGTAATAATCCACGTCAAACTCCTGCATGTTCCGAAGGGTATATTCGCAAAAGTCCTTTATCTCTGCCTGACGCATTTCACGTATCTCCTTCGGCTGCTTCCAGCCATGCCTCATGTTGATGATTTCCGCAGCCATCATTGCCCTTCGGTGAATATCGTGAACATCGTTGGTGTTGCCATCAAGGTCAACACGGCAGCAGTCCAGATGAAGGTGCAGCGTCCCTGACATGGAATCAGAGTGAAGTCCACCCACATTCATTGAGTTGCGGAAATTGGTCTTCATCTCCTTCTCCATGCCCTTGGGGATGAGTCCAACAGAGTCAAGAGTTTCCAACGCTTCATCCTGAAGGTCTGCCCAGTCCTTCATGGTGAAGTTCGCGGCCTCTTCCTTTGAGGGGGAGATCACAAACTGCACCATGAGGCGTTCCAACTTTCGCCCGACTGTCCTGTCCTGCTGATGCAACTGACAGTGATGCTTCATCATATACCAGATGGCAATAGGGTCGATACCTTCCGGCATGTGGTTCACCCTGACCACTTTTGCCTTCTCCTTCTCCATCGCGTACCTCACGGCATTGCCACCGTAGGGCACGACACTTGCCAGCATAATCATGGTTCGCTCCTTTCTTTGGTCAGTACAGGTGATGTGATATTCTTTTCGATGTCATACCAACGTTGGATGAGTTTGGCACTTTCCTTTATCCACCATGTCATCAATTTCTCCGTCCTAAAGAGTTTCAACTTTTCCTCTTCCGTTTTGCCTTGAAGGACGTTGCTGATTTTTATCAGGTCGGTCCTGGCATAGACAAGGGAATTGAGAGCATCGACCTCTTCCTTGGTGAGACGTTGGCGTGGATGATGCTTCAAGCCAGTCTCGGTTAGATAGCGGTTCACGCTTAACCCACATTCCTTGGCTTGTGCTTTGAGCTGCGTCCAGACTTCTTCGGTACATCGGAAGGAGTGTACTCTGGTTGGCGGTTTCTTGGTAATACGTTTTTTCTTCATATCAATGACTATTGATGAAAGGGGATGAAATTATTGCAGTTAAGAAGAAGGACAAGGTCTGCGAGCCTGCGAGTAGCCAGAGAAACTTTTAGGAGTGCGAAAACTGGGTCACCAGTTTTGTACTACAAAAGGATTTCTCGAAAAGTCCCTCAAAATATCGGGTCTTTTAACTTCGAAGTTCCCGTCAGGGCTTAGAAGTGCGCCTTGGGTTGTCTGGCATCCTGCATCGGCAAACTTCCCTTGGGATGAATGGACGGTGCAGGGCGCAAACCTGAGTCCACAGGGGCTAATTTTTGCCATCTGGGTTATAGTTGCCATAGGGCTTCTGATAACCGTTGTATGGCTGTCTCTGGTAGCCATCAGACTGTACGCCATGACCGCCAGAGTTCTGCGGTGATGCTTCCTCGTTTCTTTTCCCTTCATTCTGACTGCCATCGGCTTCTTCATGCGAAGAAGGGATGCCAGCAGACTTAGGGGAATTGTTGTCATGAGCAGAGTCGGAAGATGCTGCATCCGTATCAGACTTACCCACGTTGCCACTATCATTAGATTGTGGTGACGGGTGGGACACATGACCCTCGGCAGACGAAACGACACCCACGTTTCCAATATGGGATTTGTCGCTGTCGGAGTCAGAACCTTCCGCACCTTTGTTACCGTCATTAGCCACCTCGGTAGTGATGACCCTTGCAGGAGGAACATCCGCACGGATGATTGCTGTGCGGTTGGCATTGCGTTTGAGGGCGTAGTCATTGCCCACAAAGTAACCGTCCACATACCAGCCAGATAGGGAATGTAGCGTGTGGATGCGGTTTTCACCCACCTTCTGAGAAGAGGAAATGCCCAAAGCCTCCATCGCCTCTATAATCTTGGGAACCGTCTTGCGGTCTTTATCCCAGAGCTTTGCAAGTTGGGTGTTGTCAACCATGACTTGACCGGGCAAGATTTCAACCTGTTGGGTCTTGCTTACCTGTACCAGTTTCGTTTCACGCTCAGCCAAAACTACAAGCGACATGAAGCATTCCATGCGGTCAATCTTGTACTTCTTGCTGCGAAGGTGCTCCAGCTGTTCCTCTGACAGTGTGAGGCAATAATGAATGTTTTGCTTATCCATAATCTTATGTTTTTTGAAATTAATAACCTTGAATAGAATGAATGATTTTGCCAGTCAAAAGAAGAATATCATTGAATGAGTGCAACGAGGGATTTCTTCATGTCATCGTCAATGGCTCGGTAACGTTGAAAAGCAACGCTTCCGTTGGCATGACCAGACATCGAAGCCACCAGATTCGGGTCTTTGACCTGACGGAAAAGATTACCGATAAAAGTTCTTCGGGCTATATGAGAAGTAGCCACATCACAGATGGGTTTCTTCTCTTCCTTCCGTGTCTTGGGGTTAATCACAGTGACCACACGATTGACCCCGACACGCTTCAAGATGCAACGGATAGCCCCGTTGTACTTGGAGTTATAGCATCTGGGGAAAAGAGGTGCATCCTCACCATGACAATGGCCATGAACAATAGCCATCGCCTTGGGGACGAGAGGCACCCTTACAACAGCCCCGGACTTGCCTTTGGTCTTGATGGGGATATACTCCAGCACCCCGTCAATGATGTTCTTGGGGGTGAAGGTCACAAGATCACCATGACGGCAGCCGACCATGCACTGGAACACGAACATGTCACGGTACTCTGCAAGTTCGGCATCATCCGACAGGTCGAAGGATAAAACTTGGTCACGTTCCTGAACGGTCAGGAAGAAGGGTGTGCCATAGAGTGCCTTGGGCATCTCATAGCCAAAGAAGGGGTCATTTGTGGTGACTCCCTGCTTGCGTACCCAGTTGCAGACAGTACGGAACAAGGTCATGTTCGTGCTGATGGTGTTCAATGATATGCCATACTCATTGAGTAGAAAACTCTCGAACTCACGAAGATCATCGGCAGTCATGCTGTCAATGTTCATCGTGAATCCGTTCCCCTTGGAAAGTTCAAAGCGAGAAACCTTGGCTATCAGGCATCGGGTGTTGCACTCCTGATGGCGGTCAAAGTGCTTGCTTTGAAGGTATCGCCCTGCCCACACGACAAACGACTTGCTTACCACCGTGCCACTGCCCATCTGATAGGCATTGGGATGATGGTAGGCAAAGATAAGTCGTTTGAGCCAGTCGGAGTCTGCTCCGATATAGTATTCCCTGGTTATGATGCCTGTAAGCTCCTTGACGCTCGCATCAAAGAGGTTTCTGGCATCGTCATCCACAAGGGCGACACGGCTCTTGTAGCCCTGCCGTTCTTGACTCCAGTGATTGGGGTTGATTTGAAGTTCGCTTGCGCACTTGATGTCAAGCCCTTTGTCACGGACACGGAAGTACACCGAAGCACGGCTGGTAAGGTCGTTCTTAGATGTATCTTTCTGGCGTATATAGGCAGTCACTCTCATTGAAAATGCTTTAGTTAGACAGAAGGGAAAAGAAAGACTATCTCCTGAATCCTCTGCTTCTTGCAGGGGCATAGTCATTGGCTATATCCTTCAACTGGTCTTCCAACCACTTGTTGGCTTCCTTGGAGAGTGAAGGGATTGTCTCGATGCAGACACTCTGGACGAGAAGGTTTCTTCTGCCTATGGTCGCTTCATGGTTGATGCCCTTGTTTGCCCCGGACTTCTCGCACAGTTCGTTGAAAGCATCACGCATCTGGTAATAGCCTCGGTCTGTCTTGACGTAGCTGACGGCAAGACTGGCAACCTGTGCCAGCTTGTCCTTGTACTCCTGATGTGTCATTTCGTTGTTCATATCCTTGGCTATTTAGACAGTTCGCTCATTTGCTGTATGGCAGCATCCTTGATTTCATCCTCCGTCATGGAGCGGTTCTGCAGCATCCACTTCACAAGTTCCGACTTCTCAAAGTAGATGAGCTTGCCGTTAGGTCGGTAGAAGGGAAGTTCGTGCTTGTGGGTCATCTTGTAGAGAGTGCTCTTGGAGATACCCATGAAGAGGGCTGCTTCCTCCAGAGTCAGTGCTTCTTTTGCATCAAAGATAAGGTGTTCCAGAACCTTGATGCGGTTGTTCTGTGATTCCAGTTTCAGAAGGATGGTCTCAGTGTCAATTTCTTTAATCATAATGTTGATATTTAATGGGTTAATACTAAATTTCTGCTTTGAATGGAGTCGGCAATCCCCTTAGGCAGGGATTTTTCCTGCCCTAAACTGGAGGTGCAAACTGGGTTGGAAACAGGCTGTTATCCTGACCTCTTGGGGTTAGCCGTTATCCTGAATGTCTATGACTTTGCGAGGGTGCGTATTAGTCGCTGCCGTTCGCCTGGTCTTCGGTATCTTCATGTTCTCTTCATGCGGTTTGTCACTCTTGAATATGGTCTTAGTGTTTCCGATAGCCTTTACTTTCTCCTCCGTCAATACATCAGCATAGATGGCTGTTGATTTGAGAGACTTATGACCCATCAGCTTCTTGGTGGTCTCAATGTTGCCAGTTGCAGCCTGAATCAACGTGCCGAAGGTGTGTCTGGAGGTGTGGAAGGAGATAGTCTTCTTGATACCTACCTTCTTGGCTATCCGTTTGAGGGCTGCATCCACGTTGGCATGGGCAGGAAGGTGGAAAACCTTGTTGTCCTTGCCACGCTCCGGCATCCATCCCATAGCAGTAGAGCAGATGGGCACGGCATTGACGGACTTGGTTTTCTTCTGAATGATGACAAGTGTGTTCGTTCCATCGCTCTTTTGAATGTCCGACCATCTTAATGCCCTGATGTCGCTGATGCGTAGCCCTGTAAGACAGGCGAAGCCGAAAGCCAGCTGTGTTTCCCTGACTCCGTTTGTCTCTTCTGATGCCATGAAGGTTTTAAGTTCGTCTGGAGTTAGGAACTGCCTGTGGCTTTTCTTCGGAGTGGTGAAGGTGTCTGCCTTATCCATCTGGTAGAAGGGGTTAGCCGTCAACTTGCCAGCCTTGACCGCTTTGTTGAATACGGCAACAATGCGCTGCTGCACGTTTTTCAGGCTGCTTTCACTCAATGGCTTGGACTCCTTGCGTACAAACTTCTGTGGCACATAGTCGTTTTTCAGCCAAAGAAAGAATGACCTGAACCATACCTTATCAAACTTCCTCAGAGTGATATGCAGTCTGCGCTTTGCCTCCAGGAACTCCCTCATGCGTTCTTGGAAGTATTGGGTCTGACCGATGACAGACTTGGAGTATTCGCCACTGGCGGTTATCTGGTCGATATAGGTCTGAATCCAGTCCATGACCTCTGGCGATTCATCAGCGGCATCCTCACGGACGATTGCAGTGTGTCCTGTCTCAGGGATGGTCTCAGGGTGGAGAATGCGCTCGGCTCGTATCTGGTGCGCACGTTTGAGCGTTTCTTCGTTTGCTGCCTTGGTCTTTTCATCAACCTCCGGCAACAGATAGAGGGAAAGAAACTCAAACTTGCGCTTGCCATTGTCATAGATGTCAAGATACAGGCTCTTGTTGTCGTTTTCGAGGTCTTTCTGTCTGAGCGTGATGGTCATAACACTTGTATTTCAGTTGGTTGGTTGTGATTACTTAAATATTCCATCAATGAGGTTGATGGCTTCCTCCTTCTTCTTATCCACGATTTTAGCATAGATTTCGGTGGTCTGAAGGTTGGTGTGTCCCATCAGTTTGCTGGTGGTGTAGAGGTCTGCGCCAAGTGTCAGCATCATAGTGCCGAAAGTGTGGCGTGAACAATGGAAACTGATGTGCTTGTCGATACCAGCATCCTTCGCCCATTTGCGGAGTGCCCTGCCTATAACGGTCTGGGTGGTGGGAATGTCAAAGAAGGGAATGTCATTTCCCTTTGGTTTGGGCATCCATCGTTTTGCCTCTTCCGAAAGTGGGATGATAACTGGCTTCTCCGTCTTCTGCATTTCCATGTCGATATACTCGCCTTGTCCGTCAGGAGTCTTGAAGATGTGCATCGGGGCGAGCCTGTACATGTCACTGAGGCGAAGCCCCGTGAAGCAAGCGAAGATGAAGGCTTGCTTGACCTCTGGGCGGTAGCTGTCGGTTACCATGAGTTTACGCAGTTCCTCGATGGTAAGATACTCCTTCGTGCCGTCCTTAGGCTGGATGCGCTCCTTTGCGTCAAGTTCCTTCATCGGATTGCTCCTGAGAATGCCTTGGCGCACGGCATTGTTAAAGGTAGTAGAGAACATACCGAGATAGCGGCTTGCCGTGTTCTCGCTGATGGGTCTTGGCTTGATGTGGATGCAGTGGGAGTTGGGGAAGGTTCGGAGAAACTTCACATAGCCACGGCAAAACTCAGCATCGACCTCTTCAAGAGTGACAAAGCCCTTCTTGGTCTCGTCCAGATACTTCTCGATGGTGTTAAGCATTTCGACACGGCAGTGGAGGGTTGACTTCTTCGTGCCAACACCGCCTTCACAATACTTCTTAATCCATGCGGTCAGGAGCATAGAGCCTTGCTTTACCGTGTCCCAATCTTGGATGCCATGACCACGGAGAGCCATGATGCGCTCTGCCTTGATGCGTTCTGCAACTGCCATCGTTTCCTTGTTCTGCTCCTTGCATAGCGGATTGACTTCCGGGATGAGATAGAGTTTCAGATACTCATACTTTCTCACTCCCTTCCAGTAGATGTCAAGATAGATGCTCTTGTTGCCATCTGCGAGAGGCTTCAACCGAATCTTAATCGGTTCCTTCAACTTGACTTGTTTTTTTGGTCTGCCCATAATCTATGACGTTTATTTATTTTGGTATTCTGTTCCTGCGGTCTTGATGCCTGCTTGTTTCAGAGCCTTTGAGAGGATGAACGTTGTCACATGATGATAAGTCCTTTCTTTTCCCTTTTATTATCTCTGATTTGCTCTGCAAATATAAGAAAATCAATCCATATACGAGAAACAAATCAGAAACAAGAAACATAGATTTATATCTTTTTAAGAGTCAATTTTGCAAGAATCGGAAAACAAAGAAAATCGCATAACATATTGATACATAACGATTTTGCTTTCATTTGCTTTCTTGTGCTTTCTCGCCACTTTTGGAGGACTAAGATGTTCTTGACATCCTGCTCCTCGTTGTTCATGGCGATATAAACGGAGATGGCACCGACAACGGCAACAACACCTGCGATGGCGTAGCACAACTTGACGACGATAGGTACGTATTTAGCGATTTCTTCCGTCACAGTTGTAAGTGCCGTGGTGCCGGCGGAGTAGTCACCTGCTGAGTTCTGTGCCATTGCGATACCTGTTCCTACTACGAGCATGAGGGCCATGGTCTTCAAACGCTCTGACGTAATCGCTTTCTTAGCGGTACGCTTCAAAAAATTAGTTGCTTTCTTGAACATTCTTTTCTGTTTTTAATTGATTCATTGTTTTTATATCCTCGTCTGCAGTTGAGTTCACGTATAAATTTGGTAGCCAAAGAAGGCCGGGAACACGATGGAGGCACTAATCATGAAAATGATGGCTCCAATCAGGGTCATGATGGATTTGGTAATGCCATCTTCGCCTGTGTTCATCTTGATGTATATCTGTAGCGCAGAAATAATAGCCATGATAGCTGCAAAGGCATACGCAAGGTAGAGCACATAGAGCATCATGGTGACCACGTAGTCGTGCATCATGGCAAGGGCATCCGCTCCTTGGGTGTAATCCACGCTACCGCATTTGGCAGAAGCTGTAAGTCCGTAACAAGAACCTACGAGCACTAAAGCCAAGCTGGTTATCTTATTTCTACAGTTCATTTCTTATATGTTCGATTTTGATTTGAGGGCGATTAGTTCTGTTGCCATTGAGCAAGGTTTGATAGAAGTCATCGGCATACATACCGTCACTCATGGAGGGCTGAATCTCATCACTCTTCTTTTCAAACTTGTGAGCCAGATTCTCAGCGACGTTCTTGGGTGATTGTTTTTCAGACTTTGCGTCTCCACTTTCGCCATCTGTTGATGAAGGTGCCTCGTTTTCATCATGGAGGTTAAGCGTCTCGTACTCCTTATCTGCCACGCTAAAGCCATTGTCGCTTTCATGAACGGAGACAGCCGCTTCTTCTTCAACCATATCACTTACGTCGAAGACTTCTTCCTGCGTCTTGTGGTCTTCTTTTTTGCCATATAAATCTCTGGTTATCATCACTGCATAGTAGATGATGTAGATGATTGTAAGTACGATTACGAATATCACAAATGGGCTCATATTATACTTTGGTTTAATTACACAATTCCTGTTTTTGCCAGCAGTTTTGCCGCTGTTGACGTGTGCAAAGGAATAACGAAAACCGCAGAACAAAGAATTTTGCCCGTTATCCAGCCTTAATCTTAACAACTCTTCTTAGAAAAATCAATATCATACTTTGTTTTCATATTCTGAACGTGATTTTGGATATAAAAAAAGAGGCTGAACTCCTTTGGGAAGTCCAACCTCTTAGGGCAAAGCAAATGATGTTTCACTCAGGTAGTGCCACTCATTATTCCAGAGTACGGTATATTCTGATAAGTAGATAAAGGATGCTCAAGTAAAAGAAGCAATGGCCGAAGATTATGCCAGTATATCTGACAGCTTCATCTTTGGCTATCTGCTTCGTTTTGTATTTATAGGCGACAATAATAATGCATACTATTGATGCCAGAATTATCGAAAGAGCTGCTAAGGCCGGAAAATGAAACATAGCTTGTACAACACATTCATGGAACTCATCAAGAGTTGTTATTTGTAGTATAACCATATCTTATTGCTTGTGATTAATTAAGAAGTCGTTTACGTCTTTATAGCCTTCAAATCTGACATTTTCATTGATAGTTGCCTCAGGATAAAGGCTACGAATAGTGTCCAATGTAGTTTGGCCTGCAGTATCATTATCCAAGTAGCAATGGATATGGTCATAATGTGCCAACCGTTCCAAGCATCGCCGAAGTTGATTGACAGAGTTTAATACGATATAATCACAATCGCCCCAAAGCCCAATAGCTTCCACGCCTCTTAACGCTAAAGTCTTGTAGGCAAGAAAGTCCATAAAACCCTCAAATAGGCAGCAGGTGGACTGCACACCAATCTGTTTTGAGGGTATAAAGGAAATGTCCTTGCGCCACATGCAACCTTTGAAATAAGGGTTGCGTACCTCATAGTGCCCCAATGCGTTCTGGAATGCTATCCCAAAGTATGGCTTCTTTTCGAGGTGGTACCATATTTCCTTGCAGTATGCTTCACCTATACCGATGTCTATACCACGACTTCGCAAATACGAAAACAAAGCGGGGTGACGCAAATCCTTGATTGAATAAGGCGTATGCTCCACGGGGGTTATAGGCTTGGGATTGCTGACTGTCTGACAATCAATGACCAAATTCATTCTGTCAAGTCGAGTCAATACTTCGCTGACACTATATGTATTGAAAACAAGTTTGCAAAGATCTATGATGTCCCCTCCTTTACCTGTGGAAAAGTCGTACCATTCGTTCTTCAAACAGTCCACCTTAAAGGATGCGTGTTTGTCTACACGATAAGGGGCATGATACAAGACATAGACTCCATTTGTTTTGACAGGCTTGTAGCTCCATAGTCCCATCAATTCAACCAGGCTTATTTTTTTCGCATTTTCGATATTCATACTTAATCTGCTTTGTCCATTCATTCACCTGTTATATATAAACAGGACGAATGAACGCATTTATACCTTATTCTTTTTCCTCCTTGTCAAATAGTGATGGTGTGGCTTCCGCAGCTGCCAAAACATAGTCGTTGCCATTCACCTTGATAAGACCTTTATCAATAAGTGAAGCCAGAATCTTAGACATCAGCGTGCGTTTGCGATTGAAGCCAATCGACGCATATCCGGCAATAAGTGCTGCCACTGTATTTTCAAAACCATCAATCATAGACTTACCATTATAAGCTGCTCGAAGTGCCTGCTCATGCTGCTTGTCTGTTAGGTCTGCTGCTGTAATTCGCTTCTGGATTTTGGTTCCTGATTTTAAGCTATAGCCATTTGCTACACCAGGGAGTCCCATCTCATTCACACTAAAGGCAAATGGTTTGAACTCCTTATCACGCATATTCAATGGATGCACCTCACTCACATCAGCGTAAACAGTGCTTCGATTGATAACCAATACAGTCTCAGCCTTATTGGTCAATTCTGTACCGATATGACCACGAATATTGTCATCAATCTTATTGAGGTGTAGTACACAATGGATGTGGATATTAAACACGCTCGACCAATT
>ERZ779888.3419-NODE-3419-length-11697-cov-4.720581_pt1 | contig 11697 bp, 6 predicted proteins | sample MGYA00511245_ERZ779888 | MGnify/ENA primary metagenome ERZ779888 (study PRJEB29588, sample SAMEA2155255) | human gut metagenome | biome: human gut; feature: human-associated habitat; material: faeces | place: Denmark | collected 2008/2010 ... | reverse complement strand
GAAATCTCGGCATTCTTTCGGAGCGCCGCGCCGACCAATGGCTCTGGCGCTTGCCAGAGCAAGAGGGTAAGGGGGTAACACCTTGAACAGTTTGCATCCTTGCACCCTTTCGCAGCAGGCACCGTTCGCCGCCGTGAGGCGCGTGTCGCCGCTGTGTGCGGCTTTTTGCCCCGACAGCGAGTGTGTGTGCGGCGCAACGGGAAAAGCCAACGTTGCGCCGACGTGCGCAAAAAATACAAAATCGCAATCCAGCAGGGTGAATCTCGTTAAAGATGTTTTTTGAATTTTTCCACAACGGCATGACGCTTTGGTGTCATGCTGTTGTTTTTCTTGTGTACTCCGCAGAAAACTCCATCTCTCCAATGAAGTTGTAGCGAATGTCAATTTGTTGTACGCGGTGTCCGCTAGATTTATCCGGCGCATGGACAATGATTTTCTCGATAAACTCCTGCACCATCACAGCGGTCAATTCTTTTGGCTCGGTGTACTTTCGGACGAGTTTCAAAAACTTCTCCGCATTGCCGGTGTGCTCCTGCGCCGCTGCAAGCTCACTGCGCAGCGTTTGAACGCTGGCGGCTAATTCTGTCTGTTCCTGCTCATAACCCGCTGAGAGCTTTGTAAAACGCTCGTCCGTCAACTTGCCGCACACGTTGTCCTCGTAGAGCTTGCGGATGATCGTATCAAGCTCCGCAATGCGGCGTTCCTGTCGGCTCAATGTGCGTTTCGTGCTGGCCTGTTTTGCCTCCAGTGCTTTCTTGCGCCCATCCATCAGCATCTCCGCAAAGGCTTCTTCATTGAAGTGGGCGAAAGAAATTACCTTTTGCAGATTCTCCAACACAAGCTGTTCCAGTACCACGGCGCGTATGTAATGGGCGCTGCACCCCTTTCGGTTGCGATAGCTTGAACAGGTGTAGTAAAAGTTTCGGTATTCTTGCTATACTCCATGATCTGCTTTAATTTCTGCAATGCTTGTATCCGTCTGTCGTTTACAGTGGATACAGACAAGCCTAAATACCGTGCAATTTTGCTATCGCTCCATTCAGCAAAGTACGATAACAGTAAAATATCCCTGTGTTGGGCTGCAAATAGGACAGTGCTTTCCCGATATGCGGCGTTACGACAAAAACGTGTTCTTTTACAGAAAAAGAGGTCATTGTGTCCAGTACATAGCTATCCTCGGTTATCAGACTGTCAAAAATGCTCTCGTCAAAGTTTGATGCTGCGGCTTCCCGCTGCTCCTGAATGTCCAATTTTCTATGTATGTTTCGTGCCTTGTTTCGGAGGACCGTTTTCATAAAATCCTCAAAGGCGTATTGCTTATCAGCTTTTGATCTTCTGTCATTTCATATCCCTCTGATTTGTGCTTCTATATACCAACTACAAAATGAAACCTCCACTTTTCCGAAAATTCGCGCAAAGCGCAAAAACTTCCTATAAAAAACTTATTTTTGATGAAATCCGCGCTCAAAGAGAACAGAAAAATCCCCCCTCCAGTGTGAACTGGAGGGGGGAATCTTGCGCTACGGGTTACTTCGTGTACTTCTGCATGAAACGCATCAGAATCGACGCAACTTCCGCGCGGGTCGCGTTGCCCTGCGGGGCAAGCGTGGTTGCGGTGCGGCCGTTGATAAGGCCAGCACTGACAGCCCAGCGCATCGCGTCGGTCGCCCAGCTCGAAACGCTGGAAGCGTCTGTGTATCCGGAAATGTCAGCGGATGCAGACACATCATAGCCTTTCATCTTCGCATAGCGGTAGAGCATGGCGGCAAGCTGTTCGCGGGTGATCTTGCCGGTCATATTCGTACCATCCGAAATGCCGGCGCCCATCGCCCATTCGCGGCCAGCGGCGTACCACGTTGCGCCGCCGGAGGTATTGACGCCCTCCATACGCGCCAGAATCGTGACGATCATGCTGCGGGTCGTGTTCGCGTTCGGGTTAAACTCGTTTGCAGATGTGCCGTTCATCAGGCCATTGTCGCAAACGTACTTCACGCCGTCATAGTACCAGCTGCCGGAGGTCACATCCGTGAACGGGAGGTTATCCTTGCTGGTATCAGGCTTCTGCGACGGCTTGGCGGGCCTAGACGGGGTGAGCGGCGGAATTGCCGCGTATTCCTTTTCTGCCCGTACAAGGTCGTTGTAGCGCGTTACAAGTGCCTTTTGATCCTCGGTCAAAGCCTCATACGCAGCGCGGGCCATACGGATAGCCGGGCCGCTGTATCGGGTGACGGGGAACAGGCGCTCGATCATCTCGTCCACCTGCGCGGCAGCCTCGCGGTCAGCTTTGTCTTTGGCTTCAGCTTCCAGACGTGCAAGCTCTGCTTCTGCGGCGGTCAAAACATCGTAGTTTTCAACCAGCAGCTTCTGATCGTTCGTCAGTGCGTTATACGCAGCACGGGCGGCTTCAATGGCCGTCTTGCTTTCCAGCGTGACTTTGCCGATTTCATTGATCTTTTCTATCACATCGTCAGCGGCTTTCCGGTCAACCAGTGCCTTGTACGCGGTTTCTGCGGCGGTCAGCGTATCCAGCTTCGTCACATACGTCTTTTGCGTGGGAGTCAGGTTGTCGTAAGCAGCGCGGGCCGTTTCGATGGCCTGCTTGCTTTTCAGCGTGACTTCTCCGATTGCATCAATCAGGTTGTCCACCGCTGCGGCGGCAGCTCTGTCGATGCGCTCCTGCTCGGCAGCGGCATCTTGCAGCTCTTTCAGCTTCACTTCTGCATCAAGAAGCGTGTAATAGTTGACCGGTTTAGCGTACTCGACAATATACTGTGCGTACTTGTTCAGTGCATCGTAGCCAGCGCGCGCTTTCTGAATCTGCTTTGCGCTTTCCAGCGTGATTTCATCAATCGGACCGATTGCGGCAATGTCAGCAATGACCTTATCCGCCGCAGCCTGATTGAGTCTGTCGATTTTTTCGATCAGCGCCATGAGTTTATTGTACTCGTTGACGGTCAGACGGTCTTTTTCCTCCTGCGTCAGCGATTCATAAATCTCCTGCACCGATTTGATCGGCTCCACATCTTCCAGCGTTGCGCGGTAGACGGAGGGCAGAGCGGCAATTTTTACGGACAGATCGGCGGTTTTCTTGAAGCTGGCAACGCCTGCTTCTGCATCGAGCAGCTTCTGATAGTTGGTGACGTTCTGCTTGCTGGTTTCACTCAGCGCCTCATAGGCAGCTCTGGTGATGCTCAGACCGTTTTCCATGCTCTTGTAGTTGTAGCTTTCTACTTTGACGCAATACTTGTCGATCAGCCCCATGACGTATGCGGAGCCGTCGTCAACCTGTGCATTGACCACTTTCAGAACATACCATGTACCATTCGCTGTCTGCGTGTTGCCAGCCTGCGCGTTCATGGTCGGCCAGCCCTTCACACCGCACCCAACGTAGATGGTGTCGCCTGCGACAACGGGGATGGTCTGCGTCCGCTTATAGAAGCTGACACCCTCGGTGTTGTTGGTCACCTGCTCGTTGAGGAACGTTTTCACAAGGAAATTCTTGTTCGTGGCGGTCGGCGTGATTTTGATTTCGGCCTTTTCATCGTCGATCTGCAAGGTGTACTCGTTTGTCGAGCCGATCGTGCCGGACGTGAACGCCGGGAAGATCGTGCCGTTGGTCACGTCAAGCGCCCTGAGGGTGGTGTTCTGGTTGTTCCATGTGCCGCCGAGGTCCTCGCCGTAGCCGGTTCTGGTATACATGATGCGGATCTCATCGCCGTCGCCCAGCTGGCCGTTGGCAACCGTGAAGTTGCCAAAGCCCTCGTTGGTGAACCAGTCGTTCAGCGTTCCCATCCAGCCGGACTGGGAGCCGCCATCGAAAGCGGACAGGCCGTTGATCGACGAGATGTAGTTGCTGGCCGCGCCGGTCTGTGACCAGCCGTGCGCATCGAGCGCGTCTACCACGCAGGTCATCATCGTGGAGGCTGCCGTCAAATCCACTTCAAAATTGTTGATCGGCGTACCCTCCCAATACGTTTTGCCTGTGGGCCAGAGATCGTGTGTAAAGGTCGTGTTCTCAATGGTAACGTACACAGTACCATAATCCTGCGCCATGTCCGCGTCCACAGCTGCCATCGCTTCAAGGGCCGCAGTCTTTGCAGCAGTGGCGGTGGTCACATCCTCTGCTTTTCCGATGTTGGCAATGCCGTCATTGTACGCCTTGACCAGCGTGTTCCAATTTGTATTGGAATAATTCGACTTGACATACGCCTGATACGCGGTCGTCAGCTCGTTCTTGAGCGACGTTTTTGTCGCGGTCAGTTCGTCCGGGGTCGCTACCTTTTCCAGATAGACCTTGACGACGATATTGTGCGGCATGACACAGTCAAAGGTGATGATTGCCGCCTTCATACCGTTTTCGCCCTTGCCGTCGTAACCGGTCGAGCTCGGCTCGTAGAAGAAGCGCCTTCTGGAGCTGTTCTGGTTCGCGTCGGTATAGTTCGGAGTCTGAACCGTGACACCCTCGATGGGGCTGCCGTCCTCGTCCTCAACCTCGACCTTCACGACCGTCGCGTTGTAGCTGCACTCGTAAGCGCCGCCTTCCAGCTTGCGGGCGATGATCAGCTGATAGTAGGAGCCCTCCTGCACACGATAGCCATCCTTGCCGTCGAACGCGCCGAGCGCCGCGCTGGTGCGGATTCTGCTGTCCTTCGAGCCAGGAACATTGACACGGGAATCAGCATTCGCGTAATCGCTCGGAACATAGTTATAGCTCCGGTCGTTGGCGACGATGAAATCATTCTGGTAATCCGTGTCGCCCATAACCTTGACCGTTACGGTCGGATCGACCTCAGCGGGAAGGTTCGTGCCATCTTCGCCATAGGCTTCTTTCAGCTTTTCATACTTTGCTTTCTGCGCCGTGGTCATCTGGTTGATCTGGTGCTGCGTTGCGCTGTCGATCATGCTCTGGAGATACCGGAAGCGCGCCGCAAAGCCCTGCGTAAAGTCGCGCACATCATCGGGCAGACAATTCAGTGCGCCCTGAATGCTGGTCTCCTTCGGGAAGTCGCTGTTCTTGTGCGCCTTTTCCAGCTGCGCCACCAGTGCGTCAAACTCACGCACAAGGTTCTTTGCGTCGGTCAGATTGGTCACAGTCTGGAAAGCTTCGCACTTTCCGGCGTAGGCTTCGTCGATCTGCTTCAGTTCGTCGTCTGTGAACAGAGTGCGGTCAACGTCCTGATAACTGTCGTCCAGTTCCTGCTTGAGCGCGGCAAGACCGGCGGTCAGTTCATCGCCGGATTTGGCGTTCACATAAATCCAGACGGAAGCACCGACTGTCATGCTCGGCAGCTCCTCGATCTGCGGGCCGCCGGACACGTCGGTATTGCCCCAGAAGCCCTTGTCCTCGCGCAGATCGGCGGCGTACAGATGCACCCAGCCGGAGCCATAGAGCGTGACGGTCACGTCGCCGTTTGCATCGGTCTGATAGCCGGTGTCAAAACTCGGCGCGGCAGCATCGCCCGCAGCAGCAGCGTTAGTGCCGCTGTTCTCCGGGGAAACATAAAGCTCCGCGCCGGAGAACGCGCTGTACTCGCCCGTGTAACTCTGCAAGGACGCATACGCACGGGAAACGTGCAGCGTCAGCGGTTCGCCTTCGGTGGCGGTCAGCGTGCCGGTGATGGGTGCGCCGTCCTGCTCGAACCGTGCCGTCTGCATATAGCGCATGGTGTAATTCTCATTCAGGGAATTTCCTGCGCCCGCATAGGAAGAAACCTCCGGCTTCGGAAGCAGCACAAGCTCTACTGTGTCGCCGTCATGCAGCACATAACGGTCAGAGTAGTAGGTGAACGTATCGTTCTCATAATAATCATCAGAGAAGTAGCCGCTGAAGCTCTGCAAGCTGTGCGCATAGACGCCATTGATAAGTGCGGCGTAGCTGGCCGCGCCGAAGCCGTCCTGACGTCCCTTGTTGTAGAGCTTGCTGCCAAGCTGCGTTTCCAGTGCACCGAGCGTCTGGTCGCCCGTCAGCGTGACAGAACCCGTCCATGTCGTGCTGGCCCATTCGCCCTGCGGGAAGCCGGTCGGCTTCTTTAAGCTGGCGCTGTCCGTGACGCGGACGTTCACGGTGATGCTGTCCGCCGTGTTCGTCAGGCCGAGATAGTAGGCATCGAACAGCTCCCGATATGCCGTTCTGATTTCCCTGTACTCGCTGGCGTTCAGATTCAGCTGCGTTTCCACATACTCCTGCCAGACGGCATAGGCAGCGTCACGCTTGGTTTTCAGCGTGTCGCGCCCATCCAGCGCCGTGTTGCCGATTGCCTTGTCTGCCAGCTCACAGAGCGCCGGAATCGCGTCCAGTGCCAGCGATACGCTGCCATATCTGTCCAGCGCCGAGGCAAGTTCTTTGTACGCATTGGTCAGCTTTGTGGCATATCCATCCGCCTTGCCCTGATTGCCTGCGACGTTCTCCGTCGTAGGTTCAACCTTGCCGGTTTCGGCGTCTTTCTGGAACAGAGCGTCCAGATACGCATTTGCTTCGGTCAGTGCTGTGCGGTAAGCATTGACGGTCTTGTCGTTGTAACCCTTCAGATCGTCGTTAGACTTTTTGCACCGTTCAATCGTTTCATAGAGATTGGTGGGGTTGATCTGACCAATCGGGATCAGATTCGCCATGGCTGCGGTCAATGTTTCCAGCGCAGAATCAACCTGATCCTGTGTTGCAGCGGCACTATTATTGACCGATTCTGCGCTGGTAAGCGCAGTCTGGAAATCTGACCAGAAGCCGTTTTCACTGACTGCCTTTGTTCCAGCGTTATATCTGTCGTCCTCAGTTTTGCAGTTGCTGGCATTTTTGCTCTCGGCTTCAGTAATCTTTGTGTCGAGGGCCGTTTTATCAACACTCGCAGCTTTTTCCCACGCTATCAGAATATACCCTACTGTTACAGGCATAAATGTTACTACCCAATCAAATTCTGTAAGCCTGCACAGCAAGTAATCTGACTGCTCAGAAAACGTAACAGCGGAAATATTGCTTTTTTCTTTTTGAAAATATGCCGCTGTTTTTTCAAAATTGGTCGAATTTCTTGTGATGGAACCGCCCGTGATGCCATCATAATCTCCATCACCGTACAAGAATGATACTAATTCGCCTGTGCTGGAGTCATTACCTTCCTGCAATTTGATCGTGTCATATTGCTTTGAAATATTTACGAGGTACAGGTTATACCCGTTTAGAGTACCAATGTTCTGACTGCCAACAATATTGCCCGAATCAATTTCATAAGGTGATGTAGCTGCTACACATAATGGTGAGAAAAGACCAAATGTAATTAAGATAGCAAGTGCAAGTGCAATGCTTCGAGTATGAAAGGGGCGATGCCTTTCGGCATCGCCCAAAAACCATTTCCCCATTTATTTACCCTTGATTACCGTAATATACGGTGCTTCTGTTCCGCTCTGTGTAACAATTCGATAGGTTTTTCCGGATTCAACCGTAAACTGATACGGAGTGGAGGCATCAACAGCCGTTTCATTCAAATAAACATTTTCTTCGGTAGATCTGATTCTGTAACTGCCCGCATCAACTTCTTGGTATCCGCCGTTTGTAGTGGGGATCAGTGCAGTAGAAACCAACATAAGATCAGATGTTGCCGCCGACCCTGTCGTACCAACTGCGCGGAAAATGCCCGTGATTTCCGGAGAAGTTTCACCGAAAATGCCGGTGTTATACAGAACCGCAGAATAGATACGGACGTACTTTGCGTTGTTGATCTTTACCGGCTTCATGCTGCCAAGCTCAACCGCCCAAGCGAGGTCAAAGCCGTCGCCGCCGACCTTGTCGGAGGTATAAGGCGTATACGGGTTGACCGGAGTACCGTCCTTGACGCTCGGCACGGGGGTCACGTCGGCATAGCCGAACGCATAGTCCGTATTGGAGTCGCTGTCCGGGATGCTGGTCACACCGGTAAATTTCAGCGTCGTATCCGTGTACTCCGTGATATAGGTGTTTGTCGCGTCGTTGATACCGGACGTTGCTTCATGGTTCATGCTGCCTTTGGTCGGGAACCACGTTGCAGCCGTTGTGAACGGGTCTTGCGAATGGGTCACGCCATTGACGGCTGCATGGAGTCCTGCATCGTCCTTTGTATAATACACAGTTGCATTGCGGACGGCGCTGTCCGAATAATACATCGAACCGGCCAGCTCATACCACTTGTACGGGCCATAGGTAACGTTGCCGTTTCCGTCATCCGTAAGGACTTCCTGCGCATAGACCTGAACCGCAGCAGCTTCCGGGTTGCCGTTAAAGGCATTGCCATAGATCACGAAGTCTACGCCGTAGGGGTTGGTGTCCAGATTCCGAATGGGGTTGCTGTGGAAATCATACTGGACATAGCCGCCCAGAGAACCGAGCGAGAAGCCGTTCGCGGCAAAGCCATAGTAGCCCTTGATCTTGTTGGCAGGATCAAGAAGGTTGTCGCCGCCAGCGCTGATGCTGCCCCAGTCGCCGCGGTTGGCATACTGTGTCAGGCCGGGCAGATAGGCGGTTGCGCCTTCCGGATGCAGCTGCGCATTATGGACAGCAGACGGGTCGTTCGGTGCGCTGAAGTTGATGGTGGTAGCGGTGGTGCTGCCAGCGGTGGTGAACTGAATCGAACCGGCTGCCTTGGCGTAGATGACCGTCGAGAAGTAGCCCTCGCCGGACGTGCCGGTGACAGAATTTTTCTCGGTCATGTTGCCGTTGGCATCATAGGTACGGAACACAACGTCCGTGCTGTTGCTGGTAAGCGTGATTTCTGCGTCGGACTTCAGATAGAGAGAATAGAGATCCGGCACAAAGCCAGCGGTCGGGCCAGCATAGACAGCATTATACGCATTGGTGCCAGCTGCTTCAAAGCTCATGTAGCGCTCCGGTTCGGTCATGGGATACGCGGGGTCGCCAAAGCGAATCTGTGTGCCGTTGACCGTGATCGGATTGTTGACATCCGCCAGCTGGAAGTTGATGACGTAAGTGCCATAGGACTTGACGCTATCTGCCAGATTGGGATAGACATAAACCGTCATGGTCGCTGTGCCGTTCTGCACTGTCGCGTTGTAGGTTAGGCTGGCGTGCTTCTTGATATGCTTGCGGGATACCGCGTTCAGGATCGAGTTCGGCTTCGCGGAAGAAACCACAAGGTTTTCATTCGAGGCATTTTCCTTTTCAAACGTCGCCGTTACGACGGTTCCATCAGCCGTGCCGCTGGCCAGCTTGACGTTATACGTCAGGTTATACGGGGCGCTGCTGCCCGTCAGGGTGCGATCCTCATTGCTATTGATATTCGCGCCGGTAATCGTGATGCTCTTGATGCCGTTGGTCGGCGAACCAAGAGAACCCGCAGTATCAGCGGAGGCTGTGACAGTCAGCAGTCCGAGAACCATGACCAGCACAAGGATGAGCGCAAGAGCTTTCTTTGCTTTCATGTTTGTTCTTCTCCTTTACAAATTTTCGTTTCCTGTTTTATCTGACGCAGTCCGGAAGCAGAAGGCTGCGCCGATTCTCACGGCAAAAGCCGTAATAAACGATTTTCGTTCACACCACGCTGCCGGTATCGGTTCCTGCGCCCACTTCTGACCGCGTCTGTCCTCCCTTGGCACGCTCGGCGCTCCGCGTCGTCGCGTACTTCCCCGGAAAGGACAGGTATTCTTTCCCGTTGTGGCTATTCAGTTGTCGGTGCGATTCACCGTATGAAGCCGGGCGAAGGCCCGGTGTATCAGTTTTTTAGCGGCGGCCCGGTCTGCCGTTCCCATTTGCAGACCAGGCCACCAATATAGGGGGCAAAACAAAAGCCGATTCCGGCTTGAAGCGGCGCACTTTGTCCAAAAAACAAAATGCGCCGATCTCAACATGAAATCAGCGGCAGTTGGGCGGTTTTTCGCCCATTGCAACAGGAAATCGCTCGCCGCTGCAAATACACAATCGCGGTTTTCCGCGAGTAATACAGTTCTTCTGACTTGCGTTATAGGGGATCCCCCCTGCGCCCACATCCTGCCTTCTCACAGGTCATCCCTGCAATGGCGGACTTTCGTCCCGGCGGTCAAAACCGCTTCGGTGTGACCTCACGCGCACAGCACCGTTTCGTGTCGGCCTTGCGGCCTGCTTCTGTTTGCCTATCCTGCCCGAGGGTGTACGGAATCGGCGTGTATTACGGTATTAACAATATGAACTTATCAGTGGGGTTTCGTCCGTAGGTACCTACGGACGTGAAGGGGCGCCCCTTCACGATGATCTTCTGTATTCCGTTCACTATGATATACGATTTTTCGCCGTTTGGCAAGCAAATTCTTGTTACAGCCCAGTAGTTTTCACGAAAGCCTGTCTTGCCCGTATCCAGCTCAGCCAGCAGCCGAACGGCCTTATTGTGTCCGCACATGAGGTCGGTCTGAATTTCGTCGAGCGTGTAGTAAATGTAAACACGTCCCAGCTCGTCATACCAGCCGTGTTTGGCGGATAGCCCCATGCGGTCGAGCATCAGGCCATACAGCAGCTTCGCGTCGGTGGAGAGCGTCTTGAATTTCTTGCTGCGCACCAACAATCTGGGAATCCGGAAATAACTGAACTGTTCGGATTCTTCGCCGTAGAAATAATCTGATACGATAACCGCCGCCATATTTGTCGCTCCTTTCTCTGCTTTGGGTCGATAATCTATGTCATAGAAAAAGCACGATTTGATTTTTGTCAAATCGTGCTTTTTCTTGGTGTTCTTTTTTGTCAGTAAAGTTTGATTTTTCGGTGACTACCTGTTAAAAATGTGCTTTTCGTCACGCTCTTTATCGGGTTTCACCTCAACGCGATTGCGATTTTGAGAGGAGGCGCAGCGGAATGGATGAGCTTTCGCGCTCTGCGCGGAAGCGAAGGATATGGAGCTTGTGCCGACGAAGGAGCCAGCATCGCATTTGGCTAGTCGCCGGTGTCCCGGCGTCCTGCCAAATGCCAAATATGGGCAGAAGCCCGCACCCACTTCAATAGAAACGGAGGAAACATGAGAATGGGCAAAAAGAAAACCGCCCTCGGTCACGCTGCGGACGACCATGAAGAAATGCGAATGGACACGATGTAGACGTTGGGGGGTGGCGAAGAAGAACTGCATGATTCTAATTTCCGCTGGGAATACTTACAACAAAAAAGGAGGTGGACAGCATCAGCACGCAGAAAAAACCGTCACCGGAGCAGGCAAAGAAAGAGCTTGCCGAACAGCTCTGGCTGAGCTACTACAATCAGGTTCTGTTTGAAGCCGGACTGATTACGGAGACGGAACGCAACCGCATGAAGAACAAAATCAGTGCATTGGCGCCGTCCGCCTCCAACGAGGTTGGAAGGAACATCCAGGCGTGATGTTCCTGCCAAAAACTCACGCTTGCTTGTTTCACGCAGGTGTGATATGGTAGAAAAAACATGATAAAACGAAAAACGAAGGAGCGCACCAAATGGACATACATACGATCAGAATGGAGCTAAGAACAAAGTCCATTTACGATTTGCCGCTGCGCGTGACCTACTATGCGCGTGTGTCGTCTGAGAGTGACGAGCAGCTAAACTCACTGGGCAATCAGGTTTCCTACTATGAGGATCTGATCCGAAGGAATCTCCCGTGGACATTCGTGCCGGGGTACATTGACGAGGGCTTGTCCGGTATCTCTACGAAGAAGCGTGAGAACTTTAACCGCATGATCGAGGATGCCGCCGAAGGTCAATTCGACTTGATCATCACCAAAGAA
>ERZ779888.3417-NODE-3417-length-11702-cov-17.819524_pt1 | contig 11702 bp, 9 predicted proteins | sample MGYA00511245_ERZ779888 | MGnify/ENA primary metagenome ERZ779888 (study PRJEB29588, sample SAMEA2155255) | human gut metagenome | biome: human gut; feature: human-associated habitat; material: faeces | place: Denmark | collected 2008/2010 ... | reverse complement strand
GGTTTGTATTTTCTCAGAAGATCGTACACATCACCGTGAGCCTCACGATCGTGAACTATAAGCGGCATTTCAAGGTCAAGAGAAAGCCTGATTTGTTCCTCAAAAACACGCTTTTGCAAGTCTTTCGGAATGTCCCAATGATAATCAAGCCCTGTTTCACCGATTGCGACAACCTTTTTATGTTTTGAAAGCTGTGCAAGCTGTTCAAGATAATTGTCCGGAATATTTTCGAGATTTTCGGGATGAAATCCGACTGCGGCATACATAAAATCATACTTTTCAGCATACTCAATGCAGGTTTTTGCCGTTTCAAGGTTAACCGCATTGTTGACAATTCCGCACACACCCTTTGTGTGAATGTTTTCCAAAAGCTCAAAACGGTCATCGTCAAACCATTTGTCGTCATAATGTGCATGCGCATCGAAGATGTTGTTGTAAAGTGACATCGGTGTATCTCCCTAAAAGTATGGGCGGTCATTGACCGCCCACATTAAAGAATGGTTTTATATAGGTGAAAATTCAATTTCAGTTTTCAGTAAAAATTAACTTTTCACATTTATACAGTTTTATTTATCATATGATTTCTGCCGTTGCTTGCGGGCGGATGATATCCTCCCGTCTGAAATATAGTCGCAATGCGTTGTACATAAATGTACTGCCTTTTGCTCGTTATTTCAGACAGCGCTTTGCTCCCTTTATCCGCCACAGGCGGCGGTCGCAAGGCTACCCCTACAGAATTGTGCAAACGGTAGCTATACTACGCTCGGGCATAATATATTTTTATATTGCAAACTGTCTTCACGAATTGGGTGCAGCGACACGCTGCCGGCGACTCGCCGTCAACAGATTTTTGAGCCGACAGGCATATTGTCAACAAAGACAACCTTTAAATCATCGCCATGAACTGCAGAAAGAATCATACCGCAGCTTTCAACACCGCAAAGCTTTGCAGGCTTGAGGTTCTGGACAAGAATAATCTTCTTGCCGATAAGCTCTTCGGGCTTGTAGTAGTTTGCAATACCGCTGACAACGGTTCTGTCCTTTACACCGTCAAAAATTGTGAACTGTAAAAGCTTTTTGCTCTTTTTAACGGGTTCGCAGGTCTTAATCTCGCACACACGGAGGTCAACCTTTGCAAAATCATCAATGCCAATCTGTGCAACACCTTCAAGCTCTTCACGGAGTGCCTTTGTTTCTTCACTTTCACCCTCGTTGTTCTTGATAATGCTGTTGAGTTCTTCAATTTCCTTTTCAACATCAATTCGTGGGAAGAGTGCATCTCCCTTGTGAACCGTGACATCAGCAGGAAGAACACCGAACTTGTCACAGTTTTCGTAGCCGGCACATTTTTCACAAGCGCCAATCTGCTCAAGAGCCTTTGGCATTGTTGTTGGCATAAATGCCGAAAGGAGGGTGCAGGCAATACGGATTGCCTCAAGAAGGTTGTAGAGAACCGTTGCAAGTCTTGCTTTCTTTGTTTCGTCCTTGGCAATAACCCACGGAGCGGTTTCATCAATGTATTTATTTGCACGGGAAACAAGCTTGAAGATTTCGGCAAGTGCGTTCTGGAGCTGAGTCTTGTCCATGAAATCGTCAACCTTTGCACGGAGCGATGTTGCGGTTTCGATAAGGTCATCGTCAAATTCGCCGCTCTCACGCTCTGTTGGAAGTGTGCCGCCGAAATATTTCTGAACCATTGCAACTGTTCTTGAAACAAGGTTGCCAAGACCGTTTGCAAGGTCGGAATTGATACGATTAATCATAATTTCGTTTGAAAACGAGCTGTCTGCACCGAGAGCCATTTCACGCAAAATGTGGTAACGGATTGCGTCAGCGCCGTAACGCTCACCGAGAACAAACGGATCAACAACATTGCCGAGTGACTTTGACATCTTCTGTCCGTTGAAAGTAATCCAGCCGTGAACGGCAAGATGCTTTGGAAGCGGAAGGTCAAGAGCCATAAGCATTGCAGGCCAGATGATAGCGTGAAAACGCATGATGTCCTTTGCTACCATATGAACATCGGCAGGCCAGTATTTGTCAAATTCGTCAAATTTTTCATTCTTGTAGCCGAGAGCGGAGATATAGTTTGAAAGTGCGTCAATCCAAACATAAACAATATGCTTTTCGTCAAATGTAACCGGAATTCCCCATTTGAAGGTTGTTCTCGATACGCAAAGGTCTTCAAGTCCCGGCTTGATAAAGTTGTTTACAAGCTCAACCGCTCTTGTCTTTGGCTGTAAATAGTCTGTTTCCGTGAGGAGCTTTTCAATTCTGTCGGCAAAAGGTGACATCTTAAAGAAGTATGCCTCCTCTTTTGCCTCTGTAACCTCTCGTCCGCATTCGGGGCATTTGCCGTCAATAAGCTGGCTTTCTGTCCAGAAGCTTTCACAGGGGGTGCAGTATTTGCCCTTGTATTCTCCCTTGTAGATGTAGCCCTTGTCATACAGCTCCTTGAAAATTTTCTGAACTGTTTCAATGTGATAATCGTCTGTTGTGCGGATATATCTGTCATAGCTTATGTTCATAAATTTCCATAAGCCCTTAAAGGTTTTTACAATTTCATCAACATACTCTTTGGGAGTAACACCCTTTTCGGCAGCCTTCTGTTCGATTTTAAGACCGTGTTCATCCGTACCCGTAAGGAACATAACATCGTATCCCTGCATTCGTCTGTAACGGGCGATAGAATCGCACGCAACGGTGGTGTAGCAATGACCGATGTGGGGATTGCCTGACGGATAATAAATAGGCGTTGTAATGTAAAATGGTTTTTTCTGACACATAGTATTTGTCCTCCCTAAAATTCAGCAAATGAGCTGTAACTGTAATTATACCAATTATTGCATATAATTTCAAGAGTTCATGGGATAAACGGATAATAGTTAATTGTTGTATGCTTAATTTAAAGACAATTACTTATGATTCATTTCGGTGATATTACTGTCTGAATTGATAAATAATCGTGTTAAAGTGTCGGGTTAAAGTGAAATAATGCCGAACTGCGCAAGTGTGTAGGAAATTAAGATGAACACAAGGCAGATTGGAGCTATATATTTAATCATAACATCAAACAAAGCCCTTCTGCTGAAACGCTCGCCGTTCCTTGTGACTTCGTCTGCAATAGTCTTTGGCTTGATAACCCAGCCGATGAGAATACAAGTGCAAAGTGCGACAATCGGCATAATAATGCTGTTGCTCAAGAAGTCAAAGAATGTAAGGAAGTCCATTCCGAGAATCTTAACATTTGACCATATACCGTTGCCGAGTGACGACGGAATACCCATAATAAGGCAGATGCCTATAACGATAAGACAGGACTTGATTCGTGTAAGCTTGAACTTGTCCATAAGCGAAGAAACAATTGCTTCCATTACGGAGATTGAGCTTGTGATAGCTGCAAAGAATACAAGAACAAAGAACAAAAATCCGATGATTACGCCGGCAGGCATTTCGTTGAATACCTTTGGAAGTGTGATGAACATAAGTCCGGGACCGCTTGCACCAAGACCTTCTTCACCGCTGAATACATAAACCGCAGGAACTACCATAAGACCTGCGAGAAGTGCAACGGCTGTGTCGAAAATCTCAATTTGGTTAACCGACCTTGTGAGGTTTACCTCATCCTTTGTGTATGAACCGTAGGTTACCATAATTCCCATTGCAATGCTCATTGAGAAGAACAGCTGACCTAGTGCCGCCGCAAATGTCCAAATTGACAGTTTGCTGAAATCGGGAATGAGGTAGTACGAAACACCCTCCATTGCGTTCGGGAGCGTGAGTGTGTAGATTGAAATTCCGACTGTCAGAACAAGCAGAACAGGCATCAAAAATTTGCTCAGTCGCTCAATGCCCTTGTTTACTCCGAGCATAATTACCACTGCACTCAACAGCATAAATATTAAGAAAAACACAATGGGTGACAACGGGTCGGAAATAAAGTCCGAGAAAAAGTTGTCCTGTGCCGCAGGGGCAACAAGTCCCTGTGCATAAACGCACATATATTTTGTAACCCAACCGCCGATAACGCAGTAGTACGGAATAATGATTATAGGAACAAGCGTTGCAAGGTAGCCTAAAAACGAAAATTTGCTGCATAGCTTTTTGTAGGCGAGAATCGGACTTAGCTTTGTTTTTCTGCCTATTGCGATTTCGGCAGTCAAAAGTGAAAAGCCGAATGTAAGCGCAAGGATTATGTAGATAAAGATAAATGTTCCGCCGCCGTACTTAGCTGCATAATACGGAAATCTCCAGAGATTTCCCAAGCCTACTGCACTTCCCGCAGCGGCAAATACAAATCCGAGTCCGCCGGAAAAGCTTCCTCTTTTTTTACTCATGATAATTACCTCTCATTTTCTTTAGAATTTTTTAAAATCTGTAAATAAAACAATTAACGCAAGTATAACATAATACAGAGATTAAAACAATATTTTTTGAAATTTTTTGAATATTTTGCAAAAAGAAAATTTTGGTTTTATCTTTGCGAATTTTGTCAAATCTATTGCAAATCAATTTTATTTGTGCTATTGTAAAATATATGTAAAGAATCCGTTACCAAAGGTAAAATTTAGTGCAATTCGCTTGAAATAATCCGTTTCGTATTTTATACTTAATCAGATATATTCAAATGTTTTGTATATCAATTTTTATGGTGGTGAATTATATGTCAAATTCAAAAAACAACAATAAAAAAACATCCGAAAAGGCAAAGCTTATGTCAAAATGGCAAAAGATGCCTTATACCAACAGAGAATTAAGCTGGGTTGACTTTAATGCAAGAGTGCTTGAAGAGGCGTTCAAAAAGACCAATCCAATTATGGAAAGATGCAACTTCCTTTCAATTACGGCGTCGAACCTTGACGAATTTTTTATGGTTCGTGTTGCAGGTGTGCTTGACCAGATTCATCACGGCAGAACAAGCCGTGACGCATCGGGCATGACTCCTACAGAGGTTATGGACGGACTTGTTGAAAAAATTCACGAGTTTGCCAAAAAGCAGTACAGCTGTTACAACCGTTCAATAATTCCGTCACTTCGTTCGGCAGGCATTGTGTTCAAAGAGGCTGACGAGCTTGACGGCGACCAGAAAGCGTTTGTTGAGGAATACTTTGAAAAAGTAGTTTTCCCCGTATTGACGCCTATGGCTGTTGATACAAGCCGTCCGTTCCCGATGCTTGCAAACAAAAGCCTTAACATTGCGGTTCGCCTTACAAATGCCGAGAATGAAGAATTTTTCGCATTGGTTCAGGTTCCGTCAATTCTTCCGAGATTTCTTGAGCTTCCGACTCACGAGGGCAGAGCGTTTATTCTGCTTGAAAAAATAATCGCAATGCACCTCGGTGAGCTTTTTGAGCTTTACAACATTAAGCAGTACGATCCTTTCAGAATCACCCGAGATTCCGACCTTGACATTGACGAGGATACCGAGGATCTTATGGCTGAAATTAAAAAGTCAATCAGAAAGCGTAAGAGAGGAGAACCTGTTCGTCTTGAATTCGGCAAGAAATGCAACCGAGAAATTCGTGAATTTCTTGTTGACGCTCTCGATGTTACGGAGCGTGAAATCTACTTTCAGAGAGGTCCTCTTGACCTTACATTCCTTTCAAAATTTGCCCACATCAAGGGCTGTGAGGATATGTGCTTTGAACCAATCGTTCCCGTAAATCCGCCTGCGGAATTCTGCGGTTATGATGATATTTTTAAGGCTATCCGTGAAAAGGACAGACTTGTGCATCATCCTTATGAAAGCTTTGATGTTGTGGTTGATTTTGTCAAAAAGGCGGCAACCGATCCGAATGTTCTTGCCATCAAGCAAACCTTGTACCGTGTCAGCGGAAATTCACCGATTGTTGCGGCTCTTATCAAGGCGGCTGAAAACGGCAAGCAGGTAACTGTTCTTGTTGAACTCAAGGCGAGATTTGACGAGGAAAACAACATTCAGTGGGCAACAAAGCTTGAAAAGGCAGGCTGTCATGTAATTTACGGTCTTACGGGACTTAAAACCCACTGCAAAATCTGTCTTGTAGTAAGAAAAGATAAGGACGGAATCAGAAGATATTTGCATATGGGTACGGGTAACTATAACGACAGCACGGCGAGATTCTATACCGATATCGGTATGTTCACCTGTCGTGAAGAATACGGTGTTGACGCATCATCACTCTTTAATGTATTGACAGGTTACTCAACTCCGCCTGAATACAACAAATTTATCGTTGCACCTCACGGAATGCGTCCGTTCTTTGAGGCTATGATTATTCAGGAAACCGAGAATGCAAAGCTCGGACTTCCGGCCAAAATTACCGCAAAGGTGAACTCGCTTGTTGACCCTGAAATCATCAGTCTTTTGTACGATGCATCAAACGCAGGCGTAAAAATTGACCTCATAGTAAGAGGTATCTGCTGTCTTGTTCCGGGAGTCCATGGATTCAGCGAAAACATCAGAGTAGTTTCAATTGTCGGTCAGCTTTTGGAGCATAGCCGAATATTCATATTTGAAAACAATTCAAATCCGCTTTATTATATGGGAAGTGCCGACTGGATGCCGAGAAACCTCGACAGACGAGTTGAGCTTGTGTTCCCTGTTGAGGATGAGGATATCAAAAAACGTGTGCAGGAGGTTATCACGGTTTCATTTAAGGATACCGTAAATGCACGCCAACAGCTTTCAACAGGTGTATATAAGTCTGTTGACAAGCGCGGTAAGCATAAGATGAATTGTCAGAAATTCTTTTCAAAGCTTGCGTTAAAGGCTCAAAAGCAGGCAATGAAAAAAACATATGCGAGCACTGTCGGAACTCCGATTGTACCCGTTGAAGTGAAAAAGGAGGACTCCGAACAATGAAAAGAGTAGGCATTTTAACAAGCGGCGGTGATTGTCAGGGACTTAACGCAACAATCCGTGCCGTTGCAAAAACACTTTATAATCAGCTTGGCAATGATGTTGAAATCATCGGCATTATTGACGGTTACAGAGGTCTTATCTACGGCGAAACAAGAAAGATGAAACCCGAGAATTTTTCGGGTATTCTCACAATGGGCGGTACGATTCTCGGCACATCAAGACAGCCGTTCAAGCTTATGCGTGTTGTTGACGAGAACAGCGTTGACAAGGTTGAGGCTATGAAGAAGAATTACAAAAAGCTTGGTCTTGACTGTCTTGTTGTACTCGGCGGCAACGGAACTCAAAAAACCGCAAATCTTCTTCGTGAAGAGGGACTCAATGTGGTTTCACTTCCTAAGACAATCGACAACGACCTTTGGGGTACAGACAAGACATTCGGTTTTCAGAGTGCCGTTGATATTGCAACAAATGTAATCGATTGTATCCATTCAACCGCAACATCTCACGGCAGAGTTTTCATTATTGAGGTTATGGGACATAAGGTTGGCTGGCTCACACTTTATGCAGGTATTGCAGGCGGTGCGGATATTATCCTTATCCCCGAAATTCCGTACGACATCAACTCGGTTGTAAAGACAATCAAGTCAAGAACCGCAGGCGGTAAGAACTTTTCAATTCTTGCAGTTGCCGAGGGTGCAATTTCAAAAGAAATTGCAGCTTTGCCTAAAAAGCAGAGAAAAGCTGCTGTTGCAGAGATGAAATATCCGTCAATTTCCTATCAGATTGCCCACGATATTGAGGAGGCAACAGGTCAGGAAACAAGGGTTACAGTACCGGGTCACTTCCAGAGAGGCGGCAGTCCCGATGCCTATGACCGTGTGATTTCAACTCGTTTTGGTGTTAAAGCCGCAGAGCTTATTATCAATAAAGACTACGGCAAAATGGTTGCCCTTGTAAATAATAAGGTAGTTGCCGTTCCGCTTAAGGACATCGCAGGCAAGCTCAAGAGCGTTCCGAAAGACAGCGAGGTTGTTGAAACAGCAAGAAAAATGGGCATCAGCTTTGGCGAGTAATTTTCACCTTTTGGTTGACATATGCCTTTGTTATGATAAAATGATATGAAGTTCAGATTTCACGAAAGGGAGTGTTACTGTGAACGGTAATAAGCCGATTGAACAGATAATGGAAAATGCTGCCGCATCAGTTGAAATGGAAGGCTATACCATTGACAGCAAAAGCAAAGAATGGTGTCAAAAATTACTGCGTAACGAAATCACAATGCAGGAATATATTTCACTCGTTAAGAAAAAAGCAGGAGTTAAGGCTTAATGGCATACAATGACAATTCCATGAACAGAGATGTAATTTTAAATTATGCCTTTAGCACATACGGAACAGAACCCGAATATCCGTGGGAGAACAGTCCCGATAATGCGGTTCTGCGGAATATGATGTCGGGCAAATGGTACGCAATAGTTATGCGTGTCAAAAGGCAGATTTTAGGGCTTGACGGTGAGGGCTTTATTGATGTGATGAATGTCAAGTGCGACCCGATTCTTGTCGGCTCACTCAGATTAAAAAACGGATTTCTGCCTGCCTATCATATGAACAAGGACAAGTGGATAAGTATTCTGCTTGACGGCTCTGTGAGCAAGGAAGAAATCTTTCCGCTGATTGACGAAAGCTACAGTCTTGTTATGCCAAAGGCTAAAAAACGCTCAAAAATTTGACATAATAATCAAGTCGGAAAATCGGTTTTGCAATCGGTTTTCCGACTTTTTGTTGTTTGAGCATTAAATGTGTGCAGAAAAATTGTCTGAAATCTTGCAATGAACGCCTGCTTTTGCTATAATCGTAGTATATGTATGAAAATGTGTGCCACGCAAAACGAACGGGGTATTAAATATGAAGTCAGATTTTAAGAAAATTTTTAGGAAAAGAATATTTCCGACCTTGCTTGCGGTTCTTGCACTGTCGGTTTGTTCAATAACAGCCTTTGCGGTAGGAGAGGACGATCCGCAGGTTCCCGACTCACAGCCAGAGCCTGTTGTGACGGAGTATGTTCCCGTTGAAACCGAACCGCAATACACAGAGCCTGTTTATACCGAGCCTGTTTACACCGAAGCGCCTACGACCGAGTATGTTGCGCCCGAAACGGAAGAACCCACAACTGAGTATGTTCAGCCTGAAACAACAGAAGCTCCGGTACAGGAAGAAACGCAGTATCAGAATCAGTATGTTGAAACTCAGGCGACCGATTCAACGGAATTTCAGGCACCGACAATCGCAAAAACAGTCAGCGAAAAAAAGTATTCCACAAGCTACACGGCGGGAATTGTTTCGTGGATTTGCGTAGGTCTTGGGGTAGTTGTAATTGCGGTTGTGATGATCAGCACAAAAGTCGGTGCAAGAAAAAGAATAAGGTAACAGCATTAAATGTGTAAAAATAAAAATATGAACAATCTCAACATCGGCGGCGTTTCGCTGAAATCCCACGCAGTTCTTGCGCCTATGGCAGGTGTAAGCGACAGGGCTTACCGTGAGCTTTGCGTAAGATTCGGTGCGGCATACTGCGTAAGCGAAATGGTCAGCTCAAAGGCGCTTTCTTTCAACAGTAAAAAGAGCGAAGAGCTGATGGAAATTTCAGACTTGGAGCGTCCCTGCGGAATCCAGATTTTCGGTGATGACCCGAAATGTATGGCTGATGCCGCAAAGCACGCACTTGAAAACAAACCCGATATAATTGACATCAATATGGGATGCCCCGCTCCGAAGATAAGCTCAAACGGCAGCGGAAGTGCATTGATGAAAAATCCTCGGCTTTGCGGAGAAATTGTCAAGGCTGTGACAGCCGTTACCGACATACCCGTAACCGTAAAAATCCGCAAGGGTTGGGACGATGACAGCGTAAATGCCGTTGAAGTTGCAAAAATCTGCGAATCGGCAGGTGCGGCGGCAATCACCGTTCACGGCAGAACAAGACAGCAGTATTACAAGCCTCCCGTTGATTACGATATCATAAAGGCTGTAAGAGAATCCGTCAGCGTTCCCGTAATCGCAAACGGCGACATCGACAGTGCCGAAAAGGCAAAGGAGGTTATGGACATCACGGGCTGTGACCTTGTTATGATCGGCAGGGCAACGCTCGGAAATCCGTGGATTTTCTCGCAGATTAACGCATACCTTGAAAACCCGAATGTTAAAATTCACACTCCTGGCCTTGAAGAAAGGCTCGGTGTAATGATTGAACATATCGGCAAAATGGTTGAATACAAGGGCGAGCATATGGCAATGCTTCAGGCAAGAAAACTTGTAGTCGGTTATTTCAAAGGCATGAAGGGTGCGGCAGCTTTGAGAAACGAAGCAGGAAAAATTAAAACGCTTGATGATTTGTACGAATTAAGGCAAAAAGCCCTTTCGCTGCAATGACATAAATTCAAACAGGATACACAGTATTCTAAAATAAAAATATAAGGGGAATGTAACAATGAGTGAAAAAACAAATATCGCTACTCTTGATTACCTCAACGAGTACGATCCCGCAATTGGTAACGCAATGACAGACGAGCTTAAAAGACAGCGCAGAAACCTTGAACTTATCGCAAGTGAAAACATCGTTTCTCCGGCAGTTATGGCTGCAATGGGCAGCTTGCTCACAAACAAATATGCCGAGGGTTATCCGGGAAAGAGATACTACGGCGGTTGTCAGTGCGTTGATGTAGTTGAAGAAATTGCCCGTCAGCGTGCGTGTGAGCTTTTCGGTGCCGAACACGCAAATGTTCAGCCTCACTCAGGCGCTCAGGCTAACACAGCGGTATATTTTGCAATGCTTAATCCCGGTGATACGGTAATGGGTATGAACCTTAACGAAGGCGGTCACCTTACACACGGTTCACCTGTTAATATTTCAGGTAAATACTTCAATTTTGTTCCATACGGTGTTGATCCCGAAACGCACAGAATTGATTATGATAAGGTTCTTGAAATTGCAAAGGAATGCAAGCCTAAGATGATTGTTGCAGGTGCGTCTGCATACCCAAGAATCATCGATTTTGCAAAGCTCCGTGAGATTGCCGACGCAGTAGGCGCATATCTTATGGTTGATATGGCTCACATCGCAGGTCTTGTTGCCGCAGGTGTTCATCCGAACCCTGTTCCGTATTGTGAGTTCGTTACAACAACAACACACAAAACTCTCCGTGGTCCTCGTGGCGGTCTTATCCTCTGCCGTGAAGAATTTGCAAAGCAGATTGACAAGGCTATCTTCCCCGGTACACAGGGCGGTCCTCTTATGCACATCATCGCCGCAAAGGCTGTTTGCTTCGGCGAGGCATTAAAGCCTGAGTTTAAGGAGTACGGCAAAAAGATTGTTTCTAACTGTAAGGCTCTTGCAGACGGACTTCTCAAAAGAGGCAACAAGCTTGTTTCAGGCGGTACGGACAACCATGTTCTTCTTATGGATCTCCGTGATACAGATGTAACCGGCAAGGAGCTTGAGGCTCGTCTTGATGATTGCTACATCACAGTAAATAAGAACACAATTCCGGGCGAACCTCGTTCACCGTTCGTAACAAGCGGTGTAAGAATCGGTACTGCCGCTGTTACAACAAGAGGTCTTAACGAGGAAGATATGGACAAGATTGCCGAGTACATCACCCTCGTTCTTAACGACTATGAGAACAGCAAGGAAAAGGTTAGAGCAGGCGTTGAAGAAATCTGCAAAAAATATCCGCTCTACGAGTAATTTCTTTCAATAGCGCAGTAATACCGTAACTGTTTTTCTGCGGATTTAATAAAAATTATGTGGCTGTGAAAAAACAGCCTTACAAAAACAGGAAGGCACATAACCGAGAACGAT
>ERZ779888.3407-NODE-3407-length-11718-cov-13.194890_pt1 | contig 11718 bp, 4 predicted proteins | sample MGYA00511245_ERZ779888 | MGnify/ENA primary metagenome ERZ779888 (study PRJEB29588, sample SAMEA2155255) | human gut metagenome | biome: human gut; feature: human-associated habitat; material: faeces | place: Denmark | collected 2008/2010 ... | reverse complement strand
ATACGGACCTGGTGGAATACCGGCTGCCGGAAAACGGCCCGGAGGGAGAAAACGGCCAGGGGGACACCCCCGTGCCGGACACCCCCGTTCAGGAGCGGGAGCCGGAGGTCGTCCCGGAGGAGGAACAGCCCCAGGACCGGCGGGCGGAATATGTCCGCAATGCCCTGCTGACCCTGGCGGCGGCGCTGGCGCTGGGGCTGCTGGCCCTGACCGTCCGCGCCCTTCTGGGCCGCAGGCGGCTAAAGCAGGCGGCGGCCCGGTATCAGGATCCGGACTGCCGCATGGGGTGCGGATACATTCTGTGCGCCGTCCATGACCTGCTGGGTCAGCCGGGCCTTCCGGAGGACCCCCTGTCCCCGGAGAACGCGGAGGACCTGGTGTATCTGGAGCGGGAGGTGTGGTACAGCGGCCACACCATGACGGAGGACCAGCGGCGGCGGGGCCTGGCCCTGCTGGAAAGCGCCCGCCGGGTATGGCGGGAGCAAACCCCGGCCCTGCGCCGGTTTGCGGCAAGATTTCAGCTTGTCAAAAAGGCTTTTTGACAAGCTGAGTGCGGTTTTTCAGAACTTGAAAAGTTCTGAAAAACCTGTGATTGCAAACGAAAGACACCCCTGATGGGTTTCTTTCGTAACTATCTTCCTTTCCGATAGCGGAAAATTTCCGGTTTTTTTGACAGTCTCAAGATTTACCACCAGCAAGGTGTTTTGAATAGAGAAAGAACAAAGGAGGAAACATCACATGAGAGTTACCAAACGCCTGATGGCCGCGCTGCTGGCGTGCCTGATGCTGCTGTCTCTGCTGCCGGTTCCGGCCTATGCGGCAGACGACGGGCGCATCGCCCTGCTGGCCGTGGTCCAGGACGGCTATGTCATCGAGCCGGAGTATATGAGCTATCATGACGGCGACACGGTGAAGGACGTGCTGAAAAACAGCGGCCACACCTTCTCCGGCATCGACAGCGGATTTATTACCGCCGTGGACGGCCGGACGGACAACTACTCCCTGCATTACGACGGCGACGGCTATGCCCTGGACGCCTCGGCCAAGGGACTGACGGCCATCTGGTTCACCACCAACGCCAACCAGAGCTACGGCGATGACCTGCTGCACCTGGCAGAGCGGATGGCGGCCTACAACACGTCCACCAACGGACTGAAGGACTACGCCGCCGCCAAGGAGGCCTATGACGCCGCCCACAGCGGCTTCTATGCCGCCGCCAACGCCGCGGCAGCCCCCCTGCGCACCGCCCTGGAAAAGGCCATCGACAAGTTCGAGGCCTTCCAGGCGGGCGACCGGGTGACCGTGACCATCGCCGCCACCCAGGACGGCAATGCCGTGACCCCGGCGCAGGCCACCTTCACCAGCGAGTTCGGCACCGTGACCACCGTGAAGAACGCCGGTTCCGTGCAGCTGGTGCCCGCCACCTATCAGTTTGACCTGTCCGACGGCGGCATCAACCACGTCCGGGGTACGGTGGAGGTCACCGCCCAGGGCGCAGCCGTGTCCGCCCCCCTGCCCTCCGGCAAGTGGATCAAGGAGCTCCGCCTGGGCATTGACAACCAGTGGAAGGACGGCGAGGACGTCCCCAAGTTTGACGAGACCGACGGCGGCGCCACCTTCTGGGTGCCTGACTATTCCTATGGCGCCCTGTATCCCTACATGGTCCCCGGAGACGGCATTGGCACCGGTGAGGGGCAGATGAACGTCCGGGTATACCTGGCCGGGGTGGAGACCCTGCCCAAGTACGCCTGCTCCTGGCAGAGCAAGGCCACGGTGCTGACCCGGGTCCTTCCCGGCAGCAGCCTAGAGGGCGGGGACGTGGTGCTGGAGGCCCGGTATACCGTGGACGGATACGAGCAGTATCAGCCCTATACCCTGCACGTTCTGCGCACCCCCAGCCTGACGGACCTGGTGGTATCCGACGCCTCCGCCCGGCTGAAGCTGGACTTTGACAAGAAAACCCTGAGCTATACCGTGGCCACCACCGAGGACGCGGTGACCGTGACGGCTTCCCCGCTGTGCGCCCAGGCCAGCCTGACCGTTGCCGGGAAGGCGGCCCAGGGCGGCGCTCCCGTGAACGTGACCCTGGCCGGCTGCCAGAAGAACGACAAGGGGCAGTATATCATCCCCGTGGAGCTGACCTTCGAGGGCCGCGCCGTCACTTATACGGTGCTGGTGGAAAAGCGGGAAAGCGTTCTGGTGACCCTGGAGCATGAGCAGGATGTGACGGTGGAGCTGACCAACAGCGCCGGAGCGGTGATCGCCCCCCGGCAGCAGACCGGCACCTCCGACGTGTACGCCCTGGTTCCCGGCGACAGCTACACCTATGTCTCCACCAAGAACAGCTATTTCCACACCACCGCCGCCGTGAAGGCCTCCGCCGGGCTGACGGTGCAGGTGCCCACCCCCATTGTGGAGGACTGGCTCAAGGGCCTGGACGCCAAGAGCGGCACCTCCGCCAAGGCCATCCCCTATCCCATGACCCCGGCCTTCAGCGCAGGCGTCCACGAGTATGACTTCGCCGTGGAGTCCAACAACGCCTCCTTCTTTCTGAACCGGGCCAGGACAGACAGCACCTATGTGACCACCATGGTCTATTACGGTCACTATAACACCAACTTCGCCGACAAGCTGTATGAAACCTCCAAGGACGATGGCTACGGCTCCGTGGCCAACTTCATGGCCGCCGGCGGCCATGGCAACTCCATGGAGCTGCAGGTGGCCCAGGCCAAGGCCGTAGGCGGCGTCACCTTCTATCAGAGCTATCTCATCTCCGCCCACCGGGTCATGACCCTGAACTCCATGAAGCTGGCGGACAACAACGGCAGCGCCCTGCCCCTGAACCAGAAGGGCGATGCATCCAAAGCCTTCGACAAGCTGGTGCTGGATTATACAACGTCCCTGGGCCAGCGGGTGCCGGAGATACAGCTGACTCTGCGCCCCCTGTCCGGCTATAGGCTGGACGCGGACATGACCGTTACCGTGGCCTGCGGCGACTGGAGCCAGACCCTGACCTATGACGCGGACAACAGGCCCAACGTCCTGCGGACGGTGAACGTTCCCCTGAACACCGCCCTGCAGACGGAGGCCGTCACCGTCACCGTTTCCCACAGCCAGCCCGGCTCCGAGTCCCGGACCTATACCATCCAGGTCAACAAGCTCCCGCCGGTGGAGACCACCGTCACCGCCGACCCCGCCGACGCCACGGTGTTCCTGACCAGCAACGTCAACGGCCAGCGGATCCTGCCCGGCGAGACCGGCACCTATACCCTGGACACCAACGGAGCCTATACCCTGGTGGTGACCCGCAGCGGCTATGTGGGCCAGAAGCTGGACGTGATCGCCGGGGAGGACAGCAAGAACATCACCGTGAAGCTGGACAAGGCCCCGGAGAGCACCCACAACGACATTCTCCAGCCCGGTGACTGGCCCCTGTTCCGGGCGGACAGCAACAACAACGGTGTGGTCAGCGCCCCCACCCCCATCACCGCCGAGGACGCGGTGCTGGTGTGGGCCAACAAGGTGGGCGAGGGCTACGGCGCCAGCGCCGCCTCCTGCCCCATTATTGCAGGCGGGTATCTCTACGCCTATGCCCGGGACAAGCTGCTGAAGATCGACAAGGACACCGGCGCGGTGGTGGGCCAGGGCACCATGGTCACCAGCTCCTCCTTCGCCATCAACTCCCCCACCTATGCCGACGGCATGATCTTCGTGGCCCTCAGCGGAGGCCGCATCCAGGCCTTCGACGCGGAGAGCCTGGAGTCCCTGTGGGTGTATACCGATCCCCTGGGCGGTCAGCCCAACTGCCCCATCGCCTACTGCGACGGGTATATCTACACCGGCTTCTGGAACTCCGAAACCAAGCAGGCCAACTTCGCGGGCATCAGCGTTACCGATGAGGACCCCACTCAGCCCCAGGAGACCAAGCTGGCCGCCTGGACCTATACCCACAACGGGTTTTACTGGGCCGGGGCCTATGCCTGCGAAAACTTCGTCCTGGTGACCACCGACGACGGCGAAAGCGGCTATACCACGGGCTACGGCTCCGTGCTGTCCCTGGATCCCAAGACCGGCGTGCTGCTGGACCAGCTGAAGGCCACCAATGTGGGCGACCTGCGCAGCAGCGTGTGCTATGACCCCGCCACCGACGCCTATTATTTCACCTCCAAGGGCGGCGACCTGTATCAGGTCCGCACCAACGAGGACGGCACCTTCGTGGAAAGGTCCCTGAACCGCCTGCACCTGGACAACGGCGGCAACGACGACAACACGCCGCCCATGTCCACCTCCACACCGGTGATCCACAATGGCCGGGCCTACATCGGCGTGTCCGGCGTCAGCCAGTTCGGGGCCTATTCCGGCCACAACATGACCGTGGTGGACCTGGAGAGCTTCTCCATCGCCTATACCGTCCCCACCCAGGGCTATCCCCAGACCAGCGGTCTGCTGACCACGGCCTATGAGGACCAGGACGGCTATGCGTATGTGTACTTCTTCGACAACTATACCCCCGGCAAGCTGCGGGTCCTGCGGGATAAGCCCGGCATGACCGAGGTGGACCACACCTACACCACCATGGAGACCTATAACGGCGATTCCGGCGAGGTCACCATCGAGACCGGGTATGTGCTGTTCACCCCCAGCGGCGCACAGGCCCAGTACGCCATCTGCAGCCCCATTGTGGACGGCGAGGGCAACATCTATTTCAAGAACGACTCGGCCTATATGATGCGGCTGAGCAGCCGCGTCACCGTCCTGGAGATCACCCGGCAGCCGGAGCGCACCGTCTATGAGATCGGCGAGACCTTTGACGGCGCCGGCATGCAGGTGACGGCCCTGCTGGCCAACGGCATGACCCGGGACGTGACGGACTATGTGAAGTTCACCGCCGAGCCCCTGACGGCGGAGGATACGGAGATCACCGTGTCCCTGGACCTGACCCGGCTGGACATCCCCGGCGGCCCCAACTGGGTGTTCTATCAGAATCGGGACGGCCAGACCGGCCAGGAGTGGATCTGCCCCACCGGCACGGTGAACATCGAGCTGAAGGACGGCCATGTGTACGGCCAGCCGGTGTGGACCTGGAACGACGATTTCAGCGCCTATGCCGAATTTGCCTGCACCGTGAATCCCCGGCATGAGAAGCTGCATCTGGACGCCCAGGTCACCAGCGAGGTCACCACCGGCAGCTCCTGCCTGGAGGGCGGCGTCCGCACCTATACCGCCAAGGTAGTCCTGGACGGCGTCACCTATACCGACGTCCGGACCCAGCCCATTCCCGCCGACGGCCACAAGCTGTCCGCCGTGGCGGAGGTCCCCGCCGCCTGCACCGAAAACGGCGTCAAGGCTCACTGGGTGTGCTCCGTGTGCGGCAAGCTGTTCAGCGATGCTGAGGGCAAGAACGAGACCACCCTGGAGGCCCTGACCATCCCCGCTCTGGGCCACAAGACCCAGCTGGTGGGCGCTAAGGCGGCCACTTGCACCGAAGATGGCTATACCGGCGACGAGGTCTGCACCGTCTGCGGCGAGACCGTCAAGAAGGGCGAGGTCATCCCCGCCACCGGCCACAAGACCCAGCTGGTGGGCGCGAAGGCCGCCACCTGCACGGAAGATGGCTATACCGGCGACGAGGTCTGCACCGTCTGCGGTGAGACCGTCAAGAAGGGCGAGGTTATCCCCGCTCTGGGCCACAAGACCTAGCTGGTAGGCGCGAAGGCCGCCACCTGCACGGAGGACGGTTACACCGGCGACCAGGTCTGCACCGTGTGCCAGGAGATCGTGAAGAAGGGCGAGGTCATCCCTGCTCTGGGCCACAAGACCCAGCTGGTAGGCGCGAAGGCCGCCACCTGCACCCAGGACGGCTACACCGGCGACGAGGTCTGCACCGTGTGCAACGAGACCGTCAAGAAGGGCGAGACCATCCCCGCTGCCGGTCACGACTACAAGGACGGCAAGTGCACCGTGTGCGGCGAGACCGATCCCAACTACAAGCCCGATGAGCCTGTGCAGCCCGAGAATCCCGGTGTCAAGACCGGAGATGAGGCTCACACCGCTCTGTGGCTGGCTGCGGCCTCCGTTTCCCTGCTGGCTGCCGCTGCCCTGCTGCTGGGCAAGAAAAAGCACCTGAGCTGACCCCCAAAAAAGTCAGGCAATAGCAATAGCCCCGGGACGCTATCGCGTCCCGGGGCTATTTGTTGCTTATGGGAGAAAAAGCGGTCCGCTCAGGCGCTTTTTGCGGCCGATGGTCAGGGCCATCAGCAGGGCGGCCAGGGGCAGCAGGGCCGCCCAGAGGGTCACGGCGCTTTCGTCGCCGGTTCTGACGGCGGGGTCGGTACAGACGGCGCCGCCGGGGCGGCGGCCTGTGCTTCCTCCGACAGGGAAAACTCATAATGCATGGCCAGGGCCTGGAACAGCTTCTGCATCACCTGCTCCGCCACGGTGCGGATGTCCAATCCCTCCACAAAGCGCAGAATCTGCTGCACCTCCTCCTCCGGGACCTTATAGCCCCGCAGGCTCAGGGTCAGGAACATCCGCAGCTTCTTCTCCAGCGTCAGCGTCCCATCGCAGGGGCGGACCATGTAGCCCCGCATAAGGCCGGCGGAGCCAAGCTCCAGGGTGTAGAAGTCCTCCTCCGTCAGCTCCGGCTGATAGGGGCCGAAGATCCGGTACAGCTCCCGGGCGGTGGCCCGGAAAATAAACTCGGACACCTCGCTGTGGGTATAGCTCTCCACATAGATCTCCCGCAGGTTCTCGTTCAGCTCCGTCAGGGTCATCTGGATGGCGGTCTCCGCGGCGTAGACATAGGCGGGGGGCAGCTGCTTCCCGGTGACGTCCCGGGCCATGGAGAACTGGTTGGAGAACATGAACTCCGCCAGCTCCGTCAGGACGCCGTCCTTGGCCCGGAAGATATTCTGGAAAATGCTGTTGGACACCGCCGCCTTGTGGACGATCTCCGCCACGGTGGTTTTTTTGTAACCCTGCTCCAGAAACAGCTTGACGCAGACCGTCAGAATCCGTTTTTTGGCGGGCAGACTGGCGCTTGTGATGGTCGTAATACGCACTTCCTTCCCTATATTTGGCATGCATGCCATAATTGTAACAGAGATTTTCGGAAAAGGCAAGGGGAATTTGGAAAGAAGCCCCGCGCCCCGGGCGGGACGCAGGGGGCGGGTCAGAACAGGTCCAGGGTGTTGTCCAGATACAGGGCCTCCCGGACGTGAATGTGGTACTCCGGGCGGGTCAGATAGTGCAGCAGGAACTCCAGCAGCAGGGCGGTGCCCAGGCTGCGGCCCTCGATCTTGAACTGGGAAAAGCCCATGGGGAGATAAACGTCCCGGATATCGTTCACGCCGATGAAGCCGGGGTTCTCCATGGCCCGGGAGAAGCGATAGCCCCCGGCGGCGTCCGGGGCGGTGCAGCGGTGGACGGGACCCTCCATGCCCAGGTTCTCCCGGCTGACGGACCGGTAGCAGGCGGCCCGGTCCCGGCAGCCGAAGGCGCAGCACTCGTTGCACAGAAGCTCCGCCTTATCCCGCAGGGCCTGGGGCAGGGTGCCCAGCTGGCGGAAGGCCCGGTTCAGCCGGAAATCCGCCACCACATAGCGGAACTCCGGCCGCTCCAGCTCCCGGCGCAGCAGGGAAAAATCCGTCAGCACCTTGGTGGTGGAGGAGACGAAGTACAGCCCGGGATAGGTCCGGCGCAGATGGTCCAGCAGCAGGTCCGAGTGGACGATGACTCCGTTCTGCGGGCCGGGGCTTTCCGCCAGCAGGCGGCACAGCCGGTTGCAGCGGGGGTCCGACAGGTGCTCCGGCCGCAGCAGGGAGTTGCTGAAGGTCAGCCGGGCGGAGATGCCGTATTCCCGGGTCAGGGCCAGCACCTCCCGGGGGTCCCGGTCCCCGGACCCCACCCGGCCGCCGCCCCAGATGCAGTCCGCCGGTGCGCCATACAGGGAGGCGATGCGGCACCAATCGTAAAAATACTCCCGGTGCTGCCGGAACAGCGGCAGAAACACCCGGTAAAAATCGTAAAATTCAAACAGGCCCGGCAGATGATAGCAGGCGGCGGATGCGGACATGGCGAAACGGCTCCTCCCTTGTGCGGATACCCTTACTGTACCACGCCGCCGGGAAAAAGGCAAGAAAACAGCCCCCGGCGGGAATCCGCCGGGGGCTGCGTAACGAACCGTATATGCCCGGAGTCGTCTTACTCCTGGTCCTGCTCGTCCTGGCCGGGAGTCTCCTCCAGCACCTGGGCGGCGTCCTCCTGCAGGGCCTCCACGCCGGTGGCCTGCTCTTCGGACTGCTCCTCCTGAAGCTCCTCCTCCGTCACGGGGACCAGCTCCTCGGCGAAGTGCCGATAGGCGTTCAGGCCGGTGCCGGCGGGGATCAGCTTGCCGATGATGACGTTCTCCTTCAGGCCCACCAGGTGGTCCACCTTGCCCTTGATGGCGGCCTCGGTGAGGACCTTGGTGGTCTCCTGGAAGGACGCGGCAGACAGGAAGGAATCCGTGGCCAGGGAGGCCTTGGTGATGCCCATCAGAAGCTGGGTATAGGTGGCCTCCTGCAGAGGCTCGCCGTCCTCCCGGACCTCGCCCGCTTCGATGCGCTGGCGGACGCGCTCGTTCTCGTCCTCCACCTCCAGGACGTCGGCCATGGCGCCGGACAGCAGGCCGGTGTCGTTGGCGTCCTCCACCCGGACCTTGCGCATCATCTGGCGCACGATGACCTCGATGTGCTTATCGTTGATGTCCACGCCCTGCTGGCGGTACACCTTCAGGACCTCCTGGATCAGGTAGTTGTGCACGGCGGAGGCGCCGCGGATCCGCAGCACGTCGTGGGGGTTCAGAGCGCCGTCCTGCAGCTGCTTGCCCTTTTCGATGACATCGCCGTCACGGACCTGCAGGCCGGTGTGGGGCACGGAATAGGTGCGGGTGTCGCCGTCGTCGGCGGTGACGATGATGTTCAGCAGACTGCCCTTGGTGGCCTCCTCGAAGCGGACCTTGCCGCCGATCTCGGCCAGAGTGGCCATCTTCTTGGGCTTGCGGGCCTCGAACAGTTCCTCCACGCGGGGAAGACCCTGGGTGATGTCGCCGCCGGCCACGCCGCCGGTGTGGAAGGTACGCATGGTCAGCTGGGTACCGGGCTCGCCGATGGACTGGGCTGCGATGATGCCAACGGCCTCGCCGGGGCCCACGGGCTTGGAGGTGGCCAGGTTCATGCCGTAGCACTTGGCGCAGATGCCGCTGTGGGCCTTGCAGGTCAGCACGGTGCGGATCTCGGCGGAGTGAATGTCGAAGCTCTCCAGCAGGGCGGCGTCGCTCTCGGTCATCATGTGGTCCTTGGAGATCAGCACCTCATCGGTGCCGGGCTTCAGGATATCGCGGACCGGGAACCGGCCCTTGATGCGCTCGGAGAACTTCTCGATGACCTGGCCGTTTTCGCTGATCTCGGACACCAGAATGCCCTTCTGCACGCCGCAGTCGTCCTCGCGGATGATGACATCCTGGCACACGTCCACCATGCGGCGGGTCAGATAGCCGGAGTCGGCGGTACGCAGAGCCGTATCCGCCAGGCCCTTACGGGCGCCGCGGGAGGAGGTGAAGTAGTCCAGCACGGACATACCCTCTCGGAAGTTTGCCTTGATGGGGATCTCGATGGTCTTACCGGCGGTGTTGGCCATCAGGCCGCGCATACCGGTCAGCTGACGGATCTGCTTCATGGAGCCGCGGGCGCCGGAGTCCGCCATCATGAAGATGGGGTTGTAGCGGTCCAGGCTGGCGGTCAGGGCGTCGGTAACGTCGTTGGTGGTCTTTTCCCACTCGCGGACCACCAGCTTATAACGCTCCTCGTCGGTGATGAAGCCCATGTTGTACTGGTCCTCGATGTCCACCACCCGCTGTTCGGTCTCCCGGATCAGCTCATACTTCTTCTCGGGGACGGTCATGTCCGCGATGGAGATGGTGATGGAGCCCCGGGTGGAGTATTTATAGCCCGTGGCCTTGATGTTGTCCAGCACCTCGGCGGCGGTGGTGAAGCCGTACTGCTTGATGGTGCGGTCCACGATCTTGCCCAACAGCTTCTTGCCGCAGGTCTCGGTGATCTCATAGTCGAAGAAGTGCTCGGAACGGGTGCCGTCGTCGTTGTACCGCTTCACGAAGCCCAGATCCTGGGGGATGTTGCGGTTGAAGATGATGCGGCCGGCGGTGGCCCGGACCACATGGGACAGCTTCTCGCCGTTCACTTCCTTGGTGACGCGGATCCACACCGGCTGGTGCACGCCGATGATGTGCTCGTTATAGGCCATGAGCACCTCGTCCTCGTCGCGATAGATGTTCATGTGGACGTTGGCCCGCTCCTGGTCGGTAAGCTCGTCATAGCTCTTGCCGGCCAGGGAGAAATCCACGCCCTGGGGCCAGTATTCGTCGTTGTCCATCTGGCTGACGCCGTTTTCAAACCGCTCGAAGGTCAGGTAGTAGGAGCCCAGCACCATATCCTGGGTAGGAACGGTGACGGGGCCGCCGTCCTGGGGGCGCAGGAGGTTGTTGGCGGACAGCATCAGCAGGCGGGCCTCGGCCTGGGCCTCGGCGGACAGGGGGACGTGGATGGCCATCTGGTCGCCGTCGAAGTCGGCGTTGAAGGCGGTGCAGTTCAGGGGGTGCAGCTTCAGGGCGCGGCCCTCCACCAGCACCGGCTCAAAGGCCTGGATGCCCAGGCGGTGCAGGGTAGGCGCGCGGTTGAGCATCACGGGGTGGTCCTTGATGATCACGTCCAGAGCGTCCCACACCTCGGTGACGCCCTTGTCCACCATGCGCTTGGCGGACTTGATGTTGTTGGCGGAGCCGTCCTCCACCAGCTTCTTCATGATGAAGGGGCGGAACAGCTCCAGGGCCATCTCCTTGGGCACGCCGCACTGATAGATCTTCAGCTCGGGGCCCACGCAGATAACGGAACGGCCGGAATAGTCCACGCGCTTGCCCAGCAGGTTCTGGCGGAAGCGGCCCTGCTTGCCCTTGAGCATATCGCTCAGGGATTTCAGCGCCCGGTTGTTGGCGCCGGTGACGGGGCGGCCCCGGCGGCCGTTGTCGATCAGGGCGTCCACGGCCTCCTGGAGCATACGCTTTTCGTTGCGGACGATGATGTCCGGGGCGCTGAGCTCCAACAGGCGCTTGAGGCGGTTGTTGCGGTTGATGACCCGGCGATACAGGTCGTTGAGGTCAGAGGTGGCAAACCGGCCGCCGTCCAGCTGGACCATGGGCCGAAGCTCCGGGGGGATCACCGGCAGAACGTCGATGACCATCCACTCCGGCTTGTTGCCGGACAGGCGGAAGGCGTCCACCACCTCCAGGCGCTTCACCACCCGGGCCTTCTTCTGGCCGGTGACGGTTTTCAGCTCCGCATGGAGCTGGGCGCTGAGCTCCTCCAGGTCGATCTGCTGCAGGAGCTTCTTCACGGCCTCGGCGCCCATGCCGGCGTCGAAATCGTCCTCATACTTCTCCCGCATGTCCCGGTATTCCTTCTCGGACAGCAGCTGGTTGCGCAGCAGAGGGGTCTCGCCAGGGTCGGTGACGATATACGCCGCGAAGTACAGGACCTTCTCCAGGATCCGGGGGCTGATGTCCAGCAGCAGGCCCATCCGGGAGGGGATGCCCTTGAAATACCAGATATGGCTGACGGGGGTGGCCAGCTCGATGTGGCCCATGCGCTCACGGCGCACCTTGGC
>ERZ779888.3399-NODE-3399-length-11736-cov-4.618440_pt1 | contig 11736 bp, 9 predicted proteins | sample MGYA00511245_ERZ779888 | MGnify/ENA primary metagenome ERZ779888 (study PRJEB29588, sample SAMEA2155255) | human gut metagenome | biome: human gut; feature: human-associated habitat; material: faeces | place: Denmark | collected 2008/2010 ... | reverse complement strand
GCGCAACGGCGGCAACCTGACGTACCGCGTGAAACCGGAAGAAGTCGAAGCTGTCAAGGATTCGCTTCATGAGGTCAAGGAATGGAAGCCAATCGGCAATACGGTACCGGGCCTTGCCGGTGAGTACTTCCTCGTCACGGGTAGCGGCAAGTACATGCGCAATGTCTCGCTGGCACCGGAAGAAAACGTCGCCCTCATCAAGATTGATGAGAAAGGCGAGAACTACGGCATTGTCTGGGGCCTCGTCAACGGCGGCCGTCCGACGAGTGAGCTGCCGACGCATCTTGCCGCGCATGAACTCAAGAAAAAAATGACGAATGGTACGAACCGCATCATCTATCATGCTCATCCGACGAACCTCATCGCGCTGACGTTCGTGCTGCCGCTCAAGGATAAGGAGTTCACGCGTGAGCTTTGGGAAATGGCTACGGAAGACCCTGTCATCTTCCCGGAAGGCATTGGCGTTGTGCCTTGGATGGTACCGGGCGGCAAGGAAATTGCCGATGCTTCGGTCAAACTCATGGAGAAATATCGCGTCATCGTCTGGGCTCATCATGGTCTGTTCGTCTGCGGCGACGATTTCGATGAAGCCTTTGGCCTCATGGATACGGTCGAGAAAGCTTCGGAAATCTGCGTCAAGGTCCTCTCGATGGGCGGCAAGAAGCAGACGATTCCACGCGAAGGCTTTATCCAGCTCGCAAAAGACTTCCATATTGATTTGAATACGGATCTCTTGGATTGATGAATTAGGAGGATGTCAGCAAGAGATGTGAACTTGCTCTTGCTGTTTTCCTTAAAGCTATAATTGACGTAATATTCATAAGCAACTATGAATTTTGGGGATAACTATAGGGAGGAATTACCATGTTAGGTGTCAAAATCGATTACCACATGTCCGCCTGGAAGAAGACCTTGATTGCCGGCCTCATCAGTTATATCGATGCCGGTTCCATCGTCGCAGGTGCTTCCGGCCTTTCCATGTGGCAGGATTATCTCGGCATGAGCAGCGTGCAGATGGGCCTTCTGGCCGCACTTTCATCAAACACTGGCGGTGCTGCTATCGGTGCCCTGATCGGCGGCAAGATCTGCGATAAGTACGGGCGTAAATTCGTTTATAACTATGCACTGCTCTTCTATATGATTGGTGTTGCCATGATCTGCCTGGCAACGAACTATCCGATGTTCCTGCTCGGTTATATTGTCATTGGCCTGATGGTCGGTGCGGATGTCGTTGCCTCCTGGACGTTCATCGCGGAGGAAGCTCCGTCGAAGAATCGTGCAAAGCACTGCGGTTCTGCGCAGGTCGCCTGGATGCTCGGCCCGGTCGTCGTCTTCCTCGCATCCATTCCGCTCAACTCCGCTTTTGGTCTTCTCGGCAACCGCATCATCTTCGCTCACTTGATTGTCGTCGCCGGCTGGATTTGGTATCAGCGCCTGAAAATGCCGGAGTCCTCGGAATGGGTCGAAGCGCATAAACGCGAACAGGAACTTGAAGCTAAAGGCATTAAAGTCCGCAAAGTCCATTACAGCGATATTCTTCATGGCACCTGCCTCAAGACGGTCATCATGCTCTGCGCCGTTTACACTCTCTGGAACCTCGCAGCCAGCACGAACGGTTTCTTCATGCCGTATATTTATGAACATGTCGGCAAACTCTCGAACTCCATGTCCCTGCTGCTGACGGCTACGAACTTTGCCGTCTGCATCCTGACGACGTTCATCTTCATGTACACGGGCGATAAATACAACCGCCGCAAAATCTATGGCATTTTCTCCGGACTCGGCGTCATCAGCTGGTTCGTCTGGGCACTGCCGGCTGACATGCTGCAGATGTGGATGCTCGTATTCTTCACGGTTGTCTGGGGCTTCTCGATGCAGCAGCAGTTCTACCAGCTCTGGAGCTCCGAGCTCTTCCCAGTCCGCTATCGTGCAACGGCACAGGGCTTCACGTTCTTCGTCACGCGTTTCTCCGCTGCTATCTGGGGCTTCCTTGTTCCAATCCTCATGGAGACGGTTGGTTTCCAGATTGCCGCTATGATTATGATCGGCTTTGTCTTCGTCAGCTGGGTTGCCGGTACGTTCTTCGGTTCGGATGCCCGCGGCCTGACGCTTGATGAAATCACGAAACAGCGCTATGGCAATGAAATCGATGAAAACGGCTGGTTCGTAATGGATCCGGACAGCAATATGACGAAACATACTGCTTAAGACACAAGATAGAAATTCTAAGGAGCTTCTTTAAAAGAGGCTCCTCTTTTCGAAAGAAGAGCTGTGCTTATGCTTGAGATTCGGGATTTTACCGTAGAATATCGTCAAAAGCCTTTGGGAATCGATGTGAATGCACCGAGATTCAGTTGGAAATTATGCAGTGACCAGCAAAACACGAAACAGCAGCGATATGCCTTATCCGTAACGGATGAAACAGGCGATACGGTATGGGAAAGCGGTCCAGAAGAGTCCGACCAGTCGGTGCTGCTTGCTTATCAGGGCAGGCCCCTTAAAGCATGCACCTGTTATCACGTATCTTTACGGATTCAGGACAATCACGGTCAGGAAGCAGAGAGCAAGACGTCGTTTGAAACGGGGCTTCTTCAGGGAACGTCTTTTCAGGCGCAGTGGATTGCTCCCCGTCATCCGCAAAAATCTGGTTCGTGTCCTGTTTTGACAAAGGAAGTATCTTTAGAAGGAAAGGGCATCAGAAAAGCACGGATCTATGCATCGGCGCATGGCCTTTATGAAATCGCTATCAATCAGAAAAAAGTGGGCGATGCACTGCTGACGCCTGGCTGGACGAGCTATCATCACCGCCTGCAGTACCAGACGTACGATGTGACGGAGGAGCTGCAGGGCCTGTCTGGGTCTGTGAAGCTGCAGATTACACTGGCAGATGGCTGGTATAAAGGGCCGTTTACCTGGTATGAAAAAGAGAATCTGTATGGCGACCGCCTGGCTGCTTTATTGGAACTCCATATCGTATACGATGATGGTAGCAGGCAGATAGCCGGGACCGATGATACATGGCAGGCAGGCGAAGGTCCTATCCGCTACAGCGAGATTTATCATGGCGAAACCGTTGACCATACGTGCAAAGAGGCTATGAAGGACACGACCGAGGTCCTGCCCTTTTCCAAGGATGTCCTGCTCGCACAGGAAACTCCTGCCGTGCGTGTCCTGCATAAACTTCCTGTCGTAAAGAAATTTCTTACGCCAAAGCAGGAACTCGTGCTTGATTTTGGCCAGAACATTTCCGGCTTCGTCTCTTTTCGCGCATTCGACAGAAATTCTGCGGGATACGGCAAAAGTACTGGGGTATGCAGATGATGTCAAAGAATACACGTCGCTGCTGCAGCATATCAAAAAAGCCTTTCAGGATGAGTACGTGACACCGAATGGCAGAATATACGGCGGGACACAGACAGCCTGCGTACTGGCCCTGCAGTTTCATTTGGTAGAAGAAAAATATCGTCCGAAGATCATGCAGACCCTTATTGACAATATCCATTATCATGGTGACCATCTGACAACGGGGTTTGTCGGTACGCCGTATCTGTGCCATGTCCTCACGGACCACGGTGCTCATGGCTTAGCGGCCAAACTGCTGCTGAGCGACGATTACCCATCGTGGCTGTTCGAAGTGAAAATGGGAGCAACGACGACATGGGAGCGCTGGAACAGCATTCATCCGGATGGAACGTTTGATGAGACAGGCATGAATTCCCTGAATCATTATGCCTATGGTGCCGTCGGCGACTGGCTTTACCGCAAGGTGGCGGGCATTGATGCCCTGGATGCTGGCTATCATCATCTGCTGCTGCGTCCGCGGCTGACGAAAGGGCTGAGCTTTGCGGAAGGCAGTCTCGATACCTTGTACGGCATCGTGAAAAGCCGATGGCAGCTGAAGGGCAGGCATGTGCAGCTGGATTTTACGATTCCGGCAAATTGTCAGGCGGATGTGTATCTGCCTGGCACAAAGAACAACAAAAAATTGTCTCTGGGTTCCGGTCAATATCATTATGATTATGAGGCTGAAGGGGACCTTGAGACAATTTATGAAGAATTATCATAGGATCAGTAGAGTAGGAGGTCTTTTCAATGGAACGCTTTGCATGGAAAGCAACGGTTAAGGATGGCAAACTCGAGGAATACAAATACCGTCATGCACATATCTGGCCAGAGATGAAGCAGGTCCTCAAGGAGGCAGGCATCTCGAATTACACGATTTGGAATGTCGGCAACGAGCTCTTTGGCTACTTTGAGTGCGAGAAGGGTGTGGCCTATGCTGAGAAGTATCAGGCAGAGAGCCCTGTCGTCGATAAATGGAATGAATACATGAAAGATGTCATGGTCATGGAGATGGACCCGAAGACCGGTGCCCAGCCGAAGATGCAGCAGGTCTTTTACCTCCCCTGATGACTGCTGCGGTTCTGACTTTATGGCATCCCTGATTTAGGCAATAAAAATTCCGTTTCCTTCTCTATATAATAGAAGGAAACGGAATTTTTTATTTGTGTATCTGTTAGAGAATGTTGGTCAAAAAATCAGGCTGATATGGTGCTCAGAGAAGTATTCCTGCCACTCTTTTGACGGAGCGTCGTCGGTGACAACGGTGTCGATATGCTCGAAATCATCGCATTTGACAAAAGCAGTCTTGTCGAATTTGGAATGGTCGACGAGCAGAATGGTCTTGCGGGCCTGCTGCATCATGACGCTCTTGACGCGGCTTTCGCTTTCGTTGGACTCCATGATGCCTTTTTTGAGGTCAATGCTCTTGCAGCTGATGAAGGCGAAGTCAACGTAGTATTTGCTGAGTGTCTGGCAGGCGATGGAGCCGGTGAGTGCGCAGGAACTCTCGCGCATCGTGCCGCCCGTGCAGATCATCTTAAAGCCGCTGTTCGTGAAATCGCTCATGAGGCGGATGGAGTTCGTGATGACCGTGATGTCGCGCTGTCCTTTGAGGCGCTGCAGCAGTGCCTGACACGTCGTACTGGAGTCCATCATGATGGTATCGCCATCGTGAATCAGGCTCGCGGCCTTTTCGGCGATGGCCAGCTTGCTCTCGCTGTTGATGGTGCTGCGCCGTGTGTAGGACAGTTCATCACTCGTGCTCTCGGCGATGACGGCACCGCCGTAGCTGCGGCGCAAAAGATCCTGACTCTCAAGTTTTTCAAGGTCGCGCCGGATGGTTTCTTCGGTCACCTTGAAGGATTTGGCCAGTTCTGAGACATATACTTTACGGTCGAGCCGTATTTTTTCCATAATTTTTTGTCTGCGTTCCAAGCCAAGCATAAAGACCCTTCTTTCACTGTGTTATATGTTTTGAAGTTGTGGTTTATTTGTCTTTATTATAAGACAGATTATAGCGAAACACAATAGAAACAGATAAAAATGCATGTTTGATTCGTTGAATTTATTTTTGCGGCGGCAGTATTTGGGGCTACGGCTTCGGAATCACAGAAGCCGGAAAATCTTTTCTACTGTTTTTCAGATAATCGCGATAAAATAATAAAATATAGGGGGTCGTAGATGAAACAATGAAACGCAGGGATTTTATTCGGAATATGTTTTATATTGGTGCAGGGCTGGCGCTGGCGCCGGCGGTCTGCACACAGAAGATCGCAGAGGCAGCCTGGCAGGAGGGGAGCAGCCTGTCGGGGGTGAGTATACGCCAGACCTATCTGACATTCCGTTCCCTGACGAACCGCCGCGTGACAGATGCCATTATCGTGCATCATGTCGGCAATACGAATGCCGATGTCTCGGCAGAGACGATTCACCGCTGGCATCTGGCCAATGGCTGGGCAGGCATCGGCTACCATTTTGTCATCCGCAAGGATGGCACGATAGAACAGGGCCGGCCGATGGAAACGGTCGGTGCGCACTGTTATGGTGAGAACGACCACACTGTCGGGGTCAATCTTGTCGGCAATTTCGAGGATTATGTGCCGACGGATGCACAGATTGCCTCGGCCAGGCGCCTTTTAGCAGCGCTTTGCCGCAATTACGGTTTTGCGCCTTCACGCACGACGATTTTCGGGCACCGCGATTTCAACGCGACGGCCTGCCCTGGACAGAACCTTTACGATATGCTGCCCGACCTCATTCAGGGGGCTGCAGCAATTTATTAATTTTAGTAAATATCTCTGTTATTTATAGGTACGGAAATGTACGTTTTCGGATGGAATGGACCTGATGCATGATTTGAACGCACAGGTTCATTTTTTTATTATTTTTTTTGAAAAAATACGAAAAATGCTTTTTTTCATGAAGGAATTTTATTTTTTTTAGCGAATCTACATAGTATAAAAACAGTTTCCGGAAGTTCAGCAGAAGCTGCAGGGTTCACGCGTGAATTGACGGAAAAATGACGGTTTTCTCATGTTTTTGGGGAGAGGGTAAGGTGAGTGCGATAAGTTCCATATGTGTTACAAAAATTGTGTATACATAATGAATATATTGCAATAATTGATAAATGTTGTATACTGACAGAGTATCATCTGTTGTGAAAATTGCATGATCGGCAGGGACGGCAGTATTAAGTAAGGGGAGGCTGTCCTTGTCAGATATATCCAAGGGGGATTTTATATGAGAAAGACAGAGTGTTTAGCAATGATCTTGGCCGGTGGACAGGGCAGCCGCCTCGGGGCTTTGACGAAAAAAATCGCTAAGCCGGCTGTTCCGTTTGGCGGCAAGTACCGTATTATTGATTTTCCGCTCAGTAACTGCGCAAATTCCGGCATTGACAAGGTCGGTGTCCTGACGCAGTATCGTCCGCTGGAACTCCATAACTATCTGGCTAACGGCAGCGCCTGGGACCTCGATAAGAAAGAAGGCGGCGTCTTCATTCTGCCTCCATATGCCCGCGAAAAGGGTGCAGACTGGTACCGCGGCACGGCAGATGCCATCTACCAGAACCTCAACTTCATCGATCTTGCTGACCCGGAGTATGTACTGATCCTTTCGGGCGACCATATCTACACGATGGATTACTCCTGGATGCTCGATGCTCATAAAGCCAACAAGGCAGAGGCTACGATTGGCGTCATCGAGGTTCCTTGGGATGAAGCACCACGCTTCGGCATCATGAACACGGATAAGACCGGCCGCATCGAAGAATTCGAGGAGAAACCGGCAAAACCGAAGAGCAATCTCGCTTCGATGGGTATCTACATCTTCAATAAAGACTTTCTCAAGAAGTATCTCGAAGAAGATGCCAAGGACGAGACGTCGAGCCACGACTTCGGCAAGAACGTCATCCCGAAGATGCTCGCTGACAAAGCACGTCTTTACTCTTATGCTTTTGATGGCTACTGGAAGGATGTCGGCACGATTGAGAGCCTCTGGCAGGCCAATATGGATCTTCTGCAGGATCAGCCGCCGTTCGAACTCAATGGTGATTGGAAGATCTATTCCTCGAATCCTTCGATGCCGCCGCATTATGTCGGACCGGATGCTACGATCAAGAACTCGATGGTCAGCGAAGGCTCGATGATTCTCGGCGATGTAGAGAACTCCGTTATTTTCCCGGGCGTACGCATCGGCAAGGGTGCAAAAGTCCGCAATGCTGTCATCATGCCGTCAACGGTTGTACGTGAAAATGCCGTCGTTGACTATGCTATCGTAGCTCAGAACTGCGAAATCTGCGAAGGTGCTAAGGTCGCAGGTGAAAAAGGCGCCATCACGGTCGTTGCTGATGGTGAAACGGTAACGGCAGAAGCAGGCAGCAAGCAGGCAGGCTAAAAATCTTCAGCTCAGATACACAACAGAAAAAAGACCAGAAGATCGGAGTGAATCAAATTGAAAACAGTAATGGGGATCATCAATCTTCAAGAGGATAACAGCCTCATCCGTGAGCTGACCGACCGTCGTGCCGTTGAGTCGCTGCCGTTTGCCGGCCGTTACCGGCTCATTGACTTTGCCCTCTCAAGCATGGTGAACTCGGGCATTCAGAATGTCGGCGTCATGCTGCCGGCTAAGCCGCGTTCCGTACTTGACCACCTTCGTTCCGGTAAGGATTGGGATCTGGCCCGCCGTCATGACGGTCTCTTCTACCTGCCTTCCCCGCATGAGGAAGAGGCACAACGCCGCGGCGACCTCAAGAACTTCTATTACAACCTCGATTTCTTTGAGCACAGCTCGCAGAAATACGTCCTGCTGGCTGGCGGCAGCTTCGTCTACAATATCGATTTTAACGAACTGCTCCGCTTTCACCAGAACACGAATGCCGATATCACGATGGTCTATTACACGGCGCCGCAGGAAGAAACCGGACGCAACACGGTCATCGAGACCGCAGAAAATGGACTGGTCGAGGATATTGCTGAGAAACCGGCCGTCTACGATGGCTCGAAGGTTTCGATGGACGTGTTCCTCATGGAGAAGCGCATCTTTGTTGAGATGATTCGCTACAGCTATGAGCATGGCGGTCAGGACCTGCTGCTTGACGGCATCATCCGCCGTGCAAATGAGTACAACATCTATGCTTACGAGCACGATGGCTATGTCGCCCATGTCGATTCGACGGCTTCGTATTATAAAGCCAATATGGATGTCCTCAATCCGGCAACGTGGGAAGAGCTCTTCATGGGCAATAACACGATTTATACGAAAGTCAAGGATGAGGTCCCTGTACAGTACAAGGATACAGCCGTAGTCAAGAATTCCTTGATTGCCAATGGCTGCATCATCCGGGGCGAAGTCGAGAACAGCATCCTGTTCCGCGGCGTCACCATCGAAAAGGGCGTCAAAGTCAAGAATTCCATTATCATGCAGAAATGCGATGTGCAGGAGAATTCCCTGCTCGAGAATGTCATCTGCGACAAGAACGTAGTGATCACGAAGGAGAAATGGCTCAAGGGAGCGCAGAACTATCCGCTGATCGTTGCGAAAAATGTGGTGATCTAAGATTGAGACAAGCCGTTGTAAATTGACATGCGCGGGCGGGTATGGGCCGGCACTCGTTTACGACGGCTTTTCTTATATAAAGCAAGTAAGACAAAAGCCAAGGGGAGTGTTTTTTTTGGCACGAGAAACAAAGGAACAGAAACAGAAGAGCCGTGAGTTCGAGAAACTCAAGGAAAACCTCAAAATCCGTTTCGTCAATACGGCACATCTGATGTATGGCCGTGAAATCAAAGACCTCACGAAAAATGAAGTCTATCAGACGGTAGCTGCTACAGCAAAGCAGTTCATTTCGGATAACTGGATTAAGACGAATAAGACCTATGCAGAACGCCAGGAGAAACAGATTTATTATTTCTCCATTGAATTCCTGCTCGGCCGCCTGCTCAAGTCGAATCTCATCAATCTCGGCATTGAAGAAGCCGTCAAGGAAGTCCTCGATGATTTCAATCTTGACCTTGCCAAGACGTTCGAGGAAGAGCCGGATGCCGGCCTTGGCAACGGCGGCTTAGGCCGCCTGGCCGCCTGCTTCATCGACTCGATGGCAGCACACCGCCTGCCGGGCCATGGCTGCAGCATCCGCTATCAGTACGGTCTGTTCGAGCAGAAAATCATCGAAGGCAACCAGGTTGAGATTCCGGATAACTGGCTCAAGAATGGTTTTGCCTGGGAGTACCGCAAACCGGATAAGGCCATCGATGTCAAATTCAACGGCAATGCCTACATGAAGAAACTGCCGGACGGCAGCCTTAAGCTCGTCTACGAGAATCCGATGACGGTCATGGCTGTGCCGTATGATGTGCCAATTGTCGGCTACCATAACAACACGGTCAACACGCTGCGCCTTTGGAACGCCGAAGTCAACCGTGACTTCTCGGATTACGGCCGTCTGACGCAGGAGCAGATGCGCCAGAAGAACGACTACCGCAACTTCGTCGAAAGCATCACGCGCTATCTCTATCCGGATGACAGCACGTACGATGGCCGCCGTCTGCGCCTCATTCAGGAGTACTTCTTTGTTTCGGCCGGTGTGCAGAGCATCGTCCGCCACTACAAGAAAGTCGGCATGGACATCCATGAATTCGCACAGAAAATCGCCATCCATATCAACGATACGCATCCGGCACTCTGTGTGGCTGAACTCATGCGCATCCTCGTCGATGAGGAAGGCCTCGAGTGGAATGAAGCCTGGGCCATCACGAAGAATACGATTGCCTATACGAACCACACGATCATGCCGGAAGCCCTCGAGAAGTGGCCAATCGATATGTTCAAGCCGCTGCTGCCGCGCATCTACATGATCATCGACGAAATCAACCGCCGCTGGCTCATCGATGTGCGTGACCGCTATCCTGGCAATGAGACGAAAGTACACGAGCTCTCCATTATTCAGGACGGCATGGTCCACATGGCACGCCTGGCTATCGTCGGTTCGCACAGCGTCAACGGTGTGGCGAAGATTCACACGGAAATCCTCAAATCCACGACGCTGCATGACTTCTATGAGTACAACCCGCGCATGTTCAACAACAAGACGAACGGCATCACGCACCGCCGCTGGCTGATGTGCGCCAACCCGCGCCTGACCGAGCTGATCTGCGAGGCCATCGGCGATAAGTGGGTCAAGGATCCCGAGCGCCTGGTCGATCTGATGCCGTTTGCGGACGATTCCGCCTTCCTTGAGAAGTTCGCGGAGATCAAGCATGAGAACAAGAAGGATTTCGGCGCCTGGCTGGCCCGTCATCAGGACACTGCCTTCGACCCCGATACCCTGCTTGACGCGCAGGCCAAGCGTCTGCACGAATACAAGCGCCAGCTGCTGAATGTGCTGCACATTCTGTCGCTGTACAACCGCATCGTGGACGATCCCACCTTTGAGATCAAGCCGCGCACCTTCCTTTTCGGAGCCAAGGCCGCGCCGGGCTACATCCGCGCCAAGCTCATCATCAAGCTCATCAACAACGTGGCCGCGCTGGTCGCCGCGCATCCGCGCGCCAGCCAGATGATTAAGATCATCTTCCTGGAGAACTACGGTGTGACCGCCGCTGAGCACCTGATGCCTGCCGCCAACCTCTCCGAGCAGCTTTCTACCGCCGGCAAAGAGGCCTCCGGTACCGGAAATATGAAGTTCATGATGAACGGCGCACTGACCATCGGCACGATGGACGGCGCCAACATCGAGATCTTCGACCGTGTGGGCAAGAATAATATTTTTATTTTCGGTCTGACCAGCGATCAGGTCGACGCGCTCTATGCGGGCAATACCTACCGCGCGGGCGATGTCTACGAGCAGAGCCCCGTCATCCGCCGCATCATGGACGAGATGGTGGACGGCACGCTCGGCCCGAACCGCATCTTCTCCGAGCTGTATCACGCGCTGCTCTTCGGCGATAACGGCGGCATGGCCGATCCGTATCTGGTGCTGAAAGACTTTGCGGATTACGCCCGCAAGCAGGAAATGGTCAACCGTCTCTATGACACCCGCGCCTGGTGGCGCAGCACCGTGATCAACGTGGCGCAGTCGGGCTACTTCTCCTCCGACCGCACCATTCAGGAATATGTGGATAGGATCTGGCATCTCAAGCCGCTGCACGAAGACAAATAATTCAGGAGAACCTTCATGGCAATCGAAATCAAGCACGATTCACAGAACGCAAAGTACCGCTGGCCGCAGGGAGCTCGTCCCTGCGGCTCTTCCGTGCGCCTGCGTCTTTCCGCACCGGAGGGTTCGGTCTGCACGCTGCGCCTCTGGTCGGATGCGGGCGAGCAAAAGCTGCCGATGCGCCTGCGCGGCTATATGGACGGCAGTTGCCTTTACGAGGTGCAGCTCCCCCTGCC
>ERZ779888.3393-NODE-3393-length-11746-cov-64.380720_pt1 | contig 11746 bp, 7 predicted proteins | sample MGYA00511245_ERZ779888 | MGnify/ENA primary metagenome ERZ779888 (study PRJEB29588, sample SAMEA2155255) | human gut metagenome | biome: human gut; feature: human-associated habitat; material: faeces | place: Denmark | collected 2008/2010 ... | reverse complement strand
AACCTTTAGCCTTTTTTATTTCAATTATTTTTCACTTGCGAAACTTGAGTTATGAATATCATATAAGCGATTAAAGGTTGAAGGCTTTCTTGATGGCATCGACAGCGTCGAGCTTTTCCCATCCGAAGAACTGGACGAGTTTGTCGGTCTGGTGCCCTGGCTTACCGACCTTCACGGTCTTGGTGTACGGCTTGCGGCCGAAGTGGCCGTAGGCGGCGGTCGGTTCGTAGATAGGGTTCTTGAGCTCGAACTTGCGGATGATCGCGGCAGGGCGGAGGTCGAAGAGTTCCTCGATCTTGCGGGCGATCTCGGCGTCAGGCACTATGCCGGTTCCGTAGGTGTCCACGAATATGCTTACCGGCCTTGCCACACCGATAGCGTAGGCGACCTGGACAAGCATTTCGTCAGCGACACCGGCGGCGACCATATTCTTTGCTATGTGCCTTGCCGCGTAGGCAGCCGAACGGTCAACCTTGCTCGGATCCTTGCCGGAGAACGCTCCGCCGCCGTGCGCGCCCTTTCCACCGTAGGTGTCCACGATGATCTTCCTGCCGGTGAGGCCGGTGTCTCCCGCAGGGCCACCGATCACGAACTTGCCGGTCGGATTGACGTGCAGGATGAAATCGTCCTTGAACAGGGCGGCCGTCTGAGGGTTGAGGGCCGCCTTTAACTTAGGCAGGAGGATATTCCTGACATCAGCCTCAATCTTGTCGTGCATCGCCTGGTCAACCTTGTCCTGGCCGAACTGGCGGACCGCCTCTGAATATGTGATATTCCCGAGTCCTTCGGCCACGAAGTCGTCGTGCTGGGTGGAGATGACGATCGTGTGGACCCTTACAGGGTGGTGGGACTCGTCATATTCAATGGTGAACTGGGACTTGGAGTCAGGCCTTAGGTAAGGCATCTGCTCCGGAGTGTTGTGGCGTATGTCCGCCAGCGCCTGGAGGGCGATCTGCGAGAGGTATAGCGGAAGTGGCATATAGTCCTCCGTGTCCTTGCAGGCGTAGCCGAACATCATTCCCTGATCGCCGGCTCCCTGGTCTTCAGGGTTCTCGCGCACCACGCCGCGGTTGATGTCCTGGCTCTGCTCGTGGATTTCGGAAAGGACTCCGCACGAGTTGCCATCGAACATATATTCGGCCTTGTTGTAGCCGATGCGGTTGATCACGCCGCGCACAACCTTCTGGACGTCAACGTACGCCTCGTCCGAGCGCACCTCGCCGCCGATTACCACCAAACCCGTCGAGCAGAATGTCTCGCAGGCCACTTTTGACTCCGGATCCTGGCTGAGGAACTCGTCCAGAATCGCGTCCGAGATCTGATCCGCCACCTTGTCAGGATGTCCCTCGGAAACTGATTCGCTTGTAAATAAGTAATTCATAATGTGTTATATTTATAATTTCAATCATTTCGCCATAATGGGCCAAATTCTTCGGCCATTATTTCAAACGTCGCATTTCAGCGCGGCAGGCGAAACAAAAAAACTCCAACGTATGCGGAATACGTGGAGCGACACCAAAAACACAATATGAAAAATTTTAGCATTTTTTAGTGTGGTTGCAAGCAGGCAAATCTCTCCACATTCCGTGTGCAAAGGTACTACTTTTTCGGGAATATTCAAAATATCCGCCAAGATAGTTTTTCGCGTAAAATGTTATACTTTTCAACTGTAATTGATTCGTAACTGAATTAAATTTTCTGAACCGAAGAAAAAGTGTTAAATTCGCAAGTTGAATGGTTTGAGCTGAAAAGATTAATTCAATACTTTATTTTATTAACAAATCTATGGTTCAATTACTCAAAAAGGGATTTGCCGCATTAGTTGCAGTCCTTGTCGGAATCACGGCATTCGCGCAGGTGACCACGTCCTCTTTGAACGGTAAGGTGACTGACGCCAATGGAGCCGCTGTTCCTGGAGCCGCCGTGGTCGCGGTTCACACCCCATCAGGTACACAGTATTATGCTGTTGTCAACGCCGAAGGTCGCTACGCGATCAACGGTATGCGTTCAGGTGGTCCTTACAAAGTTGAGGTAAGCTGCCTTGGCTATCAGGCCGTGACCTTCACGGATGTCACCCTCCAGCTCGCCGAGGCCTACAACCTCAACGCCAAGCTGAACGATGACACCCAGATGCTTTCCGAGGCTGTTGTTGTCTCCACCGCCAACTCTAAGTTCGCCGTAGAGAAGACTGGCGCCGCCACCAACATCAACAACGCCCAGATCACCGCTCTGCCTACTGTCAGCAGAAGCATCTCTGATGTCACAAGGCTTTCCCCTTATGGTGGAAACGGAATGGCATTCGCCGGAGCGGACGGACGTACAGCCAACTTCACCGTTGACGGTGCGAACTTCAACAATAACTTTGGTCTTACAGAGAAGCTTCCTGGAGGTGGTTCTCCTATCTCCATCGATGCGATTGAGGAAATGCAGGTTGTGATTTCTCCTTTTGATGTACGTCAGACCAACTTCATCGGTGGCGGTGTGAACGCCATCACCAAGTCCGGTACCAACACTTTTAAGGGATCCGCATACGTTTACCACCGCAATGAGAACATGCGTGGCGATGCCGTTGAGAGCGAGACAATCTCCGGCGCGCGCGACAAGGACCGCAACACCATCTACGGTATGACATTCGGAGGCCCTATCATCAAGAACAAACTCTTCTTCTTCGTGAACTATGAATATGCCAAGACTCCTACCGTTGCCAACCGTTGGAGAGGTTCCGAGGATGGCATAGGTAATTCAAACGCCTATCTTTCACGTACCACTTTGGAGGATCTTCAGAAGGTTTCTGACTTTGTAAAGGACAAATACGGTTACAACACAGGTTCGTACACAAATTTCCCTGCTGATGAGAGCAACAGAAAGATTCTTGCCCGCATCGACTGGAACATCAATGACAACCATCACCTCGCCCTGCGTTACAACCACACTTTGAACAGAAGCTGGATGTCTCCTAACGCATCTTCGATGGACGGTGGTCCTCGTTCCGCCTACGGCCGTACATCCCTTTATGCGATGTCTTTCGCCAACTCAATGTATTCAATGGACAATGTTGTGAACACTTGGTCTCTCGACTTGAACAGCCGTCTGAGCGACAAGCTTTCCAACCAGTTCCTCGCCACATATTCACAGCTTGACGATGTCCGTGGAACTAATTCATCTGATTTCCCTTTCATAGACATTATGGACGGTGGCAAGAAGAGTCCGGACGGCGAGAATGCCGCTGATGGCTCCAGCACCTACATGGCTCTTGGCTATGAGCTGTTCACATGGAACAACGGTGTGCATAACAACGTCATCACCGCAAAGGATGACCTTACCTACTATGCCGGTAACCACAAGGCCACTTTCGGAGCAAGCTACGAGTACCAGATGGCCGACAACTCTTACATGAGAAACGGTACCGGTTACTATCGTTACAACAGCCTTGACGACTTCCTCAACGAGGCCGCTCCTTCAGTTGTCTGCCTTACCTATGGTTACGACGGAGAAGCAAATCCTGCGGCCCGCGTGCGTTTCAACAAGCTTGGTGTTTATGCTCAGGACGAGTGGTCTATGCTTGACAATTTCAAACTCACATACGGTCTTCGTCTTGACGGTCTCTTCTTCAGCAATCAGGACCTGATGAGGAACCAGGCGATCTATGATCTTGACTATAACGGAAAGCATATCGACACCGGCAAGTGGCCTAACAGCAGCCTTACTGTTTCTCCTCGCGTTGGTTTCACTTGGGATGTGTTCGGCGACAAGAGCTTCAAGGTTCGTGGAGGTACAGGTCTCTTCTCAGGACGTCTCCCTCTCGTGTTCTTTACCAATATGCCTACCAACTCTGGTATGGTTCAGTACCAGGCCAAGCTTAACGCGACCGGCAAGAATGGTGGAACTCTTACAGACATGAAGCAGTTCGCCGGCAAGATCCTGACCCGTCAGGAACTTCACGACAAACTCACCTCTACTATGGGCTATCCTGACACAATCAAGCCTGAGGATGGAACAGCTCCTTCTGAGATTTCCGCTGTCGATCCTAAGTTCAAGATGCCTCAGGTTTGGAAGACCTCTATCGCTTTTGACTACTCTCTTCCTACTTCATTCCCATTCACTATCACTGCTGAGGGAATCTTCAACAAGACCATCAACGGTGTATGCCTCAGGGATTGGAGCGTCAAGGACACCGACGGATTCTCAAGATTCAACGGTGCTGACAACCGTCCTATCTATCAGGACTTCAAGTACACCTACATGACCGAAAAGAAAGACAAGAACGGTAATGTGGTTAAGGACGAAGCCGGGAATGTCGTGATGGTGGCCAAGAACATGCCTAACGCCTATGTTCTTGAGAACACCAGCAAGGGTTACGGCTATTCCGCTAACCTGACAATCAACACGACTCCTGTTCAGGGCCTCAACATTATGGCTGCCTACACCCACACTGTTTCCAAGGAACTTACCGGTATGCCTGGTTCAAACGCTTCCTCAGTGCTCAACTACATGGCTACAGTCAACGGCCCTAACGATCCGGGTCTCCACAACTCACAGTACGTGACCCCTGACCGTTTCGTGGCTTCCCTTACCCACAGTGACAAGTCCGGCAACCACTACAGCTTCATCTACGAGACTTGGAGAGGTGGTTACAACTACTCTTACATGACTGTCAACGACATCAACGGTGACGGTTACAACTACGACGCAATCTACGTTCCTACCGACGCGGAGGTCGCCAACAAGGAGTTCCGTTTTGTTTCCGATGATGACCGTGACCGCTTCATGGACTATGTCCACAACGACAAGTACCTGAGCAAGCGTCAGGGCAAGTACGCTGAGGCTTACAGCGTTTATTCTCCTTGGGTTCATAGGGTTGACTTCAGCTACAAGCACGATTTCAAGGTTAATGTCGGCAAGAGCGTCAACACTCTCCAGCTCAGCCTTGATGTGAAGAACATCCTTAACCTCTTCAACTCCAGCTGGGGTGTAAGCAAGTACATGAACCCGGCTCTTGGTGAGGGACGTATCCTTAGGTATGAAGGCGTTGACAATGAGGGCTATGCCACATTCTCTACCGCCAAGGCTTACAATGCTGACACCGAGACATTTGTGCCTTACCACACCATCGGTCAGTGCTGGTACGCTTCCATTGGTATCAAGTACATGTTCAACTAATTTAATGTCAAGACGATATGAAACTTAAATATATTTTCACCGCCCTTGTGGCCGCTTTGACTCTCGCGGTTGGCTGCGAGGATGACATCGAAAGATATCTTGATGAAGTCAAGGTGTCGTCATCATACGTGGCTATTCCTGCCGCCGGTGGTTCCCAGACCATCACAGTCAACGCCAGTGCTGACTGGTCTTTCGGCGATATTCCTGAATGGCTTACCGTATCTCCTACATCCGGAGCCGCCGGTGAGACTACCGTCAGCTTCAAGGCTGACGCCGCTACCTCCACCAACGAGGCTATGCTCTACCTTACCTGCGATGGCAAGTCTCAGATCATTAACGTACTGCAGCAGACTGAGAAAGTAGAACCTCAGGTTATTCCACTGAAAGAGTTCCTTGCCAAGGAGGTTTCTCCAACTGTTTACAGGATTGCCGGTACCATTTCTAATATTCAGGAAATCTCCGCCAGCTATAAGAATGCGACTCTTACAATCTCTGATGACGAAGGCTATTCGGTTTACTGTTATCGTTTCGGGCCTCCTTCCGGAAAGAAGATAGAGGACTTGGGAATGGAAGTCGGTGACTTCCTTACTGTAGAAGGCGCGAGAGGTGAATATAATGGTTCTCCTCAGATGGCCCAAGGTGGCGTCTTTGTAAGCCTTGTGAAATCCCTCATCAAAGTTGACTCTGTTTCCGTAAAGGAACCTCTTCCTGTCGAGGGTGGTGAGTTCAAGGCTTATCTGACCTGCAAAGGCGAAGGTGTGTCTGTGGTTGTTCCAGATGACGCTAAGTCTTGGCTCTCGGTTACCTCCATCGAGACTTCCGGCACAAACGCCACCGTTACTTTCATCGCCGCTGACAACCAGCTCGGTGACCGTGCCACAAACCTTACTTTCAACACGACCTCCAACGGCAAGGTTTACTCAGCGCAGACCTCTCTTGAGCAGAAAGGATCCATTCTTGCTGTTACAGTGGGCGAGTTCCTGAAGGCTGCGGTCAGCCCGGCGCAGTACCGCCTTACCGGAACCGTTAAAAAGATTTCTGTCTCTGAACAGTACAACAATGCGGACATCACGGTTGCCGATGCTCTTGGCAACTCGGTGCTTGTTCATAGGATGAAGCCTGCCAGTGGCAAGATTACGGATTTGACCATCGGTGTAGGTGACAAACTTACGGTTCTCGGTCAGAGAGGAGAGTATAATGGCACAGCCCAGATGGTAAATGGTGTCTATGAGAGCCATGTCCACTATATTCCTGCCACCATCAAGGAGTTCCTTGCCAAGGAAGTCTCGGACGTTGAATATATCGTGACGGGCAAGATTGTCAACATCAAGGAGATCAGTGCTTCTTTCAAGAACGCTACCTTGACGATTGCTGATGATGAGGGAACTACTTTGTACGTCTTCCGAATGAAGGCGGCTGAAGGTGGTCCCGCCATTGAGAATATAGGCTTGAAAGTTGGTGATGTCCTCACAGTTATTGGAAAGAGGGGCGAATTCAACGGCTCCGCTCAAATGGTTAATGGCTACTATGTCAGCCACGAGGCTGGCAGCGTGGATCCGGAACCAGAACCTGGAGATAATTCGTATTCCATTGATTTGAGCTACAAACTCGGGGCTAATGCTTATGATGATGGTGTTGCTACGATCAATGGCAAAGAAAATGTGAAAGTTCTTAAGTTTGGAGCGTCGAAGGGGAAGACCGGCGATCTCACAATCACTGTTCCAGCTGGTTCCAAGAGAGTATCGTTCTATGCGTTGGCTTGGAAAGGTGCTGCCACCACATTGGAGTTTTCTGGTTTAGGGATGACGTTCGGCACTCAAGGCATCAGGGCTAATGATGGAGTGACTGGTCTGTCACCTTACAAGATCACTGTGACAGATGATGACTACTACACATTCACCGTTCCTACAGCCTTGACAGAGGATCTTGACATAAAGATCACCACTGCCGCAAACGTTGGAAACAACACCTGCGCGGTACTCTTTGGTATCAAAGCTTTCAAAGAGTAATTCTTTTTGAATATATTAAAAAGGGCGACTGCATATCAGCAGCCGCCTTTTTTTGTCCTTCAGAATCAGTAAAGAAACCGTAAGCATTCGAGGAAGTACGTGCGTCGATAAAGTTTGGCTGCAACTTGCATCTGTGTGATGCCGGTTGCAGTCTTTTTATGGGAGTGTGATATTGGCTCGAGTTACTTTGCGGACAAGGCGCGCCAGTTTGCGGGAAGAAGGTCTGCGTAGTCTTTCCCTGCCTGTTCGTATTCCGGGATCCGGCGCAGGACATCCTCAAGCCACGCCCGTTCATTAACGCCGTGTGCCTTGCAGGTGGCAAGCAGGGAGTAGACCACGGCTGCCCTCTGTGCGGCGTCGTCGTCACCGCAGAACAGATAGTTCTTGCGCCTTGCGTGGGCCCAGCAGCCCAGGAGCTTCTTCCCTTCCATCCCTTCGAAGTGTTCGTACACGATGTAACCGTCGCTCTGGATGGCTCCGGTGAAGTCCTTCAGCAGACCCATGGCCACGCGGGCACTCCTGGAGCCATGTTCATAGAAGAAGAACCTGTCTCCCGTCATCACGTTCACCACACTCCATACATATCCCTTCACCGCGCGGCGCTTTTCATTGTCTATTACCGGCAATGTGCTTTCGTCCACTTGAACATAGTCGCAGGCGACGTTGCTGCCGGCGTCTTGGATCATCGATTATTCCCTGAATGGTGTCCACAGGCCGCCACCAGCTATGGGCAGGAACCCATCCGGAACCTCTGCCCTGGCGTACTTCCGCTTCCACCAGAAGTACTGGTGCTCTGGAATGCCTTTCTCTTTCAACAGGGCCTTGATTGCTGTCCCTTTCTCCCGGGCCTCGCCCTGGATCTCTTCGATTTGTTCGCGTGTAAGCATGTCAGTTAGTATTAGTGGCGCAAAGTTATATGCCACTTAATCAAACTGCGGTCGTACTTTATCGAATGCTTACGCACGGTAGGCGGACACCACAACCAGTGTTGATGGCAAAAAGAAAAGGGAATGACCAGAGTTGGCCATCCCCCTTGTGAATATCAGCGTGTTCGGATTATTTGCCGAAGACAGCGTTGATTACATGTACACCCTCTGTGTAGTTTGTGGTTCCATGTACAAAATTAGCGAAGTTGCCGGCGTCAATCTTGGTCCCTTCAACAGATCCGGATACTTTGATCGGGCTGGTCTCTCCAAGAGTGATGTTCTTCGTCTTACCGTTGAATTTACCAATCACAAGACCTCTTGTGGCCTCGGCTCCGCCGGAAATCACGCAATCCACGACACAACCGTTTCCTGTGTTGTGAGCGGCGTTTCCGATGTTTCCGATAAGGCCTCCGATGCCATCAACAGTTGCCATGGCGGTCACTTTTCCGAGAGCCTTGCAGGTCTCTATGGTGTTGCCTTGAGAGTGGAAACCGCAGAGGCTGCCGATAACGCTGGCCTTGTCGCCGGATTCGAAGATGATCTCACCTTCGTTTGTACAGTTGTCCATGTTGCCGGTACCTCCCTGAACTCCACCTGCGCGAACCTTAACAGTTCCGCTAATGGTAATGTCACCCTTGTTGACACAGTCTTTCGTGCATGTGCTTTGCTTAGCCTCTTTTCCTGGCCAGCCCACGATTCCGCCTACTGCTGAATTGGACTTTGACGCATCAGAGAACACGTTGATCGGACCTTCGTTGGTACAGCCCGTGATGTTCGACTTGATCTGTCCCACGGCGAAGTAATCTCCTCCTGTGATGCCACCTGCTAGAACAATCGCCTCATTTCCGGACATGGCAGAACCATTGCTGGAAGCAAGTTTCGCGTAAACCTCGCCGTAGTTGTGACAATTAGTGATGTCACCGTTGGACGCTCCGGCAATACCTCCGACATCCTGTCTCTTCACGTTTCCCGTTACTGAGTCAATAGATGTGTTCACAAGAGATACCTTGCCTTTGTTCACGCAATTCGTCACAGCGAACTGTCCGTTTTCATCATTGCCGCCGTAAGCGACAAGACCGCCTACTGAAGGTGCGCAGTTCTTCACATCGACAATAGTCGAAGCGCCGTTGACAAAGGCGCATGAGGCACTTATCGTCCCTTCGTTTGAGCAGTCTTTCATTGTCGCCTTGAGATATCCGGCGATGCCGGCGACGGCCGCACCCTTCATTGATGTCTGAGCTGTCACTGTGATGTTGCCGGTGTTGTGGCAATCGGTGATGTCGGCCAGACCTTCAGCGACAAGGGCTCCACAGATGACGGCGTCGTCAAAGGCGTCGGCGCTCATTGTGATGTTCGCCTTGTTTGTCACGTTGGTGAGCTCACCCTTGTTCCTTATGGCAATGATTCCGAATTCGGAAGCCGTCGGAACGAACGAGCATGACGCGTCAATGACAAGATCCTTGACGGTGCCGACTTCAGTGAACAAAGGAGCGGTTCCCTTCCAGTTCTTGATGCTGTGGTTGTTACCGTTGAAGATTCCAGGGAATGTCGCGCAAGTCGGGATTGTCTTCCCCGTAAGGTCGATGTCTGCGGTCAGGTTGACAACACTCGTGGCATCAGCTGTGGTTAGTTCCTTTCCGTTAAAGAGTTTGACGAACTCATCGGCTGTCGCTATGTCCTTAGGGAATGCAGCCTTTTCAAGTGTGGTGATGTCAAGAGTCTCGGAATATTCGGATTCCTTGCCGTCCTTATTGAGAGACTTGGCTCTCACGTTATACTTTGTCTTGTCTGTAAGGTCTGAAATCTTAAGCGCTGTCTCCTCTGTCTCTATTGTTGTCCAGTCAGAAGCGGAAGCGAGTTTGTATTCCACGACATATTTGACAGCGTTCACGCAAGGGTCCCATTTCAAAGTAATGGCGTCAGCAAGCGGAGTCGCCGCAAGATTAGGAATGCCGACAAAATCAGGCTTTACGAACCCGTAGCCGAGAACAAGTTGGACAGGCTCGTTGTCTTGAGCGATATATACCCAGTCAGAGAATACGGATCTTGGATAGTTGGCTCTGATTCTGATGTAATACTGGCTGAACTTTTTCAGGCCTGTGAAAGTCGTGGCGTTTTTGACCTTTACCTTTTCGTCGCTGTAAACGATGGTGTGGGTGACGCTGTTGTTGTAATTGTCGCCGTTGTTGAGTTCAGTGGTAAGCTGGACGGTCGCGCTGGTCGCTCCAGCCTCAATCATGCTGGCGTCGTCCCAGTAGACTGAAATGGATGTTTCCGATGAATTGTCTTCATCATAAGTGAATTCCTTCGGTGCCGGTTTGGATGAGTCTATGCCAAAGTGCTCTTCTTCTTCACATCCTATAAAAAGAGAAGATGCCAAGGCTACGGCCGCGAGGGCTTTAATGGATTTCATATTTTCTTTAGTGATTGTTAGTTGGAAACTGTAAATACTAAAATTAAGGCTATGCTTCTTAAGCACCCTTAACAACCATCAGAAAGATGTAAGATGTCACTCGAAAGTGAACTTTATTTCAGTTTGCCGAGACAAAAATATTCAAGTTAAATGAAAAATGCAAGGCGGAGACTGATTTTTTTTGTACTTTTGTGAATCCTTTCAATCGTTTTTAGTCGTAAGTCTGAAATTCGCTGTGGAAGGTTACCCGGTAGGGTATCATGGTATATGCGAACTTATGTATGTCAAGTTATGAGGAAGGTATTAAGGTTTTTATTTGTTATTGTGCTGTCTGTGTGGACGATGGATATGTCCGCACAGTCTCAGGCCGTACAGTTTTTCGCTCATCGCGCCAGCCGTTTCGAGTATGATGAGAACACGCTCCCGGCATTCAAGGCTTGCTATGAACAAGGAATAAGGGGCTTTGAGACCGACATCAGAATGAGCAAGGACGGACAGCTTGTTGTGAACCACGATGAGACGTTCGCCAGATTGACTCCGTGCACCGGTGCGGTCGAGTCGATGACATCTGATGAGATCCGCAAGTTGACAACATTCCAGGGCAACAAGATTCTTTTCCTTGATGAGCTTGTGGGCTTCCTTTCGGACAAGGATGGCCTCTACGTTGAGTTTGAAATGAAGGTCAGCCCGACATCAAGTTATCCGGAGGATCGCCTTCGCGAGTATTGCGACAAACTCTACAAGGCGGTCATGTCCAAGAAGCCGGAGCATTCCACTTATCTGTTCACGTCCAGCAGCAGAGATGCCTTGAATATGATGAGAAAACTTCATCCGGACGCTGACATGCTCATGATTTTCAGCAAGCCGGTTTGTGATGAGACCATCCAGATGGCGGAGGCTATGGGAATCAAGCGGATCGGGTGCAACATGAATGGTACTACGCGCTCCATGGTGAAAAAGGCAAAGGAAGCCGGTCTGGCCGTTTCCCTTTGGCCTTCAAGGACTCCTGAGGACATTATGCTGGGCGTGTATCTCGGTGCGGAGTATCTGTGCTGCGACAGGGCCATCGAGGTGAAGAAATTTTTGGACGAAAAGGCCACGTTTGTGAAATACAAATAGTTTTTTTGCTAAAGGGGCGCTTTAACAAAATCATTGAAGTTTAATAGTACTAAATATTCATTATTTAACTCAAGTTTCGCAAGTGATTTAGGCCGCCGCCCCGGCGAGGTCTAGCCGGT
>ERZ779888.3389-NODE-3389-length-11751-cov-3.526847_pt1 | contig 11751 bp, 7 predicted proteins | sample MGYA00511245_ERZ779888 | MGnify/ENA primary metagenome ERZ779888 (study PRJEB29588, sample SAMEA2155255) | human gut metagenome | biome: human gut; feature: human-associated habitat; material: faeces | place: Denmark | collected 2008/2010 ... | reverse complement strand
CCGCCATCGGAGCCGGAAACAAGACGAATATGCAGTCCAACTCCATCAGTATCACCTCCGATGCCGAGATACTGGCTTCCGGTTTCGGACATTATTCGATCACGGAAAACGGCACCAGCTATGATGCCCGTCCGAATGTGAACATTGACTCAGACGGATACCTGTACTTGGGAAGATTTCCGGACCTGGTGGACTACACTTCAAGGGTGTTTGAGCTTTACGAAGCGCAGACGGAGATTATAGACGGGAAGGTATACTGCAAGTATGTTACACAGCCCGCCGACGGTTCACCGGGAGCAGTGTACTATGTTTGTGCAGAAGCAGATAAGCCTCTTCTGGATGCAAACAGGGAGGAGGTCATCCCCGACGGGGGAACGACAGCGAGCGACTATGACGCACTGTTTGAGGAGCTGAGGCTTACTCTGTATGTTGACGAAACCTCCGCGCTGATTAAGAGCGTGCAGGTTCTGAAGCATTTCCGTTCCATTGCCCTGTCACTGCCCAAGCCCGAGGAGCATGGCGGACTGTATGCGCTGAAAATACCGTGCGAAACCCTCTACCAGTACGATGACAGTGCGTTTTCACTTCCGGAATCCGGCTACATCACGGTGACGGTCTCTGCAAATGACAGCGGAACGATCTCGGGCGAATTGGTTTATCCGCAGGCAAACAATATTGAGATGGATGCGGTGACCACGCCGTTTATCGATCTTGATGTTTACCGGGACGGTCCGTACCAAGACGGAAGAGACGGTCTTATCGGAAGCAATTTCTTCATGAATGTATACGCCTATACCGTTTATATTGAGAATACAGACAACACAGCGTATCTGTACGGCAGATATATACAGGAGGAAAACAGTTCCGGTTCGATCGACATCGACGACACGGCGGTGTCCTTGGGAACGGAGGATTATTTCACCGCAGAGGTGGATATGACCGGGCTGAAGGAAAAGGTCATACGGATCCGGAAGACCGATACGGTTGACGGCAATCAATCCAACAGCATCATATATAAGATCACGATCATCCGGAAGTCGGTGTACAAAATAGACTTAAAAAACATTTCCAAGGTTTATGACGGAGTACAGGTCACGCCCTCGATCAACGAGATTTACGCCGGAACCCATCCGGGCTATCAGGCGGTACACAGCATCGTGTCGCAAATCAGCGGTTCGCCTGCACACACCGTTACCCCCTCCGGAACAACGCTCTCTGCGGCCGGAACATACGGGTACTATCAAAGAGCAAACAGAACTGCAAGCATATCCCTGGATACTTCATGTGAAATGGATGCATCCGAGACAGGAAAACTCGTCTACACGGTGACTGTGGAGGTGGCCAGTGTTACCAACGCTACCAACATTGTCTCTCCCGATCCGTTTGTGTTTACAGTGACTCTCAATCACGGGGCGGCTCCTACCGTTGCGGGAAGCAATGCTTCGGTTTCGGTGGCATCTTACCGTAAGCAGTACTTCAATCTGGTGCCGGACAATACCGCCGGTACTATATCGATCAACTATAACAGCACGAACTCTGTCGTACTCTTTTCGCTCAGCTATCCCTTTCCCAACGGACCGACCGCTACAGGCGATGAGTCGGCAAAGCAGGAGGCCGAAGCTCTGGCGGAAAAGGCCCTGGCTCAGGGTGCTACCTCCGGTGAATGGCAATACACCTCTTTCGGCAGTGAAGCCTACAGCGGTTCGGTAAATGCGGAGGTCTTCAAAACCGCATTTACTGCAAGCACCGCCAACACCAATACCTCTTCAAGTGCGGGAACGGACGAAACAGAATATACAACCTCAGCAGAAAGCGCAACGACCGGAAAATATACGATCGAGCCGACAGGCGGCTCTGCGGACTATGAAGCTATAGAGGTGGCAGAGGAGGAACTGAACTCTGCGGTTTACAGCTTTTATTCTTCCACCGACGGCGGAAACACCTGGCTGGCGCTTTCCGGCGCACCCAAGGATGCCGGATTGTATAAGGTCAGTGCAGTGATCGAGGCTGAAAGCTACACGGCATCGGGCGAGATCGTATGGAACATAGAGAAAAGACCGATTCGTGTTCTGGGTATCGCAAACTACCTGAGGTATGTTACATCTTCGGAATACTCAACGCTCACAGTACCGTGCCCGATCAACGAGCCGGGTGACTTTTTGCTGGAAAATGTGGTTGCCGACGATAAAGGAAAGGTGATTGCATCGGCGGTGTCGGTGTATTACAACGACATATCCATCGGCTTCGGGCAAACCAAGGTCACCCTTGACGGAGTGGTTCTGTCTGGCACCGCCGCACACAACTATACCACCGAGGATATACAGCAGGTTCCCGGACAAATAAGCTATTCGATGGACGGAGCGATTTTCCGGAAGAAATACGGACTGTCCTGGGATAAATTTTATCCGATTGACAGCCCTGACCCGGTATCGTCGGCTACGGCAGACTACCATTCACCGATCAATAACGGAGTGTACGACGCTCATGCCGACTATGTCTATGCACGCACTACAGGGCAGGGCAAGGCGGGCGCCGTATACGCCGTGGACATTGAGTTTGGTGCCATGTATTTTACATACTCCAAAACAAGATGGAATACGGGCGAGCTGGTTTACGATGAACTGGAAAACGAGTCCAAGTGGGACGGCTTTGACGGCACGAACAACCGGGTAGAGATTTTCAACCGCTCCAATGCGGCCGTGCAGTACAGTGTGAAGCCGGAGATCAGCTTCCTCCACAGCTCCATCGGTGATAAACAGCACGGAATCCGAGCCAAGATCTACGATGTCAACGCCACCTCCGGCAATGACATCACCAATGTGCTCCGCACGCTGATAGAGGCAACGGAAGGAAGCGCACGGCAATTCGGACAGGCCTCCAATGAAGCCTGCTACCTGCACCTTTCCGGCATACCGCAGTTTGGCGAAGCAGCCGACTATACCGTCGTCGGCCAACTGACGGTCACGATCCGGAAATAAGCCTGAAAAGGTTTATAATACAACAATTGGTAATTCTGAAAGGAGAATTTCAAATGAAAAAATTTTTATCTCTCATCCTCGCGGTCTTCATGATCGCATCCGTCTTTGCCGTCAATGTGAGCGCTGAAACGGTAGTGGGCAACACAGACGGTGTGAACACCTTCGATCCCACAACGACCGGCGGGCAGAGCATCAATGTGAAGGTGGAGGATGTTACGCACAAGTATGCGGTGGATGTTACCTTCAGTCTGGAGGATCTGACACTGGGCGGCACGATTACATGGAATGTCAACACCATGAAGTATGACATTGCAGATACCACAGCTGCCAATACCAGCCGTACGATCACTGTTTCCAACCGTTCCGACCTTCCCGTATATGCATACGCAACCATGACGGATACGGATGCCGGAGACTCCATTACGGTTTCTGCCGATAAGGACAGCGCAATCAATAAACTGACCGTTGAAAAGGCTACCCCCGGCACCGGCAGCAGCAACGGTACGGCAACCGAGGGAAATATCATCATCAGCATAACCAGCACCGACTGGGAGAGCGTGGCAACCTACTATGGGAACAAACGCCTTGAAGATATGGGCAGGGACACTTTTACGATTGCCAATGTTACGGTGACAATCTCAAAGGACTGATTGCCCTGTAACGGTCTGTTCCGCATCGGTTATCAGGATTATACTCGCCGAAAGGCGTTTATAATAGAATTTTTGGTGAAAGGAGGAGATACCAATGAAGAAGTTTGTTTCTATCGTACTTGTTACGGTGCTTTGCTTCGCTTTCTGTGTTCCGGCTCTGGCCGCTTCCGGAACGGCTGAGGCAGCGTACACCGGCCAGACGAGCTCTGAAGAAGTCAAGATCACCATCAACGGCGAAGTGATCCATGTTTATTATGTGGAGATCGAGTTCACGAGCAATCCTGTATTCGTTTATTCGTCCGGTTCCAAGTGGAATCCTGATACTTATCAGTATGAGCCCAATTCTGCGGCGGAATGGGCGGGCGGGGGTTCTGTGAAGATCACCAACCATTCAGACCTTCCGGTGAATTACGAAGTGACATCCCAGAATGTGGTCAGCACCTATGGGCCGCTTTCTATTGATGTGACCGGTGGCACAGGCACTATCGAGAAGTGCGAAGTTGGAACCACTTACGGCTCCAAGAATGCGACTGCGACCTTCAAAGTTTCCGGTACTCCCACAGTATCTGAAATCACAGCGCAGAAGCTCGGCGAGATTCTCGTGACCATCACCAAGACTGCGTAAAATGATGGCATGGGAAAACGAACAGGAGCCGTACCTTGAGTACCGATTTTTGTTCGTCAGGGTCAAGAAAGGAGGAAATGGGAGTATGAGAAAACAAAGCGCCATATGGAGTATGGTTTTGATCGCTGTTTTTGCGCTTTCATTTCCTCTGACCCTCTCCGCAGAAGAATCCGGACAGGATATATGGATCACGGTGAAGGAAACCTATACCCATAGGTACAGTTATTCCGTGGATATATTGTTCAAGAACACGACTTATGAATATAAAATGCTGAGTCTGGCAGAAAATACCGAAACAGGCGAGCGCTATGTCAACAGCGGTATTTGGCTGGAGCAAACGGGCGCTGAGAGCGAAGGCTTCCGGGTTTCTGTTCTGAACCGTTCCGATACTCCCATACATGCCAATATCATGTTCGATACGGAGGCGCTTGCACAGTGCGGTTCGGATGTTACCTACCGTTCGGAAGGAGACGCGACGCTTCCGGCGGTCCTTATCCTGGACGGAACGACCAAGGCTTACGAGTATTCAGAGCTTGCGGTATTCGGACTTTATCCGGAGCTTGAAAAAATGGAGGGTCAAAAGCATATTTCCGCAACGGTATATATCATGGCATCCGACGGCGTGCGAAGCAACGGTGAACCGTTTGACCCATCTGCAAAATAGAAATCCGCCGAAGAAATGACGGCAGAAAGGGATGTTGTCCTGTGTTGAAAACGAAATATAAGCTGGCAGGATCGCTTTGTGCTGTTATTCTTGCCGTCAGCATACTTGTTTTGACCGTCGGCTTCCCGCTCCCCGCAGGGGCAGAGGAAGAGTTAACGGAGGACGGCTACAAATATGCTGTCACCATCGAGTTCGGCACCATGTCGTTTTACTACGATTACGGCACATGGGATGTGCATGAGCTGCGCTATGTGGCCGATAAGACCAGCCTCTTCCCGTCCGCAGGAACGGAGGACGGTTTTCCCGGTTGGTACGGATTTGACGGTGTGACCAACAAGATCAGTGTGACCTATGCAAATAGCTATGATGACTATGCGGATCAGGGGATCGCTATTTCACTGGACTACCGAGTACTGACAGCGGAGGAGGCGTCGGGAACCGGCGGCGGTCAGGTTGTGAACGGCGTGACCATGAGCTTTTATGAGGATTCCGATTTCAGGATTGCCCAGTCGCCTTCTTTTGTCGCAAAAAACAATGTGAAGAAGGAACTGTATGTGTCGCTTTCCGGCGAACCGCAAACATCCGGAGGAAAGTATGAATCCGGTTCCTTCAGTCCGATCGGGATGCTTACGATACAGATCGGCGATTTCAGCGAAGAATATGTTCGGGAGGCATAGGTGAAAGGTGTATTCATTCCGTAAAACCCAATTGAAAAGAGAACTTTTGATCGGTTTGGGGGTCGTGCTTGCATTGCTGACCGCAGTGGCGGTATTTGTTGCCGCCCTTCTTGCCGAACCGGATATAATAGATGCAAACGAGACCGTCGGAGCGCCATCCGGTCTTTCCGAAAAAGATGGGTATGTCTCATACGGTGCGGAAGGTGTGTGCAATGTTTCGCTTTGCTGTGAGCCAGCGTTTGACGGGAAAAAAGCCGACATTTTCCTGACAAATCCGGAGGAAAACGAGGTATTGATCAAAGCATCCTTCTACACGGTGAAAACGGTTGTCAGTAGCGAAACAGGCAAAGTGACCTATCTTCCGGGCGAGTTGCTTGGAGAAACCGGGTTCATCCATCCCGGCACCTACGTAAAAAGCGTTTCGCTCGGGAACATTTCTTCCGGCAGTGAAACGGTGGTGATGGTGAAGATTTCCACAATTTTTGAGGATACCAGACGGAGTAACGGTCTTTTCTATATTTACATGACCGTGTGAACCGGTATCAGGACACTTCTGAAAACGGACCTTGCAGAGTGTAATACTCTGTGAGGTCTTTTTTGCGCTTAAATCCTTGTAACAGGCCGAAAAGCAGATGTTTTTGACAGGACCGTTTTCACATACAAATCTAAACATGACGCTCAGAGAGCTTTTCGTGCAAACCCGCTGGCATTCGCAGAAGGGTGCATTATAATGGGAACGAAAAGTAGATAGGTATATATCGGAATATAGGTATATATCGGAGCAAGGATCGAAACAAGGTATATACGGGAAAAACGGAAGGAAGAAAAAACGATGAAAACCATCAAAGGAACCATCACCCCAGCTTTGGCCTTTCTGCTGGCATTGCTGATGCTGTTCTATGTGCTGCCGGCGGATGTTTACGGCGCCATTGCAGAAGGCTCCGGAACAGACAGCGCCGGAACGGAAGAAAAAGAGGCGGAAGCGCTGTTCGAGCTGACAGAGCTGCGCAGTGCAGAGACGAAATACATCCTGATGAGTGACGGTACGATTCAGGCGCTTGTATATGATACGGCCGTACATGTGCAGGATGAAAATGGTGTGTGGCAGGACATGGATAACAGCCTGACCGAGGGCAATACTACCGTAGACAGTGCCCGTGTGAAGTTTGCAAAGAAAATTTCGGGTAACGGCGAGTTGTTTACGCTGCACGAGGGCAACAGAAAGGTGACCCTTTCCTTGTCGGGCGCCATTGAGAAAACGCCCATAACCGTGGTGAGCGACGGAAAAGCCACAGAAAAAGCAGTGACCAGGCTGGAAGAGCTGTCAACGCTTTTCCGGGTTGCTTCTTCGGTACGGTACGAGGGCATCCTGCCGGGCACCGATGTGGAGTATGTCCTTACAGGAAACGATTTGAAGGAGAACATCGTTATTCACAGGAATCTTGACAGTTATACCTATACCTTCCTCCTTTCCCTGAACCATCTGACGGCTGTTCAGCAGGAGGACGGCTCCATTGGGCTCTTGGACGGAGCGGAGACGGTGTACACAATGCCCGCTCCCTTTATGTACGATGCGGACGGCCGGCGCTCCGATGCGGTTTCTTATACCTTGACGCCTGCAAACGGAACCGGAAAGTATACCCTGACCGTAACGGCGGACGGGGAGTGGATCAATGCCTCCGACCGGGCGTTTCCGGTCACGGTGGATCCGACCGTTTCCCTTGGCGGAAGCAATGCGACCAATGGGTCTGTTTCTTCAGAAGGCGGAGCGTACAGCTACTATATGAACGCCGGTGTGTCGGACGGCGTTTCCTATCGTTCTTATATTTCCTTTACTCTGCCTGCGCTTCCCGACGGAAGCAGGGTGACCGGCGCAACATTGAAACTGTATCAGGATGGCTATCATAAGGATACGGCAGATACGGTTTATATAGCCGCAAGAAGGGTAAACGCCTCCTGGAGCGCATCGGCGCTTCGTTGGGGAAATCAGCCGGAATTTGAAAGTACCGTTTTGGACTTTGCAGAGACCGGAGCCTCTGAAACCGGCAAAAGACTCTCCTTTGACCTGACGGCTGTGTACAGAGAATGGATGAACGGCACGCCCAATTACGGCATTCTGCTGGGCGCCGAAGGGGAAGACCGCTGCGGCGGCTATGTGCAGTTGGGAGGAACAGGCTTCCCCGCAGCAAAACAGCCCATTCTGGAAGTGACCTTCCGGAATCAAAAGGGGTTGGAGGATCGGTATACCTATCAGGTGATGAGCGTGGGCAATGCCGGAAAGCTCTACCTCTGCGACTATTCGTTGGAGAAAACCGTAGTGAAAGCTCTGGCCGATACCTATGCCGGCAGCGTTTCTTTGGTGTACAATTCGGTGGGTGCCTCTTCCTTGCTTCCCTCCGACAGACTTCAGATCGCTCAGGGCTGGTCGCTCAGCGCGGATCGGACAATATCTCTTTTGGAGAATCCCTCCGGATATGTGCTGTATACGGATGAGGACGGTACCGGCCATTACTATGCCTACGACTCCGGAAACGGCTTTATCGGAGAGGATGAGGACCCGACCGTGATCTATCTGGTGGGGCTGAATGTGTTAAGCGTGGACCTTTCGGTGTTCTCGGCCTACAATTCTGCCTATGCCGCATTGGAAACCGACCAGAAAACCTACCTGATGGTCGGGGAGAACGGCGAAAAGACGCTTTTCTATAACGGCATCGCCGTCGCCGCAGCGGATGAAGAGGGCAACCTGACCGAATACCATTACAATGAAAGCACTCCTTCCTCGTCCATCAGTCTGCCGACAGCCTCTTCCAGGGTGATCACCTCGGTTTACAACATTGAAAAAACCGAAGACGGATACGGGGAAGCAGAGCTTTGCGTCAAAATCGAAAAGAACGGAAGCGATACCGTGCTGACCGTGGCCGGCGAGGAAGAACCCTATGTTCTTTCGGTCAACGATCAGAACGACCTTTGCGCCATCAAAAGAAGCACTTCCGAGAACGCTTCTGCCGAAGCGGAGTACCTTTACGGGGAGCACGGTCTGACCGACCTGTGGGACAACGAGACGGACTACGGCGTCCGCTTCTTTAAGGAGGGCATGGATGCCTTCTGCGAGTACCACAAGGACAGTACCGTTTCCGGCGGAAAGCAGGACGGAAAGAAGATTCTGTTCACAGGCGGTGGGACAGCCACCACCTATGTTGACGGATCAAGAGGCTCGGATAACGCACTTTTGGCGGAATATAGATTCGACCGTACGGGAAGAACGGTCTGCGTATATACCCATGATTTTCTGATGAATACCTACAGCACCGCATTGGTGGAATACGATCAGGCCGTTTCCTCTTCCTCTGCCCGCTCGGATATTTACACCTCCACCGGAGGTCTGTCGGTGAACCGGTTCTTTGACGGAAGCCTGGAGGGGGGAAGCACCCATACCTTCCAGTACGCCGTCTACAGCACGGAACAGTTCCGTTCGGGAACAAGGAGCATGGCGGCTTCTTCGGCAGCCACCGCTCCCCGCACGACCGTCAGCCTGCAGGCAAATCAGACCTATACGCTCTCTGCCTATGTGAATCTGGAGGAAACCACCGGTGCAACCACCGGCGGCGGAGCCTATCTGGAGCTGATCTCGCCCCAGGGCGTTTCTGTGACCAGCCAGAAGCTGTTGACCGGGACCGGCAGTGCCGACAAGTGGCAAAGACTGTTTGTGACCTTTAAAGCCGCCGAAACAGGGAACTATACCCTGTATCTCCGGTGCAGAGGACTGTCCGGATATGTGTATTTTGATGACCTGCAATTGGAAACCGGAGCGGTCACCGGAGGCTATTCCTATATTTCCAACGGCGCCGTTGCCGAACAGGACGGCTGGACCTTTTCGGACAGCAAAGTGACCTGTGCGCAGGCAACAACGCCCGAATCCTCCGTCCTGTGGCCTTCTGTGAAAATAGAAGGCGAACCCGGTGCCGACCGGTATTTCAGCCGGAATGTAAAGGTGAACCCTTCCGGGAAGAGCTATTTGCTCACGGGCTGGGCCAAGGCGGCCTCGGCTTCCTTAAGGGAGGGCCGGAGCTTTGAGCTGAGAGCGCAGATCGCATATACCGACGGAACAACGGAAGAGGCGGCCTCCTTCTCCTTTAACAGCGATATACGGAATTCCTGGCAGTTTGCCAGCGGAAGAGTGACGGCGGATGAAAACAAAACGGTAGCGTACATCACCGTAAGCGGACAGTACAGCCGCAACACCGGCACAGCCTGGTTTACCAACCTTTCTTTGGTGGAGTGCGACTCCTATATCGACAGTACAGACCAATCTGCAGACGACTCCGGCGAGACCGATGCCGAAGAGACCGAACCCTCCGAAACGACGGTGACCGTGGCACAGCTTTGCGCAGCGCTGGGCATGACCCAGACAGAGCTGCAGAGCTATGCGGGCAGCGAATCCCTTACCGGAGAGATGACCTGCACGGTCGCCGGGGAGGAAAGCACCGGCGTGTACACCAAGGTGTATACCGGCGCCCGGATCAGCGCCGCAGTGACGCAGGATCAGTCTGACGAATCGTCCAGAAGCTGGTATACCTTTACCCTGTCGGTCTACGACGAAGAGGACAATCTGGTCTGCACGGTGGATTCCTTAGGCGGCGTGACCCGGTATACCTACGATGAGGAGGGCAATGTCAGCAGCGAAACCTCGGCATTGAATGCCACCACGGCTTACACCTATGGGGAAGGGCTTTTAGTGAAAGCCGAGATCGCCAACAAAGCAAAGGCGGAGTACAGCTATGCCGACAAGGAGTATACCGGAGCGGTTGCCGGACCGGGCAGCGCAACCCATGCAATTATTTCCGGTCCGGTTTTAACAGGCGTGTTTTTGAAAACGGCAAATAGTGTCGTGTAAGTCAGTCTTATCTTAAGAAAGAACTCTCCGGAATACAACCAGGAAGGATCATATGAAAATAAAATTCAAACAGCTGAAATATGATTTTTTGAGACACGCAAAAGATTTTTGCTTTACCGAAAAGTATAGCATATTCTGCACGGGGAAGAGCGCATTTATATGTGACAGAGCACTAAAATTGCTTTGTAAGATCGAAAATTTGTCATATGTATACCATGCATTTGTTTCGCCTGATGAGAAAACGCTGCTTCTTGTTTCAAACAGTAACAAGTTCTATCTGGTTGATCTAAATGATTTTTCGGTAAAAAAACATACTGTTCGAGGTAAGTATAACCACAACTTAGAAGGTAGGGGATGCTGGTCGCTAAACGGAAGATCGCTTTATTTCTGTGTTTGTAACGGCCAAACATTAAATTCGGCATTGCGTTGCTACGATTTGGACGATAACATGTCGTACAGGGATCTGCTTAAAGAAAAATATCAGCTTGTCTGTATAAAGCCTGTGAAAGAAATAAACAAGCAGCTTATAATAGGACTTGACCGAAAAAAATCCGATCTTGACCGAACAGATTGTTGGAGTTTGATTTGGTTTGACGGCGTTTACTTTGAAGAATACCCAATTTGGAATATAGATCTGAGCAATGATGTGGTAAGCTCTGCCGAATATGAAGCCTTAACAAATACAGTAATAATCTACGGTCAAGCCAAAACATTCCGGTGCAATCTTCGCGGTAAAATAATTGAGGAACTCTCACTGTCCGATTCGGAAAAGATTACAGCTTCACTTTCCGATACTCTTTCGAACTTGGATATTAAATGCAATCAGCTCGATGCACTGAAACAATTTTCACATTTGTTCGGAACGGAAAATATATCGCTTGACGACAGCATATATAAAGTCTGTCTTTCTTTCGACGGCAAAAAATACTATGCCGGAACACATCTCGGAATATCTGTGATAGATGCTGAAACAAAGTCGGTTTTAGCGAAGAAAAAAATTGATTACGGCGTACAGAATATCACGGAAATAGCGCCGAATGTGATCGTTGTTTCTACCTGGAACGGAGTAAAGGTCTTTGAGATCGTTGACTGATCACATATACCTACGACAAGAGGGCCTGGGAAGGCACGCAATTTTGTAGGTTCTCTTATCTACACTAAAGAAGACGGAAGCAGCATATATTAGTGTTAGCCCCCCTTTTCGGAACAATGACTGATTGGATAAACGCCGATTCAAATTCCATATGGACACGAGCAATAAAA
>ERZ779888.3381-NODE-3381-length-11778-cov-2.857374_pt1 | contig 11778 bp, 7 predicted proteins | sample MGYA00511245_ERZ779888 | MGnify/ENA primary metagenome ERZ779888 (study PRJEB29588, sample SAMEA2155255) | human gut metagenome | biome: human gut; feature: human-associated habitat; material: faeces | place: Denmark | collected 2008/2010 ... | reverse complement strand
GGGCTACCGCCATGAACGAGGACTATACCCGTTCCGGCTATGACCGAGGGCATATGGCGCCTGCCGGCGATATGAAATGGTCCGCCAAGGCCATGCGGGAATCGTTCTACCTAAGCAATATCTGTCCGCAAAAGCCCGGCTTGAACCGGGGTATCTGGAAAGATCTGGAAGAGCAGGCTCGTTTGTGGGCGAAAGAGAATGGCTCTTTGTTGATCGTGACCGGCCCGGTGATCACGGACGACCTGAAACGGTTAGGTAAGAATCGGGTGGGAATCCCGAAGACCTTTTATAAGGTAATCTGTACGATAACGAACGGTAAACCAGAAGGGGTAGGTTTTCTGTTTGATAATAAAGACTATGGAAAGACTCCGTTGAAATCGATGATGATCCCTATCGATAGCGTTGAGAAGGTTACCGGAATTGATTTTTTCCCTTCTTTGCCTGATTCGATAGAAAATCCGATGGAAGCATACGTGAATGATGGTAGTTGGTCTTTTTAAGGCACGTTATGCTCAACAATCTCTAGGCGAGAATGTTTTATATTTACTGTGAAGAAAAAGAAATCATAATTAAATAACAAAATGCAAGTTATCATGAAAGGAAAATTAATCCCTGTGTTTGTTTTGGCAGCATTGGTTTCCTGTAGTCAACCACCCGTTAAGGAGCAAGGTCCTCGTCCAGTTAAATTGGCGGACGTTACTTCTCTGAACATGGTTGAGAAATCATTCAGTGGAGTGGTATCGCCCGATCAATTCAGTGATTTGGCGTTTAAGATGTCCGGCCCGCTGATCTCATTAAACGTGGATGAAGGCCAGAAGGTCCGTACGGGACAGATCGTGGCCGAGATTGATCCGCTGGACTTTAAATGGGAATATGAGGCGAAGAAAGCGTCTTTCCAGACCGCTGAAGCGCAATTGCAACGTGCGAAGAAGTTATTGTCCAAACAAGCTATCTCCAAACAAGAGTATGAGTCTACGGAAGCCTCTTACTCAAATGCCAAGGCGGCTTTCGAGTATGCGCAAAATACATTGAACCAGACAAAGCTTCGTGCGCCGTTCGATGGATTTATCCAGAAGAAATATGTGGAGAATTACCAGAAGGTACAGGCCGGACAAGGAATCGTTTGCTTGATCAACCCGAATAAGTTACAGGTCGTGTTTACGATGCCGGAGAGTAATATCAATTACTTCTCTTCTCCTTATTCTGTTTATGTGGAATTCGATAATTACAAGGGCGTTCGCTTCAAGGCGAAGGTGAAAGAATACGTGGAAGCCTCTCCCGATGGCTCCGGCGTTCCCGTATATCTGTATATCGATGATCCGAACTTTAATTTAGAGAAATATAATGGTTTATCAGAAGAAAATAGATATACATATATTTTATCTTTAATATGTAAAAAATTAGGTAAAGTAATTCCACAAGTATTTGATGGTATTACAGATTATATAGATATACTTATACCAAATAATTTATTAAATGATTCGGGTTTTATAACTAAATTAATAAAAGAAGTACCAGAAGAAAACTTTAATAATGTTGAAGTAATAGGATGGCTTTATCAGTATTACATTTTTGATTTAAAAGGTATTTACAAAGAAAAAAATAAAAAATACGATAAGGAGTCATTACCTGTAATGACGCAAATATTTACGACTGATAGTATTGTAAAATATATGGTTGAAAATGCAATTGGAACAAAATTATATGAAAATAAAATTGATATAAGAAAAGAATGTTCATATTATATGATAAATAAAGAATTTGAAAATACTAATAAGAAAAATATAGAACAAATAAAGTTTGTTGATCCTTGTTGTGGAAGTGGACATATTTTAGTTTACGCATTTGATATATTTTATAAAGTTTATCAACAATTAGGTTACAATAAAAAAGATATTTCTAGCTTGATAATAAAAAATAATATTTATGGAATTGATATTGATGAAAGAGCAGTGCAACTTACAACATTAGCAATTTTATTAAAAGCAAGAGAATATGATAAAGAATTATTTACTAAAAAAATAGATACAAATATTGTTTCAATCAAAGAAAGCAATAATATTAGTTTAAATGATGCAATGTCATTATCTGATGAAGCGAATAATAAATTAGAATATTTAATAGGTGTTTTCAAAGATGCAAAAGAGTACGGTTCAATTTTGAAAATCCAAAAATATGATTATAGTAATTTAATAAATGAGTTAGATAAGCAAGACAATATATTCTCATATTCTATAACTAGTGAGATTTTACCATTTATTAAATTAGCAAGTATATTAACCACAAAATACGATATATTGGTAACTAATCCGCCATATTTAGGAATAAGATATTTTGATGATAAATTAAAAGAATATGTAGAATTATATTATAAAGAAAGTAAACACGATCTATGTACTGTTTTTATGGATAATCAATTATTATCTGAAGATGGAATTTTGGGTATGGTTAATCAGACTACTTGGCTAACACAAGATAGTTTTAAAGCATTTAGAAAAAAAATATTAGGAAATAAAACAATAATGTCAATGTTAATTTTAGATAAGAATGTTATGGATGCTGGACTAGACGTTTGCGCTTTTATAATCAAAAATAAATTAGACTTAGACTATAATACACATTATTATACAGTGACTGATATGGATAATTATATAAAATATTCAAACGAATATGTAGTAAATAATCAAAAGTATGTTAATTCAAAAGATTGTGCAATTTTATATAACCTGTCAGATTCATTATATTATGTATATCAAAATAGTAAGTCATTATATGATATTGCTCCAACAAAACAAGGTTTAGCAACATCTGATAATGATAGATTTTTAAGAGAGTGGTATGAAGTTGAATATGTAAAGATAGGATTTGGGTGTAAAAAGGCAGAAGATTATAAATGGTACCCTTGTAATAAGGGTGGCAGTTATAGAAAATGGTATGGAAATTTTTGTAAGATTATAAATTGGGAAAATGATGGGTTTGAAATAAAAGAATATGCAAAAAAATTATATAAAAGTTTTACCAGAACAATAAAAAATATTCCCTTATATTTTCAACCAGGGATAACTTGGAATTCGTTAGCAAAAGAATTGGGATGCAGAATTGTTCCGAATGGATTTATATTTGAAACCAAAGGCTCTATGATGTTTCCAAAGGAAAAAAACATATTGTATATTTTAGGATTAACTAACAGCAAAGTTATCAATATTGTTGCAAGAGTTATTTCTCCAACATTAGACTTTCACGAAGGTCCTGTTGGAAAACTACCTATTATATTAGATGAAAATGTTAGAGGAAAAGTAGAAGAACTTGTTAAAGATAATATTGAAATAGCAAAAGAAGATTGGGATTCTTTTGAAACAAGTTGGGATTTTATAACTCATCCTTTAATAGAATATAAATCTGGTGCAGGATATGGTGAAGATTTAACTAAATGGAATTATTTAATAAAAGACTCATTTAATTCTTGGAAAGATAATTGTGAAGAAAAGTTTAAATTATTAAAACAAAATGAAGAAGAATTAAATAGAATATTTATTGATATTTATGGACTACAAGATGAATTAACATTTGAAGAAGAAGACAAGGATGTAACTATTAGAAAAGCAGACAAACTAAGAGATATTAAGTCATTTATATCATATGCAGTTGGTTGCATGTTTGGAAGGTATTCTCTTGATGAAGAAGGTTTAATATATGCAGGTGGAGAATTTGATAGTTCTAAATATAAAACTTTTAAAGCAGATGAAGATAATATTATTCCAATAACTGATCAAACTTATTTTAAAGATGATATAGTAGAGAAATTTAAAGAATTTTTAAAAGTTACTTTTGGAGATCAAACATTAAACGAAAATATGGATTACATTGCTAAAGTATTGGGTAATAAAATAGGCGAATCAAGTGAAGATACAATAAGAAGATACTTTGTTAATGATTTCTTTAACGACCATGTAAAAATATATCAAAAAAGACCAATTTATTGGCTACTTGATAGTGGTAAAAAGAATGGTTTTAAAGCATTAATATATATGCATAGATACAATGAAAACTTAATACCGAAGGCAAGATTAGACTATTTACATAAAGTTCAAAGTGTGTATGAAAAGAGAAAACTAGAACTAGAAAATATATTAAATGAAGACTTAAGTTTAATAGAAAAGAAAAATATTCAAAAAGAACTAATGGATTTAAGTGCTAAACTATCAGAAATAAAAGTATTTGATGAAAAGATAAGTCATATTGCTAATCAAAGAATAAATATTGACTTAGATGATGGTGTAAAGGTTAATTATGAAAAGTTTAGTGAAATATTAGCAAAGATTAAGTAGGTGTTAAATGAGCAAAACAAAAGAATGTCATTATGTTCCGCAAGTATATTTGAAACAATGGTCAAATGATAACAAGAAAGTAAATATATTGGATAAGGAAACTAGTGTCACTGAAAATTTGTCAATTGAGAAAAATTTTTATGAAAGAGATTTATACAATATAAAATTCGGCGAGTATTTAACTTTTATAAATAAATTTCCAATTTCTAAAAAATATTTTATAGAAAATATTCAGAGAATTTTAGACACTTATAATGTTGATATATTTTACAAAGAAAAACTATTTAATTTAAGCAAACAAAATTTAGGATATTTAACAGAAGAAGAGAACATTGAATTTTTTAATGATAAAGGAAAGGTTAATGGTAAAAATAAAAATAAAATTTATTCATCATTAAAACAAATAAAAGATACAACAATAGAAGATTTATTTCATGACAAAATTGAAAACAAGTATAATTTTACTATTGAAAAGATCAATAAACATCTTGTTGAAAATAATTTTAATAGTTTTGAATTAGACACTGAAGAAATTAATGAAATCAGAACACTTATGCTAAGTATGTTATTAAGGTGTAAAGAAACTCCGGGATTATTCTTTCAAAATCAAGAAAAAAATCAAAAAACTATTGACAAAAACAATTAACGGATATATACTTTCCTCAAGTTAGCACTCAAGAGGCGCGAGTGCTAACAAGGCCTGAATGTTACATAAAAAACAAAGGCAAAGAAGGGAGCGGCGCGAATATGGAACTTTCGGAGCGTAAAAAGAAAATCCTTAAGACCATAATCGACGACTATATCTCTACGGCAATGCCGGTGGGTTCAAAGACAATAGCCGAGCATATGGGCATGAGCATAAGCTCTGCAACGGTGCGCAACGAGATGAACGAGCTGGAAAGCATGGGCTATCTTGATCAGCCGCATACTTCGGCGGGCAGGATACCTTCGGACAAAGCGTTCAGAATGTATGTGGACAGCTTGCTGGAAATGACACAGCTCACCGCACCGGAGATAAGCTTTGCAAGCGATTATTATGACGAACGGATGGTGCAGACGGAGGCGGTGCTCAAGGCGGCGGCCTCGGCCATAAGCGAAGCTACGGATTATGTATCCGTGGTTATGGCGCCAAGGCTCAGCTCGGTTACAATAAGACATTTGCAGCTGGTGCCCATAAGCGACAATTCGGCGCTTGCGGTGCTGGTAACGGATGCCGGCGTAATCAGAGATACGCCCATCGCCTTTAATACTGCGGTCACGCCGGAACAGCTTGAAGATGTAAGCAAGGCGCTCAACAATATATTTGCAGGGCGCAGGCTGACATCGGAGGATCTGAACATTCATTCCGAGATAATGCAGGAGCTTAAGGGTCAGCGCGAGGTGTTCTCGCAGGTAACGGATATACTCCGCAGCCATTTGCTCACCTCAGACACCGCTTTTACGGTGGGAGGCACGGCAAAGCTGCTGAGCCATCCCGAATACAGCGATGTTGAGCGCGCCCGGGATATGCTCCAGCTGCTGGACTCCGGCAGCGAGATAGGCTCTGTGCTGAAGGAATCCGACGGCGTGGAAATGAAGGTTTCCATAGGCAGCGAAAACCGCAGCAGCCGCCTTAAGGATTGCGCGGTAGTGACCGCAAGCTATAAGATAGGCGACAGGAACGCCGGAACAATCGGCGTTATAGGGCCTGTGCGCATGCAGTATGATAAGGTAATCAAGGTGCTCTCATATATGAAGCAGTCCCTTTCGGAGGTTCTGGGAAGCTCCGGAAAGCTTATTGAAGAGGGCAGTAAGGAGAAGGAAAATGAAGAAGGAAAAAACTGAGAAGCCGGAAAACGATCAGCAGGAGCAGCAGGAGCCTGCAAAGGAAACAAAAAATGCAGCTGCCGATCAGTATATGGACCCCGCAGAGGCTAAGGAGTGCACAGAGTGCAAATCACAGGCCGAGGATGAGAAGGCAAAGCTTCAGCAGAAGGTGGACTATTATATTGATATAGCACGCAGGACGCAGGCCGATTTTGAAAACTACCGCAAGAGAAATCTTTCTGCAAGGGCGGAAGCGCTTGCGGAAGGCAAGACCGAAACCGTCAAGGCTTTTCTTCCCGTAATCGACGATATCGACAGGGCATTAAGCCATGTAAAGGAAGAGGATGCAATCTCCGAGGGCTTAAGGTTAGTGCGCCGGCAGATAGACAAAGCGCTGGGCAGCCTTAAAGTGGAGGAGATAGGCAGCGTGGGCGAAAAGTTCGATCCCAACTTTCACGAGGCCGTTATGCAGGTTCCGCCTCAGGAGGGGCAGGAAAGCGGCGTTATTGCCGAGGTATTCCGCAAGGGATACAAAATGGGTGATAAAGTATTGCGCTACACCATGGTAAAGGTCACGGAGTAGCAGAACAGCAAATGATATCTGATGCCCCAAAGGGCGTTGATATAAATTCCGAACAGCGTGTTCGGAGCCGAAAGACAAAGAATAAAAATAAAAAAATATATCGGAGGCATTTATTATGAGTAAGATTATTGGTATAGATTTAGGAACAACTAACTCCTGCGTTGCAGTTATGGAGGGCGGCGAGCCCGTTGTAATCCCCAATTCCGAGGGAAGCAGAACCACCCCTTCCGTGGTGGCGGTAAATAAGGACGGCGAGCGTCTGGTGGGTGCCATTGCAAAGCGTCAGGCGGTTGTCAATGCCGACAGTACGGTTATATCCATCAAAAGAGAGATGGGCACAAATTACAAGGCAAAAATGGGCGGCAAGGAGTATACGCCGCAGGAAATATCGGCTATGATCCTTCAGAAGCTTAAGGCCGATGCCGAGAGCTATCTTGGCGAGCCGGTTACTCAGGCCGTAATTACGGTTCCTGCATATTTTTCGGATTCTCAGCGTCAGTCCACGAAGGACGCCGGAAAAATCGCCGGTCTTGAAGTGCTGCGTATCATAAACGAGCCTACGGCGGCATCGCTTGCCTACGGTCTGGACAAAGAGGGCAACCACAAGATACTTGTATACGACCTGGGCGGCGGTACCTTCGATGTATCCATACTGGAGATAGGCGACGGCGTGTTTGAAGTGCTTGCCACAAACGGAAATACCCGTCTTGGCGGCGATGACTTTGATAACCGCATTATCAACTGGATGGTGGATGAGTTCAAAAAGAGCAACGGTGTAGACCTCTCCAAGGATAAAAAGGCTATGCAGAGGCTTAAGGAAGCTGCCGAGAAGGCGAAAATCGATCTTTCCGGCGTCATGAGCACCAGCATAAGCCTGCCGTACATTACGGTTTCCGACGGCGAGCCGCTGCATCTTGATATGACTCTTACAAGGGCTAAATTTGATGAAATGACGCATGACCTCGTTCAGGCCACCATCGAGCCTGTGCGCAAGGCACTCAAGGATTCCGGACTGACGCTGGATAAGATCGACAGAGTTATTCTGGTGGGCGGTTCCACAAGAATACCTGCCGTGCAGGCAGCCGTAAAGGAAATCACCGGCAAGGAGCCTTATAAGGGAATCAACCCCGATGAGTGCGTTGCCATCGGCGCGGCCATTCAGGCCGGCGTGCTTGCAGGCGAGGTGCATGATGTGCTGCTGCTGGATGTAACTCCGCTGTCCTTGGGCATTGAAACTCTCGGCGGCGTATGCACGAAGCTCATTGAGAGAAATACTACTATTCCGGCAAAGAAGAGCCAGATATTCTCCACTGCAACCGACGGACAGACCTCTGTTACCATACATGTTCTTCAGGGCGAGCGTGAAATGGCGGCGGACAACAAGACGCTGGGCAACTTCAACCTGGACGGCATCCCGGCGGCACCCAGAGGAGTTCCGCAGATTGAGGTAACCTTTGACATCGATGCAAACGGCATTGTCCATGTTTCCGCAAAGGATCTCGGAACGGGCAAGGAGCAGAAGATAACCATTACCGCAAGCACCAACCTCTCCGAGGCCGAGATAGACAAGGCCGTAAAGGATGCCGAGCAGTTTGCTGCACAGGATAAGAAGAACAAGGAAGCCATCGAGGAGCGCAATAAGGCGGACAGCCTGGTATATCAGACCGAGCGCACGGTAAAAGAAATGGGCGACAAGCTTTCTGCCGAGGATACCGCAAAGATAAATGCGGAGGTTGAGAACACAAAGAAGGCGCTTGAAGGAAACGATACCGAAGCCATCAAGGCTGCAAGCGAAAAGCTTACAAATGTTTCTTATGAGGTGTTCGGCAAGATCTATCAGCAGCAGGCAGCCGCACAGCAGGCGCAGGGCGCAGCCGGAAACGGTGCGTCGGGTGCAGATCAAAGCAGCAATGAAGGCGGAGAAAAAGTATACGACGCCGACTACGAGGTAGTGGACGACAATAAGTAAAATTCACGCTTTTGTGTGAGTAAGCCCTGCGACGCCGCAAAAAGCGGCTTCGCTTTGGGGTTTGCGGCGTAATTTCATAATAGATATTCAGCAAAGGCGGGAGAGGATTCCATGGCGGAAAAACGGGATTATTATGAGGTGCTGGGCGTAGCAAAAACGGCCAGCGAAGACGAGATTAAAAGTGCATACAGAAAGCTTGCCAAGAAATATCACCCGGACCTTAACCCGGGAAACGCTGAGGCAGAGGCCAAATTCAAGGAGGTCAATGAGGCCTACGGAGTGTTGAGCGATGCCGATAAAAGGGCAAAATACGACCAATACGGCACTGCGGATCCGCAGGCGGGTTTCGGCGGCGGCGGTTTTTCCGGCGGGTTCGGCGGCTTCGGCAGCGGTGGCTTTTCCGGCGGGTTTGAGGATATATTCGAGAACATATTCGGCGGTTTTACAGGTTCAAGACGCAGCAATAACGCCCCGGAACAGGGCCGTGATCTTAGGGTTGATATGGAGTTGACCTTTGAGGAAGCGGCTTTCGGAGCAAAAAAAGAGATAAACCTTACCCGCGAGGAAAGCTGTGACGAGTGCGGAGGCAGCGGGGCCGCAAAGGGCACTACCGCAGAGGTGTGTCAGGCTTGTCATGGCAGCGGTCAGGTAAGAACCACACAGAACACCGTTTTCGGAAGCTTTTCCTCCACCCAGCAGTGTACGGCTTGCCACGGAACAGGCAGAATAATACGCACTCCATGTAAAAAATGCGGCGGCAAGGGCAGAATTCGCCGTGCGCGCAGAATCAGCATAAATGTTCCTGCGGGCATAGACAACGGGCAGGCCATTACATTGCGCGGAGAGGGCGAGCAGGGTAAACGCGGCGGCGCAGCCGGAGATCTTTATGTATATTTCTCCGTAAAGCCGCACAAGCTCTTTAAGCGCCGCGGCAACGATATCTATCTTGAGGTCGCAGTAAGCTTTGCAAACGCGGCTTTGGGTGCGGAGATTACCGTGCCTACGCTGGAGGACAGCATAAAATACAAAATACCGGAAGGCACACAGCCGGGTACGGTGTTCAGAATACGCGGAAAAGGCATTAAAAGGCTGGGCGGCAACGACCGCGGCGATATGTATATAACGGTGGGCGTTGAGATTCCGCGCAGGCTTTCGTCAAAGCAGAAGGAGCTGCTGCGCGCTTTTGATGACAGCGTAACCGGAAATGAGCCGCAGGAAAAGAAAAGAGGAATATTCGGCGGTAAGTAATTTATTTATCGTATCAGAGCGTACTGCGCTTGCGCGGTGCGCTCTTTTCTGTTAAAATAAAATTTCAGAAAAATGCATTTTCCGGCTTTGCGTTTTTTCAAAGGTGCAGCCGGGATAAAGCGGCTTGCGAAATGTATTTACGGGCTTAATGTTTTGAAGTGGGAGATTAATTATATGGATTGGATCGAGCTTGTTGTAAGCACTACTCACGAAGCGGCAGAGGCGGTGGGAGGCGCGCTGTATTCCTGCGGTATAAGCTGTTGGGCTACGGAGGATAAAGCGGATCTTGAGGAGTTTATGCATAATAACACGGAGCTGTGGGATTATGTTGACCAAGAGCTGCTAAACGGTGACGAAACAGTAAAGGTGAAGGTTTACCTTCCCGATGACAGACAGGGCAGAGATACGCTTATAATGGTAAAAAGCGCACTGGAGCAGCTTGGAATCAACGAAAAAGAGCTTAACACCGGCAGTCTGGCCATGAGCGTGAACAGCGTGAACCAGGAGGATTGGGCAAACGAATGGAAAAAATATTTTCATCCCATAGAAATCGGGAAAAAGCTGACGGTTTGTCCCTCGTGGGAGAAGTATGACAATAAGGACGGCAGAAGCGTGCTGTATATTGATCCGGGCTGTGCCTTCGGTACCGGCGGACATGCCACAACAAAGCTTTGTCTTATGCTGCTTGAAGGCATGGATTGCAGGAATAAAAAAGTTCTGGATGTAGGCTGCGGAAGCGGAATACTTGCAGTGGCGGCGCTGCTGCTGGGGGCGGATAAAGCAGTAGGGGTTGATATCGATTCGGTCGCAGTCCCGGTGGCGGCGGCCACTGCCGAGCTTAACGGCGTGCAGGAAAAGGCGGAGTTCCGTCAGGCTGATCTTGTAAAGGGCATTACGGGAAAATATGATATTATAACGGCAAACATAGTTGCGGATATTGTTATCCGGCTTACTCCGCAGATACCGGCACTGCTTGCACCGGGCGGAAAATATATTGTATCCGGCATAATCGATGAGCGAAAGGCGGAAGTGATAAAATGCCTTGAAGATAACGGGTTTACCGTACTTGGTGCGCCTGATGAGGCGGGGTGGACGGCAATATGCGCCTGCGCAGCCGAACAATGAACCTGCCTTTTATGAGCATATCGGCATTTATACATTAACTGCCGACTGTTTCAAAGGTATATTACACAAAAGGAGACGCGCAAAATGGGAAAGATCTGCGGCGGCATACTGGACAGAGTGGGAAAAACACCGCTTGTACAATTGAACTCATATTGCCTGAATATGCATGTAAAGCCGAATGTATATGCAAAGCTGGAATGTGAAAATCCTGGCGGAAGCATGAAAATAAGGGCGGCGCTGTATATTATCGAAAAGGCGGAACGCCGGGGAAAGCTCGGCGGGCATAAGGCGCTTGTTATAGAAGCGGCCGTGTACAACACGGCGGTGGCGCTGGCGGTTGTATGTGCTGCAAAGCAATACAAGCTTGTAATAGTTATGCCGGATATAAAGGAAAAGCGGGATTATTCCCTTCTCAGGGCATACGGAGCGCAGGTGGTGCTTACTCCCGGAACGCAGGGAATGGCGGGAGCAGGCAGAATGGCGGATGAAATGTGCAGAAGAAATCCTCACGCATTTCGGCCGCGGATATATAACAATGCTGCCGCGCCGGCGGCATACCGCGCAGTGGCATCGGAAATATGGCGCGATACAGAGGGACAGGTGGATATTTTGGTGTGCGGCGTGGGCAGCGGCGCCGCTATAACGGGCATAGGCGAGGCGCTTAAAAGAAAAAAACACTCGGTGCAGGTTGTGGCGGTGGAGGCTGAGGAAACAAAGCA
>ERZ779888.3375-NODE-3375-length-11795-cov-2.799744_pt1 | contig 11795 bp, 10 predicted proteins | sample MGYA00511245_ERZ779888 | MGnify/ENA primary metagenome ERZ779888 (study PRJEB29588, sample SAMEA2155255) | human gut metagenome | biome: human gut; feature: human-associated habitat; material: faeces | place: Denmark | collected 2008/2010 ... | reverse complement strand
GTGCCTTCGCCGCCGTCCGCCACAGGGCACACCACGCACTCGATTGTGCCGTCTGCGCGGCGTACGCCCTCTGCCACGGCCTTGCCCGCCTCTATGGAAGACAAGCTGCCTTTAAACGAATCCATCGCGATCACAACGCGCACTCAAAACGCCCCCTGAGAATTTCTTTTCACCATAATAGCACATTTGTTCCCTGCTTTCAAGGCAAATTTTTAGCTTCAATCAATTTTGTTTATATTGATTTTTGGAATATTTAAATAAAAGTTTTTTACTTTATTTAAAATCATTGACAAAAGTTTTCTTTTATGGTATAAAATACACAGAATAAATAAATTCCTAATTTTGCAAAAGGAGGCTTTTTCGTGACTTGGAGTAAATTGAAATGGACTGCTTTATTTTCAATGATTTTAGGGCATATTTACGCGGCTGTACCTGTTCAAACTATACTCTTGACTTATTTCAAAATAGAACCTGATGTTTCTTACCCCGTTGTCACTGCGCTGCAATGTATCGGTAGTATTGCTTTTCCTATTTATGCTTTCGGTATAGCGCAAGGCTGTATACATACGGATAATGCACTTTTTTATTGTCTCCGCCTTTTAGTATTTGCTATCATTGCCGAAGTTCCTTATAATCTCACATTGCGATATGGTTTTGTAAAATTCGCCTTCAACAATATTCTTTTTACTCTATTACTCGGTGCTGTCTGTTGCTTACTCTATGATTTTATTAAAAAGCAAATTTTTTCATGGGCAGCTTGGATTCCCGTTCTACTCCTTGTATTTTTAGCAGAAATTCTAAACGTTGAGGGTGGAGGTTTTGCTGTTATTTGCATTATCATCCCTTATGTTCTTTACCGGCGTCACAACAAAACGGCTTCCGTTATTTCTTTAGGTATCCTTATTGTTATATACTATGCTTTTATCAAACAATTTACAGGTTCTTTAGACGCTCCGTTCCAATGGCTAAATCCTCGCTATGACACCTCATCTTTCTTCCTTGAATGTGCATGTGCACTAATTGGTATTCTGTTGCTCATAAGTTACAACGAAAAAAAAGGAAAAGCTTACTGCCAATGGTTTCATTATATCGCCTACCCGGCACACTTGTTATTGCTCTATATACTCAACACCTGCATAATTAAAATTTAATTTTGTCTTTTCTAAGATAGGAGTGATTCCAATGCACAATCCATCTCACCACATGAATCGTACATCGAATATCACAAAATCTCATTTGGAGGTAAAGTTATGAAGAAGAATTTTAAAATTAAAATGACATCCCTGTTCTTAGCGATCATCTTTGTTATTGCACTGCCGATTTCCATTTCTGCACAAACGGTTGACATTCCTTCTCCAAACTCGGAAGTTCAGCCTCAATCTTTTACTCGAGAATACACAACATATCTAACTTCTTCAACGCGCCAAGTTATGAGTGACGGCAATTGGTTTGGCGAGGAACTTGTCATTGTTCGTTTTACTTCTTCTGAAGGGCCAACCTCAATATCTGTATACGCCCTTGATAGTGCTGGCAACAAAATTGGTCCGCGCACAATAAGTTTGGGTGGTGCCGCTTCGTTTGTTTTGAAAAACGTTTCGGGATCATTTGAAATTTATGCCAGTTCAAACGCTGGAAAGAACGGAAATGTTAAGTTAACTGTTGTTCTTTCTACATACGCTTAAATTAAGCAAATTCACTTCATCAGACGTTTAAAAAGGGAGTAAAGTTGACATTCGTCAACTTTACTCCCTTTTTTCGAAAAAACGCAGGAAAGCGCTTTGCCTTCCTACGTTTTGTATTCTATGAAATTACTTGAGGGTAATGGGCTTTACAGGTTTGTTCTCCTCGCGGGCGCTGGTCTTGCCCTCGGGCTTGATTTCGCCTGCGGCAAGCAGGGAACGCTTTGTGAGAGACGGGCCGATGAGCTCATACACCAGCACGGAGAACAGCACGACGTTGCGCACGATGCTGCCGTCTGCAAGGGACGTAGCGGTGAGCGCCATGCCGAGCGCCACGCCGGCCTGCGGCAGAAGCGTGATGCCGAGATGCTTTTTGATGTGGTCACTGCACTTTGTCATGGCGCAGCTGATGTAAGAGCCGGAGATCTTACCGATCGAACGGAAGACGATGTAAATGATGCCGATGAGCAGCACGAGCGGGTTGCTTAAAATATTTAAATCGAGCTCCGCGCCGGAAAGCACGAAGAACAAAATGTTGATGGGGCCTGTCCAGCGATCCAGACGGCTCATCAGCTCTTCGGAAGCGCTGCACACATTGCAGAAGACCGTACCAGTCATCATGCAGACGAGCAGCAGAGAGAAACCGATCTTCACGCCGCCGAGCTCAAATTCCATGGAGGAGATACCAACCATGAGAAGCACGAAGGCGACCGTGAGGGACAAACGCTTACTGCGAGAGTGAAAATAGGTCTCTAACCAGTTGAGCGCAAGGCCGGAAAGTGCGCCGAGCACGAGGGAAATCACGATCTCGATGATGGGCTCTAAAATGACGCTGACAACGCTGATGCTGCCCATTTCGAGCGCGCCGGCGATGCCGAAGGACACGGAGAACAGCACGAGGCCCACGGCGTCATCGATGGCGACGACCATGAGCAGGAGCTTTGTGAGCGGGCCGTCTGCCTTATACTGGCGCACGACCATGAGCGTAGCCGCCGGGGCCGTAGCCGCGGCGATGGCGCCGAGGGTGATGGCAGAGGGCAGCGAAAGGAGGGCGGGATTGATGAGATGCAGGACAATGAGGGCGATATCGACCACAATAGTCGTGATGACCGCCTGCAGAATGCCGACGGTGATGGCCTGCTTACCCATCGTTTTGAGCTGCGAGACGCGGAACTCGTTGCCGATGGCGAACGCGATGAAGCCGAGCGCCGTCTGCGTGATGACGCTGAGGCCCTCCACCTGCTCCAGAGAATTGAAGCCGATGTACGGAATGTTCAGCGCGCCGAGACAGAACGGACCGATGAGCAGACCGCCGACGAGGTACGCCGTGACCGCAGGCAGATGTACGAGCTTTGCCAAGCGGGACATCAGCAGACCGACGACCAGAGCGATGCCCAGACAAATCAGGGTTTTTTCCACTTTTTGAACACTTACCTTTCTTCGAGGTACGCGTGCGGCCACACAGGAAAGTGCCGGTCTCCGCCCCTCCATTTATCTATCGTTTTTCCCGTGATTGTGAAAAAACAGAACTCCAAAAAATTTTACAATAAATTCACGAATATGTCAATATTCCTTGGCACTATGTTTCCGCGGAAAACGTTTTTTCCCGTTGTTTTGCTGAATATGGTAAGTCGTGAAGTAAAACCTGTTGAAGGAATAAAGTTTTGCTCAAGCTTTCTGCGCGGACAGCTAAAAGCAAGCGTAAATGAAAAAAGCCCTCTGACAGAGGGAGCTTATAGCTTTTGAAAAATAAAAAAGAACCACATTTCTGTGATTCTTTTAAGTGTTGGCGCCAACCTATCGTCCCGGGCCGTTGCCAGCCGAGTATTTTCAGCACAAACGAGCTTAACTTCTGTGTTCGGTATGGGAACAGGTGGACCCTCGTTGTAATCAACACCAACTATGCTGTTTGCCGTCTCATCTGACGGCTTTGTTATAATACCACATCCATTCTGAAATTGCAAGCCTTTTTTCAAAAAAATTTCAAAAAGTTTTGAGAAACCTATATATAGTTAAAATTTCACCGATTTCTCTAAATATAGAAACTGAAAACACAAAAATATCCGTATGCACGCGGCGGTACATACGGATATGAAAAAACTTTTTTGAATTTACGTCGTAAAAACAAGGTCACATTGCTTTTCAACAGGGTAGGAAGTGAAGTAGAGGTTCTCGAGCGGGATCCATTTTTCCACGAACATCTTGTGCCGCGCGGGGCCGTTGCGTTTTAAAATGCGTGCGCTCTGTGTCTCCGGCGAGGTCTTGAGAAAAATTTTGAGATCGTAGCGCCCGATGAGCTCCGGGTGCGTGGAGTACGAGCCCTCTAAAATGTTCAGCGTCTTCGGCGTGACCTGCACCGCGTCGCCGAGGTCCATAACGCCGCAATCGAACACGCGGTAGGAAAACGACTCGTTCTTCGGAATCTGCTCCAGAATATCCGACAAAATACGCTCCCAGTGCACATTGCCGCCCGGGGTGGCGTAGCGCTCCGGCGTGCGCATGGGCATCGGCAGGTAAAAATCATCGGCGTGGAACAGGTTGCAGTCGTAAACGCTCTGCAAAAGTGCCGCAAACGTCGTTTTGCCCGAGCCGCACAGCCCGTCGATTGCAACCGTCACCGGGGCTTTTTCCGCCGTCAACTTATCGATCGCGATGAATGCCGACAGAAAATCCGCATACGCCTTTTTCACCACGCGGTATGCCGGGTGATACGCACGGCGGTACGCTTCGCTGTGGTGCACGGCAGGGCAGCCCGCCGCGCGGTACGATTTCAAAAACGCCGCGTTTTCGGATTTGTCGAACAAATCGTCGTTTTCAAGCTCGTCCAAAAGTGATAAAAACGCCGTTTTGTCCGTGGGCGTGTCTTCGGAAGACGCTTTAAACATAGCAAAAAGTGTTTTCGGTGAAAGCTCCTGTAACGCGCTCAAGTTGATGCGCGCGTACTGCTCACCGAGGGCTTCCGTGTACGCTGCATCAAGGTTGGCAATCTCCGCTTCCTTTAATAAATATAGATACGCGCCGTCGGGGTCGCTCAAAAAGTGGCCGCCGCCAAAGCTCGCCTGGTACAAAAACTTCACCGCGTCCTGCACTTCGGCTTCGGGATGCGTTTTCAGGTGAGCGCACAGCGCTTCAAACACGCGGCTCACAGCGCAGCAAGCTCCTTGTAGCAGTCCTTCAGCGCCGGGTACAACTTCGTGTACATACGGTAGAACGCCTCGTACTTCGGCACGTTTTCCTCAATCGGCTCCTGCGGGGCGTTGAGGCGAATAACGCGGCGGCAGCCCTCCTGCACGGATGGGTACAGCCCTGCGCCCACACCGGCGAGGATGGCAACGCCCAGCGCCGGGCCTTCCTTGGAAACGACTGTGCGCACGGCGCAGTTATACGTATCGGCAAGCATCTGACGCCACAGCTTCGAGGAACCGCCGCCGCCGCAGGCGAGCATGCCGTCAATGGAAACGCCCATGGTTTTCAGCACCTCCACGCTGTCGCGCTGGGAGTATGTTACACCCTCCATCACGGCGCGGAGCATGTCGTACTTCGTGTGCATGGCGGAAAGGCCGATGAACGCGCCGCGGCAGTCCGGGTCAAGGTGCGGAGTGCGTTCGCCCATGAGATACGGCAGATAAAGCAGACGGTTGCAGCCGATCGGCGAACGCGCCGCCTGCTGATCCATCAGATAATACGGGTCTACGCCCATGCCGGCTGCGGTCTCTTTTTCCGCGCCGCAGAAGTTATCGCGGAACCACTTAAGGGACAGACCCGCGCCCTGCGTCACGCCCATCACGTGCCATGCGCCCGGTACGGCGCAGCAGAACGTATGCACGCGGCCCTTCGGGTCGATGGAAATATTATCCGTGTGCGCAAACACAACGCCGGAGGTGCCGATGGTTGTAAACGCCTTGCCGTCCTCCACAACGCCGGTGCCCACGGCTGCTGCCGCATTATCGCCCGCGCCGCCGACCACGATGGTGCCCGCCGCAAGGCCGGTGCGCTTTGCGGCTTCTTCGGAGATGACACCCGTCACTTCCGGGGATTCGTATACCTTCGGCAAGAGTACCTTGTCAATATCAAGCTTTTCAAGCACTTCGTCGCTCCAACAGCGATTCGGCACGTCTAAAAGCTGCATGCCGGAAGCATCGGAGACCTCTGTTGCAAAGTCGCCCGTCAGCATGTAGCGCACGTAGTCCTTCGGCAGCAGAATGTGCGCGCACTTTGCATAAATTTCCGGCTGGTTGTTGCGCACCCAAAGAATTTTAGATGCCGTAAAGCCCGTCAAAGCCGGGTTTGCGGTAATCTCAATCAGGCGCTCTGCGCCGACGCGTGCGGTGATCTCCTCGCACTCCTTTGCCGTGCGCTGGTCGCACCAGATGATGGAGCGGCGCAGCACGTTGCCGTCCTTATCCAGCATGACAAGGCCGTGCATCTGGCCGGAAATGCCGAGTCCCTTGATGTCTTTGTTATCGACGCCGCTTTCGGTGATCACGGCGTGAATGGTATCCGCCGCCGCATTCCACCAATCGAGCGGCTCCTGCTCTGCCCAGCCGTTTTTTTCCTGATACAGCGGGTATTCTATCGTTTTGCTCGCGACTACATTGCCGTCTTCGTCAAAAAGCACGGTTTTTGTGCCGCTGGTGCCGAGATCTACACCTAAAAGGTAATTCATATTAACGTCCTTTCTTTTCGGAAAATGATTTCAAATATATAGGGTATTCTGCCTCCATTTTATTTTGAAGCATTTTCCCATTTGTGTCAAGCCTTTTTTGTTGAAAATATGCAGACTATTTTAATTGAAACGCGCGGTTTTGTATGATAAAATAAAAAACAAGAGCTTCGTCGGCGATTTATAGGGGAAAAGCCGTTTGAAGCGGTCTTTTGGTGTATTTGAAAGGATTGAAACAAAAATGGAGAAAAAACGATATGACGCCGTCGTGATCGGCGCGGGCGTTACGGGCAGCGCTATCGCCCGTGAGCTTTCGCGGTATCAGGCAGAAATATGCGTACTGGAAAAGGGCGAAGACGTCTGCACCGGCACCTCAAAGGCGAACAGCGCCATCGTGCACGGCGGCTTTGATGCCAAAACGGGCTCGCTGAAAGCCAAGATGAACGTCCTCGGCAACCGTATGATGACGCAGGTCGCGGAAGAACTGGATGTTCCGTTCCGCAGAAACGGCGCGTTCGTGCTGTGCTTTGACGAAAACGACATGCCTGCGTTAAATGAGCTTTATGAGCGCGGTGTGACAAATGGAGTAGAAAACCTCAAAATTCTTACCGGCGACGAAGCGAGAGAAATGGAGCCTGCGCTCAGCGACACGGTCGTCGCGGCGCTGTTCTGTCCGTCCTCCGGCATCGTATGCCCGTTTGAATTGACCTTGGGCTTTGCCGAAAATGCCGAGAAAAACGGTGTTGAATTCAAATTTGAGTGCGGCGTGCAAAATATCCGCCGCGAAAAAGACCTCTATATTCTCGAAACCGAACAGGGCGAGATCGAAACGCGCGCCGTCATCAACGCGGCGGGTGTGCACGCCGATGAAATTCACGATATGCTGCTGCCGCACGCGTTCACCATCACCCCGCGCCGCGGCGAATACTGCCTGTGCGACAAAAACGCGGGCAATTTGGTTGATAAAACCATCTTCCAGCTGCCGACAAAGCTCGGCAAGGGCATTCTTGTCACACCCACCGTGCACGGCAATCTGCTACTCGGCCCCACCGCCGAGAATATCGAAGACCGCGAGGACACGGCCACAACGCAGAGCGGCCTTGCATTCGTTTTGGAAAAAGCCGGTATGAGCGTGAAAAACGTGCCGAGCCGACAGATCATCACATCGTTCTCCGGCCTGCGCGCCTGCGCGGACAGAGGCGACTTCATCTTGGAGGAAAGCGCGCCGAACTTCTTTGAAGCCGCGGGCATCGAATCCCCGGGCCTCACAAGCGCGCCTGCCATCGGCGTTTATATGGCGGAAATGGCGGCGAAAGCGCTTGGCCTTGCGAAAAAAGAAAGCTTCAACCCCGTTCGTCACGGCGTCGTGCACCTCAATTCGCTCAGCGTCGAAGAACGCGCCGAGAAAATCCGTGAAAACCCGCTCTACGGCAGTATTGTCTGCCGCTGCGAGACGATCTCCGAGGGCGAGATTGTGGACGCCATCCGCCGTCCGCTCGGCGCGAAAACGCTGGACGGCGTAAAGCGCAGAACCAGAGCCGGAATGGGCCGGTGCCAGGCAGGCTTCTGCTCCCCGCGCGTCATGGATATTCTCGCAAGAGAACTTAACTTGCCGCTGACAGCCATCCGAAAGAACGAAAAAGGCTCCGAAATCGTGTTCGGGAAGACGAAATGAGGTTTATTATGGAAAATAAAATCACAAAATCGCTTGTCATCATCGGCGGCGGTCCTGCGGGGCTTGCGGCGGCGGTCGCCGCGGCGGAAAACGGGCTTCCGTCTGAAGACATCTTAATTTTAGAAAGAGACGGGCGTCTCGGCGGCATCTTAAACCAGTGCATCCACAACGGCTTTGGCCTGCATACGTTTAAAGAGGAGCTCACGGGTCCAGAGTACGCCGCGCGCTTTGAAGAACGCGCAAAGGCTTTGCATATCCCGTACAAGCTCGGCGCAATGGTACTGAGTATTTCCCCAGAAAAGGTCGTCACGGCAGTCAGCCGCGAAGACGGGCTGTTCACCGTGGAAGCGGGCGCAGTCATTTTGGCCATGGGCTGCCGCGAGCGTTCCCGCGGCGCACTGAATATCCCCGGTTTCCGCCCCGCAGGTGTGTTCTCCGCCGGCACGGCGCAGCGCCTTGTCAATATGGAGGGTTATATGCCCGGGCGCGAGGTCGTCATTCTCGGCTCCGGCGATATCGGTCTCATCATGGCGCGCCGCATGACGTTAGAGGGCGCGAAAGTACACGTCGTCGCGGAGCTCCAGCCGTACTCCGGCGGCCTCAAGCGCAATATCGTCCAGTGTCTCGATGACTTCGGCATCCCGCTGAAGCTTAGCCACACCGTGACGGAAATTCACGGCAAAGACCGCGTAACGGGCGTCACCATCAGCGCCGTGGACGACAAATTAAAGCCCATCCCGGGCACGGAAGAGTATTATTCCTGCGATACGCTGCTTCTGTCCGTCGGCCTGATCCCGGAAAACGAGCTCACCCTCGGCGCGGGCGCACCGCTCTCCCGCGTGACGAACGGCCCCGTTGTCAACGAAAGCCTCGAGACCGGCGTGCCGGGCATCTTCGCGTGCGGCAACGTGCTGCATGTGCACGACCTTGTGGACTATGTTTCCGAAGAAGCCGCGCAGGCCGGCCGTGCCGCCGCAAAGTACGTGCAGGGCGGCAACAAAGAAACCGCAGAGCCGCTTTCGGGCGGCATCAAGCTGGAAGCCAAGGGCGGTGTGCGCTACACGGTGCCGAGCATCATTCACCCCGAAAACATGCCGGATACGCTCACGGTGCGCTTCCGCGTGGGCGGCATCTATAAAAATTCGTTCATCAGTGTCTATTTCGGCGATCAGCGCGTGCAGCACCGCAAAAAGACCGTCATGGCACCGGGTGAAATGGAGCAGGTGTTGCTGAAAAAAGCAGACCTTCAAAATATTGATTTTGATACCGTCACCGTCACGGTGGAAGCGGAATAAGGAGGGCATTACTATGGAAACGAAATCGTTTATCTGCATCAACTGCCCCTTGGGCTGCCCGCTGACCGTCACTGTTGAAAACGGCGAGGTGAAAAGCGTTACAGGCAATACGTGTAAGCGCGGCGAGCTCTACGCCGTGAAGGAAGTTACCGCGCCCGCCCGTACCGTCACGTCTACCGTTCGCGTTTTAAACGGTGAACGCCCGGTTGTCGCCGTGCGCACGAAAACGGACATCCCGAAGGGTAAAATTTTCGACTGCATGAAAGCCATCAACGCAGCGGAGATCATCGCCCCCGTCCATATTGGCGACATCGTCATCGAAAATGTTTGCGGCACCGGTGTAAACGTCGTCGCATCCGCGGACGACGAGTTGGGTTAAAAGTCTTTGATTAAACTTTCTTCAGAAAGTTTATAGGGCCTCGGGGCAAAGCCCTGAGGCGCGCTCCGCAGAGCGCGAAATCCTTTTGCTTACCCCAAAATCAGGACTGGGAGAAACCAATGCTTCGCATTGCTATAAAACAATCCAGTGAATTGTTCGTCCGAGGGAGACCCTATTAAGGGGTCTCCCTATGAATTTGCACGGCAAATTCATAAAAGATAAAACTTTTAGAAAGCGAGAATAAACGTATGAACTACACCGACATCAACGCAAAAACCGTGGACAGCTGGGTGCAAAACGGCTGGGAGTGGGGCAGGCCCATCAGCCACGAAACGTTTGAAAAAGCGAAAAACGGCGAATGGGGCGTCTATCTCACACCGACAAAAATCGTGCCGCACGAATGGTTCGGCGAGATGCGCGGCAAGAAAATTCTGGGTTTAGCCAGCGGCGGCGGGCAGCAGATTCCCGTTTTCACGGCGCTCGGCGCAGACTGCACCGTGCTGGATTACTCCCAGGAGCAGCTGGCCCGGGAGCGCCTTGTGGCCCAGCGGGAGGGCTACGCCGTGGAGATTGTCCGGGGCGACATGACCCAGCCACTGCCCTTTGCGGATGAAAGCTTCGACTTGGTTTTCCACCCCGTCTCCAACTGCTATGTGGAGGACGTGCAGCACGTGTGGGATGAGTGCTTCCGGGTGCTGCGTCCCGGCGGGCGGCTGCTGGCCGGCATGGATAACGGCCTGAACTTCCTGTTCGACGACGTGGGCACCTTGCCCCTGACCGTGTCCAATCCCCTGCCCTTCAACCCCCTGCGGGGCAGCCGCGCGGAGCTGGAACGCATGGTGGCCCAGGGGGAGGGCGTCCAGTTTTCCCACAGCCTGGAGGAGCAGCTGGGCGGCCAGCTGAAAGCGGGTTTCCTCCTGCGGGATTTGTTCGAGGACCGGGACCCGGAGGGCAGCGGCCTGCTGCGGGACTTCGCGCCCCAGTACATCGCCACCCTGGCGGAAAAGCCCGCAGCCCCTGGGCCGGAGATGGGGAAATGAGCAAGCGCCCGCCCGCATAATTTCAAAAACCCCTTGACAAGAGCGGGCGGAGGGGCTATAATAATGACTCGGTAAAACAAAGCGGGGCCGGCGGCCCCCACCCGTGCAGCGCTGCCTGACACAGGTCAATACTCCAAAGCAAAGGGAAAAGGCGCCCAGGCGCCGCGGTTCCCCTTGCGCGCGGAAGGTTGATGTGCGGGCAGAATGGTTTCTGCCCGCTTTTTGCGCCGCCGCCCGCTGCCAACGCAGCTTGAGAACAACGTGTGATGGAGGTGCTACCCATTAGCAAACAGGAACTGCAAATCAACGAGCAAATCCGGGATAAGGAGCTTCGCGTGATCGATTCTGACGGCAACCAGCTGGGCATCATGTCCCTGCGCCAGGCGCTGGAAATTGCGGAGCAGAAAAATCTGGACTTGGTGAAAATCGCTCCCCAGGCAAACCCGCCGGTGTGCAAAATCATCGACTATGGCAAGTTCCGCTTTGAACAGGCCAAGCGCGAAAAGGAAGCGAGAAGAAACCAGCGTGTCGTTGAGATTAAGGAGGTCCGCCTTTCCCTGAATATCGACACCCACGATTTTGAGACGAAGAAGAACCACGCCCTGCGGTTTATCTCCGATGGCAACAAGGTGAAGGCTTCTATCCGTTTCCGCGGCAGGGAGATGGGTCACCCCGAGCTGGGGCTGGAAATTATGCGCAAGTTTTCCGACGCCATGAGCGAGGTAGCTGTTGTGGAAAAGCCCGCCAAGCTGGAGGGCCGCAACATGCTGATGTTCCTTGCGCCCAAGCCCACCAAGTAATGTTGTTTCAAAATATCCTAAGGAGGAACGTACCATGCCGAAACTGAAAACTCACAGCGGCGCCAAAAAGCGCTTTAAGCTTTCCAAGAATGGAAAGGTCATCCGTGCCCACGCCTACATGTCCCACCTGGCCAACGGCCACGGCAAAACCCCCAAGACCAAGCGCCACGCCCGCGGCACCACCGTGGCCGACAAGACCAACGAGGCTGCCATCAAGCGGATGCTCCCCTATAAGTAAGAGCAGGCTTTTGGAAAGAGCGGGGC
>ERZ779888.3370-NODE-3370-length-11805-cov-12.208511_pt1 | contig 11805 bp, 7 predicted proteins | sample MGYA00511245_ERZ779888 | MGnify/ENA primary metagenome ERZ779888 (study PRJEB29588, sample SAMEA2155255) | human gut metagenome | biome: human gut; feature: human-associated habitat; material: faeces | place: Denmark | collected 2008/2010 ... | reverse complement strand
CTCGGCCAGCATCCCCAGAATGAAGCGGAGCTGGCGGCTGGTCTCCGGGTGCATCAAATCCTTTTCCCGGCTGCGCTCAAAGTATTGCAGGGCGGAATCGTCCCGGTAGGCTTTGCCTTGATAGGTCATGCAGGCCGCCCGGCGATCCATCACCATCTCCACAAAGTACCGCCGGGGCATGGGGACAGGCTCGTAGCACTTCGTCTCCCGGTTCATGTCCGTCCAGTATTCGTAGTGGTGGCGGTTGCGCCCCTTGTGGTGCATCCACGCCTCGCTGTAGCCCTTGTCCTCCCGCTCGGCGGCGTTGGGACTGCGGTTGCCCTGATAGTACCGCGCCCCCGTCCAGAATTCCGTGGGGGAGTATTTGCTCAGGTCGTGGGTCAGCCCCTGACGGTACAGCCCCACCCGAAAGCAGCCCAGCATCACCAGCCAGCGGTGCTTGGTTATGGTTTTGAAATGCTGCCACGGTTTCACACAATTCCCTCCCAACGTAAGGTACGAAAATCAGCCCTCGGCCACCACGATCTCCGAGACCTTCAGACCGGGGTTGCGGCGGCAGGTGAAGTCGATCGCCCAGAAGCTGGAGAATACCAGCAGACTGCGGCCGCGGTAGTCCTCCAGAAGCTCCGCGTCGGAGCCGAGGTTCAGATCGGTCAGGTCGCCGGGGTATTCGTCGATCAGGCGAATTTCCTCGTAGGGCAGCATATCCATCCGCAGATCCACGCCGTACTCGTTTTTCATGCGGTACTGGAACACGTCAAATTGCAGCGTACCCACGACGCCCACGATGACCTCCTCGTAACCGGAGCCGGGGACTTTGAAGATCTGAATGGCGCCCTCCTGAGCGATCTGCTCGGTGCCCTTGACGAACTGCTTGCGCTTCATGGAATCCTTGGCGGATACCCGGCAGAAATGCTCGGGGGCAAAGGTGGGGATGCCGGAATATTTGAACTTCTTCCCCGGAACGGTGATGGTATCGCCGATGGAGAAAATGCCCGGGTCAAACACGCCGATGACGTCCCCGGCGTAGGCTTCGTCCACGATCTCACGCTCGGCAGCCATCAGCTGCTGTGGCTGGGAAAGACGCATTTTCTTATTGCCCTGCACGTGGAAATATTCCGCGTCCCGCTGGAACTTGCCGGAGCAGATGCGCATGAAGGCCAGACGGTCCCGGTGCGCCTTGTTCATGTTCGCCTGAATCTTGAAGACAAAGGCGGAGAAATCCGGGCTGAAGGGGTCGATCACGCCGCAGTCGGCGGTGCGGGCAAGAGGGGGCGGCGTGAGCTTCAGGAACGCTTCCAGAAACGGCTCGATGCCGAAATTGGTCAGCGCGGAGCCGAAGAACACAGGCGACAGCTGCCCGTCCCGGACGGCCTGCATATCCATTTCCCGTCCGGCGGACAGAAGCTCTACGTCGTCGATGAGCTGCCGGTGCTTTTCCTCGCTGTCCAGCAGCTGGGCAACCTGCGGGTCGTACAGATCGATTTCCAGCTTATCCGCCCGCTTCTTCCCGGAGACGCCGGAGAAGAACAGCAGCTCGGCCTTCTCCCGGTCGTAAACGCCCTGAAAATCCTTGCCGGAGCCGATGGGCCAGTTCATGGCGTAGGTCTCGATGCCCAGTTCCCGTTCCACCTCGTCCAGAAGATCGAAGGGGTCCTTGGCCTCCCGGTCCATCTTGTTCACGAAGGTGAAAATGGGAATGTGGCGCATGGCGCAGACCTTGAACAGCTTCCGGGTCTGGGGCTCCACGCCTTTCGCGCCGTCGATGACCATGACGGCGGAGTCGGCGGCCATGAGAGTGCGGTAGGTATCCTCGGAGAAGTCCTGATGGCCGGGGGTGTCCAGAATGTTGATGCAGAAGCCGTTGTACTGAAACTGCATCACGGAGGACGTGACGGAAATGCCGCGCTGCTTTTCGATCTCCATCCAGTCGGAGGTGGCGGCGCGGGAGTTTTTCTTGCCCTTGACCACGCCTGCCTGAGCGATGGCGCCGCCGTAGAGCAGGAATTTTTCGGTCAGGGTGGTTTTACCGGCGTCGGGGTGAGAAATGATGGCAAAGGTACGCCGCCGGCTGATTTCTTCGGTTAATTGAGACATAGTGTTCCCTCCAGAATATCGTTTTTTAGTTGCAGGGGAGGGGGACTATGGGGGAAAATGAAAACGCATACGGCCTCCAAAACACGATAAATAGGATAATCCAATTCAGTCTACCACATTTTTTCGGAAGATACAATAGGAAAAGGGAAAATGAACCGTTTCTTCATTGCCTTTTTTTCGCTCCTGTGTTAAACTAACAATATAGTGAGGAGGGAAGCGGCGGATGGAGCTGAACGATATCTACGACGAGAACCGGAACCTGACGGGGAAGCTGCACAGGCGGGGAACGCCATGGAAGCCGGGAGAATACGGCGTAGTGGTCTGCGTCTGGGTCTACGACGGCCGGGGGCATCTGCTTCTGACCCGCCGCGCCCGGGAAAAGAGCTTCGCCGGGACATGGGAAAACTCCGGCGGCGCGGTGAAGGCGGGGGAGACCAGCCGTCAGGCCATCGCCCGGGAACTGTATGAGGAGACGGGCATTCAGGCGGAGCCGGAGGAATTTGAACTACTGGACAGCGACCGGGAGCGCAACATCTTCTATGACCACTACTGCCTGTTCCGGCGGATCCCCCTGAAGAGCATCGTTTTGCAGCCCGGGGAGACGGACAACGTGATGTGGGCGAGCTTCGGGAAGGTGGACTGGATGATCCGCACGGGGAAAATGTGCAGGATCATCGGCCATCAGTTCTACAGGCAGGAAAAGGCGCTGCGTTTGCGCAACATGCCTAAGTTTGGCAGGTAAAATTTGGCAGGGGCAGGGGCGGTTTGCCCTTGCCTTTTTTGCGGTATCGGGATATAATGAAAAAAAGCGTTTTTCAGGTGTCCGGCGAAAACGCTTCTGCCGGACATGAGAAAAACGCTTTTATTATTTAACCGGAGGTAACTGTTATGATCACATTGATGAATCTGCCCATCCGCAGAGGCAACGCACCGCTTCGCATCGCCCGGGGACATTTTGCCACCAATCACTCCCACATCAATTACTTCGTGGACATCACCTACCAGAAGACCCGCCTGAGCGAGGCTAAGGACAGCGCCCATCAGCTGGTGTCCCATTTCATCAACGACACTCCGGTGGATACCATTCTGTGTCTGGACGGCACCGCGGTGCTGGGTACGTGTCTGGCCGAGGAGCTGACGAAAAGCGGCTTCCAGACCATCAACGCCCACCAGACCATCTACGTTCTGGAGCCGGAATACAACGCCAACTCCCAGATCATTTTCCGGGACAATACCCGCAAGATGATCACCGGCAAGCACGTTCTGGTGCTGATGGCCTCCGTTACCACCGGCTTTACGGCCAAGCGTTCCATTGAAGCCATCGGCTATTACGGCGGCCATGTGGCGGGCGTCGCCGCGATCTACAGCGCCGTGGAGGAAGTGGGCGGCTACCCCGTGCGCAGCGTCTACACCATCAAAGACCTGCCCGGCTACGCGAGCTACGACTACCGGGACTGCCCCTACTGCAAGGCCGGTCAGAAGCTGGACGCCCTGGTCAACAGCTTCGGCTATTCCGCGCTGTAGCGGCGACGGATAGGGAACGGAAAACCATATTGTAAAGAGTTGCAGACCCTTTCCGTTCGGGAGAGGGTCTGCTCTCCCGAAACCCAGAAAAACTTGTTTTCCCTACGAAAATATGTTATGTTGTCGTAGTGATGGCGACACAACTTGGATCACGTTTTGCATGCAAATTATCTGGCGGAGATGAAAGAGGTAGAGCAAAGATGAAGGAAAAATTGAGCAGAAACGGTTGCTTGCCTGAACGGCTTATAGTTGTATTGACAGTAATCTGCATTGCTGCGCATTTCCTGCTGTATGCCTACCTGAATTTTGCGGGTTTACCCCGATATTGCAATTCAGATGTATTCGCAGATATGCAGTTAGCAAAGCGAATCTGGGAGCAGAAAAGCTTATTTCCAACGGGATGGGGATTTGGCAACCAATACTACGTGGTTGGGACCCCTGTGCTGGCGGCACTCTTTTACGGTATGCTTGGAAGCATCAATGCCGCCATGGCAATAGCGACGGAAGTGATGTCTGTGTTGATTATGCTATCCTTCCTTTGGTTGCTGCGCGGTTGTGGAGAGCCACTGATTTCCAGACTTTTTGGTTGTGCGTTGCTGCTGTTTTCCGTGATATTACCGTATGGTTCCTACTCCATGAATTCCATGCTGTTTTTCACGCAATCCAGCTTTTATAGCTGCTACTTGATTACTATGTTTGTGGTATTCGGGGATTATATTCGGGTACGTAATGATTCCTCTATTCGTGTTCCGGCTTGGGTACTTTCCGTGCTTTTGTGCTTTGCAACGGGAATGCACAGCCTGCGCCAAACGGCGGTAATGGTATTGCCACTTTTTGCATATGAACTTTTCTGTGGCTTGCGACATGTATGCGTAGGCAGTCCGTTTTGGACGAAAGCAGATCGTCCACGGCTGATGCGTGTCCTTAGCTATGGACTTGCAAATGGAGCTGGTATCCTGCTTATGAAGTGGCTGGATGTCCCAATATCGCCAATATATAGCAGCAATCAAGGAACTTCTGTGGCAAAGCGGCTTCAGGGGAAGCTGACTGCCATAGGAACGGCGCTGGCGGAAATTACCAGCGTGGATTACCTGCTGGCGGGAGACTGCTCAAAGCTGCTGCTGGTTGTAATTGTACTCATCCTCGCTGTTGCTGTCGGAGGGACTTTCTTATGGTTTTCCCGGATTCGGCGGCCGGAATCTGGCACGGAAGCCTGCTGGGCGTTGTGCGCGATTGGATTGTGCGCAATTCTGCTTGCAACCGTGGTGACTGACGTGACATTGCGTGGGATATACCTTTTTATGTGGTTTCCGCTGGTTGCCTTTTCTGGGCTGATGCTGGTAAAGCGACTCCCTGAATGGGGGAGGAAGTTGGCAACAGTGCTGGTCTGCGTGCTCAGCCTGATGAGTCTGCTCTACTGCTTTGCGCCGAATCTGAGAGAGACTGCCACAGGGGAGGAAACGGATGCTCAGAGGATGAGCGATTGGGCTGTGGAAAACGGATATCAATATGTTTACGGCGAATACTGGGGAACCGCTCCGCAGGTCGCTGTTTGGGCGGATGGAAAACTTGATGCTGGCTGCTGGCATGGGGAGCAGAATGTTTATCTGGTGGAAATGGCAAATACACCGAAAGATATTTACGGCGAAAATGAGAATCAAAAAGCTGTTTACGTTTTTACCGCTGTGGACGAGGCTCAGGGATTGGAAAGGGCAGAAGCTCGCGGAGTGACACTGACAAAGGTCGCAGAGTTTGGCGCGTTTTGTGCTTATACGTCACCAGTTCAGCTGATGCAGGAGCAGTAGCACCGATAACCGATTTAAGGCAGCACCGCGCAATTGAGTCTGCGGTGCTGCCTTTAAAATGCTCCATCAGGAATTTATGTCGAAACCTGATTTGTTTTTCTCTCCGCTCTGCTTTTGCAGCTGCTTTTCCAGCTCCGACTGCTTGGCGAGGATGGCGTTGACCTTGTCGTAGATGTCCTCGATCATGATTTCCGTTTTGAGGTTGACCTTGTAGTCGTTTTCCGCGCGGCGGCGGTCTTTTTCTTCCTGCCGGTTCTGGCTCATCATGATCAGCGGCGCCTGAATGGCCGCTACGCAGGACAGCACCAGATTCAGCAGAATAAACGGATAGGGGTCAAACGCTTTGGAGGCCAGCAGTGTGTTGACGATCATCCACAATATCAGAAGACCGGTAAAGGAAAAAATAAACGCCCAGCTTCCCGCAAATTTGGCAATGGCGTCCGCTGCCCGCTGACCGAGCGTATACTTTTCCATTGAGGGATTGACGGATATCTTGCTGTCCGCCAGCAGATTCAGCACTTCCTCGTCTGACATGTCATGCTGGATGTCCTTGAGGACCTCTTTCAGGAGTTTTCTGTTTTCTTTCATGGGATATGTCCTTCCTTTTCGCCGACTGCGCAAGACCTATTATAGGCGGAACATCTGCGAATGTCAACACCGCCCTCACCGGACAACGCGGTGGCGGCACATGGCTGTTTTGCCGCAGCTGGGGCAGGTCAGGCGGCGGCGGGTGAGGGTGTGCAGACCCTTTACGTACTGCGCCATGGTGGGGACAAAGACCGCGTGGCAGCTCGGGCATTCGTAATACCCGGCCTTCACATCCAGCACGGCGGCCGCGCCGATGCCGGTGGCCGCGACCGCGGCGGCGAATATAAGCAGCGCAACCCGGGCAGCCGTGGGCATTTCCAACAAGGACGCGATCACGACCAGGGCGCATACCGCAATGACCGTGATAACGGCGCAGATGACGGACAGGATCATCCACCGCTTGTTTTCTTCGTTTTCCTTCATTAGATCCATCATGTTTTCCTCTGCTTTTTTTTGGTAGTTGGTGCCGCTGACCCGTTCCCCGGAGAGAAGGTCGTTGACGGTGATGCCCAGAGAAGCGCACAGGGGGAGCATCAGGCCGACCTCGGGCAGTCCCTTGCCCCGTTCCCATTTGGATACGGTTTTGTCGCTGATGCCGAGTTTGTCTGCCAGCTGCCCCTGGGTCAGGCCTTGGGCTTTTCTGGACGCGGCGATAAATCTGCCGATTTGAATTTGGTTCATGGGGAGCCTCCTTTCCGGGCTTCATTTTACGGGAGGGAAGGGAAAACGTACACACACGGAGCGTAGAGTCCGGGATTTCTATGGAAGGTATAGGGAATTTTCGGCAAAATAGGCGCAAAAAAACGAGGCGCAAGCCCCGGAATTGTGGAAAATATTCATTGACAAAAGTTGGACAATATGGTAGACTGGAAGTCCATACTGTGGTACTATGCCCATTTACGCGAACCTATCCCAACATGGACATTTTAGCACAGGAATCGGGCCGTGTCAAGTACCAAGTTCGGAAAAATTGACAACGGCTCCGAGCGTATTAAATAAGCAACACAATCCGAAAGAAAGGCTGTGATGATCCATATGGCAATGGTCAAGGACGTTATGTACGGCAAGACCATGCGTAAATCCTACGCGAAGTATGAAGAGATCCTGGAGATCCCCAACATGCTGAAGATCCAGAAGGACTCCTACCAGTGGTTTCTGGAAACCGGCCTGCGGGAAGTCTTCAAGGACGTAGGTACCATTACCGACTTCTCCGGCAAGCTGGAGCTGAGCTTCCTGGACTACACCATGGAAGACAAGCCCAAGTACACCATCGAGGAGTGCAAAGAGCGGGACGCTACCTACGCCAAGCCCATCAAGGTTCGGGTGCGCCTGCGCAACACCGAGACCGACGAAATCAAGGAACAGGAAATCTTCATGGGCGATTTCCCTGTGATGACCAATGGCGGCACCTTCGTCATCAACGGCGCAGAGCGTGTTATTATTTCCCAGATCGTCCGCAGCCCCGGCATGTACTACGGCCACGAGGTGGACAAGGCCGACCAGCACACCTACACCGCTACGGTGATTCCCTACCGCGGCGCATGGCTGGAATACGAGACGGACAACGCCAACGTATTCTGGGTGCGCATCGATAAGAACCGCAAGCTGCCCATCACCTGCCTGATCCGCGCCCTGGGCGTGCAGACCGATGAGCAGATCAAGCAGATGTTCGGCGAGGACGCCCGTATCCTCGCGACCATCGACAAGGATCCCTGCAAGACCCGGGAGGAGTCCCTGCTGGAAATCTACCGCCGTCTGCGTCCCGGTGAGCCTCCCACGGTGGAGACCGCCACTGCCCATCTGGAAGGGCTGCTGTTCGACGCTCACCGCTACGATGTGAGCACCGTCGGCCGGTATAAGTTCAATAAGAAGATGGACATCTGGAGCCGCCTGTCCGGTCAGGAAGCGGCCGAGCCCATCACCGACCCCATGACCGGCGAGATTCTGGTCATGCCCGGCGAGTTCATCTCCCGCGCGCAGGCTCACGAGCTGAGCCGCAAGGGCGTCAACGAGGCTGTTATCAAGGTCGGCGACACCAACGTCAAGGTGTTCTCCAACAACATGGTCTGGATGGACGCCTTCGTGGACTTCGACCCCAAGGAGTACGGCGTCCGGGAGAAGGTGCATTTCCCGGTTCTGAAGGAAATGCTGGAGACCGTCCCCGCCGACGGCTGGAAGGACGCCATCGCCGACCGGATCGACGACCTGATTCCCAAGCACATCATTGTGGACGACATCATGGCCTCCATCAACTATCTGAACTGCGTGGCCATGGGCGTGGGTACGCCTGACGACATCGACCATCTGGGCAACCGCCGCCTGCGCTGCGTGGGCGAACTGCTGCAGAATCAGTTCCGCATCGGCTTCTCCCGTCTGGACAGAGTCATCCGGGAGCGTATGACCGTTCAGGATCTGGATGCGGTCACCCCCCAGAGCCTGATTAACATCCGGCCTGTTACCGCCGTCATCAAGGAATTCTTCGGTTCCTCCCCGCTGTCTCAGTTCATGGATCAGAATAACCCTCTGGCCGAACTGACCCACAAGCGCCGTCTGTCCGCTCTCGGCCCCGGCGGTCTGAGCCGTGACCGGGCGTCCTTCGACGTGCGTGATATTCACTACACCCACTATGGCCGTATGTGCCCCATTGAGACCCCTGAAGGCCCCAACATCGGCCTGATCAACTATCTGGCGACCTTTGCCCGGATCAACGAGTACGGCTTCGTGGAAGCACCCTACCGCAAGGTGGACAAGGCCACCGGCTTCGTCACCAAGGACGTGGAGTATATGACCGCCGACGTGGAGGACGACTTCTACATCGGTCAGGCAAACGAGCCTCTGGACGAAAACGGCTGCCTTGCCAACGCCCGTATCACCTGCCGTCACCGCAACGAGATCATCGAAGTGGACCGGGGCGTCATCGATTATATCGACGTGTCCCCCAGAATGATGATCTCCATCGCGACCTCCTTCATTCCCTTCCTGCAGAACGACGATGCCAACCGTGCTCTGATGGGCGCAAACATGCAGCGTCAGGCCGTGCCTCTGCTGACCACCGAGCCGCCCATCGTTGCCACCGGCATCGAGCATAAGGCCGCCGTGGACTCCGAGGTCTGCATCAAGGCGGAGAAGCCGGGCACTGTTACCGCCGTTTCCGCTACCGACATCACCGTCAAGTATGACGACGGCGACGTACAGACCTACCATCTGACCAAGTTCGCCCGGAGCAATGCCGGCACCTGCATCAACCAGCGTCCCATCGTGGTGGTTGGCGAGCGGGTGGACACCCAGCAGATCATTGCCGACGGCCCCAGCTGCTCCGGCGGCGAGGTGGCTCTGGGCAAGAACGTGCTCATCGGCTTCGTCACGTGGGAAGGCTACAACTACGAGGACGCCATTCTGCTGAACGAACGTCTGGTGCGGGAGGACGTCTTCACCTCCATTCACATCGAGGAGCATGAGACCGAAGCCCGTGACACCAAGCTTGGCCCCGAGGAGATCACCCGGGACATCCCCAACGTGGGTGAGGATACCCTGAAGGATCTGGACGAAAACGGCATCATCCGCGTGGGCGCGGAGGTCCACGCCGGTGATTATCTGGTGGGTAAGGTCACCCCCAAGGGCGAGACCGAGCTGACCCCCGAGGAGCGGCTGCTGAGAGCCATCTTCGGCGAGAAGGCAAGAGAAGTCCGGGATACCTCTCTGAAGGTTCCCCACGGCGAAAGCGGCATTGTGGTGGACGTCAAGGTCTTCACCAAGGAAAATTCCGACGAGCTTGCCCCCGGCGTCACCAAATCCGTCCGGGTGTATATCGCCCAGAAGAGAAAGATCTCCGTGGGCGATAAGATGGCCGGCCGTCACGGCAACAAGGGCGTCGTTTCCCGCGTCCTGCCGGAAGAGGATATGCCCTTCCTGCCCGACGGCACCCCGCTGGACATCGTGCTGAATCCTCTGGGCGTGCCTTCCCGTATGAACATTGGACAGGTTCTGGAAGTTCACCTCGGCTACGCCGCCAAGGCGCTGGGCTGGAAGGTCGCCACCCCCGTGTTCGACGGCGCCAACGAGAAGGACATCCGGGACACCCTGAAGCTGGCGGGCCTGCGGGAGGACGGCAAGACCGTTCTGTACGACGGCCGTACCGGCGAACCCTTCGACAATCTGGTCACCGTCGGCTATCCCTACTACCTCAAGCTCCATCATCTGGTTGACGATAAGATCCACGCCCGTTCCACCGGCCCCTATGCACTGGTCACCCAGCAGCCTCTGGGCGGCAAGGCGCAGTTCGGCGGCCAGCGTTTCGGCGAAATGGAAGTCTGGGCGCTGGAAGCTTACGGCGCCGCCTATACCCTGCAGGAGATCCTGACCGTCAAGTCCGACGACGTCACCGGCCGTGTCAAGACCTACGAGGCCATCGTCAAGGGCGCGAACATTCCCAAGCCCGGCGTGCCGGAATCCTTCAAGGTTCTGGTCAAGGAACTGCAGGCGCTGTGTCTGGACATCCGCGTGCTGGACGAGAACGGCAACGAGATCGAGCTGAAGGACGACGATGACGACGATGATGTGGTCTACAGCTCCGACACCGACAATGAGGTGGTGGTCGGCTCCACCGACGAGGTGCTGGACGCGGGCTTCGTGATCGACGAGGACAGCCCGGAGAGTATTTTGGATGTGTTCGGTGATGCGGAGGAGTCCGACACCGATAGCTACGAAGATTAAGGAGGCTGAAACATGGCAGATGCCACCTTTGATGCCATTAAAATCGGCATTGCTTCGCCGGAGATGATCCGGCAGTGGTCCTATGGCGAAGTGAAGAAGCCTGAGACCATCAACTATCGTACCCTGAAGCCCGAGCGGGACGGCCTGTACTGCGAGCGGATCTTCGGACCGACCAAGGACTGGGAGTGCCACTGCGGTAAATATAAGAAAATCAAGTACAAGGGCAAGATCTGCGACCGCTGCGGCGTGGAGGTCACCAAGGCCAAGGTGCGCCGGGAGCGCATGGGCCACATTGAGCTGGCCGCCCCCTGCAGCCACATCTGGTATTTCAAGGGCATTCCCTCCCGGATGGGCCTGATTCTGGACATCTCCCCCAAGGTGCTGGAGAAAGTCCTGTACTTCGCCGCCTATATCGTCACCGACCCCGGCGATGCACCTCTGGCGCTGAATCAGGTGCTCACCGAGAAGGAATACCGGGACATGCGGGAAAAGTACGAGGACGACTTCAAGGCCGGTATGGGCGCGGAAGCCGTCAAGGCGCTGTTGGAGCAGATCGATCTGGATCAGCTGAGCCATCAGCTTCGTGAGGAGCTGAAAACCGCTTCCTCCCAGAAGAAGCTGCGGATCGTCAAGCGGCTGGAGGTTGTGGAAGCCTTCCGGGAATCCGGCAACAAGCCCAGCTGGATGATCATGGATGTGCTGCCCGTCATTCCCCCCGACATCCGTCCCATGATCCAGCTGGACGGCGGCCGGTTCGCCACCTCTGATCTGAACGATCTGTACCGCCGTGTTATCAACCGGAACAACCGTCTGAAGCGGCTGGTGCAGCTCCACGCCCCCGACATCATCATCCGCAACGAGAAGCGGATGCTCCAGGAGGCCGTGGACGCCCTGATCGACAACGGTCGCCGCGGCCGCGCCGTCACCGGCGCCAACAACCGGGCGCTGAAGTCCCTGTCCGACATGCTCAAGGGCAAGCAGGGACGCTTCCGTCAGAACCTGCTGGGCAAGCGTGTTGACTATTCCGGACGCAGCGTTATCGTCGTCGGCCCTGAGCTGAAGCTGTATCAGTGCGGCG
>ERZ779888.3368-NODE-3368-length-11807-cov-3.094452_pt1 | contig 11807 bp, 10 predicted proteins | sample MGYA00511245_ERZ779888 | MGnify/ENA primary metagenome ERZ779888 (study PRJEB29588, sample SAMEA2155255) | human gut metagenome | biome: human gut; feature: human-associated habitat; material: faeces | place: Denmark | collected 2008/2010 ... | reverse complement strand
GATCTTCTTTACTTCTGACATAATGCTTCACCTACCTTCTCCAAATCTGCCATAGCCTGTGCGTACTCTTCGTCGTTCGGAGCTTTTCCATGCCAGCCAACCTGGTTCTCCATGTAGGAGACGCCGTTGCCCTTGACGGTGTGGCCGAAGATGCACTTGGGCCTGCCGTTCTTTACGCTGACAGCGAGGTCGAGGGCGTTGACCGGGCCGTCGCCCTCGTCGGCGGTGATCTCCACGCTGTCGGGGATGGAGAGATCATCCCGGCTGAGGTTTAGGTTCTCCTGCAGCCCCGGGAAGGCCAGGCCCACCACCACGGTACGGTCACCGTCATTAACCAGCTTGCCGTTGGTGATTTGCACATTTTGGAAGGTGTCGTTGTCCAGGATCATACCCGTGAGCATGGCGAAGGGGACATAGATCCGCTGATTCACACCGTTGATCTGAACGGTCTCGTACTGACGATTCTCGTAGTCAAAGCGGATGGTCACCTTGCCGCTCTTACCCTTGAGCTCCTCGGGGGATACGGACTTCCCATCCAGATAGTAGCGCACGGACAAGCCCACAGGCAGCTCCTTTTGGATATTGCCCTGGTAGTAGATGTCATTGCCCTGGGCATCCCATACGGTCATGTTGTCGCCGTTTATGGTGTAGGACTCATCGCCCTTGACATTTTCAATGTCACTCAGATCGGACTTGTCCGCAACAGATGCACTGCCCAGTTCATTTTTTAGCCAATCGCTGACGATGATCTTCTTTACGGAGCCGTCGGCGCCGGTCAGGACGTAAACGGTCTCATCCTTGGAGATTTTCTGCTGCAGCTCGGCTGCCTGCTGGGCAGCGGAGACGGGCTGATCGTCCGCCTTCTTGGAGCTCGCCTGTGCGAAGGCCATGCCTGCACCGCCCAGACATAGGGCAGCACACAGGCAGATGGCAAGTATTTTTTTAGTGGTTTTACTCATGCTCGATTACCTCCTTGGCTTTTTTGCCGCACGGGATATGACGCATATCCAAAGTTGTTTTGCAAATCACAGTGTCCAGCAGCATGAACATGGCCGGCAGCACGAAGGTCACCAGCAGCATACTGATGACGGCGCCCCGGGCAATGAGCATGCACATGGAGCTGACAATTTCAATATCGGAATACAAGGCCACGCCGAAGGTAGCGGCGAACATGCCCATACCGGAGACAAAGATGGAGGGAATGGAGGTGTACAGTGCCGTCCAAACAGCGTCCTTCTTAGATTGACCGGCGATGCGCTCGGCCTTGTAACGGGTGGTCATGAGGATGGCGTAGTCCACGGTGGCGCCCAGCTGAATGGTGCTGATACAGATGGGCGTGATGAAGGCCATGCTCTGGCCCAGATAGTGGGGCAGGCCCAGGTTGATGAAGATGCCCAGCTCAATGACGGCAATGAGGACCACCGGCAGGGTCAGGCTCTTTTCCACCAGCAGGATGATGATGAAGATGGCCAGAATGGAAACCGCCGTAACAACGGCGAAATCGTGGTCCGTTGTCTCGATCATATCCTTCATGCAGGGAGCCTCGCCGATGATCATGCCGCCTTTGTCATAGCTTTTCAGAATGATGTTAAGGCTTGTAATTTGGTCATTGACCTCATCACTGGCGGGGGCATACTCAGAGTTGATGAGCAGCAGCTCCCAGCGGTCGCTCTCCAGAATATCCTTAATGCTGTCCGGCAGCACCTCCTGAGGCACCCTGGAACCGATGACCGATTCCAGGCCCAGGACATATTTTACGCCGTCCACCTGGTCCATCTCACTCATCATACTCTTGACGGCTTTGGGGGAGAGGCCTGCGTCTACCAGCACCATATGGGTGGAGGCGATGTCGAAGTCCTCCTGCAGTTTAGAGTTAGAGATGACATAATTCATATCCTCAGGCAGGCACTGGCCCATGTTGTAATAGACCTCGTCGTTGGCCTTTTCATAGCCGTAGTAAGCCGGCGCAATAAGCAGGGCAAAGACAACCAAAAACACCGGGAAGATCTTCACCAGCTTCTTGGAAAAGCCCCGCATATCGGGGATGATGGAGCGATGCTTGGTCTTCTGCAGGGGTTTATCCAGCACCAGGATCATAGACGGCAGCACGGTGACGCAGCCCAGCACGCCCAGCAGCACGCCCTTGGCCATGACGATACCCAGATCCCGGCCCAAGGTAAAGCTCATAAAGCACAGAGCAATGAAGCCGGAGATAGTGGTGACGGAGCTGCCGATGACGCTGGTAAGGGTATTGTGGATGGCACTGGCCATGGCGGCCTCTTTATTCTCACACAGGGGCAGCTGCTCGTTGTAGCTGTGCCAAAGGAAAATGGAGTAATCCATGGTCACGGCCAGCTGCAGCACAGCGGACAGGGCCTTGGTGATGTAGGAGATCTCACCCAGGAAGAAGTTGGTGCCCATATTCAGCAGGATCATAGCGCCGATGGAGGCCAAGAATACAAAGGGGATCAGCCAGCCATCCAAAAACAGCAGCATGGCCACGCACGCCAGGGTCACGGCCAGAGCCACATAAATGGGCTCCTCCTGCTCGCACAGATCCTTCAGGTCCACCACCAGAGCTGTCATGCCGGACACGAAGCACTGCTTGCCGCAGATGGTGCGGATCTGCTTCACAGCCTCCATGGTGACGTCTTCAGAGGTGCCGGAGTCAAAGAACACGGCCATCATGGTGGAGTGGTCTGAGTTAAAGGCATGGTAGACCTTGTCCGGCAGCATCTCCATGGGGATGGAGAGATCAGCCAGAGAGTCGTACCAAAGGACGGTGTCCACATGGTCCACCTGCTCCACCTGCTGCTTTAGGGCTGCCACATCCTTGTTGGGCATATCCTCAAAGATCAAGAATGTGAAGGCACCTTTGTTGAAGTCCTCCAGCAATTCATTTTGCCCGACGACCGTGTCCATATCCTCCGGCAGGTAGGTCAGCATGTCGTAGTTGACACGGGTGGCCGCCATGCCAAAGGCCGAGGGCACCAGCAGGGCTACGGTCAAAATCAAGATCAGAATACGGTGTTTGACCACCGCTTTTGCAAAACGCATTTACGATTCCTCCCATTCTTCATAGTCATCCGAAACAATCACATCCGGCTGCTGGTTGTCCACGATCTTCACCATGCTGATGGCAACGCCCAGGCTCAAAAGCCCCTCAGACACGAATGAGATACCCAGCAGCACCGTAACGGCCCGTGCGGCCGCCACGGGACATAGAGTGATGAGCAGACCGATGAGGGTCGTGAGCCCGGCCAGCACCAATGTCACCCACCATTGGCGGATGCCAAAGGCCTTGGCGTCCAGCGCCGTTCGGATCTTGAACAGGCTGTCGGCCATAATGCAGATGCCGTAGGCCGCACAGAGGAACGCCACAGCGTCCTTGTGCCGGATGAGGGTGATGATGCCCAGCACGCACAGCAGCACACCAAACTGCAGATCGTACTGAAAGGCCAGGCGAAACAGGTCCCGAGACCAATAGCCCACCAGCTTGATGATGCCGAAGACCAGAATGGCGATGCCGAAGAAGATACCAATAAAGGATTGGGACGGCGTGGGATAGAAGATCATGGCCAGCCCTGCCAAGGTGAAAATGGCGGAAATGGCAATGTAACCGTATTTGGCGATTTTCATGGGGGTTACGGAACGCAGCTTCATGTGATGCACCTCCTCTTTGCTTTTTTTGATTGCAGAGCAGAGAATACACCTTGCGGCGGCATTTGACTACGGACAAATAAACCGTCCGTGCCTGAAAATCAGACACAGACGGTAAAATTGGCCAAAAATTAGGCACGGGGGCGTCCCGTGCCTAATTTTTATCTCATGAAAGCCTCGCAGAGTTTGCCGCCCACAGGCGGCAAAAAAATAAAACCATTTTCTCTTGCGACCTGTGCGTGAGAGAAAATACCTCTCAGGCTGCCAGTGTATAATTTTGAGCCTGCGGCTCAAAATTATGCGCGCAGCAGACTGCAAACTCCTTGTCGGAAAAACAAAGTTTTTCGACAAAAGCAGTTAGGCACGGGGGTGTCCCGTGCCTAATTTTTCTCGTATTAAACCTGATCCCGCAGAAGAATGGCGGCCTCCGTGGCCATGTCCCGCTTCAGGAGGAAAATGCGGCGGATGGATTTCATGTACTGCTCGGACATACCACTGTCCAGCCAATCAACGGTCAGGCCGAAGCAGACACATTTGTAGTAGTCGATAATGGTTTTTCTGTCCTCGGGCGAGATGTCCTCCTGAGCCAAGGCGGTGTCTACATAGCTGCGAACGAAGTACTCGCACACCTGCATCAGCTTGCGTTCAAACACATCCCAGCTCACGGAGCGATAGACGTGCAGAATGGCCCGGCGGCGGCGTGAGGCAAATTCGATGACCGCATCAAAGCCCTCCACAATGGTGGATACGGAGGGGTAGGCCTGGATGATAGACTCGGCATCCTCCTTGATGATCTCATCAATGAGGGCAGGGAGGTCCTGGTAGTGGTAGTAGAACGAATTGCGGTTGATGCCGCACCGCTCCACAATATCTTTAACGGTGATGTCGTTCAGGGGGCGCTCCTCCAACAGGGAGGTGAAGGCTTCCTTGATTGCCCGCCGTGTGAAATTTGCCATGGCGCAGGGCTCCTTTCTATAGCTTGTATTATTATAGCATGTATACCGAAAAAAACCAAGACCGGTTTTTGACCTGCCGCCGGGAGGCAACTGGATTCCTCTGTAAAAAAAGGTGGCTTTTTGCCGAAAAATGCCTTACAATACCAATATAGAATATGAAAGCCGAGGAAAACCCCCATGAAAAAAACGCTGCAGGAAAAGCTCTTGGCCCGACAGGTGAAAACGCCCAACGGCCTTCTCTATTGGATCCTCATGCTGGTGGTGAAGGTTCTCAACAGGAAGACGCATACCACCTTCCGCTATAAGGCAGACCCCCGTAAGGACAGAGAGCCGTTCATCATCATCAGCAACCACGCCTCTCGGGTGGACTACCAGTTCACCGGCCCGGTGTGCTATCCCAATAGGCTCAACTATGTGGTGGGATATAACGAGTTTTTTCGATTTCCGGCCTGCCTGCTGCTAAAGCTGGCCCAGGTCATTCCCAAGAAGAATTTCACCCCGGATCTGTACTGCATGCGTCAGATGCGCAGCATCATCCAACAGGGCGGCCACCTGTGCATTATGCCCGAGGGAATGAGCTCCATCACGGGCATGGCCCAGCCGGTGATGGCCGGCACGGGCAAGTTTTTGAAGATGATGGGCGTCACGGTGTACTACACCAAGATATCCGGCGGCTACCTGACCTATACCAAGCACTGCCTGGATGAGCGTGTGGGCCGGGTGGAGGTAACGGTAGACCGGATGTTCACCCCTCAGGAGCTGAAGCGCCTGCCTCCCCAGGAGATCGAGGACACCATGAACCGTCTGTTGGCCCACGATGACTATATCTGGAACCGGGAGGCCCAGGTGACCTTTCGGGGCAAGGGACAGATGGCCAAAAAACTGGATACACTGCTTTATATGTGCCCCAAGTGCGGTGCCATGTACCAAATGAAGTGCAGCGGCAATGAAATGCGCTGCACCGCCTGCGGCAACACGGTATCCCTGGATGAAAGGTATAACCTGCGCCCGGTGGGTGAGGGAAGCGTCTGTCCGGAGCTGGTCAGCGATTGGGTGCTGCTGGAGAGAAAAAAGGCGGAGGAAGATGTAAAGGATCCAAATTTTACATACAGCGGCCATGTTCGGGTGGGCAAGCTGCCTGAACACAAGACCCTCAAAGGAGACAACACCTCCGTGATCTGCGGTGAGGGCGAGCTTCGACTGGATCACAGTGGCCTGACCTTTGCCGGCACGGTGGAGGGGAAACCCTGCAGCTTCCATCTGACCACGGAGCAGGTGCCCACCTTCGGCATGTGTACGGATATTTCCCGATTCTATACGTTCGTGGAGGGCGAGTTTATGGAGTTCTATCCAGACCGGCAGGATGTGCTCCGCTGGGATCATCTGACCGAGGAGATGCACCGCGTCTGCGGCGGCAAATGGCAGAACGTGCCCTACCGGCATTGTGACTCATTGCACTGAAGCGGCATAACAAAAAAGCGCGCAGGTGATGCCTGCGCGCTTTTAGCTTGTATTTATGATTCCCGGGCCTTGCCAATGGCCATTAGGGGAATGGTGACCAGGATCAGAGAGAAGCCCAGCAGATCCAGCCAAGTGAAGGCGGTGTGCAGGAACAGCACAGAAATCACCACAGAGCCCACCGGCTCAATGGAGGACAGGACGCTGCCCACCAGGCTGCCCACAATGCTGCACCCGCTCTGAAAGAGGCTAAAGGAGAGCACCGTGCCCAGGACAATAACGCAGGCCAGCAGCAACCAGAGCTTGCCCGGGATGTGCCATGGGCGGAAGATCAGCAGCATCACTGCGCCGCCAATGGTCATGCCCCAGCCGGTGATGGTGAGAACATGGTACTTTTGCATGAGCTTCCGGGGAGATACGGTATAAAAAGCGAAGCACACGGCACTGATAAGGCCCCATATGGCGCCCTTGGCAGGCACAGCCAGCGTGTTGAGGTCGAAGTGGGTCACGCAGGTAAAAGCGCCCAGCACCACTAACACCACGCTAATCAGCTCATAGGGATGCGGCTTTTTCCGGGTGGAGGCAATGCTCCACAGCAGAATGACGATGGGGCTGCAATAGGACAGCACCGTAGCGAAGGCCACATTAGCGTACTGAACAGATGTATAATAGCTGTACTGGCAAAGGGCGGAGCCCAGCAGGGAGAACACCAGCAGGGAGGGCCAGGCCTCCTTGTGCCGCAGGACCTCCAGGGGCTTATTTCCCACAATGGCGGCTACGGCGAGAGTGATCAGTCCGCCGATGAAAAGACGGATAGGCACTAACCAATCGGAGATGACGCCGCAATCCCGGAATATAACCTGCCCGCATGCGCCGCCAACAGACCAGAGTAAGCCGCCCAAAAGAGTCATGATGTAGCCCTTGACCATAAGAGAACGATTATTCCCAGCCATAAAAAAGCCCGTCCTTTTTGACAAAATCCTGCATCAATATAGCATGGTGGGACATGGATTGTCCATGAGCTTAACAGACAAAAACAGACAGAAAAGGCCAAGCTCTCCTGGTGAAAATAACCCGGCTTCAGCCGCCGGAACGGATTGAAAACCGCGGTGCAATGTGATACCATAAGCTGGAAAGGAAGGTGATGGCGCTGGAAATAAGGATCAAACGAGCGGAGGAATACTCGACCCAGCAACTTGCGGCGGAAATGCTGGCAGATGCTGTCGGCTCCGCTCCGGAGGATATTTTCTTCTATCGGGGAGAAAACGGCAAGCCCTTGACAAACCTGACCCTGCACTTTAATTGCAGCCACAGCGGGGGCTTTGTGGTCTGCGCTGTGGGCGAAAGGGAGGTCGGCGTGGATCTGGAGCAGATCCGTCCGGTGCACCCCCGGTTGGAGCGGGCCCTCACGGCGGCAGAGCGGCAGTGGCTGACCTCGCTCCCGCAGGCGGAGCGGGATGAGGGCTTTTTCCGGCTTTGGACGCTGAAGGAGAGCTGGATTAAGTGCCGGGGCGGCCGGTTAATGGAGTTTCGCCGGACGGAGTTTTTGCTGCAAGGACAGGAGATCGTTTCTGCACCGCCAGGCTTTATCTTCCGCTTTTTGCCTGCACCTATGGGCTATGTGCTGGCAATCTGTGAGAGAGAATAAAAATGCGGAGGTTTTTCCAATAGCCTCCGCATTTTATCTATATAGATCAGGTTATATGCTGTATTTCCGCTTGTACTCGTCGTAGTATTCTGCGAAGGACTCGTCCTTCATCTGCTTTAGGCTGCGGACATACTCGTGAGTATCAAAGGAGTCCGATTGCAGCTCAATGACTGCCAGGGCAATGTTGGAGCAGTGGTCGGCCACACGCTCAAAATTTGTCAGCAGATCATTGAAGACAAAGCCCTGATTCAGCGTGCACACGCCCCTCTGCAGCCGCTCGATGTGATGGCTCTTCATCTCATCGCACAGGGTGTCCACGATCTCCTCCAAGGGCTCTACCCGGCGTGCGCCTGATACATTGCTTTCAATAAAGGTATCCACAGATAGGTGCAGAATATCCCGGATAGCCTGCTGCAGCACGGAGAGCTCCCTTTGCGCCTGCTCGGAGAAAACGATGTTTTTTTCGTGGATTTCCTTGGCACACTCGGCGATGTTCAGCGCATGGTCGCCGATGCGTTCAAAGTCGGAGATGGTGTGCAGATACTTGGACACCTCCTCACTCTGCCGGGTATTCAAGGACTTGACAGTGATTTTCATAAGGTAAGTGCCCAGCTTGTCCTCAAAACGATCAATGGTATTTTCCTTATCCTCAATAGATTGGAAGCCCTTGTCGCTATAATTGGAGATCAAGTCCAATGATGCTGTCAGATTGCTGCAGGCGGTGTTAGCCATGGCGGCGGTGACCTCCCGGCTCTGCTCAATAGCCAGGGCGGGGTGCTGCAGAAAGCGCTCCTCCAGCCGGTCCATCTCCAGCTGTGCGGGATCGGCGCCGCGCTTATCCGGGATCAGGAAGCATACAAATCGCTCCAAAAGCCCAATGCACGGGGTCAGAACGATGACCGTGGCCAGGCGGAACAGAGTGTTGAGCAGGGCGATGGACACGGTGGTCATGGTCATGGGCATAAAGGGGAAATGGACAAAGGCGTTCACCACATAGAATACGGTGGCCCAAATTATAACACCCAGCACATCAATGAGCAGATAGACAAAGGCGGTGCGCCGGCCGTGAATGTTGGCGCCCAGGGCGCTGAGCAGCACCGGGACGGCTGCACCGATGGCGATGCCCATGATGATGGGAAACGCCACCTCAAAGGTGACGGCGCCGGTAATGGCCAGTGCCTGCAGGATACCTACAGCGGCGGAAGCGCTCTGCAGGATACTTGTAAAGGCGATGCCCACCAGGATACCCAAAAAGGGATTGGAAAAGCTGGTAAGAATGCCGGTAAAAGCCTCACTCTCCTTCAGCGGGGCCACAGCGTCGCTCATGGCGGACATGCCGAACATCAATACGGCAAAGCCCATGAGAATGTTGCCGATGGCCAGCGTGGATTGCTTTTTTCCGGCCATGCGCAGGATGATGCCGACAATGGCAACAACGCCCGTAAGGGTGGCGGTGCTTAAAAGCTCCACCCAGCCGCTGCCGCCGGAAAGGTCGGACAGACACAGAATCCATCCGGTGATGCTGGTGCCCAGAATGGCGCCCATGACCACACCAATGGCCTGCTTGACCTGCATCATGCCGGAGTTGACGAAGCCCACCACCATCACCGATGTGGCGGAGGACGATTGAATTACGGCGGTGACGCCGGTGCCCAGCAAAACGCCCTTGAGCGGTGTACTGCTGAGCCGGTAAAGCACCAGCTCCAGCTTGTTGCCGGCAACTTTTTTCAGGCCGTCACCCATAAGGCTCATGCCGTACAGGAACAGTGCCACACCGCCCAGCAGGGTTATGACGTCGGATACACCCATCCGCTTATCCCTCCCATTATTATTCCTAATTTAATAGTATACAAAATTTACGGAACATTGTCGATAGCAATTTAAGAAAACCGGTAAAAATCGCAAAAAGAATTGGACAAAAATTTCAGAGAAAAAACGCATTATTTAAGATAGATTTTACAGAAAGCGGATTTTCTTTTTAATAAGGATGCGGTATAATCAATTTGAAAGAAGGTGGAATGGGATGATCTATCTGCTGGAGGATGATGACAGCATCCGTAAATTGGTGATTTATGCCCTGCAGAGCCAGGGGTATGAGGCGGCGGGCTTTGAAAGACCGTCGGAGTTTTGGCATGCCATGGGCCGGCGGCTGCCGGAGCTGGTGCTGCTGGATGTAATGCTGCCGGAGGAGGATGGATTATCCGTGCTGAAGAAGCTGCGCTCAGCCACGGCCACTGCGGCCATCCCGGTGATTATGCTTACGGCCAAGAATACGGAGTTTGACCGGGTGACGGGGCTGGATTGCGGGGCGGACGACTTTGTCTCCAAGCCCTTCGGCATGATGGAGTTGCTGGCCCGGGTACGCGCGGTGCTGCGCCGCACAGAGAAGAAGCCGCAGGAGCAGCAGTGGCAGGTGGGCCCACTGCAGGTGTATCCGCTGCGCCGGCAGGTGCAGGTGAATGGCCGGGAGGTCATGCTGACCTATAAGGAGTTTGAGATACTCTCTCTGCTTTTGCAGGAGCAGGGCCGTGTCCTGACCCGGGATACACTGATGGATCGTGTCTGGGGCCTGGAGGCTGAGCGGGAGAACCGCACCTTGGATGTGCACATCCGTACCCTGCGGCAGAAGCTGGGGGAAGCCGGCGGGCTCATTGAAACCGTCCGGGGCGTCGGCTATAAGCTGGGAGGCCAGGTATGACCGGTAAGATCATCCGCAGCTTATTCTCTCTGGCAATGCTGGTGCTGGTCATAGGCGCGGCACTGTTTTCCGGGATTCTCTATGGCTATTATGAAAAGCAATCCTTTGCCTCCCTTGCTCAGGAGGCAGAGCAGCTGCAGCAGACAATGGAATATGTTTCCCCTGAACAGATGCGCTCTGCAGACCGCATTACCCTCATTTCCCCCGACGGGACTGTGCTCTATGACAGTGTGGCCAGGGCCGACGCCATGGAGAATCATCTGAGCCGGGAGGAGGTTGCCCAGGCCCTGCGGGAGGGGACGGGCAAGAGCAGCCATTACTCCAGCACTGTGCTGAAAAAGAATCTGTATTATGCCCTCCGTCTGGAGGACGGCAACATTTTGCGCCTGAGCCGGGAGCAAAGCAGCCTGGGGGCTATGCTGCTGAATATGGCATGGCCCATTGCTGCTACGGTAGCCGGGCCTATCCGTCCGCCTGGCCCGGCAAATCACCCAGCCTATCAATGCCATTTCCCCGGATGATCCGCAGGATGTGTATCCGGAGCTGCAGCCCTTGACCCAGCGCCTGCGCCAGCAGCGGGAGACGATTCGCAATCAGATGGACGAATTGAGCCGCCGTATGCGGGAATTCTCGGCCATGACGGAGAATATGAGCGAGGGATTCCTGCTCATCGACCTCCGGGGCCATGTGCTGACGGAGAACCACAGCGCGTCCATGCTGCTGCCCACGGATGCGGATAATATTGCCAAGTGCAGCCAAAGGGAGCTCTGCCAGGCGGCACAGCAGGCCCTGACCGGCCAGCGGTGTGAACGGCTGCTGCAGCAGGGAGAGAGGACACTCTCCGTCATTGCAAGCCCCGTACTGGAGTCCGGCCAGGTCACCGGCGCCGTGGTGCTGACTCTGGATGTGACAGAGCGGGAGCAACGGGAAAAGCTCCGCCGGGAATTTTCAGCCAACGTGTCCCACGAGCTGAAAACACCCTTGACCTCCATCTCCGGCTTTGCCGAGCTTATGAGCCAGGGCCTTGTGCCGGCGGATAAGGTACGGGAATTCAGCTTGGACATCCAAAAGGAGTGTACACGGCTGACAAATTTGGTGGAGGACATCATCGACCTGTCCCGCCTGGAGGAGGGCGGCGGCGATATGACCTGGGAAGATATTGACCTTTATACGCTTTGTGACGATGTGCTGCAGAGCTTGGAGCCGGTGGCAAAAAGGCAGACCGTCACGCTGCGCTTAGCGGGCGAGAGCCTGCAGGTCCGCGGTGTGTATCAGGTGCTCCGCGAGATGATCTATAACCTCTGCGACAATGCCATCAAGTATAATCGTTCCGGCGGCAGTGTCACCGTTACGGCGGCGCGGAGTGCGGGAAGAGCGTCCGTAACGG